>Ga0335073_10011566_pt1 | contig 12399 bp, 11 predicted proteins | sample Lox_Sample_22_FD_207093 | JGI IMG/M metagenome (GOLD analysis project Ga0335073, IMG submission 207093) | Soil microbial communities from Loxahatchee National Wildlife Refuge, Florida, United States - Lox_Sample_2.2 | ecosystem: Environmental > Terrestrial > Soil > Wetlands | place: USA... | reverse complement strand
CGCACGTCTGAAGCCGGAGCTCAGTGCTAATCCTCATTTCAGTACTTTGGATACGAAATTATCAGACGTTCCCGAGTGAAGAGCCCTTTGAACAGAGCGAGTACTCGTATTCTGATACTTTCCGACCTTAAGCCATCCGCTTCGATCCAACTTGGGCGCGTTTAGCCGATGGTCGATTGAGTGGGAAAGATCCTGATTGCTCGCACGAGAGTTCAGGGTCAGAGGCGAGTGAACTTGCTGCGGTTCGTCTGCAGCAGACGTTCCATCGTCACTGCAATTATCCGGGAGCAGGCAAGATGAAAGTCCGGAGATTTTTGGGCTGTCCCGTCCTTCAGCGGGAGAATTGACGATGATTCTCCAGGGGACGCTCTTCGTTGAGCGCGCGTATCTCGCAGCTGTGGCCTTTCACAGGAGGAGCAGCAGCACTCTCCAGAACGTGAGTTCGTGATGAGACCCCTGCTCGCTTCTGTCCGATGGTTTGTGCGTGCCTGCTTCGTAGTCGTTCTGGTGATGCTGGGTACGACCGTGCTGGTTCGTTCGGCACCGGGCTACCTGAGTGATGCCCGGGAGATGGATCAGCACTATGCGCATGCGGCCCGGGACGAACTAGCCGTCGTGGCAGCTCAAAGCAGGTCGCCCTTAGCAATGCTGCGCCAGGAACTGTCTTCCTGGTTCAAGGGAGAGGGCGGCGAATCCCGCCAGTACGGAATCCCGGTGATCGAACTGATCGGCCCTCGCCTCTCCGTTACAGGGAAGCTGCTTTGCGAGTCCCTTGGATTGTCCTGGCTCGGCGCCATTGGTGCGGCCCTACTTTCCAGCTCAGTTCGCAGGCCGCGGTTCCTTTGGCAAATTCCGTCAACGCTCTTGCTCGCCATTCCGACCGCGGCGATGGCGACCCTCTGCCTGATGATGGGATTCGGCGGCCCGGTGGCAGTCATGGTGCTCTGTCTTGCCGCGCGCGATTTCAAGTTTCTGCACGCTATCCTGCGGAAGTCGTGGCTCGAGCCGTATGTCTTGCATGCGCGCGGTCAGGGCATCTCCACAGCACGCATTCTTCTCACCCATGTTCTGCCGGCAACTGGCCCCCAACTGGGCGCCCTTGCGTCGCTGTCAATCGTTACAGCGCTGAGTGCTCTCGTCCCTGTTGAAGTGATCTTCAACGTGCCTGGCCTGGGCCAACTTGCGTGGAATGCCGCTCTGAATCGCGATCTTCCGGTCTTGCTGGCCGCAACCATGATCATGGCTGCCGCGGTAGTGCTCGCGGGTGCGACGAAATTCGAGAGCGAGCACTGGAGGAGGGCGTGATGCGCCAGAGTCTCTCGCTCGTATTGCTGTTGGCGCTCATCATCAGCGCGGGAGCAGTGCTATTCCGTCCAGGATCGAGTTACGTCCACCAGGATCGCGACGCCCTGTTTGCGCAGGCATCGCCCGTCCACCCTGCCGGGACCGACGGAATGGGCCGCGACCGGCTCGTGCGCGTGTCAGCAGCCCTGCTTCTCAGCCTTGCCGGGGCCACGATCGCCTCGGCGCTGTCGACCGCGGCGGCCGCCGCCGTAGGGATCCTCAGTGCTTCATCACCCGGCGTCATCGGCTCGTTGACGCTGCTGGTATGCGATGCCTTTCTTGCTTTGCCATGGATGTTCCTGCTGATGATGGTGCGCAGCGCCATCCCGCTCACGACTTCGCCCCTTGCCTCCGCGGTCATTACATTTCTGGTCCTCGCGGCTCTGGGCTGGCCGGCATGCGCACGCGCGGTGTATCGAGGAACACGTCAGCTGCGGCATTCGGATTGGATGCTCTATGCGGCGGCATCTGGATTGAAGTCCAACCAGATTGTTCGTGCGCTCGCTCCCAACCTTTTGCCTTTGCTCCTTCCGCAATTTCTCGTCAGCCTGCCTGCCTTCATCATTGCGGAGGCGAATCTCGGCGCTCTCGGACTGGGTATCGCCGAGCCTCTTCCGTCATGGGGAGGCATGCTGGCAGAGCTCGGCAATTCCGCAACGCTGCTTGAGACACGCTGGGTGTATCTGCCGGTCGCCTTGCTTGTCTTGGTGCTCCTCCTCCTGGAGGCAATCACAGCGGAGGCTCAACGGTGAATCTTCAGAAACAGCCTTTTCTTTTCGTGTTTGTTGCCGTTTTTGCGCTTTGGCCTTCAGTCGGCCAAGGCCAAAATGCACCGCGGCTGCCAGGCGAACTCGCCTGGACAATCGCATACGATCCGAAAACCTTCGATCCCGCAAAGGTGGACGACGAAGCATCCGAGCGCGTACGGTATCTCACCGCCGGCGTACTTCTCCGCTTCAATCGCGCGACACAACGCGTTGAGCCGTCTCTCGCTGAATCTTCGGCCCTGTCCGAGGACGGGAAGGTCCTTACAATTCGGCTTCACAGCGGCCTGCGCTTCTCGGACGGAAGCGCGCTCACCGCAAAAGATGCCGCATGGTCGATCCGTCGCGTCCTCTTGCCGGAAACCAAGGCTGCGGTCGCAGAAGAATTCCTCGATGCAGCCAACGTTACAGTGCAGACACCGGACGATCGCACCATCATCGTCCATCTGCCCAAGCGCGTGATTGGCATCGAAAAGATCTTCGACGAGATTGCCATCGAGCCTGCGGAGCGGAGCAGCGAGGCGCGTGTAACGTCAGGACCTTTTTTCTTAAGCGACTATCGCAGGTCGCAGTATGTTCGCCTGAAGCGCAACCCGTATTACAGGGATACCGGCAAAGGGCTTCCGAGGGCGACGGGTGTGCGGCTCGATATTCTAGAGAATTATGAGCAGATCGTGCGTCTCCTGGTTCGTTCCGACTACGACCTAATCGATAACCTGCCTCCCGATTATTTTGAGATGTTGAAGCGCAAGGCGCCGGCCACGGTACGTGACATAGGGCCATCGCTCAATACCGAGCAGATGTGGTTCAATCAATCACCCACCTCGCCTATCTCCGATTGGGAGAAAGCGTGGTTCCGGAATCGGGCTTTTCGTGTCGCTATCTCTCAGGCGATTCACCGCGACGATCTTGCCCGGATCGCCTATCTCGGTCACGCCACACCAGCCTTCAGCTTCATCTCTCCGGCAAACACAACCTGGTTCAATCGCAACCTTAGACTTCCTGCCCGAGGCCTTGAACAGGCCAAGGCAAGTCTCCACGAGGGGGGCTTTTACCTCGAAGGTTCGACGCTCAAGGACGCCCAAGGCCATCCCGTCCGTTTTTCGATTCTCACCAATGCCGGGAACGAAGCGCGTGGAAAGATGGCCACTCTGATCCAGCAGGATCTGGCAGCGCTCGGCATTCAGGTCACGGTTGTGACCCTCGATTTTCCCGCATTGATCGAGCGCTTGATGCACACGCAGGACTACGAAGCGTGCCTGCTTGGCCTCGCCAATGTGGACCCCGACCCCAACACGATGATGAATCTCTGGCTCAGCTCTTCGCCCGAGCACCAATGGAACCCATCGGAGAAGTCACCTGCCACCCCGTGGGAGGCAGAGATCGATCGTGCCATGACGACCCAGGCAAGCTCGATGAAGATGGCCGAGCGCGTTGCGGCCGTCGATCGTGTCCAGCAGATCGTGGCTGAGCAACAGCCGTTCATCTATCTCGTGTATCCGAACGCGCTGGTTGCGATCTCTCCGTATTTGCAGGGGGCCCAGCCCGCTGCGCTCGTTCCCAGAGTGTCCTGGAATGTCGAGCAGTTGTCCGTGCGGGGATTGCGATGAGCACAACGCCCCTTCTCAAGGTCGCGCTGGACGCCGCCTACGGAGAAAGGACCGCCCTTCGGGAGATCCGATTCGAGATCTACCAGGGAGAAGTGCTGGGCCTCGTTGGCTCAAGCGGAGCCGGGAAGAGTACGCTTGTCCAGGCGTTGATGGGCCTGCTGCCCTGGCGAGGCGGTGTAGTCCACGGAGAAGTTCTGTTCGACGGCAAGAATCTCCTTGCTCTCAGCGACCGGCAACTCAGGAGCCTGCGCGGATCAAAGATTGCAATGATCCCGCAAAGCCCAACCGCCTCGCTGAACCCAGCTCTCCGGCTCGACCGCCATTTTCATGAGGCTTGGAAGGCCCACGCGTCAGGGTCCAACGGATGCGACGAACGAGTGCGCGAACTGCTGGATAAGGTCCAGCTCCCAGGGGATCGGGAATTCTTACGACGCCGGCCCAGCCAGATCAGCGTGGGCCAGGCGCAACGCGTTCTGATCGCACTCGCGCTGCTGCACTCTCCGGAATTGGTCATCGCCGACGAACCGACCAGTTCTCTCGACCCGGTGACCCAGGCGCAGCTTGTGGAACTCTTGCGGGATTTGAATCGAGAGCTTGGGATCAGCTTTGTCTACATCTCGCACGATCTTGTTTCAGTCTTGCAACTGGCCGACCGCATCGCCATTCTCGATCAGGGTTCGATCGTCGAATGCCTGCCTGTCGCAAGCATAGGGGAAGCCCGTCATTCCGCCACCAGAGCACTTCTGCAGTCCCTGCCTGTACCCCCCGAAATACTGCTGCAATATCGTGAAGATAAGTTGTTCAAGCCAAAGGTCGCCCAGATGAATGCTCGCTGAGGTTTCGATTCAGGATTTCTTCTTTCGGAAGGGCTGGGAACGAAAAGCTTCTTCCTATGAGGAATGCCAGTAGGGCACAATCAAAATGGCCAATCGATTCTCGCTTGGCTTGTGAGCGACGATGCCCAAGAACAATCGCAAGATCATCGTTACGTGCGCGGTGACCGGATCTGTGCACACGCCCACCATGTCGGAATACCTTCCGATTACTCCATCGCAGATCGTGGAGAGTGCGGTTGAAGCCGCGATGGCGGGTGCGGCAATTCTGCATTTGCATGCGAGGAATCCCGAAGACGGCAGACCTTCAGGAGAACCGGCGCTCTTTGCGCAGATCTGTTCGGCGCTCGCGGACCGCACAGACGCGGTCATCAACATCACGACCGGGGGCAGCACGCAGATGACGCTGGGGGAGCGGGTTGCTTACGCTCTCAAAGTCAAGCCGGAGATGTGCTCGCTCAACATGGGATCGATGAACTTCACGATTCATCCCGTGGCGGAGCGGATTACGGATTGGCGGTTTGCGTGGGAGAAGCAGAAAGTCGAGGGCATGAAGGACCTCGTTTTCAAAAATACATTCGCCGACATCGAATTCATTCTTCGCTCGCTTAGCGAGGGGGGCACTCGTTTTGAACTGGAGTGCTACGACGTGGGGCATCTTTATAACCTTGCTTACTTCGTCGATCGGGGGATCCTTAAGCCTCCATTTTTCATTCAGGCGGTTCTGGGAATACTCGGCGGTCTTGGCCCGGATCCGGAGAACCTGTTCGTGATGCGATCAACCGCGGACAGACTGTTTGGCCGGGAAGCCTATCAGCTCTCGGTGCTTGGCGCTGGGCGTCATCAGATGTCGATCGTGACGATGGGAGCGATCCTTGGAGCCAGTGTTCGGGTGGGCCTGGAGGACAGCATCTACATCGGTCCGGGCGTGAAGGCGACGAGCAATGCCGAGCAGGTGAGAAAGATTCGCCGGATTCTCGAGGAACTCTCGATGGAAGTTGCCACTCCTCCGGAAGCCAGGGAGATGTTGCAGCTGAAGGGTTTAAAGAACGTGCGATTCGCGTGATGGAGGAAAGAAGCGGAGCCGAGGCAAAGATGACTTACAAGGAGCGACTCTATCCACCGCCGGGGCTGCGTGTGCTGGTGACGGCCGGGGCTTCGGGCATTGGAGCTGCGATTGCAACCGCATTCGCTGAAACAGGCGCCCGCATGCACGTGTGCGACATCGATGACGCGGCTCTTTCTGCATTCCGGCATCGAGTTCCTTCGTGCCAAACGACGCATGCGGATGTGGCTGAAGAGGCGCAGGTGGCGGCGCTCTTCGATGTACAGCGCAACGAATTCGACGGCCTTGATGTGCTGGTCAACTGCGCTGGGATCGCCGGTCCCACGGGCGGAGTGGATGCGATTAAGGAAGGGGACTGGGATCGCACGATCGACGTAAACCTGAATGGTCAATACCGTTGTCTGCATCATGGGGTAGCCATGCTGCGCGATTCGACGGCTGCAAATATCCTCTGCATTTCCTCGGTTGCCGGCCGACTGGGATACCCATGGCGCACTCCGTATGCTGCAAGCAAGTGGGCAATCGTAGGCTTGGTGAAAACGCTCGCGATTGAGCTTGGGCCGCAGGGCATCCGCGTGAACGCCGTGCTTCCGGGTATCGTGGAAGGGCCGAGGATTGATGGAGTGATTCGCGCGCGCGCGGAACTGGCCGGCGTGGAGGAAGCCACGATGCGCGAAGAATACCTGAAGAAGATCTCAATGCGCCGCATGGTGACTGCGGACGATGTGGCGCTATTGTGCCTTTTCCTCTGCTCCCTGGCGGGACGGAATATCAGCGGACAAGCAATCAGCGTCGATGGAAATGTTGAGTATCTGTAGAGGCGCGTTCTGGCACCGGGTTGGCGTGATAAGGAGGTCAGGTGAGGGTTCATTGGCAAGCAGTCGGCGCGCGAATCGCGATCGCGGTAACGGTCGCCATGTCGGGCATTGGAACAGCGCGAGCTCAGTCTTCGCACAAGGCAGAGGCTGTGCAGTCCGCGTTGAATATGGAGGAGGTGAAGCCGGAAAGCTTGGGCTTTTCATCAGAGCGGCTCGAGCTTCTACATGCACGGATGCAGGAGTTGGTGGATACGAAGCAGGAGGCCGGAGTTGTTACGCTTCTTGCCCGGCACGGGAGGGTCGTCGACTTTCGCACTTACGGCCAGCGCAACATGGAAGCGGGCGCGCCCATGACGAAGGACGCGATCTTCCGCGACTTTTCAATGACCAAGCCGGTCACGGGCGCGGCCATGATGATCCTTTATGAGGAAGGGAAGTGGCTGCCATCTGACCCTATCGCCAAATTCATCCCGGCATTCGCACACCTGAAGGTCTTCAAAGAGATGGGCGCAGACGGCAAGATGGTGCTTGAGGATCCCAACCATCCTCCAACGATGGCAGAGCTCATGACGCATACGGCAGGGTTCACCTATGGCATCTTCGGGGATACGCCGGTGGACAAGATGATGGGCGAGAAGAAGGTTTGGGCTTCGCGCAATCTCGATGAGTTTATCGACAAGCTTGCAACAATTCCGCTTCTCTATCAGCCCGGAACAAAGTGGGTCTACAGCGTGTCGATGGATATCGAAGGCTATATCATTGAAAAACTCTCGGGCCAGAGCCTGCCTGACTTTGTCCACGACCACATCTTCCTGCCGCTTGGCATGAAAGATGCAGGTTTTTACGTGCCCCCGGACAAACGGAGCCGATTTGCGCAGCTATACATCACCGGACCGCATGGCGAACTGGAGGCGGATCCGACGGGGGGCGGACTCTCAGGCCCATTCGCGAGCCAGCCAACTCTGCCACTGGGCGGCGGTGGCATGGTCTCGACGATCGAGGACTACTATCGCTTTTCGCAGATGATGCTCAACAGCGGAGAACTTGGGGGGACAAGGATCCTGGCGCCGTCGTCGGTGCGAATGATGACCTCGAATCATCTGCGCCCGGAGCTGCTCGCCGACAGATTCGGCATCGGGGCGATGACGCTGCGGCCCGGTTTCGGCTATGGGTACACCTGCGCTGTGGCTTTCGATCCGCTGGAAGCCAATATGACAGAGGGAAAAGGCTCATTCTCATGGGGAGGAGCGGCGGGGACATGGTTCTGGGTGGATCCGACGAATGACCTGGTCTTTATCGGCATGGTTCAGCGCATGATGGGCCCTGCGAGTCCAAACATTGAAACTGAGAGCCGCCCGTTGGTCTATCAGGCTTTGGTTGATCCAGGGAAATAGGCGATCCCAGCGCAGACCCGCAGCAGTCATTCCTGACGCAGTGCGACGACAGGGTCAACGCGCCCAGACCGTCGAGCGGGGAGATAGCAGGCCGACAATCCGACGATGAGCAGAATGCCAAGGGCCCCTACGGGGATTCGCAGGTCCGAGCGGCTATGCTGAATGCTTTGTGCTACCGGATCCATGCTGGCCTCCATGCCATGCATCGCGAGCACGGCCAGCGTTATGCCAATGCACGCCCCAATGACGATCAGCGTCGCCCCTTCGGCCATGATCATGCGCAGAATGTCGATCGAACGCGCACCCAACGCGAGCCGGATGCCAATCTCATGGACGCGGCTTGAAACTGAATAGGCCGTGACGCCGGCCAATCCGACTGTGGCCAACACCAGGCCGAAGGCTCCCATGAGACCGTAGCTCCACAATCCGATCTTCACGATGAACATGATCTGTTCGATCCAGTCCGGCATTGTCCTTAGATTGAAGGCGGTCAGCTTTGGATCGATGGCCGCGACTTGGGCACGAAGAATTGAGGCCGCATCGAAACCTCGAGTTGTGCGAACTGCCAAGGTGATGCCCTGAAACGCGGGCCTGGCGTAGTCTTCCGGCGTCATGGGCAGATAGATCGCGGGTCCCGGCTGTTCGATGGGAGTTTCGAGCACATCTGTGGAGACGCCGACGATCTCGTAGGATTCATCTTGCGATGTCGTCCGATAGTCAAAGGCCGAGCCGCCCATCAATCCGAATGTCACCTCGTTCTTACTGAGGAGGGTAAGACTGCGTCCGACAGGATCGTCATTTCTCCATAAAGCTCGCGCGAGGGCCTCGCTTACCACGATGGGTCGCGAATGAACCTTCTCGTCCTCTTTCATGAAGCCGCGGCCGCGAAGGATGCGAATCCCCATGGTCTGAAAGTAGTCGTTCCCGACGATGTATTTTGTTGCCTGGTCGACCCGCCGGGAACCATCCGCATCGGCAATGAAAGTGACTCTGCCGCTGGGCTGCAGGGGAATCGCTTCCGTCCAGGTCGCAGAAACAATCCCCGGCAACGATTTCACACGTTCTAGAAGCTTGGGATAAAAATCTTCCGCCTGAGAGGTGCTGTAGCCATCGCGAATCGGATCGACTGACATCAGTTGTACATTGCTGGCGTCGATTCCGGATGTGCCCAACATGGTGCGCTCCATGCCGAAGACGATGTAGCCGGTGACCAAGAGCAAGGTGAGCGATCCTGCCATCTGAGAAACGACCAGCAGATTGCGAGCGCTGAAAGCCCGGCGACGGCGCATCTGGAGGCTACGGCCTTCTTTCAATGCGGGGACGAGCTTTGGATGTGTGGCCTGGATAGCGGGCAGCAGGCCGATGGCAAGGCCGGTCAGGGCGGTGAGTCCCATGGTGAAAACGAGCACGCGTGAATCGACTTCTACGTTGAACTGCACCGGCATGGCATGGGGAAGGCGCAGTTGCGAGAGCAAATGCATCAGCCAGCTTGTGAGTCCAAATCCGAGCGCTCCGGCCCCGCAAGCGATGAGAAGGCTCTCGGTGATCAATTGGCGTATCAGACGTGCGCGGCTGGCGCCCATCGCAAGTTGGACGGCAACCTCGCGGCGGCGGTCTAGCGCGCGCGCCAGGAGCATGTTGACGACGTTTGAGGAGGCAATGAGGAGAAGGAGTGCGATGACGACCATGGGCAGAAACGCGAACAATTTGCGGTCCCGTTCGCGCGTGGGAATCAGCTTGCCGCCGGAAGCAACCCAGACAAGATGCCCGCTCTCCGTAGGTGGATGGCCGCTGTCACGAAGCATTTGCCGCAGCAGGGTGTCTAACGCGGTCTCGATCCGTGATGCGGTCACACCCTGCTTTCTTCTTCCGAGGAAATGAAACATTGCAAGCTGGGGACGCTCCAAGGCGTCATCTTCTAGTTCCGGAGCTACAGCTGCGCCCGCAGACACGGGCAGCCAGAGGTCGGCGACGAACATCATCGGCGAAGCCCCTTGAAATCCCTTTGGGGCCACGCCCACGATGATGCAGAGTTTGCCGTTGATGTGGATCGTCCTGCCGATGACGTCCGGATCGGAGCCAAGAGTGTTCTTCCAGAAGCGGTCGCTGACGACGAGGGGTGCAGTTCCTTGCGTGTGCTCATCGCGTGCATCGAAGAAGCGACCTGCTGCCGCTCTGATTCCGAGTGTTGAGAAATAACCTGGCGTGACGATGTGTCCCCAGATTCGTTGGGTATGCCCATCGAAGCTTACCCCGAAGGGCACTGGAGCGATGTAGGCCGCGGTGGCAGAGAACAGGTCCGCGTGGTCGCGGAACCGCCTGTAGGCCGGATACGAGATGGGTTGCTCAAGGGTATCCAACTCGTCGCCATTTGCCACGCCGGGAACGTCACGAAGGATGGTTCCATTCAGCTCGCTGAAAAAAGAAGAACCGGCGCAGATAGCCAGGCTCATCGAGACTACGGCGACGAAGGTAAATGCGGGCCGTCGCAGCAGCAGCCGCATTTCATAGCGAAGGTCCCACAGGCATTGGCGCAGGTGCGCCGCGACGAGCAGCCGGAGGTTTTTCAGATGAATCACGCCTCACAACTATAGCTGCGACACGTCTTGTTGTCATCGAGATTGATGGCGGAAATGATTCATGGTCAAGTGCGATCGTGGCGACCCGCAAGCCTGCGAGCCATGCCGCAACTTCGTCGAGGCGGCTGGGTCTATCGGTGCACGGCCAGAGAGCAAGCTCGCCGCAGGGAGAAACAGTTTATGCACACACGTAACTTAGGGTTTCTTTTAGGCGCATGTCTCACGGCAGGGATGTGCCTGGCGCAGCAAGCGGATCCAAACCAGGCTCCGGCCGCTACCGCGCAGGAGCCGGCGCCGCACCATGCAATGAACCCCGATAAACAATCCAAGCACCTGGGAAAAAAGCTCGGCCTGAGCCAGGATCAAGTTGCCCAGATCGAGCCGATTCTGGCAGATCGGCAGCAGCAGGTCCAGGCGCTCCGGGCCGACACCTCGATGAGCGCAGAGGACCGCCGCTCCAAGAGGCAGGCGATCCAGCAGGACAGCAAGGCCAAGATCGAAGCAGTGCTGAATGATACGCAGAAACAGCAGTATGAACAGATGCTCGCCGAGCGCGGGGCTCACCGCAGAAACCCTCAGCAGTCGCCGCAAACCCAGCCCGGACAATAACGCTGGCTGTCGTTTCCGGCTAGTCTCCCCCAGCGCGTTAGCCAGAACGCTTCGCTGCCGTAGCTCACGTCCTGTCAAATTCCCGGCTCTCCTAAGAATCGATCAAACGCCGGTTGGGTTACCAACCTCTTGACTGTCGAGTGGTGTACGTGTTACATCTCGACTGTCAAGAGGAGTGAGGGGATGGGCGCGAGAGACGTGGTGCAGGGCAGGCTGGAGATGCTGATTCTGAAAACCCTGGCGCTTGAGCCGATGCATGGGTATGGGGTGGCTACGCGCATTGAGCAGGTGAGCCGGGGAGTGTTTCGCGTGAATCCGGGATCGCTGTTGCCCGCGCTCGCGCGGATGGAGCGTGCAGGTCACGTAAAGAGCGAATGGCGGCCCAGCGAGAATAACCGTAGGGCCAAGTATTATGCCTTGACGGCGCGCGGCCGAAAAGCACTGGCCGAAGAGGCCAACTCGTGGAACCGCCAGGTTTCAGCCATCGCCCGCATCATGGAAGCGTAAGCGCATTGAATGGAGGATCGCGATGGGCCTGCTTGGCAATCTTATACGTGGGTTTCGCTCACTGTTTCGGAACAGCAAGGTCGAGCGCGAAATGGACGAGGAACTGAGAAGTTTTGTAGAAGCTTCGGTGGCGGACAAGCAGCGCGGCGGGATGTCGGCTGAACAGGCCGCCCGTGCAGCCCGCGCGGAGATGGGGAGCACAAACGCGGTGAAACACCGCATCCGGTCGGTCGGATGGGAGACACGGCTTGAGTCGATGTCGAAGGACCTCCGCTATTGTGTGCGCACGCTGTTGCGCAGTCCCGGGTTTACAGTGATCGCAGTGCTCTCGCTTGCCCTGGGGATCGGCGCGAATACCGCTATCTTCACGCTGATCAAGCAAGTGATCCTGCAAAACCTGCCTGTGCGCGATCCGCAGCAGCTGGTCACGTTTGGCAAGTCGACTTCGACAGGAATCCTGGGCGGAATCGACTTGGGCACCGCAGACATGTTCACCTACGATTTTGAGCAGCAAATGGAGAAGACCCCGGGCCCATTTCGGGGTGTGTCGGCGTTCAGCAGCATTTCGCCCAAGGTCAACGTACGTGCGCCGGATTCGATTGCTGCGGTACAGGTCCCGGCGAGCCTTGTTGCGGGCAACTATTTCAGCGTGCTGGGCGCAACTCCGTTTCTTGGGCGAACCCTTGCTCCATTCGACGCGAACGGTCCGGATCGAAGCGCCGTAGCCGTGGTCAGTTATCACTTCTGGCGACAGTCGCTCTCTTCCGATCCAGCCATACTGGGCAAGAGCATCTCGATCAACTCCACGCCGTTCGCGATAGTCGGCGTCATGCCGGAAGCGTTCCATGGGATCAAGCAGGAGCTTGAACAGACGG
>Ga0335073_10011565_pt1 | contig 12399 bp, 11 predicted proteins | sample Lox_Sample_22_FD_207093 | JGI IMG/M metagenome (GOLD analysis project Ga0335073, IMG submission 207093) | Soil microbial communities from Loxahatchee National Wildlife Refuge, Florida, United States - Lox_Sample_2.2 | ecosystem: Environmental > Terrestrial > Soil > Wetlands | place: USA... | reverse complement strand
TGCGGCTGTGGTCGGCGTCGGTGGATTTCAACGAAGACGTGCGCATGTCCGAGACCATCCAGACGCGGCTGGTGGATGCGTACCGGAAACTGCGCAACACGTTCCGGTACCTGCTCGGCAACCTGTCGGATTTCAATCCGCAGACGGACGCCGTGCCGGCCGCCGAGTTGACGGAGATCGACCAGTGGATTCTGCTGCGAGCCGAAGAGCTGGTGGCGCGGTGCCGCGTGTGGTATGAGGCGTTTGAGTTCCACAAGGTTTACCACACGGTGTACGCCTTCTGTACCGTGGACCTGAGCGCGGTGTATTTCGACGTGCTCAAGGACCGCCTCTACACGTCCGCCGCGAAATCCAAATCGCGCCGTAGTGCGCAAACGGCGCTCTACCGGCTGCTCGACGCGCTGGTCCGCCTGCTCGCTCCGATTATGAGCTTTACGGCCGACGAGGTATGGCGTTACATGGGGCGGACGGAAAGCGTTCACCTGGCCTATTTCCCGGAGCCGGCCGATCTCTCCGCGGGGCTCACGGTGGACGCCCGGAAACGGGCGGCCAACTGGGACCGTCTAATGGAGGTGAGGGCCGATGTCCTGAAGAGCCTGGAGGCTGCGCGCAACGAAAAGCTGATTGGCGCGCCTCTGGAGGCTCGCGTCCGTCTCTCCGCCAATGGCGATCTCTATCCGCTTCTTTCCGAATACGCGCGAGAGCTTGCCGGCCTGTTCATCGTTTCGCAAGTGGAGCTGGAGAACGCGACGGGCGATCAACTCGGCGTGGCCATCGAGCGGGCAGCCGGCCGCAAATGCGAGCGCTGCTGGAAATACACGACCGATGTCGGCTCGCATGAGAAATACCCTACCATCTGCGCGGCGTGCGCGGATGCCGTGGAAGAGAGCCGCAATGGGTAAGAACGAAAGGCTGAATATACCCGAGAGACGCAGAGACGCAGAGAATAACCTGTGTTCCCGGCGTCTCGGAGTTTCGGCGGTGGAATATGCCGTTCGATTCTAACCGCGCCCTCACCTCCCGCGGCTTCGGCTTCGCCATTGCCGCTCTGATTTTCGGGCTAGACCGGCTCACTAAGTGGCTGATCGAAACGCGGGTCGGCTTCTTCGATACGTACAAGATTATCCCAGGCTTCTTCGATATCGTCCGGTCTGCCAACCGCGGTGTGGCTTTCGGCATCTTTAATGACTCGAATTCCGAGTGGCGCACCAAGCTTCTGATCTTGGGCACGGTGGCGGCGTGCGTGGCCGTCAGCGCCATGCTGTGGAAGGCCGAACGGCTCGACCGCTCCGCGCTCTGGGGCTTGGCCCTGATCCTGGGGGGAGCGGCCGGCAATCTCTTCGACCGGACTGTATTCGGCCGGGTGACCGACTTTCTCCTTCTCTATATCGGCTCTTATCAGTGGCCCACGTTCAATATTGCCGATTCCGCTATTGTGATTGGCAGCGGACTGCTGATCCTCGACCAGCTCCGCGGCAAGAGGCGCCAGACAGCCCATGTATCCTGAGATTTTTCATCTTTCGTTTCTGCACACCTACGGCCTGCTGGTCGCAGTGGCATTTCTGGTGGCGCTGTGGGTTGTGGGAAGGCTCAGCCGGCAGGCCGGACTGAATCCCGACGCGCTGACCAATCTGGGCGTATATTGCGCGCTGGCCGCCATCGTCGGCGCCAAGGTCATGCTGTTGATCGTCGAGCCGGGCGATTTCTTCTCCTGGGCAACGCTGCAGGCCGGCGGCGTTTTCTATGGCGGCCTGATCGCCGCCCTGGCGGTGGCGTGGTGGTACATGCGGAAGACCAAGCTGCCGCCGCTGGGCACCGCCGACGTGTTCGCGCCTGCGATCGCACTCGGCCACGGAATTGGCCGGCTGGGCTGTTTTTCGGCCGGCTGCTGCTGGGGCGTAAAATGCGACCTGCCCTGGGCGGTCACGTTCCGCAACCCGGTGGCCCACGATCTGGTGGGCGTGCCGCTCAATGTGCCGCTGCATCCGACGCAGCTTTACGAATCGGCAGCTGAGTTCGTGATCTTCGGTATCCTGATATGGCGCTTCCACCGTCCGCACCAGACTGGAACGATCATCAGCCTATACCTTCTTCTTTATTCCACCGCGCGATTTATCGTCGAGTTCTTCCGTTTCCACGAGCAAGGGAACCTGTGGGGCACTCCGCTCGACACCTCGCAGTGGATCTCCATCGGACTGTTCTCGCTGGGCGCGCTCTATTTCGTGCGCGGCCGCGCCGCTGCTCCCCGCACGGCGTGAAACGCTGACCCACCAAAAGTAAAGCGCCAGAATCGCGCAGATCGACGCGAACCCCCAGCCGCCGTCGAATCCCCACCACCCCAAACTGGCAAATAGCACCGCCAGGCCGACCGCCGCCCGGCTCCACTGTCGTGCCCGTTTCCGATACCCCGCCACAACTTCAGGCTACTCCATGGCCCCCGACCGAGTCTCAAGGTGCTTCACTCAGAGAGTGTTTCCCGAGCCGTAGCAGATCCCAACAAGGATACCGGAAACGACGCAATCGGGAAGATTGTGAGCTTCGTTTTGTTCGCAATGGGTGTACAGTATCCAGGGGAGGTGGTTGCGATGTTTCGCCTGCGCGCTCTGCTTCTTGCCGTTTTCGCCGTCCTCGGCGGCCTGTCGCTGTTCGTCTCGCGTTCCGACGCGAATCCGGAGGTGGTGCGGCTCGTCGCGCCGGGCGTCTGGTTTCGCGAGGGCGACCTGGCCGACCTCGGCCATTGCAATAATATCTTCATCGAGATGAAGGATTACCTGATCGTGGTGGACGCCAACTTCCCCAGCGGCGCCCGGGCAGCGATGGCCGACGCCCGCCGGATTTCGCCCAAACCGGTGAAATACGTTTTCGACACCCACCACCACGGCGACCACCTCTACGGCAACGTCCTCTGGACACGCGCCGGAGCCACTACCCTGGCCTTCCAGGGAGTGGCAGAGGAACTAAAACGCCTCGAACCCACCCGCTGGCAGGAGTCGGCCAAAACCCGGAGCGACGTCGCCGAACTGAATCAGCCGGGCCCCGAACCGCCCAAGCAGGACATCACTGAAAATATGTTCCTGCTGAGCGACGGTTCCCGCAAAGTGGAATTTCGGCATTTCGGCTGGGCGCACACCAAAGGCGACGGCTTTGTTTACCTGCCCAAGGAACAGGTTCTGTGCACGGGCGACGCCGTGGTGAACGGGCCGCACAACGCCACCATGGACGCCAACATCGCCAACTGGCCGGTCGTCCTGGCTGCCGCCGCCAAACTCAAAGTCAAAACCGTCCTTCCTGGCCACGGCTCCGCCGGCGGACGGGAACTCATCACCGGACAGGCGCAATTCATGACCGAACTCTATAAGGCCGTAAAGGCCGGCGCTGACCAGGGCAAAAAGCTGGAGGATATCCAGGCGTCCATTCAACTACCCGACTCCGTCAGCAACTGGGTGAGCGAGACGTCGCTGAAAACCCAGGTTGCGGATGCGTACCGGCAGGCGACAGCGAAATAGGGATCAGGGCATCGACGACGCGTAACAGGTGAGCGGTTGCACGAGATTTCGGGAGAATTCTGGTTTTCACCAGCAGGAGCCGGATGTCCTCGTCAGCCAACCCAGGCCGACGCCCCGATCCCAGATCCTGGGTCCTGCCCCCCGGCCCCTATAATGAAATAGTGCGGACGTATTTCGTCCACAATTTCGGGTGCCGGGCCACACAGGCCGATGGGGCGGCGTTGGAAGCGATGCTGGCTGCCAAAGGGATGGACGCGGCGGCGTCGCGTTCGGCGGCCGACCTGGTCATCCTGAACACTTGCACGGTCACGTCCTCGGCGGATGATGACGTCCGGCAGGCGATTCGCCGCGTGCACCGCGAAAACCCACAGGCCCGTATCCTCGTAACCGGTTGTTACGCACAGCGGGCCCCGCACGAACTGGCCGTACTTCCGGGTGTCGAATGGGTAGTGGGTAATTCCCATAAAACCAGGATCCCGGAGCTAGTGTCCATCGGCGCAAACGATCGCGTTTCATCGCCTGCCGGGCCCACGCCTTACCACGGCAACGTCCACGTGGGCGACATCTTCGAGCAGCGCGATTTCCTTTCTGCCCCCGTCGGGGATGCCGCCGGTGACCGCACGCGCCCGAATCTGAAGATCCAGGACGGCTGCAACAACCGCTGCTCGTTCTGCATAATTCCCTTTGTACGCGGACGCAGCCGGAGCATGCCGGCCACGATGGTGGTCGAGCAAGTCCGGGATCTGGCCCGCCGTTATCGCGAAGTGGTGCTCAGCGGGATCAATCTGGGGAGATGGGGACGGGAGCCGGGCAGCACAATGCGGCTGGCGGACCTGGTCCGGATGTTGCTGGCGCAAACCGAAATCGAGCGCCTGCGGCTCAGTTCGGTCGAGCCGATGGATTTCTCCGATGACCTGTTGGGCCTGATGGAAGAATCGCCGCGGGTGGCGCCGCATGTGCACGCCCCGCTGCAATCCGGTTCCGACCGCATGCTGCGCCTCATGCACCGCAAGTACCGGCCGCGCCATTATGCCGACCGCATTCAGAAGGCCCGCCGGCTGATGCCGGATGCAGCCATCGGCGCAGACGTCATGGTCGGTTTTCCGGGCGAAACGGACCCCGATTTCGAGGAAAGCCGCGCCTTCATCGCATCACTCCCATTCACCTACCTGCATGTGTTCACGTATTCGGAACGGCCGGGGACGCCCGCCGCGTCCAGTCCCGATTCCGTTTCCATGCCGGTGCGCAAGGAGCGGAACCGCGTACTGCGCGAACTGGCCGCGGCCAGGAACCTGGAATTCCGTCGCGGCATGATCGGCCGCACGCTGTCCGCCGTCACCCTGCACGAGCCCGGCATGGCTTTATCAGGGAATTACCTGAAGATCCATTTGTCGGCGACGCGACCGGCGAACCTTCTGGCCGACATCAAAATTGCTGGAATTTTCCGCGATGGGCTATACGAATCCGGGGCCGGACCAGTAGAATAAGACTAGATCGTCGCAGATGCACTCCAAAGACGGAGGGGCTGAAATCGCCGCGCTGCCGAATCTCTCCCTGCGCACCAAAGGTGTGCTTGTGGTGGCGATACCGGTTTGCGCGCTGCTGATGGCGATGGCGGTCTTCTACCGGTTCGACCAGCAGTTGCGGCAGGCGCAGGCGGCAGTAGAGCGGGGTTCCGGTTTGCGCTCCGATATCCGCGACATCCTCATCGGCATGGTGGACGCCGAAACAAGCGTTCGCGGCTACCTGCTGAGTCACAACTCTGCCTTTCTTGAACCCTACGAGGCGGCGCGGCTCCGGCTACCGCAGGTGCTCGATCATCTGCACCGAACCATCAGTCCGGAGCAGGCTCCGCGGCTGGCCAGCGTGGACGAACTAGTCAGGCGGATTCTAGCTTCGCTCGATCACGGACGGCAAGCGCCAGGAGAAACGGCGGCAGGCCAACTGGAGGCCGACAAAGCTGCCATGGACGACTTGCGCGGCCAGCTCAGAGCGATGCAAGAGCACGAGGACCGCCTGCTGGCCCTGCACACGGCCCAAGAACGCCGGCTGGAGACGTGGCTGCGCTCGGCCCTCTTCGCCGGCGGGGCGCTGGGCCTCCTTGGCGGCATTGTGGGGGTTCTGCTCTTCACCACCAGCATCGGGCGGCGCATCGAACTGCTGGTGGAGGAGGCGCGCGAAGTGGCAGCCGGCCGTGTCATCAGCCACCCGATCCCCGGCCACGACGAGTTGGCCCACCTAGAACGAACGCTGCAGAAGACCTCGGAACTGCTGGCGTCCCAGTCCGCCCAACTACGTTCCGGCCAGAGCGACCTGGAGACGCGTGTCCGCAGCCGCACCGCAGAGCTGGAAAGCGCCAACGAAGAACTGCGCCAGGCCAAGGAGGTCAGCGAAGCTGTTATTCAATCGTCCCCGCTGGCGATTTGGGCGATCGATCTGGAGGGGAAGGTTCAATTCTGGAATCCGGCCGCGGAATCCATTTTCGGATGGGCCGCGGAAGACGTCATCGGCCGATCCCTGCCGATCGTGCCACAAGACCAGATCGAAGAGTACGACGAGTGGGTGGAGGACTTTCGCATCGGCGAAGTCATATCCGGTGTGGAGCGGAAGCGGCAGCGCAAGGATGGCAAGCTGATCGACGTCGTAATCTGGACCGCGCCTCTGCGCGACGCCGCCGGCGAAATCCGAGGCACCATCGCCATCGATAGCGACGTTTCGCAACATAAGCTGCTGGAGGAGCAGTTCCGGCAGTCACAGAAGCTGGAGGCGGTAGGCCAGCTTGCCGGCGGCGTGGCGCACGATTTCAATAACCTGCTCACCATCATCCAGGGCTACACCGAGATGATCATGATCGAGGCTCAGGACGCGGGACTGCGGGAATACGCACAGGAGATTCAGTATGCGGCCACCCGCGCCACGGCGCTCACCACGCAGTTGCTGGCCTTCAGCCGCCGCCAGATCAGCCAGCCCAAAGTGTTGGATTTGAACGAGGTGGTTGGTCACTCGATGAAGCTGCTGCGACGCATCATCGGAGAGGATATCGATGTGTCCGCCAGTATGGATCCGACGGTGGGCAAGGTGAAAATCGATCCCGTGCATATCGACCAGGTGATCATGAACCTGGCGGTGAATGCCCGCGACGCCATGCCCAATGGCGGCCGGCTGTCGATCCAGACCACGAACACCTTTCTGGACGAGCACTACATCGACCGTCATATCGGAGTGACTCCTGGCGCATACTGCATGCTAGCGATCAGCGATACCGGCACGGGTATGACCGCCGAGACACGGAGCCGGTTGTTCGAACCGTTTTTCACTACCAAGGAAGCCGGCAAAGGGACGGGGCTTGGGCTTGCCATCGTATACGGCATCGTCAAACAGGCTGGAGGCGAGATCATGGTCTACAGCGAACTGGGCCGGGGCACGACCTTCAAGATCTATCTGCCCCTGGTCGACGTCTCGGCCTCCATCGCCGCGGCCGAACACCGCGGCAGCGAAATGGGTGGAACCGAAACGGTCCTGCTGTGCGAGGACGACCCCAAGATCCGCCGGTTAGTTGAAGTCATGTTGGGCCGGCGCGGCTACCGGGTGATCTCCTCCGGCGATCCGGAGGAAGCGCTGGACATCGTCCGCAAATATACCGAGCCGATTCAGCTGCTGCTCACCGACATCGTCATGCCGGGCGCGAGCGGCTTCGATTTGGCGCAATCGGCGTTGAAACTGCGCCCGCACATGCGTGTGCTCTACATGTCGGGCTACACCGACAACCAGATGAACGGCACCAAGACGCTGGCCGACGACCTGCCCTTCCTGCAAAAGCCTTTCACCGCCGCCGCCCTGATGTCCAAAGTGCGCGAGGCTCTCACGCAAAACCAGGGGTCGGGGATCGGGGATTAGGCGATCAGACGCGCAGCACAGGGCGCCTCCTTGCAGCGCTCATGCTCCCGTCTTGAGCACGGGATCGCCCATGAGGACCGCGCGGCAACTCCGCTGAGCGCCACGATTCTCGGCGCCCCAATCCCTGACCCCTGTTTTTTACATCTCCCGGCGGCCTTCCATGGCTTTCGAGATGGTGACCTCGTCTGCGAACTCCAGATCGGAGCCGACCGGGATGCCCATGGCAATGCGGGTGACCCGGACTCCCAGCGGCTTGAGCAGGCGGGCCAGGTAGACTGCTGTAGCTTCACCCTCGACCGTGGGATTGGTGGCGACGATCACTTCCTCGATTTCTCCACGGCCGATGCGCTCCACCAGCGCCTTGATTTTAAGCGAGTCCGGCCCGATGCCGCGCAACGGGGACAGAGCGCCGTGCAGCACGTGGTAGCGGCCGTTGAACTGGCGCGTGGTTTCGATGCCGACGATGTTGTGAGGCTCTTCCACCACGCACACCACCCGGGCATCACGATGCGGATCGCGGCAATACTGGCACTGCTCGGCATCGCTGATGTTGTAGCAGACAGCGCACAAGCCAAGCTTGTCCTTGACGTCCAGCACGGCCTGGGCCAGGCGTTCGGCATCCTCCCGCGGGGCGCGGAGCAAATGGAACGCAATGCGTTGCGCCGATTTTTGTCCAACGCCCGGCAAGCGCTTGCATTCCGTAATCAGGCGCGCCAGCGGCTCGGCAAAATCTGGCATGGCTAGCGCTCCAGCCGGCTTGTCAAGCCATGGCGCAGGACCAACGAAATAGGAACCAAGCCGGAGTTCATGGGTTTAGAACAGGCCCGGCGGTAGGCCCATGCCTCCCAGCATTCCGCCCATCTTCTGTTTGATCTCGTCATCCACTTTTTTGACCGCTTCGCTAGCAGCGGCAACGATGAGATCCTGGAGCATCTCCACGTCCCCCGCCACCTCGGGGTCGATCTTGACGGAGAGCAGATTTTTCTGTCCATCCATGTTCACGGTGACCATGCCGCCGCCCGCCGTGGCCTCCACTTTGATACGCGCAACCTCTTCCTGCAGCTTTTCCTGCATGCGCTGCGCCTGTTGCATCATCTGCTGCATGTTGCCGGGTAATTTCACGTGCCTACTCCTTCAGATTGCGAACTTTGCGGATCTCGCCGCCGAAAATCTCGCGGAAACGCTGTACCTCTGGATTCGCCAACGCGCGGGTGGTGGCGTCGTCCTCGGTGGGGCGTGCCACGGTCTGCTGTACGCCGACTTCGCCAACCGTCACCTTGATCCGCAGGGGCCGCTGCGAAATGCGCTTGAGGGCCTGCTGCAGCTCGTCGGACCGCAGCATAATCTTATTGGCCCCGCTGGTAATGAACTCCAGCTCGCCGTTGGATTCCATCACCCGCGAATTCTCGACGGCGTCGGCCGTAAACTGCATCCCCAATTCCAGCAGGGCGCTGTGCAGCCGCTCGCGCCAATCGGACGGCGCCGGTGGCGCCTCATCAGGGGCCGGGGGCCGGGGGCCAGAGGCCAGGGTGGGGCCCGGCTGTGCCGAGGCCTTCTTGGCTCGATCGAGTTCGAATGGGGACGGACCGCTGCGCGGCGCTGGCGGTGCTGGCGGTTTCGCCGCAGCGACGGAATGCGCGGATTTCACGGGTGCTTCCCCGGCCCCCGGTCCCCGGCCCCCGGCCCCTGATGATGCGCCCCCGGCCCCGCCTACTTCTGCCAGAGCTTCTTCAATGGGGAGCAACCGGCCGGCCTGAACCAGGCGAAGCAGGCCGAGCTCCAGGTGGAAGCGCGGCTGCAAAGAAAACTGCAACTCGCGGAACAGATCGAGCGAAAGCGCGAGGTAACGGGTCAAGTCCTCTTCGGAAAACTTCGCGCCGGTCTCGGCCAGCCGCTGCCGCTCGGCGGGGGAAGCGGCGATCAGACGCGCGGCCCCATCCGCACCGGCGATCCGCGCCACCAGCAGATTGCGGATGTAGCGCGAGAGCTCCCGGCTGAAATGCTGCAGGTTGTGGCCGTTGCGCTCCAGTTCGTCCACGACCTCCAGCATACGCCGCGCATCGCCTGCCAGCAGCGCCTCCGCCACGGTTTCGAGTGATTCGGTGGAGAAGGCACCCAGGAGAGCGCGGACGTCCGCGGCGTTGAGCTTCGCGCCACAGCAGGCGATGGCCTGGTCGAGCGCGGAAAGCGAGTCGCGCACGCTGCCCTCACCGGCGGCGGCGAGCACCGCCAGTGCTTCCGCATCCGCCTCGATGCCTTCCTGCTGGCAGATCCAGGCCATGCGCGCGGTCAGGTCTTCAAAATCCACGGAGCGAAAACTGAAATGCTGGCAGCGCGAAGCGATGGTGGCCGGGATCTTGTGCGCTTCGGTAGTGCAAAGAACGAAGACCGCCCACTCCGGTGGCTCCTCAATGGTCTTGAGGAGCGCGTTGAAGGCTTCGTTGGTGATCTGGTGGGCTTCGTCGATAATGAAAATCTTGTAGCGGTCGCGCGCCGGCTGGTAGCGGACGTTTTCGCGCAGCTCCCGCATTTCATTGATGCCGCGGTTGCTGGCGGCGTCGATCTCGATTACATCCACGGTGCCGCCGGCCGTGATTTCACGGCAACTCGCGCATTCGCCGCAGGGTGAGGCAGTCGGGCCCTTGATACAGTTCAGGCAGCGAGCGAGGATGCGAGCCACCGTAGTCTTGCCGGTACCGCGCTGGCCGGAAAAGATATAACCGTGCGCGATGCGGTTCTGCGCAATGGCATTTTCCAGCGTGGTCTTGACGTGCTCCTGGTTGACGACTTCAGAAAACGTCTGTGGCCGGTATTTTCTGGCGATGACCTGGTACATGCGGTGGGCGCTTCCTACCCCAGCGAACCAAAACCGTTTGCCGGGGGATCCCTGCTTCGGGCTAGTGCCAGGCCCCGGGTAATCCGCGGCACACGAGCCGCACCACTACCGTTGCTTCCTTCCGGACCTGGCGGGGTTTGCGGCCGCCCGTTGCACGGAGCCCGAGACCTGACAAGTATTCATCGTAGCATGGGCTGGCAGATGCCTCCCTGGCGACTCTTACTGCCTGACCGTACCGGTCCACTGAATCTCGAAGGGGGCCGTCTCATCGACCAAGTTGTAATCGGCCGGCGGCTGGAAGATGCTGATGGGCGGCTCGGACCGATCGATGTGTATGAGCTTAATCGTGTTTTCACCCCTCCGCGGATCGGAGCTCTTGAAGAGCACGCCCTCGCCCAGTTCCCGGGAATACCAGTTTTCCCTGACACTCGTAAAGGGCCGGTCATTGCCGACCGCGCCGGTGGGGTAGCTCTCGGTAGTCCGGGTGCCCCGCGCCATCACACCCTCGATCATCTGCTCGCCCAGGTCTTCGTGCTGGATCTGGGGTCGTGGGGGCGCTTGGCCCGCCGGGGTCACCGCGGCGGCGGGCGCGGCTCCGCCGGCAGTTTGAGCCGGAACCCTTAGTTGAGCTGAAGCCGCGGTACCTACACCGCCGCCTACTGCAAACGAGCCGCTGGCCCCCGCCGCAGGCGCGGCAGCGACCGCCGCCGGGCCGGCAGGAATCAATTGCCCGTTGCCGGCAGCGAACTTCCCGGGCGGCACGGTCGCGTGTTGCACCCGATGCGCGACCTTGTGCTGGGTGTCCAGAATATAGTCGAAACCGGCAACCGGATCGCTGATTTCCACGATCAGGGGCGATTCGAAGTTTTGCCGGCCCATCGCCGTTTGGCGCTCGGTCCGCGTGCGGCCCTGAGAATCGCGGTATATCGTCTCCTGGTCGTAAGAAGCGGGTTCCATCGGAACCAACCATGACTTGCTCGCTGACGCGCTTAGCGGAGTACGGTGCTCCTAAAATGGGCGAGCCGCGATACCGCGGCACGGGAGAACGCGTGCTTCCGTGGATCTCGCTCGGACCGGCGGCGACGGCAACACTGCTGGCGACGACCTGTCCGCAGGCGGCCAGGTTGAATAAGGCGAACCCGGCCAGGTAACGGCAAATCCACATGGGGCACCTCTCGCACGTCACTCTACCGCATCCCCGCGCCCCGAACAAGGCACGTGTGGCGGCAAACAGCCAATCGGCGGGCAATTAGAGTATAATCCTGCGGCAAAGGGGGTGCCTATGCGCCTTACCATTAACGGGGCCCTTGCGATGTTTCTGGCAGCCGGCGCGCTCGCCGCGGCCGAGCCGCCTTATGCCGGCAAATGGAAGGAGAATCCGGAGAAAAGCAACTTCGCCGGCATGACCATGACGATCAACCAAATGCCCTCTGGCGAGATGCAGTTCTCGGCGGAGGGAATGACGTATAAGTTCAAGCTGGATGGGAAGGACTATCCCGATGGGATGGGTGGAACCGCCGCGTGGACGTCGACGGGCTCTAACTCGTGGCGGACGGTGGACAAGATGAACGGCAAAACGGTTGCCACCGACGATCTCACCGTGTCCAGTGACGGTAAAGGCCTGACCATCCATACTACCGGCACCAAGCCGAACGGTGAGCCGATTGATCAAAACGCCAACTATCGCCGCGTTTCCGGCGGTCCGGGGTTGGCCGGCAAATGGAAGACGGAGAATTACAAAAACGCCAACCCTAACATCATCGAACTCGTCCCATCGGGGAGCGATGGCCTCATTTTCAAAGAGGCTGCTTACGACCTGACCTGCGATTCCAAGCTGGATGGAAAGGATTACCCTTGCACCGGTCCTACGATCGGCAGTGGATGGACCGTTGCGATGACCAAAGCCGGCCCGCGCGGGCTCAATATGCTGATCAAGAAGGACGGCAAGCCGTTCTTCAGGGAGACTTACACGGTTTCGGCCGATGGCAAGACCCTGACCGACACGGAAGTGGCCACCGCCACCAATGGAAAGACTACGCTGGTGCTGGACCGGCAATAGACCCTGTCCGTCGTTTAGACAAAGAAGGCCGATTCGACGGGTGCGCGACATAGAAGTGTAGGTCACGCTGCCCGGCGGTCTGCCCAGTAGTCCTCAAAGCG
>Ga0335073_10011564_pt1 | contig 12401 bp, 7 predicted proteins | sample Lox_Sample_22_FD_207093 | JGI IMG/M metagenome (GOLD analysis project Ga0335073, IMG submission 207093) | Soil microbial communities from Loxahatchee National Wildlife Refuge, Florida, United States - Lox_Sample_2.2 | ecosystem: Environmental > Terrestrial > Soil > Wetlands | place: USA: Florida... | reverse complement strand
CGCCGTGGAAGGCCGCGCTGACCGTGTGCGGATTGAGAATGGCGCCCTCGAACATCTGGGAATAGGCGAACGACACCGAGTCCCAGGTCTGTGCGAGCGCATAGACCGGGTACGAGAAAAACGTGCTCCACGCCTTGGTCACGACCGGGTCGCTGAACACGATGAGAAAGCCGCCGACGACCAGCGCCAGGAAGATCGCCAGGATCGTGATCACTGCCGAGCTGCCCTGCGTGATCGCCTGTATGATCACGGCTCCGGTCAGCCTGGCGCGCGATCCCGCCGGCTTGCCCGGCCCGGCTTGCCCGGGCTTGCCCGGCGCGGCCTCCGCCGGCTCGGCGGGCTCGGGCGCTGCCGAGCCGGCCGGGGCTGGCGCCGGGTCAGGCCCGGTCGCCGGGGTCTCAGTCACCGCTCGGCTCCTCGGTTCGGGGCGCGGCCTGGTCGGCCAGCGTGCCGGGCATCTCCAGGATCTCGTCGGCATCGAGCGAATGCGGGCCCGCGCCGCTGCCCGGCTGGCCGTCAGACCCGGCACCGGTCATCAGCAGTCCAAGCTCGTGCTCCGGTATGTCGGGCGCGGACATGCCGACGATCTTGCCCTCGTACATGACGGCGATCCGGTCAGACAGCGCGTAGATCTCGTCCAGCTCGGACGACACGATGACCACCGCGACCCCCGCGTCGCGCTGCCTGACGATTTGCGAATGCACGAACTCGATCGACCCGACGTCGAGGCCACGGGTGGGCTGGCTCGCCAGCAGCAGCTTGTTCGGCCGGCTCAGCTCCCGGGCGACGACGACCTTCTGCTGGTTGCCGCCGGACAGGGTCCCGGCCGAGGTCAGCACCGACGGCGTCCGTACGTCGTACTCGTCCACCAGATGGACGGCCGCCTTCCTGACGGCGTCCGGCTTCATCGCGATGCGGCGGGCGTAGGGCGGCTGGTCGTAGACGTCGAGCACCAGGTTCTCGGCGACCGGGAAGGCCCCCACCAGGCCGTCCTCCTGCCGGTCCTCGGGTATGTAGCCGATGCCCGCGTGGAGCCGCTCGCGGGTGCTCGCCCCGGCGATGTCCGCGCCCGCGAGCAGCACCGACCCGGTCGAGGGCCGCAGGCCCATCAGGGCCTCGCAGAGCTCGGTCTGCCCGTTGCCCTGCACCCCCGCGATGCCGAGGATCTCGCCGGCCCGCACGTCGAAGGAGATCGAATCCACGGCCAGGCCGCCGTGCTCGGCCGGCACGCTGAGGTCACGGACGTCGAGCATGACGTCGGCCGGCCTGGCCGTCTCCTTGGTGACGCGAAGCTGGACGGCCCGGCCGACCATGAGGGCGGCCAGCTCCGCGTCGCTCGTCGCCGGTGGCCGCTCGGCGACGACTCTGCCGCGGCGGAGCACCGTGATGTTGTCGGCGATCGCCTGGACCTCGCGGAGCTTATGCGAGATGAAAACGATCGACCGGCCGCTTTCCCGCAGCTGGCGCATGATCTGGAACAAGTCCTGGGTCTCACCGGGCGTCAGCACCGCCGTCGGCTCGTCCAGCACGAGCAGCCTGGCGTCCCGCAGCAGCGCCTTGATGATCTCGACCCGCTGCTGCACCCCCACGGGCAGGTCCTCGACGTAGGCATCGGGATCGACCCGGAGCCCGAATCGCTGTGACAGCTCGCGGACCGAGGCGCGCGCCCGGCGCCGGTCGAGCAGCCCGAGCGATGGCAGGTGCAGTCCGCCCGCTCTCATCCCGGGCAGGGTGAGCCTTCGGATCGGCTCCGCGCCGAGCGTGACGTTCTCCGCGACGGTGAAAACCGGCACGAGCATGAAGTGCTGATGCACCATGCCCACGCCCGCGCTGATCGCGTCCTTGGGCGAGCGGATGGCCGCGGGCTGGTCATCGATGAGGATCTCGCCGTCGTCCGGCTGCATCAGCCCGTACAGCACGTTCATCAGGGTTGTCTTGCCCGCGCCGTTCTCGCCGAGCAATGCCCTGATCTCGCCAGGCTGGACGACCAGGTCGATGTGGTCGTTGGCCACGAGACTGCCGAATCGCTTGGTGATACCGCGCAGTTCAAGCTTCACCGGCTTGTCTCCATGTGAGCTGGCTGGTCAGCCACCTGGCGGAGCCAGGCAGCTGACCAGCCCATCCGACCGTTACCCGGCTCTTGATCCGTGATCAGACCGGGCTCTTGGTCACCGGGTTGATCTTCCCGGCCTCGATCTGCTGCTCCAGGGACTTGATCTCGGCCTGCACCGAGGCAGGCACCACGGATGCGAAGTCGTGGTACGGGGACAGCACGGCGCCGCCGTTGGCGAGAGTGCCGATGTAGGTGCCGCCGCTGAACGTGCCGCCCGCCGCCGAGAGCACCGCGGTCTTGACGGCTTCGGTGATGCCCTTCGTCACGCTGGTCAGCATGTACTTGCAGTACTGCGCGGCGCTGATGCAGCCGTCGGTGTCCACCCACTCCATCGACACGCTCTTGCCGGACGTGTCAGCGGTCTGGACGGCCTTCGCGGTACCCAGGCCGACGCCGCCGGCCACCGGGAAGATGATGTCCGCGCCCTCGCCGATGTAGGTGTTGGTCAGCGTCTGGCCCGCGCCCACGTTGGTGAAGTTGCCGATGAAGTCGCCCTTCTGGGTCTGCTCATCCCAGCCGAGGACCTTGACGCTGGCGTGATGCTGGGTGTTGTAGTACTGGACTCCGTCCCAGAAGCCATCCTCGTAGATGGTGACCGTGCCGAAATTCTCACCGCCGTAGGTGGCCACGATGTGCGACTTGCTCATGGCGGCCGCCAGGTAACCGCCCAGGAAGCCGTCCTGAACGGTGTTGAACACCAGCTGGTCGATGTTCTTCTCCTTGGCGCCGCTGAGGCAATCGGAGGCATACGAGCAGTCGACGATCGCGAACTTCTGCTTCGGGTTGGCCTTGGCAGCCGCCTCGGTCGCGTCCGCCATCAGGAAGCCGACCGTAACGATGATCCCGCACTTGCGGCCGATGAAGGTGCTGATGTTGGACGCGTAGTCAGCCGAGGTGGTGGACGGCAGATACGTAACCTGGATCTTGCTCGGGTCGGTTGCCGCGGCCGCCTGCATGCCTTCCCACGATGACTGATTGAACGACTTGTCGTCGATGCCGCCGGTGTCGGTGACCATGCAGCCCAGGAACTTTCCGCTGGCTGACGTGCCGGAATTGCTGCTTGTAGAGCTGGTGTTCGACGGGCTGCCGCACGCGGCTGCCAGAAGGGCAATCGCGCCGAACGCGACAACAGCTCTCAGTGTGGCTCTCACCGGTACCTCCTCTACGGGGGCGGGTCAGGCGGCCCCCCGCCGCCAGAATTTTGCCCGGAAGCGCGCCGGCTGCGGGCGAGTCGTCCCGGATGGCCCCGGGATTGCCCGAAGGGTAATCCCGGGGTCGCCGCCGGGGAAGCAAGAATCTGCAGTCCAGGCCCGACGTTGCTGAATCGAGACCGTAGTGTGGCTGGCCATCAGCGCCTGTGGCGCACGGCCTGCCGGGCGTTGCTGAAGGCCGCCGTGCTCCTCACCCGCTCGACGGCCGGCTGCGCCCGATGACCGCCCCGGCGGCCGCGGGCACGTCTCGGTTCGGCAACAGCGGAGGCAATCTGGGCAGCTTACGGCTTTACCGACGGTCACGCGGGAATTAAACGTTCGCATACCCGGCCGCGATGCTCGGCGTGCCCCGGGCCCTCCCGGGTGGCCCGGAGCCCGCCAGCGGGCCGACCCCCACAGGAGGTTTAACGGTGCGAACAATGACCAGAAGCGCGGCGGCACTCGGCGTCATCGCCCTGTTAGCTGCCGCATGCGGGTCGGCGACCGGGGCGAGTTCGTCCTCGTCCACAGCACCGAAGCCGTCCTCGTCCAAGGCACCGACGCCCGCACCGGGCTCCCGCGCCTCGTCGGCCGGCACGTTCCTCGGCTGCATGGTGACCGACACCGGCGGCATCGGCGACCGGTCCTTCAACGCCGCCTCGTGGCAGGGCATGCAGGAGGCCCGGGCCGCGGAGCCGGGCACGATCATCGTGCGGTACCTGCAGTCGGCGTCCGGCAGCGACTACACGCCGAACATCAACACGTTCATCGGCGAGAAATGCGGGATCATCGTCACGGTCGGGTTGCTGATGGGCGACAACACCGAGGCCGCGGCGCAGGCCCACCCGAACCAGAAGTTCGCGATCGTCGACTACGACTACAGTCCGCCGATCAGGAACATCGACGCGCTCATGTTCAACACCGTGCAGGACGGCTTCCTCGGCGGCTACCTCGCCGCTGGCATCTCGAAGAGCGGCGCGGTCGGCACGTTCGGCGGCGAGGAACTGCCCACGGTGACCATCTATATGGACGGCTTCTGGGACGGCGTCCAGTACTACGACCAGCAGCACCACGCCAGCGTCAGGGTCCTCGGCTGGAACGAGCAGACCCATACGGGCCTGTTCACCGGCGACTTCACCGACCAGGCCACGGGCCAGGCCGACACCCAGACGCTGATCAGCGAGGGCGCTGATGTAATCTTCCCGGTCGCCGGCGACGCCGGCCTCGGCGCGGCCAAGGCGGTCAAGGACGCCGACGCGGCGGCGGGCCGCACGAAGGTCACGATGGAGTGGGCGGACACCGACGGATGCTTCAGCGCGCCGCAATACTGCCGGTACTTCATCAGCAGCGTGACCCAGGGCATCCAGGCCGCCGTGAAGAACGCCGTGCTCGGCGCGGCCAACGGCGCCTTCAAAGGCGGGACCTACGTCGGCGGCCTGGCCAACGGCGGAGTCGCGCTGTCCCCCTTCCACGACCTCGCCAGCCAGGTGCCCACGTCGCTGCGATCCGAGCTGAACGCGATCAAGGCAGAAATCATCAGCGGCCAGATCAAGCCCGCCACGAAGAGCCCCCCGATGTGACCAGCCGGGCATCCTGGCATCCATCAGCGCGCCGATCCCCTCTACCATCCTGCTGATGACTCCCTACTGGATGGGCGCGGCATGACCGGGGATGCCGGCCCCGCACAGCGCGGCTATGCACGCGACGGTGCCGCGGTCACCGGTGCCGCCAATGCCAGCGCATCAGATCCGTATGCCGCGGCCGCGGCGAGCGCGGCGCGGCTCGCCGATCGCACCGGCCGGGCCGCACACGACGCCGCCGTGGTCCTCGGGTCCGGCTGGGCGCAGGCCGCGGACGCGCTCGGCGCCGGAGCCGAGATTCCGGTCGGCGACCTCGGCGGCTTCCCCGCGCCGACCGTCCCCGGCCACGCGGGCGTCGTCCGGTCGGTGACCGTCGGCGAGCTTGCGGTGCTGGTGTTTCTCGGCCGCACGCATCTGTACGAGGGACACCCGGTGGCGACCGTGGTGCACGGGGTCCGGACCGCGGCGGCCGCCGGCTGCCGGGTGATCGTGCTCACCAACGCGTCGGGCGGGATCCGGGAGGGATACCACGTCGGGCAGCCGGTCCTGATCAGCGACCACCTCAACCTGACCGGCCGCTCGCCGCTGGCCGGGCCGCCGCCCCCGGAGCCGTACCCGTCCCGCTTCACCGACCTCACCGACCTGTACGCGTCCCGGCTGCGGGCACTGGCCCGGGCGGCCGACCCGGACCTGGCCGAGGGCGTCTACGCCGCGCTGCCGGGCCCGCACTACGAGACCCCGGCCGAGATCCGCATGCTCCGTTCGCTCGGCGCCGACCTGGTCGGCATGTCCACCGCGCTGGAGGCGATCGCCGCGCGGCACCTGGGCGCCGAGGTGCTGGCCATATCCCTGGTTACCAACCTGGCCGCGGGCCTGTCGCCCGCCGGGCTCGACCACGCCGAGGTCACCGCTGCCGGGAAGGCCGCCGCCGGGCGGATGGGCGCGCTGCTGGCCGGGATACTGCCCGGCGTGCTGCCCGGGGAAGGGCCGGCGTGATCGCCGACGACCTGCGGGCTCGGCTGGCGGCGTGGCTGGCCGAAGACCCGGACGAACGCGACCGGGCCGAACTCGAGGCGCTCGCCGCCGACGGCAGCGAGCAGGCCGCCGCCGAACTGGCCGACCGGTTCACCGGCCGGCTGGAGTTCGGCACCGCCGGCCTGCGCGGCGCGGTCGCCGCGGGTCCGAACCGGATGAACCGGGCCGTGGTGCGCGCCACCACCGCCGCGCTTGCCGGGTGGCTGCGCGGCCGCGGCCGCGCCATGGTCGGGCCCCGGGCCGCCGAGGCCGGCGTGGTGATCGGCCGCGATGCCCGGCACCGGTCGGACGAGTTCGCCGACGAGGCGGCGCGGGTGCTGGCCGGCGCCGGGATCCGGGTCCACGTGCTCCCCGGGCCCCAGCCCACTCCGCTGCTGGCCTTCGCGATCATGATCACCGCGAGCCACAACCCTCCCGCCGACAACGGCTACAAGCTCTACCTCGGCGACGGCGCGCAGATCGTCCCGCCGGCCGACGTGGAGATCGAGTCGGCGATCGGGGCACTGGGCCCGCTGTCGCAGATCACGCTCGCCCCGCCGGACAGCCCGCTGATCGCGGCGCTGGGCGACGAGGTCGCCGCCGCCTACCTGGACCAGATCTGCGCGCTCTCCCCCGCGCCGCCGGACGCCGAGTGGCTGCGCTTCGTCTACACCCCGCTGCACGGAGTGGCCGGGCCGCTGGCGCTGCGGGCGTTCGAGCAGGCCGGCTTCACCGAGCCGGATGTGGTGCCCGCGCAGGAGGCCCCCGACCCGGACTTCCCGACCGTCGCGTTTCCCAACCCGGAGATACCCGGAGCGCTCGACCTGGCCCTGGCCCAGGCCCGCCGCTCCGGCGCCGACCTGGTGCTGGCCAACGACCCCGACGGCGACCGGCTCGCCGTGGCGGCCCCCGACCCGCAGGCGCCGGGCGGCTGGCGGATGCTCACCGGCGACCAGGTCGGCGCGCTGCTCGGCGCGTACCTGCTGGGGCAGCCCACGGACAGCCCGGAGACCAGGCTGGTGGTCACGACGATCGTGTCGTCCACGCTGCTGTCCCGGATCGCCGCCGCGGCCGGGGCGCAGTACGCGCAGACCCTCACCGGCTTCAAGTGGATCGTCCGGGCCGGTGATTCGCGCCCGGGCAGCAGGTTCGTGCTCGGCTACGAGGAGGCCCTCGGATACTCGGTCGGCCAGGTCGTGCGGGACAAGGACGGGATCGGGGCCGCGCTGGCCCTGCTCGGCCTTGCCGCCCGCGCCCGGTCCGGCGGCGAGTCGCTGCTCGAGGCGTACGACGCGCTCGAGACCGCCCACGGGGTGCACCTGACCGCCCAGATCACCGTGGACACGACGGCCCCGGTCGACGTCATGGCGCGGCTGCGGGCGGCGGCCCCGTCCCGGCTCGGGGACGCGGCGGTCGTTTCCACCACGGACCTGACCGGCGGGACCTGGGATCTCCCCTCGGCCGACGTGCTCAGCTACACGCTGTCCGGTGCCAGGGTCGTCATCCGGCCCAGCGGCACCGAACCGAAGATCAAGGCCTACTTCGAGGTGGTGGAGCCGGTGTTCTCCGGTCGGCTGGACGAGGCCCGGCGGGCCGCGGCCGCCCGGCTGGAGCCGCTGCGCGAGGCCGTCGCGGCGCTGCTGGCCAGCTGACGCCCGCGGCGCGCGCCTACACGCCCCCCTCCCCCGCCATGGCCGGACCCGTCGCTCAGCTGCATGCGCCACGTCGGGCAGGTCGCCAAATCAGGCGGGCCGTGACAGGCTCGGAACATGACCAGCTCACCCGAGGACCCGAACTGCGACGTCGCGCACGGCAAGGCCCCGGCCCCCGCGATTGAGGGGCGGGTGCTCGTCGCGGTCTTCGCCTCGCCCGTGGCCGGCTTCCTGCTGCGCTACGCCCGTGACGCCGGCTACCGGACGGTGCTGGTGGAGCCCGACGCCGAGCGCGCGAAGCCGATGCTGGACGCGGCCGATTCCGTGCGGGACGACGTGCGCAGCGAGCCGGGCGGGCCGGCCGACGTGGTCGTCACCGACCACCACCGGCCCGAACTAGGCCCGGCGCTGCGCGACGCGCTGGCCAGCGACGCCCGCTGGATCGGCGTCATGGGCAACCCGCGGCACCCGGCGCCGCACATCCCGGCCCTCGCCGAGCTCGGCGTCGCGCCGGACGAGATCGCCCGGGTGAACCGGCCGGTCGGCCTCAACATCGGCTCCAGGACACCCGCCGAGATCGCGATCGCCACGCTGGCCGGCCTGATCGCCGGCCGCAACGACCGCCCGGGCGGGTTCGCCTTCTAGGACCCGGGCCGCCGGGATGGCGGCGAGCCTGCCGGACGCCGGACCCGCGGCCGCCGATTCCGGCGCCGCCAGCGAGCGCAACCGGTACGCCGACCTGCTGCGGACGACGGCCATCGGGCTGGTGGTGCTCGGCCACTGGCTGCTGACCAGCATCAGCGATCGCGGCGGGCGGCTGACCGGCGGCTCGGCCATGGCCGACATCGGCTGGTCCGGCTGGGGCACGCTGGCGTTCCAGGTGATGCCGGTCTTCTTCCTGGTCGGCGGCTACGCCAATGCGCTGTCCTGGACCCGGCACCGCTCCGGCGGCGCGACCTGGGCCGATTGGGTGCGCCACCGCGCGGTCCGGTTGCTGCGCCCCACGACGCTGTTCGTGGCCGTGATCGTGATCGCGGTCGGGGCCTGCGGGCTGGCCGGCGCCGACCCTGCCGAGCTGGCCCTGGCGGGCTGGGGGGTCGCGCTGCAGCTCTGGTTCCTGCCCGTCTACCTGCTGCTGATCGCGCTGACGCCCGCGCTGCTGCGGGCGCACCGGCGGTGGGGCCTGGCGGTGCCCGCGGTGCTCGCGCTGGCCGCCGCCGGCGTCGATGCCGGCGTCCTCGGCGCCCGGCTGGCCGGGCTGGGGTACGCAAACTACCTGCTCGTGTGGGGGACGATGCACCAGTGGGGCTTCGCCTGGCAAGACGGCACGCTGACCCGGCGCCGCTGGCGTCCGTGGGCGCTCGCGGCGAGCGGCGCCCTCGCCCTCGGCGCGCTGCTGGCCTGGGGTCCGTTCCCGGTCAACATGGTCGGGACGACCGGAGGCGGCGTCAACAACACGATCCCGCCGTCGGTGGCGCTGCTGGCGTTCGCGGCGGTTCAGTCCGGGCTGCTGCTCGCGGCCGAGCCGGCCCTGTCCGGCCTGCTGGCCCGCGGCGGCCGGCTGTGGCGCGGCGTGCGCTGGCTGAACGACCGGGTGCTGACAGTTTTCCTTTGGCACATGGTGCCGGCGGTCGTGGTGGCGCTGGCGCTGTATCCGTCCGGCCTGCTCCCCCAGCCCGCCCCGGGCTCGGCGCAGTGGTGGGCGCTGCGGCCGGCCTGGATCGCGGCGCTGGCCATCGTGCTCGCGCCGGCGGCGATCTGGCTGGCCAGGTTCGAGCGCCCGCTTGGCCGGCTGGCCAGGTTCGAGCGCCCGCTACGGCGGACATCCCGGTCCGTGCTCGCTCCCGCCCTGACCGCCCTCGGCGTCGCGGCCGCCGGGGTGGCGCTGACCAGGTTCGCGGTCTTCGGGTTCGCCCCCGGCGGCACGATCCCGGTCGCCGCGGTGGCCGGCTACGCCGGCGGCGTGGCCCTGATCCTGCTGGCCGGCCTGCCGCCGCGGCCCCCGCGGGCCCGGGCCGCCCCGGCCAGCCCCGCTCCCGCGGCCGCCGACCCGGCCGCGTCCGCTCCGGCCACCCCCGCTCCGGCCACCCCCGCTCCGGCATCACCCGGCGCGGATCGGCCCGGCGGCGGACTGAGCGTTCAGGCTGTTCTTGGTCCGTCTTCGCCCGCCGCGCCGGTTACGGCGCCGCCCGATCCGCCCCGGCCCGCACGGCCAGCTGGTACCGGGTCTTGATCCCGAGCTTGGCGAAGATGTGCGCCAGGTGGTACTCGATGGTCTTCGGGCTCAGGTACAGCTCGGCGGCCGCCTCGCGGTTGGACATCCCCGCGGCCACCAGCCGGGCGACCTGGCGCTCCTGCGCGGTCAGGCCGGCCAGGCCCGGCTCCGCGTCCGCGCGGCCGCGCAGTCCGAGCGCGGCCAGTTCGGCCGCGACCGCGTCGGCGAACGGGCGCGCGCCCAGCCCGGCCAGGGCCTCGTGCGCGGACCGCAGCCGCGCGAGCGCCGCCGGACGCCGGTGCGCCCGCGCCAGGCAGCGCCCGTACTCGACGTCGAACAGGGCCCGCGCGATCGGGTCCTGGACCCCGTCCGCGAGCTGGCGGCCGGCCTCGAGGATCTCCTCGGCCCGCTGCGCCTCATTTCCCGCCAGGGCCAGGCTGGCCCGCAGCCGGGACGCGTGCACCAGCGCCGGGAGGTCGTCGCGCTGCGCCGCTCCGGTCTCGAACGCGGCCAGCTCGGCGGCGGCCTCGTCCGGCCGGCCCTCCCGGATCAGCGCCCAGATGCGGGCCGGGCGCCACAGCCCGGTGGTCGGGTCGTCGTGGCCGGCGGTCCCGGCCCCCGGCGGGGCGGCCAGCAGCGCCTCCGCCGGGTCATCGCGGGCCAGGCCGAACGCGCCGCGGGCGGCCGCGGCGAACGCCGCCGCGGCCCGCGTCCCCGCGGCCCGCGCGGAGCGCTCGGCGGACCGGACGTGAGCCGCGGCCAGGTCCCACCGGCCGCGGAAGGCGGCCACCCGGCCGGCGAGGTTGTGCGCGAACGGCAGGTCGGACAGGCGCCCGGCGTCCTCGGCCATCGACACGGCCAGCTCGGCGTGATCGAGAGCCTCATCCCAGCGGCCGAGGCGGAACGCGGTCTCGGCCAGGTAGCCGAGCGCCTGGCCCGGGTAACGCGGCCGCAGCCCGGCCGTGATCCGGGTGACCACGGCGCTCAGATCGGCGTCCGCCCCTGCGAGGTCGCCGGTCCACAGCCGTAGCACGCCGCGCACGGTCAGCGCGTCGGCCTGCGCGTCCGCCACCAGCGCCGCCGGACCCGGCAGCGCGGAGAACATCCGCAGCCCGCCGGCCGCGTCGCCCGCCAGCGCGCGGGCCATGGCCTGGGCGCCCAGCAGGCCGGGCCGGCGGGCGCCGTCGCCCGCGGCGGTCCGCGCCGAGCGGCGGGTCCACCGCCGGCATTCGTCGGCCGAGAGCGCGTTTCCGTAGAGCAGCGCCAGGCCGGCCGCGGCGTGCGCCGCCGCCTCGGCCTCGGCGGCCTCATCCGCGGCCGGGCCGCGCGCCCCGGCCCCGCCGCGCCGCCGGGCATCCCAGGCCGCGAGGAACAGCTCCTCCGCGGCGGCCGGACGCGCCCGGAGCATGGCCAGCTCGCCGAGCGCCGAGTCCCGCCGCGGGCCGGGGGGCAGGTTCTCCGCGAGCGGCCGCATCGACTCGGCGCCGGCCGCGTCGGCCGTCCGCAGCAGCATCTCGAACGCGGACAGCAGCCGGCCAGCCCGGGCCCGCCCCCGGGCACCCAGCTCGGCGGCCTGGGCCAGGCAGGCGGCCGCCTGACCGCCGTCGCCGCGCCCGGCCGCCGCCGCGGCCGCGTCGTCGAGCTCGCCCGCCAGCTGCAGGTCGGTCCCGCACGCGGCCGCGACGCGGTGCCGGAGCGAGTCGGTTCCGTCGGTCATCGCCCCCGCCCACCGGTGCAGGGAGCGCCTGCGGGCCGTGCCGATGTCGGCGTACACCGCACGGCGGATCAGCTCGTGGGCGAAGCGCAGGCCGCGCTGCCCGGGTTGCTCGACCAGGAAGCCTGCCGCCACCGCCTGGTCGAGGGCGTGGTCGGATCGCGGCACCCCGGCCAGCACGACCGCGTCGGACAGCGCGCACTGCTCGCCGAGCACCGCCGCCGCGACGACCAGGTTCCTGGCCGCGGCCGGCAGCCCCGCCAGCCGGGCCAGGATCGCCGCCGACAGCGATCCGGGCAGGTACAGGCCGCTGTCCGCGCCCTCCAGCACGTGACCGGGCAGCTCGGCCAGCATCGCGCGGGCGAACAGCGGGTTGCCCCGGCTGTGCTCGGCGACGCGCCGGATCGCGCGGCCGGACAGCCCGCCGCCGGCCGGGCCGTGGCCCAGGGCGGCCGCCAGCTCGGTCAGGTCGGCGGCCTTCAGCCTGGGCAGTGCCAGCCGGGTGCACCGGCGGTCCCCGGTCAGGAACCGGGCCCAGCCCTCGCCCACCCGCCCCAGCTGCCGCGGCCGGGCGGAGCCGACGACCAGCACCTTCTCGCCGGCCAGCCGGCGGCAGGCGAACAGCAGTGCCCGGGCCGACGGCTGGTCGGCCCACTGCAGGTCCTCGACCACCACGATCAGGCCCCCGGGCGACCGGGCCGCGAACAGCGCGAGCAGCTCCTCCCCCACGGCGAGCGGGTCGGCGCCCGGGGGCGGGCCGGCCGCCGGCAGCGGCCCGCCCGCCGGCAGCGGGCCGACTGTGCGCCGGGCGAGCTGGCGAACCAGTCCCCACGGCAGCGCCTGCTCGGACGCCTCGCCGCTCGCGGTGAGCACCGCCAGGCCGGGATGGTGCCCGAGGAACTCGGTGATCAAGGACGATTTGC
>Ga0335073_10011563_pt1 | contig 12401 bp, 13 predicted proteins | sample Lox_Sample_22_FD_207093 | JGI IMG/M metagenome (GOLD analysis project Ga0335073, IMG submission 207093) | Soil microbial communities from Loxahatchee National Wildlife Refuge, Florida, United States - Lox_Sample_2.2 | ecosystem: Environmental > Terrestrial > Soil > Wetlands | place: USA... | reverse complement strand
GGTGCGTTTGGATTTGACAACCCAGAACGACTGAGACGAATCGCATTGGACACGGCAGAGACTGCTTCCTTTTGACCGACAACCTGACTGTTGAGATATTTCTCCATGTTGATGAGTTTATCCTTTTCTGTAGAATTGAGTCGTGAAACTGGGATTCCGGTCCATCGAGCGATGAGTTCTTGGATATGTTCCGGCCGAACGTCGCCAAAGGCAGGACCGACAGGACCGTTAAGCCCCGCGGCTTCTCCTTCGGCTTTGGCTTTCTCCTCTTCGAGATGGTTGATGCGTTGTTGGGTTTCCGGAATCGCATAATAGAGTAAGTCTGCTTCCAATGCTCTGTCGCCTCGGATGGAAGCCTCGCTTGCTTTCGACTTGAGCTCATCCAGCCGCTTCCTTGCAGCATACAGTTCTTCGCTCCGGGCCTTTTGTGCTTCATACTAAACAAGTTAGCTCAAGAATAGTTAAGGAAAAATATACCTTCGCAAGTAGCGGTTTGGCTTCTTCCTGGAGATCGGCTAGAGCCTTTTTGGCCGCCTGGAGTCGTTCCTTGGATGCGTCATCCGTATGACTTTCTCGTTCCAATGCGTGGATTTCGACAGTGAGTTGACGTACTCGACGTTCGTATTGTTCGATTGGCTCGGGCTGACTGTCTCGTTCAACTCGGACCGCAGCGGCAGCTTCATCGATGAGATCGATAGCTGAATCAGGAAGACGACGAGAAGTCAAGTATCGAGCCGCAAGTTTGGCAGCAGCAACGACTGCGGCATCACTGATGGCCACACCATGATGGACTTCGTATTTCTCTTTGAGACCACGGAGAATGGCAATAGTGTCGTCGACAGAGGGTTCATTGACCATGACTTGTTGGAATCGTCGTTCGAATGCCGCGTCCTTCTCGACGTATTTTCTATACTCGGCGATGGTGGTGGCGCCAATGAGATGGAGTTTACCTCTGGCGAGACTGGGTTTGATGAGATTTGCTGCGTCCATACCGCCTTCTCCCGTTGCGCCGGCTCCCAAGAGGAGGTGGATTTCATCGCAGAAGAGAATAATCATCTGTTTTGAATCTTCGACTTCTTTAATGACACCTTTCAACCGTTCTTCGAATTCGCCTCGGTATTTGGATCCAGCTACCAAAGCGCCGATATCCAACGAGAGAAGACGACATGTGGCGAGGTTGGCAGGGACCTCTCCTTGCACAATTCTTTGTGCGAGGCCCTCCACGATGGCTGTCTTTCCGACCCCCGGTTCTCCGATCAAGACAGGCTAGGTAATCAGCAATTGCCTAAAGAAAAATGGAGGCTTACATTATTCTTTGTCCGACGGGACAAGACTCTGATGGTTCGACGTATTTCGTTGTCTCTTCCAATCACGGGGTCGACATCTCCCTTGCGGGCTTGTTCCGTCAAGTCGACAGTGTACTTGGCAAGAGCTTCGTTTTGTTCTTCGGCATTCTTGGAATCGACCCGTTGTGTTCCGGCAGCTTGTTGTACAGCCGTCTCGAATGCCTTGGGTGTGACTCCTGCTTCTTTCAAGGCCTCCTTCAAGATTGGGTCCTCGATAAACGCAGCAATGATATGATCCTGTGCGATATACGAATCCTTTTGTCGCTTTTGGATTGTCTGCGCCGCTCGCAGGAGTTTGAGCGCGGCAGGACTTAGAGCTATTTGCTCTGGAGGAGGTTCCTAAACGTGAAGTTAGCGTTTCATTCACTGCTTTGTGGAAGGACGTACCTGTGAGGGTAGTCGAACGAGTTGTCTGCGGATACTGCGCTCGAATTGGACAATGTCGCCGGCTGTTTTGCTGAAGATTGTCCGCAATCGGGAATTCTGGTCGTCTTCAGCCAACAACGCAAATGCGATGTGAAGAGGGGTGACTATAGCACAAGTTAGCACGTCACTAAATAGTCATATGATGGGGGGTGGGGTTGTACTTTCAATATGACTGTATGACGATGCAAGAGAGTGTGCCTCAGAGAGGGTTGTCTCCGCTTTGGATGTAAAGTTCATAGCATTAGCTCCAGACATGATTGAGCTTGGAAAGTTAAAGTCGCGTCAAGTTTGATTGTTGGATGGATTGACGGGAGTGAAGCGCTTTAAATGCTCTCTGAGATGGGTGTCAGGCGATAATAAAACGAGGCCGATCGGCACGTTGGGGGGGAAGATTCCCGTGACTTCCAGAAATCACCAGAAAATAGGCACACGATCGATAGGATTAAGGGCGGTCCCAGATCTGCGCCACTCGTTTTCTGCCATGACCCACCGCCGAGATCGGAGTGCATACAGCCTCTCCTCAAATCCAGTGACTTCGTGCGGTCAGATGTGTTGTCATTCACTCGCCCACAATGAAATCCAACTTTTGAGATTACCGTGCAAATGAACGTCATATTTATCATGAGTAACACATTTGATTAAGTGTAGCAAACCCCTTGGCAATCTTTACCCATGCATGACTATGTATTCTCACCTTAATCCTCGAGCAACCTAGTAATTTTTCCAATGGCGACGGTCGTAGCTACACAGTTAGCACACTTTCACACGAAAGCGATGGGAAATTACCTTGATCACGAAGGGTAAACCGACCCAACATCGGATAAGCCTCGAACGTTTCGAGACAAAGAGGCGTATTCGTTCTCAACCTCGCGACAATCTTTTGACCCTTGGTCGCATAAGCAGGAGCCTTTTTGCTCCGTTGATTGAGTTTGTTGAGTTTATGAAGAAGTTCCTCATCGGTAAGCCAATGATCACTGACAAGGTAAACTACCTCAAATTGCACCTCTACCACTGCGGTGTGCACGTGCATGACACAAGCGTACCCCGAGGTCAACAAATTTTTCAATTCAATGATGGCGACTTGTGCTTCAAAGGAATTGACGACGTGGACGGGGTGTTTGGGCGAGCAGAGCACGAATCCGATACTAATATCTTCTTCTTCGACACCCTTGATGCGAAGACGGACTTGATCGCCGGATGTTGCTACGGCCATTTCCTCGTCGGCTTCGGTGTAGACTCCTTCGATGGAGATGATTGTTTTGTTTGGCATGATGATTGCTGGTGCACCCTTTCGAATGGATCCAGACTCGATTTTCCCTTCAATGATTGTTCCCATGTCCTGAACGTTAGTTGATATTAAGAAATTAGAGATGGGGAGTAACCTTGAATTTTCCGCCGATGGGCATCATGAGAGGAGCTTTTATTTTGCGCTCGAGCGATTGCATTGAATCGAGATATTCAAGCAAACTTGGGCCATCCCACCAAGGGCAGATTTTCTTGTCCACTCGATCTTTCAGATTGTGACCCTTGTACGCCGAAATAGGGATGAAGAACAAATCCGTCTTGGGATTGAACCCGTTTCCTTTCAAAAAGGTACCCAATCGTTTCGTACATTCATCAAACCTAACTAATTAGTTCCGTTTGCGTGATAAAGCGGGAGTGAGGGAAGCGGAATTTTGCCTTTCTTTACTCCATTCGACAGTCGGATCGTCCATTTTGTTGATGACGATGACCAACTTGTTGATCCCCTGCATTTTTGCAAGAACAGCGTGTTCTCTCGTTTGTCCACCCTTATCGAATCCCGTCTCAAACTCTCCCTTTCGAGCACTGATGACAAGAACTCCGACATCAGCCTGCGCCGCACCAGAAATCATGTTTGGTACAAAACTCTTGTGTCCAGGTGCATCCAGAATCGTATACCTCCTCTTTTCAGTCTCAAATCTCGCTCTCCCCACCTCGACCGTTTTCCCTTTACTCCTCTCCTCTTTGCTTGTATCCAACGCCCACGAAAGGTACCATGACTCCCGCCCTGCTTCACGGGCTTCCTTTTCGTATTTTTCCATGGTACGTTCGTCGACCATGCCGGTCAAGAACAAGATGTTTCCTCCCAACGTGGACTTTCCGGCGTCGACGTGTCCGATGAAGACGACGTTGACGTGTTCTTTGCCGTACATGTCTTGGACGAGACTTTCGTCGAGTTCTTCCTCTTGTTCCTTGACGACGGCATCGGCGTCACGAGATTCGACTTCGTCGCCGTTGATTGAGGGAGCGGCAGAATTTTGGCCTGAGGGGGGTTTTGAGGCCGATTTCTTTTCTTTGGCTGATTCTTTTGGTTCCGCCACTGCTTGCTTGGATTCCTCGGCGGGAGCAGGTTTCGAAATGGACTCTTTCTCCTTTTCGGGAGTTTCCTTCTTTTCGACGGGTTTGGGAGAGGCGGCACTGCCTCCTATTTTCAAGACTTTGGCGGGACCTGTTGGGGCTGTGGACTTGCCGGCCATAGGAGCTGCTGAGGGATTTCCAGCTATGGGAGCGCGAGGGGGAGGTAAACTCGGTAGACCGCTCGGTTTCGATGACTCTAGAGACAAACCAGTCAATGTGAATGCAGAAACATGTGGATAGAATGAAGTCGTACCGTTTTCTTTCCTGGCTAGTGAAGGAGCAGGTTGGCCTCTCTGCAAAACCTGTGGTTGATACGGTTGCTGCTGTGGTTGCATAGAGCCATATTGTGCTCCATATCCTCCACCATAGCCGCCAGCCTGCTGTTGATAGCCATACTGAGGCTGTCCGTACTGTGGATACATTTGCTGAGCATTGTACATCTGCTGTTGCTGTTGCGGTGGTGGATATTGGTAGTTTTGCTGTGGATAAAAGGACTGTGCGCCGGCAGAGGCTGACGGAACAAAAGTATTTGCCTGAGGTCGAAAGGACTGGGAATTTATGTTCATGCGAGATATTTGCTGCGGGAGATTCTGTTGCTCCGTATCTGCGGCTTGTTCCCAGTCATCTGCCGGTTGCTGTTGCTGTTGAGCGGCCATGTTTTCTGGAGTTGATTTCTTTCTTTTTCGACTTTCGCTGGTTTAAATATTCCACAGCAGTGACCCGCGGTGCTGTGTCCATACGAGCCTGTGATTGGATGGCAGAGGTGACTAGCTGTGACTAGTAGTACTGACAGTGTTTAACTTAGATCCTTCCACACCTTGAAACAAACAATTTAGGGTAGGGCTTGAGTGTGACTGGCATTCACCCGCAAGAGCTTTATTTCCATCAACCCAAAAACACCGACACCGATTACAATCCAGCCATGGGTATCACCTCCCTTGCTATCCCATGCTAACGGTGTTCTAGGTCGAATGCACACGCCCGGCAAGGGCATTTCGTCCTCTGCCCTCCCTTATTCACGCCGCGCTCCATCCTGGCTCAAAACTACGCCTACTGAAGTTGTCGAACAAATCCACAAACTGGCCCGTCGAGGCTTGACTCCCTCCCAAATTGGCGTCGTTTTGCGTGATTCGCACGGAATTGCCCAAGTCCGGTTTGTCACTGGCAATAAAATCCTTCGCATTCTCAAGGCTGGAGGATTAGCTCCTGAAATTCCGGAGGATTTGTACCACCTTATCAAAAAGGTAAATGGACGCCCCTTCTTCGTGAAATCCCAGTTGCTAAGCGGGGATTTTGTTGTAGGCTGTTGCAGTGAGGAAACATTTGGAGAGAAATCGCAAGGATAAGGATGCCAAATTTCGTCTTATTTTGATTGAATCGCGGATTCATCGATTGGCACGGTACTACAAGAGTGTTGGAACACTGCCTCCTGTGTGGAAATAGTATGGGTCCTTATACAACTGCTGACTGATTTCAGTGAATCAAGCACTGCATCTGCTTTGGTTGCATAGAGTGGCTGGATAGTTGAATAGCAATTGAGCGAAATCACATCACCTTACATGGATCCTTCGTCCCAAAATCTTATTTCAAACTTGAAGTTATACAATCGTCTCATCAGCATGAACGCCTCAAGGTAGGTCACCTATGCATCCAGAGAGCAGCCTTTACAAGGTCGATATAAGCATGACCAATTTTTACTTTACGTGTGGATAGCAGTGAAGCAGTCCTTCGTGATATGGGTGGGATATTCGGGCAATTCAGACAGAATCTCGGGCGTTAATAAAAGGTTTTGAATACAGCACTAGATTCCAAAACTTCCAATTGCCAAACAATATTGAAAACAAAGATCGCCTTCCTGACTTCTACTCCTCTTGGATAGCACTCTTGAGTTTACGCCGATACCGTGTTTCTCCGTATCCTCGCCCTTTTGTTCCTGAAGCTTGGTAGATTTGCCGTGATCTTCTTTCAAGGAAATCCCATCTTGTTCACCCAACAATCTCGTGGCCTTGGCCTAGCATATCAGGTCAACGCGCATGGAATGGCGGCGATACCCCTGTATCAGGTTTCGAAGCATCGTAACCCCCTCCTTCAGCAGCCAAACCTGAACTCTTGAGATATTTTGTGCCAGGATCTTGCTCATCTCCCTTCGACTTGGGGGGTTGTTTTAGAGGTTTCGCGCTACCCATTGCATAAGAGTGAGATGTTGCATAATGATGGGACACCTTGAGTCTTGAGCCTTGAGACTCGGCATGAGAATTCCCGATTTTCGAGATTCCGCCAGCTTCTTTTCATACCTCAAAAAGACCATCATCAATTAAAATCAGAATTCTGTGGAAGTATAATAGTTATGCATTACTCCGAACGGCTCTATTTTTCGGGTATCAACTGTTCCTTTGACATGAATGCGCGTTTATGATGTTTTCGCTTTCGAGTAGACTTTAGCCGTCGAACAGATTCCGTCACCTTCCCAATCACATTCCCCTCAATCTCGGCCCTTTTATCATTCTCATCACCAGGGTTATTCGTCTTTCCATGATCACTTTCAGAATGTGTCCCACCATATTTGCTCTCCTTTTTCTTTTTCTTCACACTCAACGGATTTGGCTCCTTGGGCCCTCTCTTCTTCTTCTTCTTCCCACTCTCTTCGACTCCATCACCATCACCATCTCGTTTCCTCTTGCCCGGATTCCCTCCCCCACCCAACTTTTCTCGTTCCAAAACTTCCCGTTTCGTCAACGTAGCGGGACTAGGAGGCTCCATAATCATGACCGCCCGTCGAATATACACCATCGGCACTCCCGGAACAAGTCGCATTTCCACACGTAACGCATCGTCTTGTGTTGCCAGGACATATCGATGCTTGTTCTCGCCGGAAATATTGACGCAGGATGTGAGGCACTGGTGATTTGGTAACGGGTCTGGAATGTGACCACATCTTCGCCGTTCGCAAGTTTTGGCCATGGCTATAGAGGCTTGGTCTTTGGTGGCATAAAGCTCAGAGATACTGCACTGAGTGATCACTGGATGAATGTCAGCAAAACTTGAAGGCATTGTGGTGGGTGGGTAGGTGGTTTACTCAGTTTGAGGGGTCCTTGCAGTGTTCGTCGGAGAAGGCTGGCCATGTCGAGTTTGAATCGTTGGGCCGCGAGAATGAAGTCGGAGGATAGTAATACTTGATATGGCTCTCTGAATTGAAATGATGTATGGTATAAGGCCATTGCTTTGCGATAGCGCTTGGCCCGTTGTTGTCGCATTTCGACAAAAATAGAATTTTGAGGGTCGAATTTCTGAAATTTCTGCAAACTAGCCGGACTCGAGAAAGAAGTGCGTCCAGGATCGGCAAAACTTTTCGCATGCCGACTTTGTTGGCTGGGAGCAACAATGAAGAATCCCGACCGCCGTAAGGACGCGAGAAAAGAGCGGCGGATACGAGAGCAGAGACAAATTAAAGAGCTAGAGGAACGCGTCTATGCCTTTGTACTCTGCCAGCATATCGATGTAGAACGCTAATAAAAGGACGAGAGAGGCAGTGTCGACCAATTCGCTGACTTGCCCCTTTCTCAGCAGACTCAGGATGGTATTCACCTGGAATCCATGGAGCCTGACTCAAAGGGCTCAAGAAGGCACATTTTACAGTATTGACAGATATCCAGAAGAAGGCCCTGCCGCTTGCGTTGAAAGGAAACGATGTGCTCGGAGCGGCAAAGACCGGCAGCGGCAAGACCCTGGCTTTTATCATACCTGTACTTCATCGGCTTTGAGTTTCATTAAACAAAACTAGATCCTGGAAATGCTGTTGCGCAAACAATGGACTCAATACGACGGACTAGGAGCTCTAATCATTTCTCCTACTCGAGAACTTGTAACATCCTTAAATGAATTCGCTAATCCGAGGCGATGCAAATCTTTCAGGTCCTCCGCAAAGTAGGCTCTCACCACACCTTCTCTGCCGGTCTCCTCATTGGCGGAAAGTCACTTGCCGAAGAACAATCCCGGCTCGAAACGATAAACATTCTAGTCTGTACTCCTGGACGACTCCTGCAACATATGGACCAAACAGCTTCTTTCCGCGCCGACACTTTGCAACTTTTGGTATTAGACGAGGCAGATCGGATCTTGGATATGGGGTTTCGGGGAACGGTAGATGGGATCATCCAACATTTACCACGAAATAGACAGACCTTGCTCTTTAGCGCGACACAGACGAGTAGTTTGCGGGACCTGGCGCGATTGAGTTTGAAGGATCCAAAATATGTGGCGGTTCATGAGGGGGCCAGTGAATCGACGCCGGAAAAGTTGAAGGGATTTTGGGTCGAGTGTCCGCTTCCACAAAAGCTTAATACTCTTTATGCGTTTATAAAGGCGAACCTGAAAACGAAGGCTCTAGTCTTTATGTCGTCTACAAAACAGGTATCCTCCAATTTCGTTTTCAACAGTTCACCATAGGTACGGTTTGTTTATGAGACCTTTCGACATTTACAACCGGGTGTGCCGTTACTTCATTTACACGGGAAACAGAAACAATCGTTACGTGCATCGATCACTCAGAGATTCTCCTCGGCAAACCATGCATATTTGTTTTGTACAGATGTTGTTGCGAGAGGGCTCGATTTTCCGCTTGTTGATTGGGTGATTCAACTCGACTGTCCAGAGGATACAGATACGTATATCCATCGAGTCGGTCGTACGGCTAGATTCGAAAGGAGCGGACAAGCTCTGATGATACTGCTTCCGAGCGAAACTGCCTTCATAGAGAAATTGGCGGCGCAGAAAGTTCCTATTCAAAAATTCGATGGTCTGCGGGGCAAAGCGATCGATATCAAGCAACAATTAAATGGCATGTGTTTCAAGAATCCGGAAATCAAATATCTGGGACAAAAGGTTATTTCCGTGTCACAAACAAATCTGACATCAGGCATTCTCAACCTACGTCAGATCCGTTTTCCTCCAGAAGGATAAACAGGTGTTTAAAGTTGAAGAGCTTCCCCAGGAAGACTTTGCGCACGCACTCGGCCTTCCCACAGTCCCCCACATCAAACTCGGCAAACCCCTCAAACAGCGTAAAAACCAACTTCACCCATATCTCGACTCTGCCTCCTCCTCCGAAGACGACCGACCCTCCAAAACCAAGACCAAAACCGACAAGATGTTTTCGCGCCAAAACCAAACCGTCCTGACGAAACACTATCAAGAGCTGCATTCGCAGGGTAACACCGCTTTTAAACTTCCTCCGGACAAGGAAGACGACGATCTCCTTACGACGAAACGCAAGATTGATTGGGAAACAGCTGAAATTCCTGGGAATGGAGGAGGGACAATATCGAAACGACAGGTGAAGATTGGGAGGTCGAGGAAGGCATTGGCGAAACGCGCTTGTGGCAGGGGGACGAGATTGACTTTTGATGACGAGGGGAATGCGCATCCTGTTTATGAGCTCGTGAGTGAGAAAGAATTTTTGGAGGGAGGAGGAGGGACAGAAGAGATGATGAGACGATATGTGGAGGAGACAGCGAAGAGGATGAGGAATGTGGATGAAGATGACAGAGAGGAAGCCAAAGAGAAGAAGAGATTGAAAAGGCTCAAGAAAAGTGTATTGGAGTCAGTGTAGGACTAGTATCAGGAATCTCATGATTGAGGTTCAGTTTCACCATGGATTCGTCGGTCGTGGCCACTGTTGCCTGACATGATGACTCCAAGTACTATAATCCAAACAGATTCCAATATTTCTGAGCAATGATGTCCCATTCGCATGTCGACGATCTCAATCAACAGCCGAATCCCAGGATGTAGGGTTACCGTGAAGAGGGCTTTCAGAGCAGTCACAGCCCACACCAAAATCAACCCATCACCAGTGACCACCACCGAAAACACTCCATCATGACCAAACGCACCAAGAAAGTCGGCTGCACAGGACGCTACGGCACCCGCTACGGAGCTTCTCTCCGAAAACAAGTCAAGAAGAGCGAAGTCACTCAACACGCAAAATACACGTGCGCTGTACCTTCCCATCCCCCTCTTCCGTCATCGGGAATGTAGCTAATGTTGAAAATAGTTCTGCGGCAAAGACTCTGTGAAACGAGAGGCTGCTGGGATTTGGAAATGTCGTGGTTGTAAGAAGGTTGTGGCTGGAGGAGCTTGGACATTTAGTACCCCTTCTGCTACTACTGTGAGAAGTACGATTCGACGATTACGTGAGGTATACAAGTCACTTGGCTTTCAGTTTTCTGATTGTAGATGGTGGAGGTTTAGGCGTTGGCATAGTTCAGAATTTGAATTGGCTTGCATCTTATAGAGTCAATTGAGTTACCTATCTCGATATTTGGCAAAAACTGGGTTTGCTTTGTTAGGAGTCTTCCGAGCCATCGTCCGATCCAAGTTGGTTCCAACTCAGTTTACTCGCTTTTCACTTCCACCGCCTTTTCGATATAATCCCATCCGAGTCCGTCTCTCCTTGCTTCTTTAACACGGTAATTCTTTCACATCCTGGTCATACTTCTCAGAACTTCTTGTACTTTTCTCCTACCCACTTGCTCTTCGGGAGGCGAAGTTTCAAACGCGAATCCAGGTAGATGTGAAATTGTTTTCCAAAACAAGGAGAGGAGAGCCTTTTCAATTCATTTCGTCAATGCCCTCAACGAATCCTGCCTGTCCCAATTCCACGGTCTGCCAGCTCTCCTCGAACCCTTCGCCCTGTTATCACCTCATCCAAATCTCCTTCATCATGGACTAATCGCAAGAAGCAAATGGATGGATCATATGGAAGACGCGCCTCTTCATTGTCAACGCATATCTAGCCCCAACACCTCCTCACTTTAGTTCGCTCACGGACCCCAGGAGTTCACCAACCTCCCTCGAGCCAACGTCATTGCAGGACCCTCACGTCTCCCAAGCATCCCATGCATGGTCATATCATTTACGCCTGCGATTTTCATGATTGACAATAATGCAAAGTACACATACTCTGGGCCCTCTCAGATCATATGACGAGAACAATACTTGACCGTATCCGATTCTCTCGATTCCAATGGATTGACTCAGATCAGAAGACGACGCCTCCTCTCCTACATCGACGAAAGGCCCTGGCATTATATGGTTGAGCTGAACCCCCAATAGCCGGCAGTCTCTAGTTGGAGACCGTCCTCAGACGTGCACGCGCTGGTAGTGTTCTTTCCTCCTGAGATTCATCTCATAGAGGCACACTCTTAAGGCCCGGCCGGCCTGCCTTCATCTAGAACCAGCGCCCCCATCCCGCCGCCATGTCAAATGCCAATGGGAGTCCAAGACTGTCGTTCCCATAAGTGTGTCTGGATACATAAAATGTCCGAAATTTCAACGCAAAAGTGTAATTTTATGCAAAAATCCCGGCCGACGTGAATGAGTCGGCGGCCCCACCTGACGACTAACTTGAAGAATCGGCGCCCGCAAATATGTTAATTTTATGCAACTCCCGTGTGTAGGAATGCGCCAAAGCGACCGACAGCGCTAACAAAGTTGCCCTGGTCAGGACTCACGGCCGCACGCAGAAAAGTTGTAGCGCGCAGACTTGAAGAGTGGGTGGCCCCGCCCCAAGCGCCCGCAGCAGCTCGGTGATTTCGTGACGCGGTTCGGCGAAATTTCAAGCTTGACCGTCCTTCCGCGAGTGTGCGTAATCACATTGATCTCCCCTTTCCCTCCACTCAAACATGTCGAGCTCAGAGCCTCTCAAAGAGTCTGATGGCACGGGTGCTTCTGCGCCTGCAGAGGAAACAATCTCTGCTGCCGACCAAGCGGCTATTGATGCTGCTATGGCTGAAGAGACTGCCCCCACTGCCAAATCTTTGAAATGCATCGATTGCGGCAAGTTGTTCAAGAATGCTGATCTTGCAAACTACCACGCAGAGAAATCGGGTCATGAAAATTTTGAAGAGTCTGTTGAAGAGGTTGTTTTTTCTCTCTCTAGCAGAACGAACACTGACGGTAGATTAAACCACTTACAGAGGAAGAGAAGAAAGCAAAGTTGGAAGAGTTGAAGAGCAAAATGCTCGCGAGAAAGGCGGAACAGGCAGAAAAAGAGAGGAAAGAAGCAAAAGCTAATGAGGTCACCTTGTGCATGCCTCAAACTGACACATAGTTGATTCGGAGGAAACGTGATCAAGAATCGGCATCATTGATCGAGGAGGCGAAATATAAGGAACAACTACGTCAAATCGAAAAGGACAGGAAACTTAAACGAGAAGAAATTGAAGCCAAGAAGAAAATCAAGGAACAAAT
>Ga0335073_10011561_pt1 | contig 12402 bp, 13 predicted proteins | sample Lox_Sample_22_FD_207093 | JGI IMG/M metagenome (GOLD analysis project Ga0335073, IMG submission 207093) | Soil microbial communities from Loxahatchee National Wildlife Refuge, Florida, United States - Lox_Sample_2.2 | ecosystem: Environmental > Terrestrial > Soil > Wetlands | place: USA... | reverse complement strand
GCCATCACCAGCGGGCCAACCCAATGCGGGCCCCGGACCAGTCCCAATGAGCCACCAAGCATCCGGGACCTATATCAAGTGGGATCCAGTGGCTGGTGTGACACCGGTCCCGGCTCCCGGGTAGGTTCACCCGGGTCACCCTGGGCACGATCCAGAACTTGCGACACACCTAGGCAGTCAAATAACAAACCGACGGGGTCCGGGGGGGGACAGGATGGTTCACGGTAGGGGCTTCTGCCGGCAAACGAGAAGGGTGATTTCCGGCATTCGCCGCATATCGCACAGCTATCCTCAGCAGGGCCGCGGCCTGATGGCCGCCTTCGATAGCGATGACCTTCGCGACACGCCGCGCGGGTGCTCGTTATCCGCAAGTAAGGCCTTTACGCTGCGTTACAAGATCGTTTGCTCAACGGGAGCATTCGGGCATTGTCCGTGCAAGCCAGCGGCGGGCGAGAGCGGATGCCAGCCCCGTCTGGGCAACGTGTCCTGAGAGCGTCCCCGGCGCGCGCGTCCCGGTTACGCTCCGGAGCGACCGAGGGGAGGGCCGGCCCAGGTGAGCAGCGCGATCCTGTATGTCGCGATCGTTGTCATCTGGGCGTGCGTGCTCATCCCCCGGTGGCTGCGGCGCGATTCGGGCCGCTGGTCGTCGCATGTGCCGGCGACGGAGGTGCTCGGCGACCCGATCGCGGACGACGCCACGACCGGCGAGGACATTCGCGCCGGCACCCTTCCCGGGAAAACCAGTACCGCGACCACAGCTTTCGCGACCACAGCTTTCGCGACGGCCGCGTCAGCGAGCGCCAGTCCCGCGGACGGGCCACAGGCGAAGGCCGCGCCTGCTCGTCCGCACGAGCGTACCGAGGCGGACGAGCAGCCGACGGCAGCGGCTGAGGACGTGCCGGATCCGGCGGACCAGGCGCAACTTGAGGACGTGCCGCCGCCACCGCTAACGCCGGAGGAGGTCCGGCGCCGGGTGCACGCGGCCCGTCGGCGGCTGCTCGGCATGCTGCTCGCCCTCGAGGCCGCGGCGATCGCGCTGGCAGTGCTTGGCCTGGCCGCGCTGTGGGTGGTCATCCCGCCGTCTGTGATGCTCGGCGGCTACCTGCTGCTTCTGCGCGAGGCGTCGCACGCCGACGCCGAACGCGCGCGGCGCGAACATGAGGCCGCCCGGGCCAGGGCTCGCGCCCGGGAGCGAGACCGAGCCAGGAGGCATGCCGCTCAGGCCACTGCTGCTCCGGCCGCCGCGGGCATGCCGGCGACGCCGCCACCGGCCGCCGACTACGACGACGCGGGGCCGGGGCGTGACTTCGCGCCGGGCCTGGCCGGCAAGTACATCGCCTCGAACGCGGAGGTCATCGACATCTCCGGACGAGCCGAGGAGGGCCTGTATGGCCAGTACTCGCAGAACAAGCTCCGCGCCGTCGGAGACTAGCCTGGTCCGTCGCTCATCCATGTCAGGACGGCCGACTCCGGCGTCCGCGCCGGCAGCCTCGCTCATGGCGCGAGCAGGCGGCAAAGTTTGCTAGGCTGACTCACGTTCTCGGGGCTGTAGCGCAGTCCGGTAGCGCACCTCGTTCGCATCGAGGGGGTCAGGGGTTCAAATCCCCTCAGCTCCACCCAGACCAGAGGCCGGTTGTGATCGTGCAACCGGCCTTCTCCGTCGGCGCACAAGCGAGAGTACAGTGCAGCGGACGGCCGGCTGGCTAGCGGCCACGGTCGTCGCGTTGCCAGTCGATAGTCCACGCGGCCTCACGGCGGTAATGGCCGGGGCGGAACTCACCAGTTGCCAGCACGATCTGGAGCGCGACCATGGTCTCGACGTGCAGTCGCGTGAAGCGTTCCTCGGCTTCCGGGGTCACGTAGGCCTTTTCGCCGTCCTCATATTCCCAGTCCTCATCGGGCGCGCCCAAGATCTCGGCGATGTCCCGCTCGACATAGGAGTTGCCATAGGGCTTCTTGGGATTGATGCCGGGCGCGCCGTAACCTTCGCCATCGTCCCAGGAGTCCACCCAGGCATGCCGGAGCAGCTTGAGATGGTCCTCGGTAACCGTGAACTCCGTTACCCAGCGAAGCGACTCCGCGAGCTCCCAGTTCTCGACCATCAGCGCTCCAGTTGCACCGGGGAATCTGAGCTTCACCAGTCTTCAGGGCTCCCCCGGGCGCGGTCAAACGCCGCGCTTGCCGATGCGGGTAACGCGTTGAAGTCCAGGACCGTCTTGATGTCGTCGGGCTCGCGAGCGTAGGCCTGGCCCCAGTCGGATAGCGGCACCCGGCGGGTGATGAGGTCGGCGAGCCAGCCCTTGTCGGCCTCGGCCAAGGCTCGTGCGGCCTGCTCGTAGTGGTGCCGGTTCGCGTTCACCGAGCCGAACAGCACCGAGTTGTGCAGCACCATATTGCGGTTCAGGAGCCCGGGATCGATGACCGACTCGACCCCGGCCGAGGAGACTCCGGTGAGGCAGATGATCCGGTGCCGGACGCGCCCGCGAGCCTCGAGCAGCATCTGGGCGTGGCCGGTGCACTCGAGAATGACGTCAGCCTCGGCGGCCGTTTGGCTCAGGTCCCCGCTCTGTGTGTAAGAGGCCCCGAGCCGGCGGACCATGGCGGGCTTGCGCCCTTCGGTCACGAGGTCGACGACGTACGTGTCGTAGCCGCGCTGGACCGACAGGAGGGCGGCGAGCAGGCCGATCGGGCCGGCGCCTGTGACGAGCACCGTACTGGGCGCCCATGTCGATCTGCGGCCGATCTTCTCGATATGATCCCACGCCTTGGCGACCACCGTGGCCGGCTCGAGCAGCACGCCAAGAGCAGCCAGATCCGGGTCGACCGGTACCAAATACTCGGGGTGGATGCGGTACCGCTCGCTGGCGTATCCGTGGCGGCCTGCGATGCCCCGCTCTGTGTATCCGCCGTTGAGGCACATGTCCCAGTCCCCGGCCGCGCACGCCGGGCACGGCTCGGGATCAGGGCGGCGCACGATGCCGACGACAAAATCACCCGCGGCGAACCCGCTGTCCGCCGGAGCCGCCGCCACCCGGCCCAGTGACTCGTGCCCGATGATCAGCCGGTCGTCGCCCGGAGGCGCCCAGCCGTACTCGCCGTTGATGATCTCCAGGTCAGTTCCGCAGATGCCGATCGCCTGGGTCTGGACCAGAACGGGACCGTCCCGCGCCGGCGGTTCCGGCATCTCGCGGAGGGCAACGGAGCCTTGCTTTCCCGGGATGACGGTTATCGCGCGCATCAGCCCTCCGTGCGGATCGCAGAGCGGCGGCCCGGGCCGGGGTCACCACGTTCACCGTCGCACCTCTGCGCTCCGAGGGCATCACTCACGACAGGTGACTAGGGCGGACGCGCATCATGATCCGGGCGGATGGGCGAGACCAGAGGCACAGGGGCGTAACGGTCGACGATGGATGTCCCGACGGTGATCGATATCGAGGACTTCCACGGTGCGCGTCTCTTCGTCGATGCGGTAGACGATGCGGTACGTTCCGCGCTGTGCCGTGGCAGCCAGCCAGCGGACCGAAAAGCCGTTTGCCGACCCGTCGCGGGCTCAAGGCTAGGGTAGCTTCACAGAATTCAAGAACGGCGGCCGCCACCGACTCTGGCAGCCGTTCGGCGACAGCGCGGCGTGCGGCAGCCTGGAATCTGATCTCGTAGCGCTCACCGGTCACGTGCCGCTGTGACGACGGCGGGCGAGGTCAGCTCGCACAGTCGCCAGGTCCACTCCGCGCTCTCCCCGGCCGAGTGCCGCAAGGCTCTCCGAAATGCGGACGGCAGCATCGCCGTCACCCAAGATCTCAAGTGTCATTTCCAGGCCTTCGAGATCGTCCACGGATAGCAGCACAGCCTCGGGTTCACCGTTCCGGGTCAGCGTGATCCGTTCATGCTGCAAACGCACTCGCCTGGCCAGGTCAGACAAGTGTGCCTTCGCCTCAGATATCGGGACAGGAGTCGATGCTGGCATTGCCATGGTCGAAAATCTAGTCGGCATTGGCCGGAATTCAAACCAATGCCATCGCGACCATGCACCTTGCAGTCGGCCCTGGTCAGTACGAGATGACGCCGCGGAGGTTGCGGCCGCTGCGCATGTCGTCGTAGCCCACGTTGATCTCGTCGAGGCCGTAGGTCCTGGTCCGCAGTTCGTCGAGCTTCAGCTTGCCGCCGCGGTACAGCTCCAGCATGCGCGGGATGTCCGCGCGCGGATTCGAGGAGCCGAACAGCGAACCGCGGACCTGCTTCTCGAACAGGGTCAGGTCCAGCGCGCTCATCGCCACCTGTGTCTCGGTCGCCCGGTGCAGGTTGGTCACCACGACCCGGCCGCGCTTGCCCACCATGGCCAGACTGGCCGCGATCTGGTCGCCCTCGCCGATGCCCATGGTGTTGACGCACACCTGCGCCATCCGGCCCCGGGTGAGATCGGTCAGCAGCGCGACGGCCTCGGCGCTTGTCGCCACAGCGTGGGTCGCCCCGAACTTCAGCGCCTGCTCGCGCTTGAACTCCACGGGGTCGACCACGACGATGTAGTCGGCGCCGACGGCGGCCGCGCCCTGCACGGCGTTGATGCCGATGCCGCCGATGCCGACGACGACCACGGTGTCCCCGGCTCGGGCCTCGCCCGTGTACGTGACGGCGCCCCAGCCGGTGATCACGCCGCAGCCGAGCAGGCACGCGACATCCAGCGGCAGGTCGTCGTCGATCTTGATGCAGTTGGCCTGGTTGACCACCGTGTGCTCGGCGAAGGTCCCGAGCAGGCACATCAGCCCCAGGTCCTGGCCGCGGGCGTGATGGCGGGCCGTCTGGTCGGAGATCTGCGTCCCGGCGCCGAGGTACATGCCGAGCTCGCAGAGGTTGCTCATGCCCGCGGCGCAGGCGCGGCACTGGCCGCAGACGGGCAGGAAGCTGAAGATGACCCGGTCGCCCGCGGCCAGTCCTGTGACGCCAGGGCCGACCTCCTGGATGACTCCTGCGCCCTCGTGGCCGCCGATCATGGGCAGCGGCCAGGGCAGGTCGCCGGTCAGGACGTGCTCGTCGGAATGGCACAGGCCGCTACCGCCCAGGGAGACCAGGACTTCGCCGTCCATCGGCGGGTCGAGCTCGATCTCCTCCACCGACCAGTCCTTCTGACGGTCCCAGAGCACAGCCGCGCGGGTCTTCATCCCAGTTCTCCTCCTATGCCCCTTTTATTCGACAGCCGGATAAGGATCCGACACCTCTTTGTAGCTCTTTGGGCGTGGCCACACAACCCTCTCGCGGTCAGAAATACCCTGGAAGCCGCTGGCCCCGCATCGCCCGCATCGCGTTGGCTCGCATTACCGCGAGCGTCCGCGCCAGCTGCGCCCTGGGGCTGAACTGGATGAACTCGGTACCCGCCTCGGCCGCGGGAACGTGCCCCGAAGTCATATAAAAGGCATCGCCCGCCTGGTGAGCGATCTTCGCGCGGTGATCACTGCCTTGACGATGCATCGTGCCACGAGCTACTTTGACCGCGCCAGCCCAGTGTGAAGGAGAAGGCTGATGGCTCTGAAGATCATGCCGCACGGCCGACTGCAGGAATGGGTCGCCGAAGAGAAGGGCTACTTCGCAGCCGAGGGCCTGGAATACAGCTTCGTGATCACCGGCGACTACGGTGTCAGCTCCGCCCGGCGGGATGCTGCCGGAGAGATCAAGACGGGCGCCTTCGAGACGTTCGGCGCCGGGCGTGACGGCGCCGACGTCAGCTGTGCCTGCCACTGGGCGACGAACGCCGCCGCGCGCGAACGGGCTGGCCAGCTCGTGACCACGGCGTACTCGGTGGCGCCCTGCGCCATCGTCGTGCCGCCCGAGTCGCCCATCCGCCGTCCGGAGGACCTGGCCGGGGTGCCGATCGGAGTGGGTTACCACTCCGGGAGTCACTTCGCCACCGTGCAGGCTCTCGAGTCAGTGCTGGCGCCGGGCGACCTCAAGCTCACCTTCCAGGGCCCGCCCAACGAGCGCCTGGACTCGCTGCTCGACCGGCAGGTCCCCGCCGCCACGACCTGGGGAGTGCCGCTCTACATAGCCGAGGCCTTCGGGTTCCGCAAGGTCCTCGACGCCACCTTCATGATCGGATTCCTGGTGACTGGCAGCCAGGCGACCAAGGCTGACGTCGAGAAGTACCTGGCCGCCCTGCGGCGGGCGCAGATGGAGATCGACCTGCACCCGGAACTCTACAAGCACTACCACCTGCGGGCCGTTCCCGAGAAATACCGCGACCAGGTCGACGTGCGCGGGTTCGGGACCGGGGAGCGCATCGTGTTCCTGCCCTACACCAGGGAGGTCTTCGCGCAGACCCAGCAGTGGACAGAGGCACACCAGCTTTTCGACGGTGCGTCCGCCCAGGTCAGCTACGACGAGGCTGCGCTGATCTGACTCCTCCGCTGCGCTGACCGCACCGTGCGGATGACCGACGCGGCCAGCAGAGCCGCGCCCGCGATGCCGGGCACGCTCAGCGTGTCGCCGAGCAGCACCGCGGCCAGTACCGCCGCGGTGAGGGGCTCCAGGAGGGCCAGCAGCGCGGCAGTGCCGGGCGCCGCCTCTCGCAGGCCGCGGAAGTACAGCGTGTAGGCGACCGCCGTCGGACCGGTGCCCAGGGCGATCAGCAGCCCGATCGCCGCGGGGGTTGGCGTGAAGTCGATTCCGCCCATCGCCGCCAGTGGCAGCAGCACGAGACCGCCGACCGTGAACCCGAAGCCGGTGACGGCAAGCTCGTCCAGTCCGGGCATGGGCGATGACCCGGTGAGCGTGAGCGTGGCGAAAGCCCCGGCCGCGAGCAACGCCATGGACGCGCTCGCGAGCACCGCGTTCTCCGGGAAGCCGCCCGAGGGGATTCCGACCAGCAGGCCGAGACCGCACAGCGCCATGGTGGTGGTGAGGACCGCCTGCCGGCCGCCGCCACGTCGTCGTACGCGCTCGACGGCCTGGACGACGACAGGCGCGCCGCCGATTGTCACGAGGGTGGCGAGGCTGACCGAGGTTAGCGACACAGCGGTGAAGTAGCAGGCCTGGAAGACTGCCGCGAGCAGGCCGGTGACCACGATGCGGGTCCAGGCCGCCCGGCCTGCGGGCCACCGCCTGCCCGTTATGGTGCGGAAAACGATGATGAGCCCGCCTCCGGCCAGCAGGCGGCAGTCGGCCACCGCGAGCGGGGACAGGCCGGCGGTCCGGCCCAGCATGGTCCCGGTGATGCCGCCGGTCCCCCAGAGCAGTCCGGACAGAATCAGGTAAAGCAGGCCACCGCGGGTCCGCCGACGCGCAGCCGGGGACGCCGTTAGGGAAAGTTGCATGGAAGATCGCTCCTGCGACGAGATGGGAAGGGTCGCGGAAGCGGGGCGCACCGGCTGCCCGGAATAGGGAAGGCTGCCCAAAATGTAGAAGACAGCGCGTCAGCTCATCGAGCCTAACGCGCGCGGCATCACGCCCCGCTTAGGAGCGCGGTGGCGGTGTGATGGGGAATAGCCGGTGCACGGGACCCATGTTAGCCTGTCCCGGCATTGTCGTCGCGTTCGCGGTAGACGAGCTCGTTCAGGACCGTGGCGAGTTCATGCAGCCTTTCCAGGTGCGCCCTGGTCAGCTCCTGCATGACCCGGTCGCCTTCATCGGTCAGGCGGACGCGGATGACCCGGCCGTCGTCTCTGTCCGGCATCCGCGCGACCAGCCCGGCGGCCTCGGCACGGTCCACGAGCTCGACCGTGCTGTGCGGCCGCAGCAGCAGGTAGCCGGCCAGGTCGCCGATCGCCGGCGGCCGGTCTCCGGGATGGCCTTTGATCGCCACTAGGAGCTGGTGCTGGACGTGCGTCAGGCCGGCGGCCTGCGCCTGGTCTTCGCTCCAGCGCTGGAAGCGGCGCAAGGTGACACGGAATTGCAGCAGTTTCTCGAAATCCTGCTGGCTGAGCCGGGGCATCGTCATCTTCTGGGCTTTCTCGCATAACAGGGCCTGCCCGAACGAGACATTAACGAGCGCGTCAATGATATTGAACGACTCATTATATCGTATCGCGAACATTGTCATGGAACGGGAGTTCCCACGAGCCGCTGCGCTGCCGGTTCAGACCGACCCAGGGCCCGCAAAGATCAGCAGCGGGCAGCCGGCGACGGACTATGCCATTGCCCATATTTACATATCGCGCTACGATATATTAACAAATCAGCTGGCCAACGGACCGCCGGGCCGCATTCTGGTGACGTTGCGGGTGGCTGACGACGACGCCGCCGATTACCTCGGCATCGGCCACCAGTTCAATCCCTGGCTTAGGGGACAAGTCGGCGACGGCGTCGTGACCCGCCGGCTCTTCGCCTGACCGGTGACGTTAGGTGCCGCCAGCCGCCGTTCCCGCGGGGGGGATGCGGGAACGGTGGCTGGCGATCCGCCTATATCGTACCACGACATAAGCGCCGACTGTACGAACGAACTACGCCGGGGCGATCGCCACGCTGGCCTCGGTGGTGTACACGGCGAAGGTGAACGACTCCTGGAAGTAGAGCTCGACGTGCTCCGCGTCGTGGGACAGGTAGCCGATCGAGAGGTCCTCGCCCAGGCGCAACTCGTAGTCGCCGCCCCGGCAGGACAGCAGGAGGCCCCCGTCGATCGCCGGCGCCCAGACGATCTGCCCGTCGACGAGGCGCGCCAGGTGCTCGCGGATCGGGTAGCCGTGGTCGGAGGTCTCGCTGACCGCGGTGTAGGCGTCCGCGGACAGCAACAGCGAATACGGGCCGGCCACACCCGCCAGCCGCAGCGCCGACAGCGCCTGGCTGATCACGTCCGGATAGTCGCGCGCCTCTACGGGCAGCGCCACGGCCGGGTTGGACGACGCCTCCCTGATGCCCATGATCCGCGCGGCCGCGTAGCCGTCGACGATCGCGCGGTCCTCGGCGAACGCGATCTTCCTCGCGGCGTCCTTCACGGGCTGCCAGTCGGGGTCGAGCGCGCCCCGCTCCACGGCGTCGACCTGCGCGCGGTCCAGTGTGAACGGCACCCGCAACTGGACTACGGGCCGCCAGTCGCGCAACCCCGCGGCGATCCCGTCGCCCGGCGGGTCGATCGGCGTGAGGTGCCCGGTGCCAGTCCCGGCAAGCACGGCCCCGTCAGGTCCGGTCACGTCCGCGACCCGCCGGGCGGCGGCGTGCAGCGCGAACGTGCGCCTGGCCTCGTCCTCGAGGCTCGCCCACGCGGCGTCGGAAACGGGGGCGAGTTCGCGGTACAGGTTGTTCATCACAGTCCTTTCAGCGAGCCAATGCCGAGTGAGCCGTCACCTGCCGGGCTGTTCCCAGGCCCGTTCCCAGAAGCGGTCCCAGCCGGGCCGGTCCCTGCCGCCCCTTCACCGGCCGGGCCGCGCCCTGGCGGGCCGTCCGGCGGGCCGGGCAGGTCGTCGAGGAAGTCCGCGGACGGGGCGAAGAACAGCCCTCCCGTGACCGCGGTGGAGAAGTCGAGGATCCGGTCGGTATTACCGGGCGGCCGGCCGAGGAACATGTTCGTCAGCATCTGCTCGGTTACCGCGGGCGAAGCGGCGTAGCTGATGAAGTACGTGCCGAATTCGCCGCGCCCCACCTCGCCGAACGGCATGTTCGCGCGCACGATCTGCAGCTCCGACCCGTCCGGCGCGGTGACTGTGTTCAGCGCGACATGCGAGTTCTCCGGCTTGACCTCGTCGGGCATCTCGATGTCGTCCAGCTTGCTGCGGCCGATCACCCGTTCCTGCTCCTCGATGGGCAGCCCGTTCCAGCTGCCCATGTCGTGCAGGTACTTCTGAACGATCACGTAGCTGCCGCCAGCGAAGTCCGGGTCCTGGTCGCCGACGATGGCAGCCGTGACGGCCGCCCGCCCGCCGGGCGATTCGGTGCCGTCGACGAAACCGATCAGATCACGTTCGTCGAAGTACCTGAAGCCGTGCACCTCGTCAGCGACCGTCGCCGCGCCCGCGAGCCGGGCCATCACCTGGGTGGCGAACTCGAAGCACAGGTCCATCCTGCTCGCCCGGATGTGGAACAGCAGGTCCCCGGGCGTGGCGGGCGCCCTGTGCCGCGGACCGGTCAGCTCCCGGAACGGGTGCAGCCCGGACGGGCGCGGCCCGCCGAACAGCCGGTCCCAGGCATGGGAGCCGATCGCGGCGACGCACTGCAGGGCACTCTCGGGTATCCGGAACCCGACCGAGCGTTGCAGCCCCGCCATGTCGGACAGCAGGTCCCGTGCGCGCTCCTCACCGCCCGGATTCACCGTCAGCACCAGGAAGATCGCGGCGGCGGTCAGCGGGCTCAGCACCGGCTGGGGTTCCGGCTGCGACGGCAGTGGCACGAGCGCTCCCTTCGGTTCCGATCGTCGGTCCCGACGGGACAATAGCCTCCCACACCGCCGCGGCCGGAATGCACCCCGATACCATCAGTCACGGAACGGGCTCGTAGCGCAGGCTCATAGCGGAGAGAGGAACCCGATGGCCGAGGTAGTCGCCGCGAACGAAGCCGGCATCGTCACCAGGCTCAGCCCGCGGACCGTGCCCGGCACCGTCGCACGGCTGACCGGGATCCTGAGCGCGAAGGGCGTGAAGGTCTTCGCGGTGATCGACCAGGCCGCGGAGGCGCGCCAGGTAGGACTGGACCTGCGCGAGACTGTGCTGGTGATCTTCGGCAGCCCGGCCGCGGGCACGCCCGTGATGGCCGCCGAGCCGCTGGCCGCGCTCGACCTGCCGCTGAAGATCCTCATCTGGGACGACGCCGGGCAGACCAAGGTCTCCTATTACCCGGCCGCCACCCTGGCGGCCAGGCATAATCTCGCCCCCGACCTGGAGCAGCGGCTCGCCATCGCCCCGCTGGCCGACGCTCTTATCGCAGACTGATACCGCGCCGGACTCCTCGCGGGAAATCGGCCCGCGCAGTCGTCTCATCCGCATTGTCCGCCGGTACCGGCTGCGTTACCTTCCTTACTGTGAGGGGGGTGGACGCGCTGCTGGCCGCACGGCTGGCGGCTGGGGACGATCACGCGCTTGCCGAGGTCTTCGACCGCTTCGGTGCGGCGGTGTATGGCGCCGCGGTCAGCGTCGTCGGCGACGGCAGCAGCGCGCAGGACGTCGTGCAAGACGTTTTCGTGGAGCTGTGGAGTCATCCTGACCGGTATGACTCCGCGGCCGGCTCAATGCGCACCTATCTTGTCGCGCTGGCCAGGAACCGCGCGGTGGACACGCTCCGCAGTGAGCTGCGCCGGATCGCCCGCCAGGAGCGCCACTACCGGCTGACGCCAGCGGAACCACCCCGCTCGCCGGGCGAGGAGGTGCTCACCGCGGACGTGGCCAGCACGGTGCGTGCCGCGATCGAGCGGCTGCCCGACGCGCAGCGGCGGGTGATCCAGCTCGCCTACTTCGAAGGCATGACCTGCCGGGAAGTAGCGCTCGCGGCAGGCATCCCTGAAGGTACCGCCAAGTCGCGGCTGCGGCTCGCGCTTGCCAAGCTGGAAGCGGTGCTTGACCGGCAGCTGCTGGAGTCATCGTGACCGCCGAGCCCGCGCTGCCCGCGAGCTTGCGGGCGCGCGTGCTCGACGCGTCGCACCAGGCGCGTCCGGCCGGCAGGAGCTTCCCGGCAGTCCAGGAAATCTCTCCGGTCGAAGCGTTCCGCCGCACGGCCGACGCCCTGTACCTGACGCTGCGGGCGCTGCCGGAAGGCGGCTGGTCGCGGCCGGCCGTTCGCGACCTCGACGTGCAGGGACTGGTGGGTCACCTGATCGGGGTTGAACGCGACCTGCAGCGCGCTCTGTCCGGCGCTCCCCCGGCGGGCGCGGCCGGCCATGTCCAGTCCACCCAGGGCACGGCCGTCCGCCAGGCGGGCCGCCGTGCCGACCAGACCCTTGGCGAGTGGCGCCGCGCGGTCGCGCGCACGCTCATCCGGCTGGCCGGCGCCGGCGACCTGAGCGCCGTCGTCGCGATGCCTGGCGTCCGGATGCCGCTGCGGGCGCTGCTCGTGGCGCGGGCGTTCGAGCTGTGGGCGCACGACAGCGACGTCCGCGTGACGTCCGGACTGCCGGCCGTGGTGCCCGACGCGCCTACGCTCACCCTGATGACGCGGCTGGCGGCCAGCCTGCTGCCGCGCGCCGGGGGGCGGGACCGGCCGGGCCCGCCCGCGCTCCTGCACCTCGTGCTGACCGGTCCGGGCGGCGGCACCTGGGACATCGAGACAGGCAAGGCGGGCGTCCGGTCGCGCGTGAGCATCGTCGCCGACGCGGCCGCGTTCTGCCGGCTTGTGGCCAACCGCATCAGTCCCGCCAGCCTCGGCGCGCATATCACAGGCGACCACGCCGCGGCCGCCGGGATCCTGGCGGCCGCCGCGACGCTCGCGCTCGACTAGCCGACCGGACGCAAGCCCCGAGCGGACCGTCAGACCCGCCAATCTTCCCGGCACGGAACT
>Ga0335073_10011560_pt1 | contig 12402 bp, 10 predicted proteins | sample Lox_Sample_22_FD_207093 | JGI IMG/M metagenome (GOLD analysis project Ga0335073, IMG submission 207093) | Soil microbial communities from Loxahatchee National Wildlife Refuge, Florida, United States - Lox_Sample_2.2 | ecosystem: Environmental > Terrestrial > Soil > Wetlands | place: USA... | reverse complement strand
CGGCCGACCCCAGGCAGCAGCGGCGGAACCACGAGTCGTGCACGAACACCAGATGGCGCAGAGTCTCCACCGCCGACCACTCGCCGCCGACACGCTGGTGCTCCGAACCCTTGGGCATCCCCCGCAGCCGCCCGACCGTCGCCGCCCAGTCCGCCCGAAGCTGCCGGAAGGCTTCCCGCAGGTCGGCCGGATCGGCCGAGCGGATCAGCAGCCGCACCGGATGCCGCCGGTCAAGCTCGGCCTCCACGTACGACGTCACCTCGACTCCGTTCACCACCAGGTTCCTGACCAGCCCGTCGATGACAGCGTCCTGCATCACCACCCCGATCAGGCGGGCGCGGGTCAAGTCGCACTCACGAAATTCGGCATCGGTCAGGTCCTGGTCCTCAAATCTCGCCATGCCGGGCAGTATCCACCGGAGCACTGACACCCCATGCCGATGGAAGGTTAATGGTCAGCGAGCGGCCCAGAGCCTCGTCAGACGTCCGGATCGGCGCCGCGCCTTCGCCCGGTGAGCGGCGCGAGTTGGTCTGTGACGGCGAGCTTGGCGCGAACCTGCCCAGCGTCGGGATGGTCCAGCTCGTTGAGGATCTCCAGCGCCTGCTCCCACGCCTGCCGGGCCTCCGCTGGCTTCCCGGCAATTTTGCGGGTGTCGCCGAGGCGGGCGAGGGTTTCTGCTTCGTGGAAGCGGTCGCCTGTTTCACGGAAGAGGCAGAGCGCGTGCTGGTAGCAGGTGGTGGCTTCAGCGAAACTGCCCACGCGGTGCTCGGCGTAGCCCAGGCTGTCCCAGACACTTCCCTCAAGTCTGCGGTCGCCGGCTTCCCGGCACAGGGTGAGTGCTTGACGGCAGAACGCACGGGCCTGCGGGTAACTGGCACCGCGACGTGTAGTGGTGAGATGAGTTGGACCGCCATCCGCGACGACCTCGCCCCGATCCGGGCCAGCGGCTGGCTCGCCCGGCTGACCCCCGTCCAGCAGTCGGCGTAGCTGGATGATCCGTCCGGTGCCGGGGACGATGACCAGGATCGCGCCGCTCGAGGTCGGCAGCCAAGGCCGGCCTGCTACCGGCCTGATTATCTGGCCACGAATCGATGATCAACGGCAACGCTCACTAGTGACGGGGCGGCCAGGAGCTGCCTTCACCGCCAGGCAGCTTGTCACGGAGGTGATTGGCTTGGCTGGCCCGGCGATGGGTATTCCGCGCCGACCCGGCGTGCATCGTCATGATCTTGGATAGCACTAGAACGGGGTGCAGGTTATCCTTTCGGCCTGTTCACCGACTCTGTCCAGGTCGATTACACCTCGTTGTGGGGCGGCCAGCCGCAGACGCAGACCGGCGTCGGCCTCGTCGCTGGATGGCGGCAGACGATCGGCCACCTGGACGCGACGCAGCACCTGGTCGGCAACCACGTGGTCAACGTCGACGGTGACCACGCCACCTGTGTCGCGAACATCCAGGGCACCCACGTGCTCACCAATCCGTCCGGCGGCCCCACCTGGACCGTTGGTGGCCGCTACGACATCGCACTGGACCGCTGCGCGAACCGATGGCGCGTCAGCGCCGTCAGCCTGACCGTGCGGTGGACCGCGGGCAACCAGCACATCCTGCAGCTGAACCGGGGTGTCCTGGATAATGGCAGAGCCACTGATTTGCCCGCAGTTTGGTGTCCCGGCGACAGCCGTTCCGGCCATTGAGATAATGGTCTGGATGGGTTCATCCCGCGTGTCACCGAGGCTGCTGTTGCGTGGCGAGGACTGATGAGGTTCAGTGTTCTGGGTCGGCTTCAGGTAGTCAGCACAGACGGTGCCGAATTGCGCATACCGCAGCCGCGGCAGCGGGCGCTGCTGGCGGTGCTGCTGCTGCACGCCAACCAGGAACTGAGCGTCAGCCGCCTGGCCGAGTCGCTGCGGGACGAGCACGAGCCGGCGGTCGGTCCCGGCGCGCTGCGGACCCAGGTCTGGGCGCTGCGCAAGCTGCTCGGCCCTGCCAGGCGGCTGCACACCGGGGAAACCCGCGGTTACCAGCTGGAGGTACGCGCGGGCGAGCTTGACGTGGCGCAGTTCCGCCAGCTAGCTGGGCAGGGACGGCACGCGCTCGAATCGTCGGACTTGCCTGGCGCCGTGCGCTGCCTGACCCGGGCGCTTGCCTTGTGGGCGGGACCGCCCCTGGCCGATGTCCCGGCGACCGTGGCGATGGTTCCCGTCGCGCAGCGGCTGCTGGACGAGCGCGCCGCCGTCCGGGAACTGCTGAACGAGGCCCGTCTGGGCCTTGGGGAGTATGCCCGTCTGATCCCCGAGCTCCGGGAGAGCGCAACGGCCGACTCCGCGAACGAGCGGCTTTGGGAGCAGCTGATGCGCGCCCTGCACGGCGCCGGCCGGACCGCCGAGGCGCTGGCGGCCTATCAGCAGGCACGCAGCGTGATGCAAGCCGACCTGGGCCTGGAGCCCGGGCACAGCCTGCGGCAGCTGCACCGCCGCATCCTGGCCGGCGACCCGGAGCTTGGTCAGTTCAAGACCTCACCCGCCGCGCGGAAGCGCCCGGAGTTCATCGTCCACAATGACCAGGAGCCGGACGGCGCTCAGGCAGGCCGCCGGGCCGCCCGGCCAGACGGCCCGGCGCCCGCCGGTGACCGCGGGCATGGCGTGCCTGGCCAGTTGGAGGCCCGGGCGTCGGTGCCGCGGCAGTTGCCGGCAGCGGCCGGGTACTTCATCGGCAGGCAGGACGAGCTGGAGGCGCTGACCGGCCTGCCTGGTGCGAGCGCCGGCGCGGTGGTGATCGCAGCGATCGGCGGGATGCCCGGGATCGGCAAGACCGCGCTCGCGGTCCATGCTGCCCACCGGCTGGCTGGACAGTTCCCCGACGGGCAGCTGTTCATCGACCTGCACGGATACACGCAAGGCCACCAGCCCCGCACGCCGGGCGACGCCCTGGGCTGGCTGCTGCGCCTGCTGAGCGTCCACCCGCAGAGCATCCCGACGGACATCGACGAGCGCGCCGCCCTCTACCGCCAGCGCCTGGCGGGCACCCGGACCTTGATCGTGCTGGATAACGCGATCAGCGAGGAACAGGTCCGCCCGCTGCTGCCCGGGACGGCCGGATGCCTGGTGCTGGTGACCAGCCGCCGCCGCCTGAAGGGCCTGGACGACGCCCGCGCCCTGGCCCTGGACGTCCTGCCCCGGGCCGACGCGATCACGCTCTTGCGCACCGTGACCGGCGCTGAAAGAGCCCCAGCAGGCGATCCGGTGCTGGGCGATCTCGCCGAGCTGTGCGGCCGGCTGCCGCTCGCGCTTCGGATCGCCGCCTCGCTGCTGCGCCACCGCCCCGCCTGGCCCACGGAACACCTGGTCAGCATGCTACGCGCCCAGCAGCAGGGGATCACCGCGCTATCCGACGGGGACCGCGACCTGAACGCCGTCTTCGGCATGTCCTACCATGGCCTCACCCAAAGCCAGCAGTCACTGTTCCGCCACCTGGGGCTGATCCCCGGCCCCGACATCGACGCCTACGCTGCCGCCGCCCTGACCGGCACCGACCCGGTCACCGCCAGCCAGCTCCTGGAGAACCTGCTCGACCACAACCTGCTCATCCAGCACGCACTAGGCCGCTACCGGCTCCACGACCTGATCCGCGCCCACGCTGCCACGCTGGCCGACGACGACCCCCCTCACGACCGCCAGGCCGCGCTCGACCGCCTGCTGGGCTACTACCAGCACACCGCCAACCACGGCGATAGCCTTATCGCCCCCTATCCCCGCCCCTCACCCGAAGGGCCCGTCCCAGCCCACCAGCCGCCCCTGCCAGATCAAGAGGCTGCCTGGGCGTGGCTGCGTGCCGAGCGCCCCAATCTGCTCGCCTGCCTCCAGCACGCCATCGCCCACCAGCGCCGCGAGCAAACCATTGCCCTGGCCCACGGGCTCGCCACGCTGCTGCTCACCGAAGGCCCGTGGGCTGACGCCATCACCGTGCATGCGGCCGCCGCCACCGCCGCCCACCACCTCGGCGATCGCCCCGGCCGGGCCAACGCCCTGGTCTACCTGGCGGACATCCGGAAGCTGACCGGCGACCATCCGGGCGCCGTGCATGACCTGCAGGAAAGCCTGCGACTGAGCCGGGACCTGGACGACCGGCGCGGCCAGGCCAACGCCCTGAACTATCTGGCGCAGATCTGGCTGCTGACCTGTGACTTCGCGGGCGCCGCCCGCGACCTGCAGGAAGCCCTGCGACTGTACCGGGACCTAGGCGAGCGACGCGTCCAGGCCAACGCCCTGACCGTGCTGGCGAAGCTGCGGATACTGACCGGCCACTACCCAGACGCGGCACGCGACCTGCAAGAAGCCTGGCAACTCGGCCGCGACCTGGACAACCGGCGTGGCCAGGCCTGCGCCCTGTGCAGCCTGGGTGAGGTCGGCTTGCTGACGGGCGACTACCCGGGCGCCGCGCGCTACCTGCAGGAAGCCCTGCGACTGTACCAGGACCTAGGCGACCCCAACGGCCACGGTGTCGTCCTCGGGACTCTCGGGCAACTGGCCAGGGTGACCGGCGACTACCTGGGCGCCGCACACTATCTGGAAGCGGCCCTGGACCTGCATCGCCGCATCGGCGCCCGCGGCAACGAGGCCTGGGCACTGAACCATTACGCGGCCGCCATCAGCGCTACTGGCGACCACACCCGGGCCATGAGCCTCCACCAAGACGCGCTCCGCCTAGCTCAGGAAATAAACCACCCTGACGAGGAGGCTCACGCGCTCGAGGGAATCGCCGAATGCCACCTGCACACAGGCGGCACCGAGCGCAGCATCGCACACTACCAACAGGCCCTGGACATCTTCCAGCGCCTGGCCATGACACCGGACACCAACCGCGTCCAAGCCCGTCTCACCCAGATTTCAGCACCGAGCGCGTAGACTGGCACCGCCGTCGGCGCTGGCGCGCTGATCCTGCTAGCCCCCCTCAGCGGCGGTACCCCAGAACGCGGCCAGCCATGATCCGGAGTTAGCTGCTCGTTACGAGCCGCACTCGGAGGGATTCGACGAACAGGTTCGGGTGGCCGTCACCAGGGGCGTTCTGGCTGTCGTCACCGGCGGAGGCGGCATTGCGCAGGACGTTCATCCCGCCGGTGACCACGCCGAACGGCGTGTAGTCCGGAGGGATCAGCGACGAGTTCTTCCAGCAGAAGAAGAACTGGCTGCCGTTGGTATCAGGACCGGCGTCGGCCATGGCGACGGTGCCTGCCGGATATGTGGCAGTGTCTGAAGCGATAGGTCGCCCGTGAGGTCTATCCCGCCTGCTGGCCACCGCGTCACCGCAGGCCGGGGCCACCTAGTCACCCGGCTACGAGGAAGCGATCGTGGTCGCTGCCTGGGAGTGACCGACGGCGATCGCGCGATGTCGTCTGCGCCCTGCCGATTATTTACTGGTACGTGCAATCGAATTCAAGTATGAAGAAGCGCGCAGGTTCTCTGTTATGAGTGCGGATGCGGACGTCTATCCGCTGTGACGTTATTGTGCCGCGGCCTGGGCGGTGGGCTGTTGGTGGCGGGGAAGCTGACCTGGATGTGGAGGCCGCCTTCGGGTTGGGGGTGGGTAGTGATGGTGGCGTGGTGAGCGGTGGCGATTGCGGCGACGATGGACAGGCCGAGGCCGTGCCCGTTGTCGCTGGTAGTGCGGTTGCTGAGCCGCTGGAAGGGTTCGAAGAGGCGGCTGATTTGTGCGGGCGGTATGACCGGGCCGGTGTTGGCAACCGAAAGGACGGCGTGGTCATTCTGTTTTGCGGTGGTGAGGGTGATGGTGCCGCCGGGGATGTTGTGTTGCACGGAGTTGTCTATGAGGTTGGCTGCTAGGCGGCCGATGAGGTCGGGGTCGCCGTGCACGGCCGCGGGCTGCAGTGAGGTGTCGAGGTGGAGTTGCTGGCTGTCGATCTGGCCGCTGGCGGCCAGTAGCCGGGCGGCGGTGATCTTAGCCAGGTCTGTGGGTGTGCGGCGGGTGATGCCTGCTTGGCTGGTGGCGAGGGTGAGCAGTGCGTCCAGGATGCGTTCTTGCTGCCTGCTGGAGTGGAGTACGTCTCGGCCGCATTCGCGCCAGGCCTTGGTGGTGGCGCCAGGGTCGCGCAGTGTCAGCTCGAGCAGGGTTTGGTCGAGGGTGAGTGGGGTGCGCAGTTCGTGGGAGGCGTTGGCCACGAAGTTGCGCTGGGCGGTGAAGGAGGCTTCCAGGCGGGACAGCAGGTCGTTGAGGGTGTCGGCGAGTTCGTTGAACTCATCGTCGGGCCCGGCGAGGGGGAGCCGTTCGTGCAGGCTGGTGGCGGAGATCGCCCGCGCGGTGGCGGTGATGGTGCGCAGCGGGCGCAGGACCCGCCCGGCTACCAGCCAGCCGAGGGCGAACGCGAGCACGGCCATGACGGCTAGCGCGATGCTGGACTGGAGCAGCAGCGCGTGCAGGTCGAAGGTGTGCCGTGCCGTCTGGGCGCCCAGCAGTTGCTGCTGGCAGCTGAGGTCCTTGGGCGGGCACCCGGCGATCCTTGTTCCCGGCGGCGAGCCCGGGGGGATTCTGGCGATACTTCTTCCCGGCGGCGACCTCAGGTGGGTCTTCGTGCTTCCCGGCTGCGGTCCCAGGAGGGTTGTGTTGCCGGCGGTGGCGTGGTCGAACAGCCCGTAGGTGAAGCCGAGCAGGGCGGCGCCGGCCAGGGTGAACAGGGACTCGTACAGCAGGGTCAGGCGCAGCCGCGCGGTGGGGCGGGGCAGGCGCGGCCGGGAGGCCGGATGCCAGGGGCGCATCAGGGGGCCTGGGTGATGCGGTAGCCGCCGTCGCGGACGGTCTGGATGAGCGGCGGATCGCCCAGCTTGGCGCGCAGCCGCCCGATGGTGGTCTTGACCGTCCGGGTGAACAGGTCAGCGTTCTCATCCCACACTCGCTCCAGCAGGTCCTCCGCGGATACCAGTGCGCCCTGGGCGCTCAGCAGGCATTCCAGGACGGCGAACTCCTTTCTGGTCAGGGCCAGGCGGCGCCCGGCGCGGGTGGCGGCCCGCTGGGCCGGGTCGAGAGTCAGGTCGCCGTGGCGCAGCACCGGGGGCAGTGGGAGCCCAGTGCGGCGGCCCAGGGCCCGGATGCGGGCGACCAGCTCGGCGAACTGGAACGGCTTGGGCAGGTAGTCGTCGGCGCCTAGGCCCAGGCCTTCCACCCGGTCGGCCAGGGTGCCCGCGGCGGTGAGCATAAGCACCCGGGCCGGGTACTGGCTGGCGGCCAGCGCCGTGCATACCTCGTCGCCGTGGACGCGGGGCAGGTCCCGGTCCAAGACGATCACGTCGTAGCGGGTGAGCGCGAGGTGGTCGAGCGCGTCCTGGCCGTCGAAGGCCACATCCACAGCCATGCCCTCGCCGCGCAGCCCTCCCGCCAGCGCCTGGGCGAGCCGCTTGTGGTCTTCGGCTATCAGCACTCTCATCGTGTCCCCTGGTCCGCCGGTGAGCTTGCCGCAGGTCAGACGGCCTGCCGCTGCCAGCCTGCCAGACCGCAGGTCACAGCCAGGACACAGATTCTGTGTCCGTGGTGTGAACCGCAGCGGGCTACACCTGGCAGAGCAGGCCAACAGCCCTGCCTGGGACGGCAGCCCTGGCAGCGCGGGCCCCGGCGGCGCAGAGCAAAGGAATACGTGACGAAATGAAGTCGGCCTGACTTGAAACGAATGGAGTTCGGCATGAACCGGAAACCAGCAGGACCGCGGCCCGCTGGCCCGTTCCGCGCAGCCCGCCAGCGCACTCGGGTAGGACGAGGGCTGCAGATCGCGTGGGCCGCGGGACTGGCGGTGACTGTCTGCGGGTGCGCTGCCCCGCCTTCGGCGGCGGCCGGGCACCCGGTGACCGCCGCGCCGGCAGCCACGACCCCGTTCGTGTATGTCGCCGATACGGGCAGCAACGGGATCTCCCAGTTCGGCTCAGCCTCGAGCGGCTCGGGGGCGCTCCGGCCGCTCACCCCGAAGCCGGCAGCCAGCGGGCCGGGCCCTTACGACGTCGCGGTCAGCCCGCAGGGCACCAGCGTCTACGCCGTCGATGCCCCCGGCAACGCCCCCGGTGAGGTCTCGCAGTACACCCTCAACCCGGCCACCGGGAAGCTGACCCCCAAATCGCCCAGGACGGTTCCCACCGCGAAGGGCCCCAGCGGCATCATCGCGCTCGCCCCCGACGGCAAGAACGCCTACGTCCCCGACTTCACCGGAAAGGCCATCTCCCAGTACACAATCAGCCCGGCCACCGGGAAGCTGACCCCCATGACGCCGGCGACGGTGGCCGACCCGGTCGGCATGAACGTCGGCCCCACCGGCATCAGGGTCGCCCCCGACGGCCGGTACGCCTACATCACAAACGTCAAGCTATGCATCGCGGTGAAGGGCAGCAATTGCGCCGCCACCAATGACCAGGAAAACTCCGTCTCGGTGTTCCGCATCAGCCCGGCCACCGGCGCGCTGAGCGCCAGGCCCGTGCAAACCGTGGCGACCGGGCAGAACCCGCAGATGATCACGATTGCCCCCGACGGCAAGAGCGCGTACGTCGCCGCCACCAACGACAACACGATCTGGCAGTACAGCATCAACCCCGGCACCGGCAAGCTCACCCCCATGTCCCCGGGCACGGTGGCCACCGGAAAAGGCCCGCACGACCTCGGGATCACCCCGGACGGCAAGAACCTCTACGTCGTTACCGTGGGGGCCAACACCATCTCGCAATACCGGATCAACCCCGATACGGGCGCGCTGAACACCAAGCCCGCCTCGACCGCGGCCACCATGTTGCACCCCGAGGCGATCGTCCTCGCCCCCGACGGCAAGAACGCTTACGTCACGAGCGGAAACGACCCCATCCTCGCCCAGTTCGCCATCAGCCCCGCCACCGGCAAGATCACCCCCCTGTCACCGGCCACCGTCAAACTCCCCAGCGGCTCACTCGGGCTGGCCATCACCCCCGCCACGGCAAAAGCGTGATCAACGCCGGCCCGCCCGGCAGCAGGCAGCAGCCCGGCCAGCCGCTCCTCGCTGGCCCGTTCAGCATCGCGAGCCCGGCGGGCTCGCCCTGCTGGCCCTGGCCGATGGGCTCACCCTGCTCGCCCTCACCGGCCTCGACATCGCCATCACCGTGCAAGTTTAGGGAGCCAGACATGAGACGCCATGGGTGCTGGCCTTGCACAAGCCGGGAAGAGCCACCCGGCGGGATACGACGCTCGACAGCCACGTGTCCCGGTGCACTTTGACGGAACCGGCCCGCGCAGCCGGTGCCAGGTGGTCGGCCCGGACACCGCCTCCATCGGGTCAGTGCGCGTGCGAGAGCCGTTCACCATCAGCACGCTCGACGCCTCCGGCAATCAGCTGCGCCCCAGCGTCGATGCTGACTCGGTCGACCTGACGCGGACCTTCCCGGTGACCGGCCCGATCGATATCGAAGGGGTCTCCGAAGGCGATGTCGTCGCAATCGAGATCCTCGACCCGCGCCTGGCGCCGGAGGCACATTGCTGGACGCGTCCTGGCCTCGGTCTGCTGGGTACAGATGACTACTTCGTCAAACAGCTGGAGACGGACGCGCCGACATGGCGTTTCGCGGGCCGCCCCGCCTCCGGGGTGCCGATCAGCCTCGACCCGCATGTCGGGACGGTGGGGCTATCACCTGCCAGGACACACGCGGCGCGTGATCTCGGCCGTCATGGTGGCAACCTGGACGTCCGCGCGCTGGGCAGCGGGGCCACGTTGTGGCTGGTCGCGCAGGTGGACGGCGGACGGCTCTACCTGGGAGATGTGCACGCAGGGATCGGCGACGGCGAAGTTTGCGGCACGGGTCTCGAGGCAGCCGCGAACGTCACCGTCCAGGTACACCGCCGAACCGACTGGACACCCACGCTCCTCACGATCTCTACCAGCTCGCGGCGCTGGGTCGTCGGCGTCGGCGAGTCGGTCGAGCAGGCCATCGCTACCATTGTCTCCGCCATGACCAGCATTATCTCGTCGGCTCTGGCGATAAGTGTCGATGAGGCACGCCTCCTGGTCTCGCAGTCGCTGATCCTCAGGATCTGCGCCGTTGGCAAGCGCGCGGGGGCCGGTGATGGGTGCCGGACCGGGCCGACGTGCATGGTGATGAGGTCGTCGAGCTTGTCGCGCCGATATGGGGTGGCGGTCAGGCCGAGCCAGCGCCGTACCGGGATCTGCCGGACGCCCCGACCGGCCGGGGCATGGCGCTTTGGCCTGTCCGGCGCTAGGTCGCGGAACTGTACTGGCCCGGCCCAGTGCTGCGGCAGTGCGCGTGGCGCGTCGCGAAGGCGCTGAGATGCGGGTTGACCGGCAGCTGACAGCCAGTTGACACACGGGTGGGATCCTTGGCCCGTACCTGCGCGGCGGACGATCCGAAAGGAATTCCTGTACGATGCGCGGAAGAAACAGACCGCTGATAAGGGCGATTGCCGCAATCGCCGCCCTGGCGGCTCTCGGAGCCTCCCCGGGCGCCGCGGAGGCAACGACCGCTCACGCCTCGCCGATCGCCCGGGCAGCCGCAAGCCACAGCTCAGCTAAAGCGGGTCCCGACCGCCCCGCTCCGACCTGCGGCACATTTCAGCTGGAAGCCAGTTACTATGGTACGTGGCTGCTCAACTCCAGCACCGGCCTCACTTTCAACCCAGACTATGCGGACGAGCTTTGTCAGTTCGTGGTCTCGGGCAGCAATGTGGTGATTTACGACCTCTCCGCCAACCCCTCCGGCGGCGACTACTGCCTGGCCTACAGTGCGGCGAGCAAGCACGTTTACCTGCACTTCGACTGCCCCCTGCTCGGCGCGCCTTCCTACGAGCAGTGGAAATTCCTCCCCCTCCCCAATGCGCCGGGCCTGTACGTGCTGGAGAACGGGTACGAGATCAACGGCGGCTACTACTGCATGGAAGAGGACGGAAATAATGCGCCGCCCATGGGAGGATGTAGCCCCGAGAACCATCAAGCCGTAATGTATCTCCACACCTCCTGATCCAGAACTAGTGGTATGTAAGGACGTTTGCTTTAGTCTTCGCGCGGTCGATGCTGGCGAGGATCTCGTCGGCGTCCTTGGTCCAGGCGAACGGTCTTGGGTGATCGTTCCAGGAGTCGATGAAGGCGCCGATGGCCGCCACCAGCTCTTTAACGGAGGTGAAGGAGCCGCGGCGGATGGCCTGGCGGGTGATCACGGAGAAGAAGCACTCCACGAGGTTGATCCACGAGCATCCGGTCGGGGTGAAGTGCAGCGTTATCCGCTGGTTCTCCGGGCGGGCCAGCCACTTGCGGACGTCGGCGTGCTTGTGGGTTGCGTAGTTGTCGCAGACGACGTGCAGGTCCTGGCAGGGGTAGGCGGTGGCGACCTTCTTGAGGAAGCGCAGGAACTCCTGGTGGCGGTGGCGGGGATAGCACGCGTCGGTCACCTGGCCGGTGGCGGTGTTCAGGGCAGCGAACAGGCAGGTCACGCCATGCCGGACATAGTCGTGAGACTGTCGTTCTGGGATGCCCTGCCGCATCGGCAGGATCGGCTGTGCCCGTTCCAGGGCCTGGCACTGCGACTTTTCGTCAACGCAGATGACGACCGCGTTCCCGGGCGGTTGCAGGTAAAGGCCGACGACGTCGCGGACCTTTGCCTCCAGCTGCGGGTCGGTGGAGAACTTGAACCCCTCGGTCCGGTGCGGCTGCAGGCAGAACTTGCGCCACAGCCGGGAGATAGAGTCATGGCTGACCGTGATCTTCTTCGTCCGGCGCAGCCAGTCCGCCAGCCGGCGCGACGACCAGTGCGTCACCCCTTGCGCCTGCAGCGACTCTGGCGGCGGGGTGACCGTCGCGGCCAGGATCTCGCACACCGCCTCATCAGTCAGGACGGTCTTCGGCCCTCCCGGCCGGTGCGCGTCCTCCAGCCCGGCCAGCCCGGACTCGGCGTACTGGCGCCGCCATTTGATCACCGTCGGCTCGGTGCACCCGGCCCGCTCCGCGATCTGCGCGCCGGTCAACCCATCCGCGGCCAGCAGCACAATGCGGGCACGCTCCACCACCCGGGCGGGTGCCCCCTTCGACCGGGCCCGGCGCTCCAGCTCGGCCCGGTCACGATCGGGCACCGTCAGCACCCGCACGCGATTCGGCATGCGTCATTGTCCCGCGTTTCCGCGGAAACATTAAGAGAGACACGCGTCAGACCACTAGCACGCGTGGCAGGAGGATGGGACATCGCGCCTCCTGCCACGTAAGCATTCAGGCCCCCTTGGTGCAGGAACTGCGGATCGGTAAGCGATTCCGAATGATCATGAGTACCGGATGAGCAGAATCGAAATGGGTGCGGCTCGTCTGGAGGGACTGGCTGGCCTGCGGAGTTGATGGTTGGGCTGCTGCCGCCGCCTGCTGCCTTTTACTGTTGCGGGCAGGAGCAAGG
>Ga0335073_10011559_pt1 | contig 12402 bp, 11 predicted proteins | sample Lox_Sample_22_FD_207093 | JGI IMG/M metagenome (GOLD analysis project Ga0335073, IMG submission 207093) | Soil microbial communities from Loxahatchee National Wildlife Refuge, Florida, United States - Lox_Sample_2.2 | ecosystem: Environmental > Terrestrial > Soil > Wetlands | place: USA... | reverse complement strand
TGTTCCAGTTCTTCCCCGCCCTCACACCGAGCGTCGTGCAATATTACGGGCACATCGGGAATACGAGCCTCGGCATCTATGGTCAGAGCAGTTACGACCTGACGAACCAGCTGACGATCACGGAAGGCCTGCGCTGGTCCGAAACCCGTAAGACGGTCACGATTGCCAATGGCAATTGGGATTCGGGCAGCATCTGGGGCGGCACGGGTGGCTTTACCTGCGTCAACCCTGCGCAGATCGCCAATTGCTACGGCCCCGGCCCCGTCGCGAAGGATGCGAACGTCTCTTACCTTCTCGACCTGGACTACAAGTTTACTCCGGACATGATGCTCTATGCCAAAACCGCGCGCGGTTATCGCGACGGCGGCGCCAATCTTCGCGCCACGGCTTCGACGGTGGAAGAACCGTTGATCTTCAAGCCCGAGCAGAACACCGAATACGAACTCGGCTTCAAGTCGGAATTCTGGGATCATCGCGCCAAGCTGAACGTCGATGGCTACTACTCCATCATCCGGAACGTACAGCGCACCTTCACCATCCTGGAGACCGGCGGCGGCGGCGAGACGACATTCGAAGCCAATGCGCAGGAGGAGGATATCGAGGGTGAAGAGCTCGAGTTCGACTTGCTCGCGTGGGAAGATCACGACCAGAACCTGACGCTGAACTTCAACGCGTCGAACACCAATCCCTGGTATGCGAGCTACACCAATCCTCTGAACGGCTTCGATCAGAGCCATGAGAAGTTCGAAACCGTTCCGAAGTATCAGATGTCGATCGGCGGCACGTACACGCACGAAATGGATTTCGGCGTTTTCACGTTCCACGCGATCTACAACTGGGACTCCGGCTATCCGGACTATCTCTGGAACTACTACATTTCCGGTGGACAAGCGGTGGATGCGAGCACCGGAATTCCGCTGGCGAACATCGCCGACGCGCAAGGCGCGCTGGCAGCGTATCACAAGCCCGCAGATGGCGTGCTTAACCTCCGCGCCAGCATCGCCACGAACGACGATAAGTACGAGCTGGCCTTATGGGGCAACAACGTGACGGATACGCGGCCGTTCCTCGGCGGTACCACGACGACGGACATCATCATCTCCGCCGTGCGTCGTTCCCCGGCGATGTATGGCATCACCGGAACCGTGCACTTCTGATCTAAAGAGTGATTTGAAGACGAAGAGAGCCCCCAAAAAGGGGCTCTCTTTTTTGTACCGGCTTAGAGCCGTTCGACGATCGTGACGTTAGTGAGACCGCCGCCTTCGCACATGGTCTGCAGGCCGTAGCGACCACCGCGCTTCTTCAACGCATAAATGAGCGTCGTCATCAGCTTCGTGCCCGAGGCACCCAGCGGATGCCCGAGCGCGATCGCGCCGCCATTCACGTTCAGACGCGCAGCATCGGCACCTGTGTAACGCAGCCACGCCATCGGAACGGGTGCGAACGCCTCGTTGACTTCATAGAGGTCGATGTCGTCGATCTCCATACCGGCCTTCTTCAGCGCCCGCTCCGTACCGAACAGCGGCTCCTCCAGCATGACGACCGGATCGCCGCCCGTGACGGTCATCTGATGGATGCGTGCCATGGGTTCGACGCCAAGCGCCTTCAATCCGGCTTTCGACACGACCATGACGCCCGACGCGCCGTCGCAAATCTGGCTCGACGTGGCTGCCGTGATGACGCCGCCCTCCGTCAGGAGTTTGACACCGGCGATACCTTCCCGGCTGACGTCGAAGCGTATGCCTTCGTCTACGGTGTGCCGGCCTTTCGAGCCGTCGGGCAGCACGATCTCGACCGGCGTGATTTCGTCGTCGAATGCGCCCGATTTCGTGGCCGCGATCGCCTTCTGCTGACTTTGGTAGCCGAACTCGTCAAGCATCTCGCGCGAGAAGTCGTGCTTCCTGGCGATCATTTCCGCGCCGGCGAACTGGCTGAACTCGATCTTCGGATAGCGGACTTCCTGTGCAGGGCTTTTCGGCTGACCGAGGCCGGCCTTGAACGGCAACACGACCGGCGTTCCCATCGGCACGCGGCTCATGCTTTCAACGCCGGCTGCAATCACGATGTCCATCTGCCCGGACATGACGGTCGCGGCGGCGAAGTGAATGGCTTGCTGGGACGATCCGCACTGGCGATCGACCGACGTGCCGGGCACGCTTTCCGGCAATTTGGACGACAGCACCGCGTTGCGCGCGATGTTGATCGACTGTTCGCCGACCTGGCTGACGCAGCCCATGATGACGTCCTCGACCAAGGCGGGATCGGCATCAACGCGATCGACCAAGGCGTTCAGGACCTGACCGGCGAGATCGGCGGGGTGCCAGCCGGACAGACGGCTGCCCTTGCGGCCTCCAGCCGTCCGCGTCGCGGCAACGATAAAAGCTTCGGACATGACTTCTTCCTTCAAATTGTGGGTTTGGCGTTTTCCCCGCAGCCTAACACGACCGACGCGTCGGATTACATCCTCGAGGACGCCGCCCAGGCGGTTCAGATCGCAGGCGGACGGAAGCCGCCGAGGATGTCCTCGGCCGTGGCCGCGATGTCGAATAGACGATCTTCTTCGTGCCAAGGTCCGACGAACTGGATCCCGACCGGCAAACCATCGACCTGCCCCGCGGGCACGGCAACGGCCGGTGCCTGCAGAAACGTCGCCAGCGAAATCCACGCGATGAGCTTCATGGAGGGTTCGAAAGCGCCGTCTACATCGAACAGGCGCTCATGGAAGATCTTGTCCTTCTCCCGCACATGCGGGAACGGTAGGATCGGCGTGATCGGCATCAGGACCGCATCCCACTCCACAAAGAAATCCGCGAGTGTCCGCCGCATGGTTTCGCGCACCATCAGCGACTTCATCACGTCGCGATAACTCGCGGTCGAGAAATAGCGGTGATAGGCGAGTTTCGCCCACGCGCCCTTGCCCGCGATCTCCGATGAATCCACCACGCGCTGTTCAGCATAGGCGCGGACAGCCTCGTCGGGCAGATTGGGACTCATGACGGCGTTCACGAGCGCTACATAGGCGGCCATCAATTCTTCACCGTCGATGCGCGGCTTGGCAATTTCCACGCGCATGCCCTGCTTCGAGAGCGCCTCCGCTGCCGCGCGGACGGCGTTACGCACTCCGCGAGCAAGCGGAAACGCCGGCTCCTCGTTCCACAGAGCAATGCGAACATCACGCGTATCGCGGCGCGGGATCGATAGGCGATCGCGCAATACGCCATAGAGAAGCCGCAAATCCTCAGCGGAGCGTGCCATCGGCCCCACGACATTCAGATCGACATCGAACCAATGGTCGGGATGCGGCGGGATATGTCCCTGCTGCGGGAGCGCACCCCATGTGGGCCTGAGCGAGAAAATACCGCAATAGTTCGCAGGATGCCGCAGCGACCCGCCAATGTCTGATCCGATTTCGAGCGGTGTGATGCCCGCCGCAAGGGCCACCGCCGAACCGCCGGAGGACCCGCCCGGTACGCGTGTCCTGTCGTACGGGTTGTTCGTCGTGCCGTAGACGTCGTCGGTGGTCTGGATGTCGCCCAACATCAGCGGCACATTGCTTTTGCCCCAGATGACGGCGCCGGCTGCACGCGCGCGGGCAACGACCGTCGCGTCGCGGCAATCCTTCGACCGACTCACGAATGCGGGATTGCCCACGATGGCGGGCATGTTCCGCACATCGATGCCGTCCTTTGTCGTCATCGGAATACCCGCAAGCGGACCAACCGCCTCCTTGCGCCGGCGCGCATCGTCCACAGCTCGCGCAGCTTTCCGTGCGGCCTCGACGTCAATTGCGACGACAGCATTGAGGCGTTCATGAAGAAGCGAATTGCGCGCAAGATGCAGCGACAAAAGCTCTTCCGCGGAGATGCGTTCGGCTTCGAGTTCTGAAAGCATCGCGCGAGCGCTTTGATAGATGACATCGGGCATGATCGTACGCATCCTGAATGATCGAAGCAGACAACAGTTATTGCGCGGTCATTCCGCCGTCGATTGTGAGCTCTGTCCCGGTGATAAATCCCGCTTTGTCCGACGCGAGAAACACGACGCCTTCGGCAATGTCCGCGGCGTCCGCTGCGCGGCCAAGGGGATGCGCCGCGACTAGTCCCGAACGCGCGTCATTCCTGCCGATACCGGCTCTGTGTGAGACGGCCGAGATCACGTCGTCGCCCATCGGCGTATCGACGAAGCCGGGATGAATGGAATTCACGCGCACGTTTCGCGGTGCAAGTTCGATAGCGAGAGATTTTGTGAAAAGCCGGACGGCGCCTTTCGACGCCGAATATGGAACGAAATTCGCACCTCCGACGAGACCCGCGGCAGAAGACATGTTGACGATCGCGCTTCCGCCCCGCCACAGCGGCGCGCGCTCGGCGAGAAGCGGGATCGCATGTTTGCAGCCGAGGAATATGCCGTCGAGATTGACGGCATGAAGCTGGCGCCATTCTTCGAGGCTCGTCTCAACGAGAGGCTTAAGGAAGAAAACGCCTGCGTTGTTAACAAGGATATCGAGACCGCCGGCTTCGCGCCGCGCGACCGCCATCGCGTCAGTCCAGTCACGCTCCTTCGTAACGTCAAGAGCGATCGACAGCCCGTTGATTTCTGCGGCAAGCTCGCTGGGGTTCGAAATATCCGTAGCGATCACGGACGCGCCCGCCGATGCAAGTGCTCTGACGACGGCCGCACCGATGCCGCGCGACGCGCCTGTGACCAGCGCAATTCTGCCCGCCAGCATGGTTAGATCGCCGTCATGCCTCCGTCGACAACGTGCTCCATTCCGTTGACAAACGAAGATTCGTCGGACGCAAGGAAGACAACGACGTTCGATACTTCGGACGGTTCGGCGATACGTTTCAACGGAATCTGCGCGATCGCGTTTTCGTCGAATTCACCCATGCCGTCGTTGATGAGCATCGGCGTTCGGATGAACCCGGGATGAACCGAGTTCGCGCGGATGTTCTTGTCGCCATATTCGACGGCGATCATCTTGGTCATGCCGCGGACGGCGAATTTGCTGCCGACATACGCGATGCTGGGCGAACCATAGACGGCTACCATGCCGCAGATCGAGGAAATGTTGACGATCGAGCCGCCGCCGGCCTTGATCATCGAAGGCAGAACGGCTCGCGTGCCGTAAAAGATCGACGTCTGATTGATCGCAATGACGCGCTCGTACTCCTTCATCTCGATATCGAGCGTGGAGACGTATTTGCCGGTGATGCCGGCATTGTTCACCAGCACGTTGATGGTGCCGTATTTGGCCTCGCCGGCCTGGACGACATTGCGCCAGCCTTCCCAATCGGTCACGTCGTGACGAATGAAAAGCGCGTTGCCGCCAAGCTCGCGCGCCAGCGCCGAGCCTTTATCGTCCTGCGTATCGGTCATGATGACCTTGGCGCCTTCGGCGACGAAAGCGAGCGCATGCGCCGCACCCATGCCCTGCGCGCTACCCGTGATAATCGCAACCTTCCCGCTCAACCTGCCCATGTTTTTCCCGCCACATTTTTCTTTTCGACCGTGTCTAGACGGCGACAGTATTTAAGACCGACGCGTCGTTTTATTCAAGTGTTGGCTGGAAGGTAAAGGTGAAATCCGACCGCGCACTCCCGATCCGGGCGATACATTCGACGGCCGCGCGATGGGATCCCTGGTGGGCCACGGAGACTCGCGCCGAGCCTCGCCAGCAGCGCCCTATAGAAACTGGGAAAATTACCGGGATTTTTTCGGGCCCTGGGCAGGACTGCTCACGCCCCGGCGGTCGGGGGCTCCGGGACGGCGTCCACCGCACTTGGCCGCCGTTACGAAATTGACCTCATTCTTTTTACCCAGCCGGCGCTCGACGAAATTGGCCAAGCGTTCGTTGTTGATCTCCATCAACGCATGATCAAGCCGCCATCCACCGAAATGGACTGGCCGGTTACATAACTGGCGGCATCGCTGCACAGCCACAGCACCACATCCGCAATCTCCTCGGGGCGACCGTGTCGAGCCATGGGGATAGTCTTCTTCATTGCCTCTAGCGCCGGGCCTTGACCTTCTACCACCATTTGATCGGCCATCGGGGTCTAGATGAGCCCGGGGCATACGGCGTTAACACGGATTCCGCGCACTGCATATTCGAGGGCAGCGCTTTTGGTAAACCCGATCACGCCGTGTTTGGCCGCGTGATAGATCCCGCGCTCAGCGCCGCCGATAAGGCCGCCAAGTGAAGAGCAGTTTACGACCGCGCCGCACATCTTTGCGCTTCAGACCGCGGAAGACAAACAGTCGCGAACGCCGATGGGACGGCCGATCGTGCCCAAAGAGATGGCACTTCTGTTCGACGCTGCTAATTCACGGCACATGCTGATCTGCCTTCTGATCGCAACCAACACGCTGGCGCGACCAGCCGCCGTGCTCGACCTTCGCGGCGCGCAATATGACGAAGCGCATGATCGCGTCGATCTCAATCCGCCGGGCCGCAGGCAGAGCAAAAAGTATAGACCGGTTCTCGCGGCGACACCGACGCTGCGTCCCTGGCTGCAAAGAGCCGAGGATCCGAGGCAGCGATATGTGGTTTTATGGTGGCGCACCGATAAAATCGATCAAGACGGCTTGGGAGTTACTGGTGCAAGAGGCAGGCTTGGACGACCGCGTCACGCCCTACTCCAATCGCCATGGCATGGCGCGAGAAATGCGCAAGCGCAAAGTGCCAAAGGAACAGATCAGCATATTCCTGGGACACTTGCCCAGGGAGTCTGACACCACGACCTCCATCTACGCACCTTACGATCCGGAGTATTGCTCCGAGGCCGTGGCAGCGATCGAGGATGTGATGGCAGAGATCCGCAAACACTTAAAGCGGGCCAACATTGATCAGGCCGTCATTGATACGGCTGTCCTCGCAAAGTCGATTCCCAGCAAGACCAAGAAAGGCGTCGGAGATGGCAAACGGGAAGAGGTGCGGTTTCTCATCTTGTCCGGTCTGCCGCACAAAGAGGTCGTAAAGCGAAGCGGCGTTTCGAGCGGCACGGTGAGTCTCATCCGGAGCGAGATAAGGGCCGCGGTCCCGCTCTATCGCAACTCCGAATCACGCCCTTGCGTGCCGTTTGCGTGCCGCGAGATCGAAAGTTCGAGACCCGACGACTCGCAAGCCGTTGAACCCCCTGGTGGGCCCGACAGGACTCGAACCTGTGACCAGACCGTTATGAGCGGTGTGTTCCAAAGAGGAAAACCGCGGAAACGCTGGCGTTTTCGATGAATTTCGTTGAATCGCGTTGAATAGAGTTCCAAGGACTTAAATAGAACTGCGTGCCGTTTGCGTGCCGCGACGGTTCCAAGGCGCACCACGTTGAGAGTGATCGATGTGCACAGAGCGTACGCGCGGAACGAGCGCTGAGAATGAGCGCGCCGACGCCGATGCCAACGACATGAGTGACATGAACTCCTTGATGTCACTAGATGCAGGAAGTTGATTACAGGCGGTGCTAGAAGAGACGCCACAAATTTCCGATAAGTCCGTAGCTAACAAGAGGTTTCTGCCGCTATTTTTTGCACCAACTCTGGTACGAACGCTGGTACAAACGCTTTCTTGAGGCATTTTGACGCTATGCAGCCACCGCAGCGCGCTTTAGGAGCTGCAGAGGTCGACCAAGAGGCCACAGACGAACCAGCTATGCAGGCATCGCTGGTTCAGGCAGGCGCCGACGTCGATGCAGCCAGGCTGCGACCGCAAAAGCCAGAACCAGCGAAACGGCGCAGACGGCGAGCACGCCGCGCACATCGTTGCCCCTCACCGCGAAGGAGCAGATCAACGGCCCGAAGGCACAACCCGTCAGCTGCGCACCCGGCATGAGCACGGCGGCGCGGCGCGTAGAATCGGCTTCGATCATCATCGGCACCTGGAACGGCATGAGGAACAGCCACAGGAAACCGAACACGCCGGCGGCCGCGATGAACACCGCGGGCCCCGGCATGGTGGCGACGAGACCCAGGATCGCGAGATTGGCGATGGTGCAGAAGAAGATCACGGGAAAGAACGAGACGCGTCCCGCCACGAAGCTCGCCAGGAACGCGCCGACGACCTGCGCAAAGAGCGAAGCCGAGGCCGCCGTGTTGTAGACATAAGCGGGATGATGGGCCTGCGCGGAGATCGGCTCGAAATAACTCCAGAAGCCCACGATGAACGCCATGAAGAGAAAGACGGAGGCAAGCGCCGCAATGGTGCGCGCGGACATCGCGCCGGCCGGCGCATCGCCTTCTTTGGTCTCATGCAAGGCGTCGAAGGATTTCGGCATGAGGAAGGACACAAAGGCCGCCGCGAGCGACGTCGCGGCGAGCGCATAAAATCCCCCCGATGCGCCGTTCTTCACCATCACGGTTGCGGGCAGGATTTCCGAATAGAAGAATTGCGCGAGCGTTTGCACGGCGAGAAAGATTCCGGACCAGCGGCCCGGCGTCGTCGAGCGCGCGATCATGCCGACGGGGATCCACAGCATGATGCCTTCGGCGAGACCGGCGAGCGCGCGGTTGAAGATCGCGGTCAGGTGTGACTCGCCGCCGACAAGGATGTCGATCAGCATCAGCGCGAGCGAAGCGCCTGCACCCCACCAGCGCAAACCCACCGGCTTGAACATCCCGCCGGCCACGCCCGCGCCGATCCCGATGGTGAGCAATTCGGCCGTCGCAGCCCGGCCCAGTTCGGCATCGGTCAGCCTGCCCTCCTGCGCGAGCGCGCCCAGAAGCTGCGGCTGAAGGCCTGCGATCATGATGCCGACGGAGCCCACGAACAGCATCGCCACGATCTCGACCGGCGTCATGTCGCGGCCGATCCATTTTCCGCCTTCGGTCGTCGGGAGGGCTGGGGCTTCGGCGAGTGCGGTCATTTCTTTTGCCCGTAATTGCGGAATTCGCGGAAGATGTCGTCCATCTGTGCGGCGGAGAGGGTTGTCGGGCCGCCGATGGCGAGCGTACCCCAATAGACGGCTGCCTGCTCCTCCACTTCTTCGGCGATGAAAAGCGCGCGCTCGAGACTGGGGGCGGCCGCGATCAGACCGTGATTGGCCATGAGGCAGGCATAGCCGCCCGCGAGCGCATCGGCGACGTGATCGGCCAGTGCTTCGCTTCCGAACGTCGCGTAAGGTGCCAGCGGGATTTCGGGCTTGCCGGAAACGCCGATCATGTAATGCAGCGCCGGAATGGATTTGCCCGCGCAGGCGAGGATCGTCGCATAGCGTGAATGACAATGAACGATGCCGTTGACGTCCGGTCTCAGCGCCAGAATGCGCGCATGCATCCGCCACTCGCTCGAAGGCTTGAGCTCGCCGTCGCGGCCGCGGCCGGCGGCGTCCAGATGAACGATCGACTGGGCTGTGAGCTTTTCCGGCACGACGCCCGTCGGCGTGACCAGCATGCCATCGCCTGAACGCGCCGAGACATTCCCCGTCGTGCCGCGATTGAGGCCGCGCGCCAGCATCGCCTGCATCACGTCGACCATGCGGACGCGAAGGCTTGCCTCGTCGTTGCCGCGCGCGCTCATCCGGCCTCCCGCAAAGGCGTCTCCTGCTGATAGCGCAATGTTGTCTCGAAATCGGCGAGCTTGCCAAGGGTGCCGGGCGCCTGCGCCACCAGCGCCGCAGTTGCTCCCGCAAAGCGGCAGGCATCGAGGAGTTCGAAGCCGCGATCGAGCGCCGCGACAAAGCCCGCGCAATAGGAATCGCCGCAGCTCGTCGTGTCGATCGCGTCGATCCGGTGCGCGGGAACGACCGTCTCGGTGTCCCTCGTCGCCACATAGGCGCCGCGCGCACCCCATTTGAAGATGCAATGCCGGGCGCCCATGCGCAGGAAGCGCTCCGCAGCCGCACGCGGGTTCTGCGTGCCCGCGAGGAATTGCGCCTCGTCCATGTTCGGCATGAAGTAATCGACATAGGGCAGGATCGTTTCGAGTTCGGCCATGGTGCGTGCGCCGGGGCCGATGAGATCGCAGGTGACGGTGGCGCCGGCCACCTTGGCGGCGGCGATGAGGGCAGCGCCCGGCCCGCCGTTGAGTTTGACGCCGCCGATGCCGGCATAGTGCACGAACTTCGCGGCGCAGGCGGCCGTCATGGTCGCGTGATCGGCTTCGGCGAACAGGCTCGCGCCCAGCGCGTGGAAGTTGGGCCGTTCGCCGTCCGATCGGATCGCGAGAATCGTCGTCGATGTGGGCTTGTCGGTGCGCGTGTGCAGAAGGCTCGTATCGACGCCCGCGCGCTCGAATTCCTGCCGGACGAAGCGCCCCGCCCCGTCGTCGCCGACCGCGGACGCGATGGCGGTGGAAAGGCCAAGCTTTGCTGCGACCAGCGCCATGCCGCCCGCAGTCCCCGCCGGGATCACCACGATCGCGTCGATGAGGGTCGTGCCGCCCTTTTTAGGGATCGTGTCGATCGGCCGCCCGACAATGTCCAATGTCGTGAGCCCGATGGAAAGAAGCCGTGTCGCCATTTCGCGCGCCGCCTGATTGGCGCACCTTGTTAGCGCACATCATTTATAGTAGTCAAAACTATCGTTTTGACGGGAGGTTCCGATGGCAGGCTCGAAGGCGAATTCTCAGGATCGCGCGTTGCGCGAAAGAGCGGCGGCCGTCATTCCGAACGGGATGTACGGGCATATGTCCGTTCGCATTCTGCCCGAGAATTTCCCGCAATATTTTGCCTGTGCGAAGGGCGCGCGGCTGTGGGACGTCGACGGCAATGAATATCTCGATTTCATGTGCGGCTACGGGCCCAATCTGCTGGGCTATTGCAATCCGGTGATCGATGCCGCCGCGGCCAAACAGCAGGCGTTGGGCGATGCGATGACGGGGCCCGGTCCCGTGATGGTCGAGTTCGCCGAGAAGTTCGTCGCCATGGTCGACCACGCCGACTGGGCCATGTTCTGCAAGAACGGCACCGACACGACGACCATGGCCATGATGACGGCGCGTGCGCATACGAAGAAACGCAAGATCCTGGTGGCCAAGGGCGCCTATCATGGTGCGGCACCCTGGTGCACGCCGGTGCCCGCAGGCGTGGTCCCCGAAGACCGCGCGCATATCCTCACCTATGTCTACAACGACGTGGAGAGCCTCGAAGCGGCGGTCATCGCTGCCGGCGACGATCTGGCCGGCATCATCGCCTCGCCGTTCAAGCACGATGCGTTCGTCGACCAGGTGGCGCCCGATCCCGTCTATGCGCGGCGTGCGCGCGAGATCTGCGACGAGCGCGGCGCGCTTCTGATCGTCGACGACGTGCGCGCGGGCTTTCGCCTGGCGCGCGACTGCAGCTGGTCGCTGGTCGGCGTGAAGCCCGATCTGTCGTGCTGGGGCAAATCGATCGCCAACGGCTATCCGATCTCGGCGTTGCTGGGCGCGGACAAGGCTCGCGCCGCCGCGGGCACGCTTTACGTGACGGGCTCGTTCTGGTTTGCCGCCGTGCCGATGGCGGCCGGGATCGCGACGCTCGACGTGCTGAAGAGCTCGGACTATCTCGAACACACGACGGCGATCGGAACAAAACTGCACGAAGGCTTCGCGAAGATCGCGGAAGCGGCCGGTTTCGGAATCCGCCAGACGGGCCCCGCGCAGATGCCGCTGATCCTGTGGGACAACGATCCGGACTTCCGCATGGGCTATGCGTGGGCGTCGGAGATGGTCAAGCGCGGCGTCTACATCCATCCCTGGCACAACATGTTCATGTGCCAGGCGATGACCGACGCCGACGTGGCGCAGGCGCATCAGGCGGCGGAAGACGCTTTCAAGGCGGTGAAGGCCACAAAGTCATCACTCGAACCGCACAAGCTCCTGCTTGCGATGTTCGAAGCGCGGCATTGACGGCCCCTCATCCATTTCTGAGCTGCGCGAATAGCTTTCCTCTCCCTCAAGGAGCTTTGCACAAGAACACCTCCATCGACTGCCTTTTTTGTGTAGCCGCCGGAGTTTTGTGCAGATAGGTCCTTTAGGGGGCTTTGTGTACAAAGCCCCCTAAAGGAGAGGAGGATGCGGAGCATGGCATAAGCAACGGGTACCCGCGGAGCGCGTTAAACCTCCCCTCTCCCCTTGAGGGAAGGAGGCAGGTCTAGGCGCCGACGCCGCAAAAGCGCGGTTGAGGGGTCCTGCTCAGTAGTGGAAGTCGATCTCGCCGCCGACCGTGCGCGGTGTACCCACGATGCCCTGGATGAATCCGAACGGGTTCTGAAGATTGAACTCGTCCAGATAATATTCCTTGTTCGTCATATTGCGGATAAACGCTGCCACTTCCCACCGGCCATCCTGGAAGGCGTAAGCGACGCGCGCATTCGCGATCCAGTAGCCGTTCTGCTGCGTGTAGGGGTCTTGAAGGAACGCTCCGCTCGTCCCGTTCTGGAACTTCGCAAGATCGAAGAATTGATGGCCCTTGTAGTTGGCGTTGAACTGAA
>Ga0335073_10011558_pt1 | contig 12403 bp, 14 predicted proteins | sample Lox_Sample_22_FD_207093 | JGI IMG/M metagenome (GOLD analysis project Ga0335073, IMG submission 207093) | Soil microbial communities from Loxahatchee National Wildlife Refuge, Florida, United States - Lox_Sample_2.2 | ecosystem: Environmental > Terrestrial > Soil > Wetlands | place: USA... | reverse complement strand
GCTTGTTCAGGCTCTCGGCCTCGCGCAGCACGGCTGCATTTTCCGGCTGCTGCATCAGGGCATAGTACCCGCGCCGTTCATTGGTCACGCGCGTCACTTGCGCGTCCACGGCGCGCTCGCGCTGCCGCGCCTCATCCGCGCGCTCGTCCAGCAGGTGTACGCCGATGCCCAGCCCGATCGCCGCCAGCGCCAGTACGCCCATGGCAATGCGCAGGTTCCTGAGGATCGACCCAAGATTGGCAAACGGCCGCGTCGCGAGATTGAGTGCTATTCGCATCGCTCTTACGCCACCCCTGCCAGCGCGCCCGTGATCCCGGCCAGGCTCAGCCGGCCCAGTGTCGTGGCCGCTCCCGTCGCAGGCCGCGGCGCCAGCTCAACCACGCGCATCTCCGGATCGTTCACCTGCAGCCACCGCGCAAACTCATCCGCGCTACCCAGTCCGCCATAGTGCAGCTGCTGCGCCCGCGTGCCCAGCTTGTCTTCGAAATAGGCCGCCGCGACGGCAATATCCCGTTGCACCTCGGCCAGCCTCTGCGCCGCATCCACCGGCAGATCCAGCGTGCGATACAGCAGCAGATCCTGCCCGCTGGTGATCGACGTCGTCAGCGACCCGCCGCTCAGGCATGCTGCCAGCACAGGCTCCTCCGACTCCACCGCCGACAGCGCTGCCAGACTCGACGGCAGCACCACACCCGGCTCGTAACCCGCTGCGCGCACGGCGCCTTCATACTCGGCAAGAACCGGCCCCGGCATCACTGCTACCAGCGCGCGGCACTCCGATGAACTCGCCGACAGCACCTGGTAGCTCACGCCGGCTTTCTCCACGTCGAACGGCACCATCTTGCGCAACCGGAACTTCACTACCGGGATCACCTCGGCCGCCTTCTCCGGCAGGGAATCAAAGTCCAGCACAAATACCCGCACCGCAGTGTCCGGCACCACCAGCGTCACACTGCGCGTTCTCGGGGCCACATCGCCCAGCGCCGCGCTCACCGCTGCCGTCACGTGCTCGTGCGACTTCACATTCGCTTCCTCGATGCCCGGCGTCAGCGCCCCCGCAGGCAGCGCCGCAAAGGCGAACACTGGCGCAGCGCCGCGGCCGGGCAGCGCCGCAGCCAGCACACCCTCGGGCGCAAGCTCCACTGCAGCCGGCGGCCGTCCGCCGCCCTGCCCACCGGATTTGCCCTTGCTCAACGTCGTACTCACGATCGTTCCGTCTCCGACTTTCTTTGCCTCTGGTTACCGACTCTTCCGCGCCAGCAGTTATTTCGAGAAAAAGCCGAGCCCTCAATTTAAGCAGGGACAACTAGCAGCTAGTGGCTAGAAGCTAGCAGCTATCTCGACGCTTCGATAAACGTCACCTTGTTGATCTCTTTCAGCGTCGTCAGTCCTCGCCGCACGCGGTCCAGCGCCGACTCGCGCAGAAACGTCATGCCTTCCTTCTGCGCCAGCTTGCGCACCTCAGACGTGGGTTTCTTCTCCAGAATCAACTCGCGAATCGGGTCGGTCAAGTCCAGCAGTTCATGGATCGCCGTTCGTCCGCGATACCCCGTCCCACCGCACTCGATGCACCCCGCGCCTTCGCGAAAATCAAAGTTCCGCCACTCCGCCGGATCCATCCCGCTCGCCACCAGCAGATCGTCCTTGTAGTGCACCGTCCGCCCGCAATACTCGCAGATGGTGCGCACCAGCCGCTGAGCCAGGATGCAGTTCAGCGCTGAAACAAAGTTGTACGCTTCCACGCCCATATTCAGGAACCGCCCCAGCACATCCACCACGTTGTTGGCGTGCACCGTGGTAAACACCAGGTGGCCCGTCAGCGCGGAGTTGATCGCAATCTGCGCCGTCTCCTGGTCGCGAATCTCGCCCACCAGAATCTTGTCCGGGTCGTGCCGCAGAATCGACCTGAGGCCGCGCGCAAATGTCAGCCCCTTCTTCTCGTTCACCGGAATCTGCGTAATCCCGCGAATCTGGTACTCCACCGGGTCTTCGATCGTGATGATCTTGTCTTCGTCGCTCTTGATCTCGTTCAGCGCCGCGTAGAGCGTCGTCGTCTTGCCCGATCCCGTCGGTCCCGTCACCAGCACCATGCCATACGGCTCGCGGATATACCGCCGGAACCGCCGCAGATCCTCCTCCGCAAACCCCACCACGTCCAGCGTCAGGTTGCGGAACTTCTCGCTCATCGACTCCTTGTCGAGCACGCGCAGCACGGCATTCTCGCCATGCACCGTCGGCATAATCGACACGCGGAAGTCAATCAGCCGTCCCTTATACCGCACCCGGAACCGTCCATCCTGCGGCACCCGGCGCTCGGCAATGTCCAGCTCGCTCATGATCTTGATGCGGCTCAGAATCGTCGTGTGGTGCTCGCGCGCAATCGGCGCCATCGCCTCCTGCAGCACGCCGTCGATGCGGTACTTCACATGCACCGAATCGTCGTAGCTCTCAATATGGATGTCTGACGCGCGCCGCTCCAGCGCGGTGAAGATCGTCGTGTCCACCAGGCGGATGATCGGGCTGATGTCTTCATCGCTGGTCAGCTTCTCGATCGAGATGTTCTCGTCCTGGTTCTCATCGCCGGTCAGCACGTCGAAGGTCAGCCCTTCGCTCGCCTCATCCAGCACGCGCTGCGACTGCTCGGTCTTCTTCAGCAGATCGGTGATCTGCGAGAGCGTGGCCACGCACGCGATAATGCGCTGTCCCAGCAGCCCCGCAATCTCGTCCAGCACCATCAGCCGCGAAGGATCGCTCACCGCAATCACCAGCGACTCGCCCTGCTGCTCAATCGGCACAAAGTTGTAGCGGAACATCAGCTCCACCGGCACCGTGCGCAATAGATCGTGCTGAATGCGGAAGTTCTTCAGATCGACAAACTGCGCGTGATACCGCGCAGCCAGCGCCTCGGCCTGCGCGCGCTCTTCGGGGCTGCCCGGCATCGGTCCAACGGGAAGCGCAATCACATTCGTCTCAGCCATACTCTTTTACCCCTGACCTCCCGCGCCCGATCCCAGCGAGAAAATGGGCAGATACAGCGATATGAGAATAAACAGCACCACTACACCCATAATGATCAGAATGATCGGCTCAATCAGAGCCAGCGCGGCCGTCAACGCCGTCGCCACATCCTCTTCAAAAAACTCCGCCACCGAATTCAGCATCTGGGGCAGCGCGCCCGTCTGCTCGCCCACCGAAATCATCTCCGTCGCCAGATCGGGAATCACCTTCGTTGCCGTCAGAGCCTGAGCCAGGCTCTTGCCTTCGCGTACCGTCTCAATCGAGTCCAGCACCGCCTTTGACACCCGCCGCGATGAGATCGACCGCGCCGCCGTATCCAGCGACGGCACCAGCGGCAACCCGCCCGCCAGCAGAGTCGACAGCGTGCGCGCAAACAATCCCACCTGGTACTTCAGCCAGATCTTGCCCAGCACCGGCACCCCGATGCGGAACCCATCTACAAAATCCCGCCCCCGCTCGGTGATCGCGAACCGGTATCCCCCCAGTATTACGGCCGCCACGATCAGCGCAATCCACACAATGTTGTGCTGCATCCACTTGCCAAACGCCAGCAGCGCCACCGTCATGCCCGGCAGTTGCGAGCCGATCTGCGAGTACAGCTCCGCGAACTGGGGAATCACCACCGTGAACATGAAGATCAGCAGCGCGGTCACCAGCACCAGCAGCAGAATCGGATAGAACAGGCTCGCCGTCAGCTTCTTGCGAAACGTCAGCGACACGCGCTGGAAGGCAACATACCGCTCCAGCACCTCCTGCAGGTTGCCGCTGCGCTCGCCCGCCAGCAGCGTCGTCGTATAGATCGTCGGAATCCCCGCCTGCGCCTCGAACGCTGCCGACAGCGCCTCGCCGGTCTTCACCCGGTTGCCCACGTCTTCCAGCTGCGCCGCAAACCGCGCGTCCTTCTGCCCCTTGGCCAGCATGTTCAGCGAGCCAAGAATCGGCAGCCCCGCGCGAATCAGCGTCAGAAACTGCTGGTTGAAGATCAGGAACTTCTCCAGCTTCACCTTGCGCCGGCCCAGCAACGACGCGGCCGTGCGCGCCTTCACGCTGAAGACGTGATACCCCGCGTGCGTAAACCGCGTGCGCAGCTCGTCGGCGCTGGCCGCCGTCTGCACCTGTTCCTGTACGCGGCCGCGCTCATCGGCCAGCTTGATGACGAATTCCGCCATAGATCCTGTCGCCCGGCAGGCTTGCGCCGCCCGCAGGCCTTGCTATGCTGCTGTCCTCATAAGGTTAACAGTCTCTCTGCCCCGATAGACGCAATCCAGCGCCTCGTCGCTCATGCGGGGAATCCGCGATAAAACACGCCTCCGGCTCAGGTTATGATCCCGTCATGCATTGGCTCCACCTGCACCATCGGGCTCTCGGCCTGCTCGCCGACTCGCTCACCTTCCTGGGCGGCTTCCTCCTCGCGCGCGACGCCTTCCTGCGCCTGCGGCAATTGAAAAACTCCCGCACCGACACACGCTTCCGCCGCGAGTTTCCTCACCTCCATCTCACTGACGAGGAATGGCGCGAGGCGCTCATCGCCCTCCGCTGGACGCTGGCCGGCTTTGCCCTCATCGTCGCCGGCTTCGCCTGCCAGCTCCTGTTGCGCTTCCTCGAACCGTAACATCTTTGGAGGAATGTCGGGTTGGCGGAAAATCCGCAAATCCGCTAAAATGACAACGAGGGTAAAGGTTATGGGCACTGTCCAGTTCAAACTCCCCATCGGCGCCAAGCGCCAGGTCACCATCCCCAAGAAATGCATGGACTTGCTGTCATTGAAAGAGGATGGAGAACTGCTGCTTGAGGTGGTCGGCGATCACGCCATCCTGCTGCCCGTCGTCAGCATTCCCCGCCGCGACCTGCCCGCCGAGCTGCGCAAGAAATTCGAATCCCGCCGCGGCGCCAAGGCGTCCGACGTCCCCCTCGACCAGTTCCTCGGCGAGATCGGCCACGCGGGCGCTCACTCCGCTGCCGCGCCCAAAGCTGCCCGCCGCAGGCGCGCGGCCCGCTGACCCCCTTTTGCTACCATCACGCCCATGCCCTGCAAGCTTGACGTCGCCGCGGAAGTGAAACAGGACATCCTGGACTGCAACGGCAAAGCCCGCACTGAAATCGGCGACTTCCTGCTGGCCCTTCAGCACAATCCACTTCCTGCCGAGCGCCGGCCGATGGGCGGCCCCGTCTTTTATGCCCAGCTCGCCTGCGGCTTCTATGTCTCGTGGGAGATCATCGGCGACCTGCTGCATTATGCGCTCACCGGCGACTCCAGCGGCCTGGTCATCCGCATACTGGGCGTGGCGCGCGTCGCCCCCCGGTAACCCAAAGTCCGTGCCTCCTCGCATTGAAGGCCCCAGTCCGCTGTATGCTGAAACTCAACCTCGCCATGCCCGCCCGCCCCGCGAAAAACCGGTTCTGGCTCATTGCCGCCCTGGCCCTCGTCGCTCTCGCCGCGCTCACCGGCGCCGGCTTTCGCTGGGCCGTCCATGCCGCCAAACCCGTCGCTCCCTATCCCCATGAACTGGCGCGGGTCACCTTCGCCGTGGCCGGCGATGTCATCCCTCATGAAGCCGTGCGCGCCGCTGCCGCCGCCGAGGGGCCCGGCGCCGCGGGCTGGACCGCTCTCTTCTCCGATGTAACCGACGTCTTCCAATCCGCCGACTTCGGCTTCGTCAACATGGAAACCCCCGTCGCCCCCGACCACTCCCACGGCACTAAGCCCTTCCTCTTCGACGCGCCCCTCGCTCTGCCCCAGGCCCTCAAGGCCAGCGGCATCAAAATCGTCTCCTTCGCCAACAATCACGTCATGGACCAGGGCTGGCCCGGCTTCATCGAGACCCGCCAGCACCTCCGCGACATCGGCCTGCTCTTCGCCGGCACCGGCGACACCGCCGCCCAGACCTTCCAGCCCGTCATGACCGAAGCGAATGGCATCAAGGTCGGCTGGCTCGGCATGACCCGCTGGCTCAACGGCAATCGCAACCCCGACGCCTCCGATCAGCCCCACGTCAACTTCTTCCCCTATCCCGGAGAAGCCGGCAACGCGCCCGGCGCCGACGAAGCCCAGGTCCTCGCCGCCGTCAAGGCCGCCCGCGCCCAGTGCGACCTCCTCGTCGTCTCCATCCACTGGGGCATCGAGTACGCCACCGCGCCCCGCCCTGAAGACATCGACCTCGCCCACAAGATGCTCGACGCCGGAGCCTCGGTCATCGTCGGCCATCATCCCCACGTCCTCCAGCCCGTCGAAACCTACCGCACCGCCGACGGCCGCAACACCGTCATCTTCTACTCGCTCGGCAACTTCCTCTCCAACCAGTCGCGCACCTACATCGACGGCCTCATGCCCGACAAAGACGGCGACCCCCGCGACTCCATGATCGGCCTCTTCTCCGCCGTGCGCGACGACTACGGCCCCGCCGGCATCCGCGTCGAACTCGGCCACGTCGGCATCCTCCCCGTCTGGGGCGAAAACAACCGCAACGACCTCGCCTCCGGCAAGACAAAGACGCCCATCATCCGCCCGGTGTTGATCGATCGCGAGATCCCGCTCCTCCAGGCCAAACTCGATGCCCTCATCAAAAGTGCAGACGCCAGTGCTTCCCCCGCGCCTTCAGCCGGCACCGTCCCCGGCTCCGGCAGCGCCTCGACACCGGCTCCAGCTCCCGCCTCCGAGTTCACTCCCGAGCAGCAAAAGGAATTCGTCGACCTCACCAGCCGGCTCAAGCTGCTCACCGACCGCCGCCAGCAGATCCTCGCCCGCACCGGCGACGAATTCGTCACCGACCCGCCCAAGCTCCCCGCCAAACCCTGAACGCGCCGATTCCGTTCGACGGCGTGAGTGGATTCCAGTCGCCGTGGGGGCGAGCGCGTCCAGAGACTCGGATAGGTGCTCAGTCTTTATGCGGTTGTCATTTCAAGTCTTCGGAGCAGGCGAACGAGCAGATTTGCAGTAACTTCCGGTTCGCCGACAATCCACTCACATCGCCCGATCACCCTAGTTGACATTGCCGCTCATAACGAAAGCAATGAAGCCAAAGTAGCTGGCGAATGCCAGGAAACACACGACGATAGTGCCGATCATGATTGCCCGGCGAGTGGCAGGGGCATTGAAACATTTCCCAACGAGATAGGCCGCGACAACCAAGACCACGAAGATCGCGGCGGCTATGAGAAGTAGTGACCACACGTCAGCGTATTCTCATATGTCTATGTGCGACGGGCATGTTGGAGGCGGTTATGGTCGAATTACCGCCGTTGCGGACATGGCGCTTGCCGAAGCGTTCCGGAGGGAGCAGGGGCCTTCAGGCCCCTGAATGTAGCCGTTCAATCGAGGGCCTTCAGGCCCGGCATCATTTCCCCGCAAAATGCATGGGCATCGGGTCCAGCGGTCCGCCCACGGCCGAACTGAAGGGATACATTTCCGGCGTTAGAGCGAGTCCTCGTCGGACCGGGTTATCTTCGATATACGACGCGCATCGGACGAACTTTTCTTGCGTCATGATTTGCGTTTCGTTGAAGCTTCGCATCCACACCTCTAGCTTGCTCTTCAATCGGAAAGAAAAGCCACCCTTGATAAATTGCATGGCCTTTTCAAGCGAAACTTCTGGAGCCGGGGTGATCAGGACATGAAAATGTTCCGGCATGATGACGAATGCGTGCAGGAGAAATCTGCCCTGGCTGCGATATTCGAGGATGGTTTGCTGAAGGAGTTCCGCATTGGCCGTCACCTGGAAAAGACTGCGGCGTTGCGCCGTTACTGCGGTCACGAAGAAGGTACGAGTTTCTTGCGGCGCCAATCGCACCTCAAGAAGCATAAACGAAAGGCCCGCGGCTAAAGCCACTTCTATCGAAGGAGGTATCCAAGGGCCTGAAGGCCCCTGCTCCCTCCGCTGGCGACCGGTAGATTTCTGATGTTGCGGGCGGATCAACGCCGGTACGGAAGTTACAAAGACATCCGCGGATCCTTCGCTTCGCTCTGCATGACAACTCTGTGGATAGATCGAAGTTGGCGGTTTACCGCCAACCCGGAACTTTGCGAAATCTTCGCTCTCGATGGCTTGCAGTCCGGAGTCAATAAGAAAAAGATGCTGTTGTAGAATCGGTCATATTGAGAGCCACCATGCGGCTGCCAACTTGGATGCGGGGCACGAAGATCAGGGCCTTACTCTTTACCCTTCCCGTCTACATCGGTGTAATGCTTGCCCTAGTCGCTGCCGAACACCTTTTCTCGCATAAGAAGATTGACTGGGTTTTTGCCGTCGTATGAGGTCTGGGTATGGCGGTTGCGAATGCTTGGGTGCCTGCTACGAAATGGCGACCACGGTTGAACCGTTTCGATTAAAACGGATCGTCTGAGTTCGTTGGACAACCTTGTCTGATAGAAAGCGACTCCGCTTTATGGTGGAGTCACCGCCTACCCGGAAGCTACTCAAATTCCACCCGGTCCCTGGCACTCCAAAACAGGGTGCTCCATCAATGCGCGACTATCAAATGCAGCAGTGCAGGCATTCCCGGTCAACACGCCGCCATCGATCCCACAGGGCCATTCATCGCCATCCAAACCAGATCCTCGGTCAACATCGATCGGCTTCCAAAGACTCTTCGCTAGTCCGAAATCAGCTGCAACCATGCGGCTCCATGCCCACGCCGCAAATGCGAGATCGCACAAACCAAATCTGCCGGAAGAAACGGCGAGATTCGATCAACGAGCTCGACGCAGCTCCCGGCGAAGGTCCTTCATGAGCAGCATCAGATGCAGTTCATCGCCTGGACACGGTTCGAAATCAAACCTCTCATAAAACGCCCTTGCCTCCTGGTCGATGGCGTGAACCAGCACCGCTCGAATCCCGAGGATATCCGCTGCGCGCTCCATTCGTAACAGGGCGTCCTTGAGCAGCGCCTTGCCCAGGCCAAACCCTTGTTCCGCCCTGTGCACCGCCAGTCTCCCGAGCAGCGCAATCGGAACAGGATGCCGCGCCAGCCCCTGCGCAGATCGCGCTGTTGCGCTTTCTCTTGCGATGCTGCCCGCAGAGATGGAATAGTAGCCCACAACCGCGTTAGCGCGATGGACCACATAAGTCCGGGCGCTGTCGTTCGCCTGGTTCTGCAGCGCAAATTTTCTCAGCCATAGATTCAGCGACTCATGCGACCCGCAATCAAACTGGGTCAGATCATGGGCTCTGCTCAAGGCCTCGACCTGCGAGAGTTCGGCCACCCTATCGCTTTTCCAGGATGCTCGGTTTGTTGAGCAACGCTCTCAGCCGCGGCTTGTCCTGCGCCGGACGATCCAACGCCGCGGTGAAGGCATCCCACTGCTTCGCGGTATAAACAAAGTGCTGTTGAGAAGCCAGAGCTTCTTCCGCGCGCAGGCAGGCGCTCTCCACCAGAAAACTGGACAGATTCGCCTTCGTCGCTGTGGCCGCCCGGCGGATCAGGCGCGCCTGCTCTGAAGTCACGCGTACATTCAGCCGCTCAGTTCTGGTCTTTTCCGCAGTGGCCGGCATCGAAAATCTCCTGTACATACAATGTATGACGCATCTCGAAGCCTGTCAATTCGCAGCCGCTTGGCGCCCGGTGCGGGAGCAGAAGCGCCAACGGCATCTCATGCAGCTTCCCCTCCGGCAACTCCGCTCCACCAGCCCCCCCGCGCCGGCCCTGTATCCTCTTCCCAACCCAAGGAGACTTCCTCATGCGCAGATTCACAACCGCTCCGCTTCTCGTTGCCGGCGCGCTGCTCGCTCTGCTTCCCTCGGGGTGCAGCCAGGCCCCGCAGGCCCCCGCCCCCAGGCCCGATACCCGTGCCGCCGACGAGCAAGCCATCCGCGACACCGAAGCTGCCTGGGTCAAGGCCTTCGCCACAAAAGACCCCGCGAAGGCAGAGGCCTTTTATGCCGACGATGCCGCCTCCATGCTTCCCGACACGCCGCTGATGACCGGCAAAAAAGAGATCCTCGCCGGAATGAAGCCCGAGCTCGGCGATCCCAACTTCTCCCTCGTCTTTGCGCCAACCAAGGTGGAGATCGCATCCTCAGGCGACATGGCCTACACGCAGGGCGCCTTCCGATACACCACTACCGACCCCAAAACCGGCAAGCGTGTTGGCCAGGCCGGCAACTACGTCGAGGTCTATAAAAAGCAGCCCGACGGCGCCTGGAAAGTCGAAGAAGACATCGCCACCGAAGAGACGCCCCTGCATCCGCTCAAGCCTCAGGAGTGATCCGTCAGCCTCGCCGCAATGTGATGGCGGTAATCTCCGGCGGACAGTTGAGGCGGAACGGCAGGCCCACCGTCCCCAGCCCGCGATTCACATAGAGCTGCAACGGCCCAATCCTGAAAAGCCCTTCCACATACTCCCTGCCAAACGGTGGCAGGTCGAAGGGCGGCAAGAACGGGATGCGAATCTGGCCTCCATGCGTATGGCCGCTCAGCATCAGCGACGCGGCCTTGCCGGCCCCCCCACGCAGCAGCCAGTCCGCGTAATCCGGCGCATGGCACAGCAGCACCACCGGCTCCTCCGGCTGATTGCGAATCACCGGGGGAATGGCCGCATCCGGCTCCGGACGTCCTTCCACCACATCGTCCACTCCGGCCAGCCACACCCGGCCGCCTCCGCGCTCCAGCGGCACGTAGCTATTCCGCAACACCGTAATTCCGTTCTGCCGCAGCGCTTCGGTCACCAGGTCCGCGCCCACCATCTCGTCGTGATTGCCCATGATCGCAAAGCGCTTCGGGCACGTCAGCTTGCTCAGAATCTCCGCGCAGGGCCAGGCATGCCGTTCGCCGAAAGATCTGCCCATGAACCCGTGGGTCACAAAGTCGCCGGTCAACAGCACCGCGTCCGCCCGAAGCCCGTTGATCACCTCCACCGCATGCTTCAAAAAGAAATCTTCTGTGAACTCGCCCAGGTGGATATCGCTGAGCTGGACAAAGCGCACGCCTTCAAACCCGGCTGGCAGATTCTTCAGCTTGATCTCAAGTTCCGTCACTTCAAGCCAGTGGCGCGCCAGCTCGCCAGAGTAGAGGGCCACACCCGCGGCGCCGGCCAACCCGGTTCTCAGAAAGAGCCGTCTGCTGAAGATCCGCTGCGAGGGCGGAGCCACCGGAGAAGGAGGAGGCATAAGGTCCATACCCTATCGTATCCAGTTCCGTCGTCCTTCGCGGCTCGCGGTCGCCACGCGGTCAAAGGCCGAAGCCACTCCGCCAATTCCGCAAGGGCCGGCGGGTGGCCGAGGTCTCGCGGATGAGCGTTCTGCGAACAATGAAAGGGTGCCCCGGGTCCCCGATGTTGGGACCCGGGATCGCGCAAACCCAACCCCGCCGCTGCCCCACTGACGGCTGGGTGCCCCCGGTCTCGATTCTGAGACCGGGGAAAGCAAGTCCTCAGCCCCCGCGCTTCGCCCGTGCAAATCCTGCCAAATCTACGTAGGCGGGTGGCCGAGGTCTCGCGGATGAGCGTTCTGCGAACAATGAAAGGGTGCCCCGGGTCCCCGATGTTGGGACCCGGGATTGCACAAACCCAACCCCGCCGCTGCCCCACTGACGGCCGACGGCTGACGGCTGACCGCCGCCTTCCCCCCTGTGGAAAACTTGTCAAGCCCTATGTAGTGAAAATACTTCCTAACTCCCTCATTCCATTCGCCAAAAAACTTCGCGCAACTTGCCGATTATTTCGCGGAAAAGTCCATACTAAGAAGTAGCAGCAGAAAAAGCGCGAAGCGCGGTCGCCTGGACGGCCAGTCCTTGCCGACTATTTCGCCGAAAAGTTCATACTGGATACAGAGCTTGGGAAAGGGCCGATCCGCCCCGCACCAGGCTTTTCTCTTTGTGCAGAATCGGAAACCATGATCGCCACCCACACCGCCACCCGAAGTCTCCGCCGCCGCGCCCGCGCAAGTGCGCCTCCAAAACCGGCATGTTTCTATTTTCCCTTTTTCTTCGCCTTCAAGCCGAAATCCGGACCTCTCTCATGCCTAACTCATTTGTTTGCAACACAGCTTGGCGAAGCCGGACCCCACCCCCTCCCCCCTCCTTCTTCGTACTCTCTTCGCCTTCATCCAATAGAGAAACGCCCCTTAATCGGCCCCGCAACAGCCCGTCCAACCGGCCACACGATACGTGTGCCCGGACCCCCAAAACCACCCTCCCCACAGTTCCTGTGTTCCTGTGCAAGTGTGAACTGCGCCGCAACTCGCTCATTCCACGCCCGCACTCAACCCGCACCACACAGCAAAAACAATCGAGTGCAAGGGTGGGCCTGTGAACAGTCGGCATCGCGCCGTTTCTTCGAACGCCGCATTCGTTCCCGCCGCGAGAATCTCGAGGCTGCGAAGCTTCAAAACGGCGCGAAGCGCGGACGCCTGGACGGCCAGTCCCCGCTAACACCGCTAACTCCGCCGCTCTT
>Ga0335073_10011557_pt1 | contig 12403 bp, 14 predicted proteins | sample Lox_Sample_22_FD_207093 | JGI IMG/M metagenome (GOLD analysis project Ga0335073, IMG submission 207093) | Soil microbial communities from Loxahatchee National Wildlife Refuge, Florida, United States - Lox_Sample_2.2 | ecosystem: Environmental > Terrestrial > Soil > Wetlands | place: USA... | reverse complement strand
CACGGCCTGCACCGCCTCCGCGACGTTTTGCGCGGTCAGCCCGCCCGCCAGGATCACCTCGGTCTGTCGCGCGAGCTCGGCGGCGCGCCCCCAGTCCGCGAGCTCGCCGATGCCGCTGGTGGGCCCCTCGAACACGATGCGCGGCGGCAGCGGGCTCGGCGTCTTGCGGCCAAAGCGCACGACCGGCAGCACCTTGATGTGCGAGGGGATCTTGAGCTCGCGCAGATCCTCGACGTCGGTCTGGAAATAGTCGGGCTTCAAGGTGCGGCAGATCTCGTCGACCTTCATTTGCAGCGGATGCTGTGCGACCGCGATCCGCAGGATGCCGGGCGGGGCGAGCGCCGCGAGCTGCGCCGCCTGCCCCGGGGTCACCTGGCGAGGGCTCGGCGCGAACACGAATCCGATTGCATCGACGCGCGCTTCGGCCGCGGCGCTGACCGCATCGGCGCTGGTAATGCCGCAAATCTTGATGAACATAGCTGCGAGTGTAGCCATTTAGGGCGGCACTGTCCGGGTAGTCGCGAAGATTTCCGAGAGCAACATGCCGGGGTCCTCGCGAGTCATCAACGCGGTACCGATCAGCGCGAGTCGATAGCCGAGGCGCCACATCGCGAGCGCCTCGGCCGCGCTCGCCACGCCGCTCTCCGCCACGGTGAGCGAGCCGCGGGGAAGGAGCGGCGCCAGCTCCTCGAACCGCGCGGGCTCGACCTTGAGCGTGTCGAGGTCGCGGCAATTGACGCCGATGAGGACGCTGCCTCGCGCGCTCGCGCGCGACTCGGTCAGCTCGGCGCACATCTCGAGATCGGGAGCATCGAAGGCCTCGAGCAGCACGAACATTCCCTGATCGATCGCAAGCTCGAGCAGCTCGGCCAGGCGCTCGCGCCGCAGCATGCGTGCGATCAGCAGCACTCCGCCGGCGCCCGCGGCGCGCGCCTCGGTCACCTGATAGGAATCCACGATGAAATCCTTGCGCATGGCGGGAACGCCGAGCGGCGCGAGCAGCGCTGCCGCCGCATGCAGATGCTCGAGCGAGCCGTCGAAGCGCGTGGGCTCGGTGAGCACCGACACGGCCACGGCCCCCGCCCGGGCATACGCGCCGACGCGGCTGCGCCAGTCGTGGTCGGCGTCGCGCAACGCCCCTTGCGCCGGTGAACGGAGTTTGAGCTCGGCGATCACCTCGAAGGGCCGCGACAACACCAGTGCCGGCGGCGGCGGCATCGAGGCGGCACGCCGCTCGAGCGCTCCGATCGGCTCGCGCCGGGACGCCGCGGCGATGCGCTCGGCGCTCGATCGTTCCATGGCGCGCAAGAACCCGCTCATGCCCGCGTTTCCGATGCAGCGAACCGCTCGAAGCGCGCGAGCCACTCGGCGGCACGGCCGCTGTCGAGGGTTTCGCAAGCGGCATCGATTCCCGCGCCGATCGAGGCGGCGTGCCCGGCGATGTGCAACGCAAGCCCGCACTGCAGGGCGAGCGCCGCGCGATGCGCCCCGCGATCGCGCCGCTCGAATACCGCGCGCAGCGCCGCGCAGTTCGCCGCCGCATCGCCGCCCTGCAGCTCCTCGGCCCGACATGCAAGCCCATAGTCCCGCGGATCGACGGCCTCGCGCCGCACCGAGCCCGGCCTCACGTCGTACACCGAGAAGGGGCCGATCGGCGTTGCCTCATCCCAGCCGGCCGCGCCATGCACGACCCAGGCGCGGCGCCCGCCCATTCCGGCCAGCGTGTCGGCCATCAATGCGGCGGTGGGCTCATCGTACGCTCCGATCAGCTGATAGCCCGGCGCGGCCGGATTGGTGAGGGGGCCCAGCAGATTGAACACCGTGCGCACACCGAGCGCGGCGCGCGTCGGCGCCAGCACCTTCATCGCGGGGTGGAAATACGGAGCGAACAAGAACGTGAACCCGGTGGCCGCGAAACACTCCGCCGCGCGGCGCTCCTCGAGCGGCAATGCCAGTCCCAACTGCTCGATGAGGTCGGCGCTGCCGCTGCGGCTCGAGATCGAGCGGTTGCCGTGCTTGATCACGCGCAATCCGCAAGCGGCACCGAGCAGCGCCGCGCCGGTGGACAGGTTCAAGCTCCCGGACGCATCGCCGCCGGTGCCCACGATATCGATGGCCTCGAGGGAATCCGGCAGAGCCGGCTTGCGCGCGAGCGAGCGCATGGCGGATGCGAGGCCGCGCACCTCGGCCGGCGTCACGCCCTTGGCGCGTATCGCCGCGAGCAGCGCGCCGGCCATTGCGGGATCGAGTGTGGTCGAGGTCAAAAGCTCGAGCAGGTGCGCGGCCTCGGACTCATCGAGATCGCGCCGCTCCAGCAAGTGATCGAGAATCTGGCGCGGGCTTCGCATCGCTACATCTTCAGGAAGTTGCCCATCAGCACCGGCCCCTCGGGCGTCAGCACGCTCTCGGGGTGGAACTGCACACCCTCGATCGGCAGCGAGCGGTGGCGCACCCCCATGATCTCCCCCTCGCGCGTGCGCGCCGTGACCTCCAGGGCCGAAGGCATGCTGCCGGGCTCGGCGATCAGGGAGTGGTAGCGCCCGGCCTGAAAATTCTGGGCCATGCCGCTGAACACGCCTTTGCCGTCGTGCTCGACCGGCGACACCTTGCCGTGCATCAGCCGCGGCGCGCGCACTACCCGCCCGCCGAAGACCTCGACCAGCGATTGATGGCCGAGACAGACGCCAAAGATGGGGATGCGGCCGGCAAACGCCTCGATCATCGCCATCGACACGCCGGCATCGCGCGGCGTGCCGGGTCCCGGCGAGACGACGAGGTGCGTGTGATCCTGACGCAGCGCCGCCTGCACCGTGATCGCATCGTTGCGGCGTACGTCGACCTCCGCTCCGAGCACCAGGAAGGCCTGTACCAGGTTGTAGGTGAATGAGTCGTAGTTGTCGATCAGCAAGATCTTCGGCCGCGCGCTCACAAGCCCTCCACCGCCATGCCGAGCGCACGCCGCAGCACCGCGCTCTTCGCCATCACCTCCTCGTACTCGGCCTTGGGCGAGCTGTCGGCCACGATGCCGCCGCCCGCCTGGTAGCTGTATTGATCGCCGCGGAACACGAGCGTGCGGATGGTGATGGCGTGATCCATGTCGCCATGCCGGCCGAAATATCCCACCGTGCCGCCGTACAGCTCGCGCCCGACCGGCTCGAGCTCGTCGATGATCTGCATGGCGCGCACCTTGGGCGCGCCCACGAGCGTGCCCGCGGGGAAGGTGGCGGCGAAGAGGTCGAAGGCGTCGAAGCCGCTCGCCAGCTCGCCGCCGACGCCGCTCACGATGTGCATGATGTGGCTGTAACGCTCGATCACCCGGTACGGGTCGACGCGCACCGACCCGGCCGTCGCCACTCGGCCGAGATCGTTGCGAGCGAGGTCGACCAGCATCACGTGCTCCGCGTTCTCCTTGGGGTCGGCCAGCAACTCCTTCTCGAGCACGAGGTCGGCGCACGCGTCCGCGCCGCGCGGGCGTGATCCCGCGATCGGACGCAGCTGCGCATGGCGGCCGTGCGACTTGACCAACGCTTCGGGCGAGGAGCCCACCACGGTGATGTCGCCGAGCTCGCAGAAGAACATGTAGGGCGAGGGATTGAGCAGGCGCAGCGCGCGGTACACCTCGAAAGGGGCGAGGCTATGCCGTCCCTCGAAGCGCGACGCGAGCACCAGCTGATAGACATCGCCCGAGGCGATGTATTCCTGCGCCCGCCGGACGCCGGCCGCATGCGCGGCCTCGGACAGCGAGGGCACCGCTGCCGAGAAGCCGCCGGTCGTCAGAGTTGCCGGGACCGCTCCGCGCAACGCCTGCATGACCTCGCGCCGCAAGCGCTGCCGGTCCGCATCGTTTCCGGCATGCAGGAGCGCGGCGCTGCGGGTCAGATGATCGAACACCAGCAGCGATTGCGGAGCGACGTAATGCGCATGCGGCGTCGAGGTGGCCTCGAGGCTGCGCCCCGGCAGGTGCTCGAAGTAACGCACGGCGTCATAAGCCGTGTAGCCGACGAGGCCGCCTGACAACGGCACTCCGGGAATCTCGGGAGCGGGCCGAGGCGCACGGCCCAGCGCCGCGCGCAGCGCATCGAGAAGCTCGCCCCTCGAGCGCGGCCGCGGCGCACGCTCAGCGCCCACGCTCAGCCCCGCGGCATCGAGGCGCACCTCCAGACAATCGCCGAAGCCGATGAAGGAATAGCGCGCCAGCCGCTCGCCGCCCTCGACGCTCTCGAGCAAGAAGCGCGGACGGAACGGCGCCAGCTTCAAGTACGCGGACACCGGCGTGTCGAGATCGGCGGCGATGTCGAAAGGCGGCTTCATGTGATCGGAACTACCTCGCTCGGGGCCAAAAAAAACCCATCACCGTCGCGTGGCGGAGATGGGTTCTGGATATCGAATGGAATTGAACTTAAGCGCCCAGCGCCCACTCCTCGAGTGAACTGCGCCACCACCAACGAGATTGCTGCTTGCTTGCGCTCGACATACGCTTCGAGTATCGCCGCGAGCGCCGGGCGGCGTCAAGATCGGCGTCTAACGGCGTGCGCGCTTCTTGACCCGGGACTTGCCGGGCGCGGCTTCGGCCTGCGCCTCGAGCCCCGTTTCCATGTCTTTCCTCAACTGGCGTGTCAATTCGACGAAGCGCGGCGTCATGCCGATGTCCTCGTACACCGGGTCCCCGTGGTCGTCGCGTGAGATGATTCTGGGCCCGGGCTCATAGGGCATCGCTGCCTCGATCTCCTCGAGCGCGACGTGCAACAGGTCCGTCACGATGTCCTCGGTGGTGCGGCCGGGGAATAGATTCACCAGCGCGTGCAAGCGCGCGGCATCGTCGAGCGGCAGCCGCACGGCGTATTCTTTGAGCGTCCGTACCGGCGGCGGGTCTTTCTTCCAGCGATCGAGCAAGGGCTTGAATTTCACGATTACTCCGCCATACGGGGAACAGGGCGAGGGGCGCCGTCCCCGCCCATTATAAGCGGACCAGAGGGCACGAAGGACGGGGGCATGAACCAGCGGATCAGCGAGCAGCACGGCGGGCAACCGGCGCCGCGGAGCGCCCGCGGGCGCGGCGCCGGCCGCCGGCGAGCCCTCGAGTAGCGCGCCTTGGCAGCCCACCCCCATCTCATCGCCGACGATGGCGCGAGCTTTCGCCGCGGCACGTTTCGGCGCAATCTGGCCGCGCTGTTCGACTACAGCCGGCGCGCCCTGGTGCTGGTCTGGACCACCAGCCGGTCGCTGTCGATCGCGCTCGCCGGACTCACGCTCATCGCCGGCATCCTGCCGGCCGGCGTTGCCTATGTGGGATCGTTGATCGTCGATGCCGTGATTCGCGCCGCGGAGCTGCATCACCGCACCGGAACGATCGCGCTCGCGCACGTGCTCGCCCTGGTGAGCTGCGAGGCCGTGCTCGTGGCCCTCACCGCGCTCACGCAGCGCGGATTGTCGCTGGCGCAGTCGCTGCTGCGCGCGCAGCTCGGCCAGCGCGTCAACGTGATGATCCTCGAGAAGGCGCTCACGCTCGACATCGTGCAGTTCGAGGATTCCGAGTTCTACGACAAGCTGACGCGCGCGCGCCGGGAAGCCTCGAGCCGTCCCCTGAGCCTCGTCATGCGCACCTTCGGCCTGCTGCAGAACGCGGTGTCGCTGGTCTCGTTCGGCGGCCTGCTGGTGCGCTTCTCCCCGTGGGCCGTCGTGCTGCTGCTGTTCGCGGGATTGCCCGCGTTCCTCGCCGAGGCAAAGTTCTCGGGCGAAGCGTTCCGCCTGTTCCGCTGGCGCGCGCCGGAATCGCGCATGCAGATGTATCTCGAGACGGTGCTGGCGCGCGACGAGAACGCCAAGGAGGTCAAGCTGTTCCAGCTCGGCCCGCGCTTCCTCGACCGCTATCGCGGCATCTTCACGCGCCTCTATCGCGAGGACCGCGACCTCACCATCCGGCGCGATACCTGGGGATTCGTCCTCGGATTGCTGGGAACCGCCGCGCTCTATGGGGGCTACGGCTGGATCGCCACCGAGACGGTGCTGGGTGCCATGACGGTCGGCCAGATGACCATGTACTTGATGCTCCTGCGCCAGGGTCAATCGGCGGTGAGCGCGGCGCTCACGGCCATCAGCGGCCTGTACGAGGACAATCTCTATCTGTCGAATCTCTACGAGTACCTGGAGCAGCCGGTCAAGGGCTCGAGCGGCGCCGGCACCCGCGGCCCGAGGCCCGGCGACGGAATCCGCTTCGAGAACGTGGAGTTCGTCTATCCGGGCGCCTCCGCGCCGGCGTTGACCCAGATCGATCTGCACGTCCGGCCGGGCGAGAGTCTCGCCCTGGTCGGGCAGAACGGCTCCGGCAAGACCACCTTGATCAAGCTCCTCACCCGGCTCTACGAGCCCACCCGCGGCAGGATTCTGCTCGACGGCCTCGACCTCAAGGAGTGGGACGAGAGCGCATTGCGGCAGCGAATCGGCGTCATCTTCCAGGATTTCGCCCGTTATCAGATGCTGGTGGGCGAGAACATCGGCGCGGGCGATGAGCGCGCGTTCGAGGACGAGGGACGCTGGCGCAGCGCCGCCGCTCAAGGCCTCGCCGCCGAGTTCGTGGAACAGCTGCCGGCAGGCTATCGCACGCAGCTCGGCAAATGGTTCAAGGATGGGCGCGAGCTCTCCGGTGGACAGTGGCAGAAGATCGCCCTGTCACGCGCCTTCATGCGCAACGAGGCCGACATCCTGGTGCTCGACGAGCCCACGGCGGCGATCGACGCGGGCGCCGAGGCCGAGGTGTTCGAGCACTTCAGGGAACTGACGCGCAACCGCATCGCGATCGTGATCTCGCATCGATTCTCGACCGTACGCATGACCGATCAGATTCTGGTCCTCGAGGAGGGCCGTATCGTCGAGCGCGGCAGCCACGACTCCTTGATGGCGGCCGACGGCCGCTATGCCAAGCTTTTCACGCTGCAAGCGCGCGGGTATCGTTGAGTGCCGAATCAACCCGGTTAGCGCCATGCCATCGTTCGACATCGTCTCCGAGATCGACTCCCATGAGCTGACCAACGCGGTCGACCAGGCGAGCCGCGAGCTGTCGCAGCGCTTCGATTTCAAGAACACGGGGGCCCAGTTCGAGCTCGAGGAGACCACCGTGACCATGAGCGCGCCGGCGGAGTTTCAGCTCAAGCAGATGCTCGAGATCCTGAAGCTCAAGATCGCCAAGCGCGGCATCGACATCGTGTGCCTCGAGGTCAAGGAGCCCGTGGTCAACATCGCGGTGGCAAAGCAGCCGGTGGTGCTCCGCCACGGCATCGACCCGGAGACCGGCAAGAAGGTGCAACGGCTGATCAAGGACTCGAAGCTCAAGGTGCAGGCGCAGATCCAGGGCGACAAGGTGCGCGTGACCGGCAAGAAGCGCGACGACCTGCAGGAGGCGATCGCGCTGCTGCGCAAGAGCGCGTTCGACGTGCCGCTGCAGTACAACAACTTCCGCGACTAGAGCCGATCCCCTCGACAGGGAGCGTGCGTGCGCCGATCAATCGCCTGCATCATCACCCTGATGCAAGCTACTGCGCCGGCGGCGCGGCCGGCGCGTCGGCGGCCGGCGGCGCGCGCAGGGCTCTTTGGATGTCCTTGGAGTAGGCGATGCTGCCGTCGAGCTTGACGATGATCGCGTCGATGTCGTCGAGCCGGTTGTAGATCTCCATCGCGGCGTCCGGGCCGAGCACGAACGCGGTCTTCGACAGCCCGTCCGTGCGCGTCGCGTAGGGGCCAATGACGGTGGCGCTTCGCACCTTGCTCGCCGAGTGGCCCGTGTGCGGGTCGATGATGTGGTGGTAGCGCACGCCTCCCTCGTCGAAGAAGCGCTCGTAGTCCCCGGAGGTCGAGATCGCGGCGTTCTCGAGGGGAATGCGTGCGATCACATTGCCCTCGCCCTTGCGCGGGTCGCGGATTCCGACGATCCAGGGCTTGCCGAAGCGGTCGCCGATGATGCGGCTGTCGCCGCCCGCGCCGACGAACGCACGCGTGTAGCCGAGCTTCTGCAGCACCTCGATGCCGCAATCCACCGAGTACCCCTTGGCGATGCCGCCGAGGTCGATGCGCACACCCTTCTGGGAAAACTGCACGGTCTGGTGTGCCGGATCGAGCAGCACGTGCCGGTAGTTGATCGCCGGCAGGGCCTTGGCGATCTGCGCCTCGTCGGGATGGACGTGCTTGCGAAAATCGTACATGTAGCCGACGCTCGCATAGGTGATGTCGAAGGCGCCGTCGGTGATCTCCGAATAGTGCTTGGCGGTGACCAGGAGGTCGAACAGCTCCTTGCTGATGTGCATCGGGCCTTCGGCCGCGTGGGCGTTGACCTGCGAGACCTCGCTGGTCGGCTTGTAGGTGCTCATCGTCTCGTCGATGTGGCGCATCTCGTCCAGCACCGCATCGATCGCCTTCTCCCCCTGGGCGCGGTCCTCGGCCCACAGCTCCACGGTGATGCGGGTCCCCATGATGCCGTCGGTGATGCGCTTCACCCATTCGGCGCGTGCCGGCAGCGCGGCGGCGCACACCAGGGCCGCGAGGCCCCATTTCGCGAGCATGTTCATGGCGGCATAGCGTAGCGGGTTGCGCACGGCTTGGGTACGATGGCCGCGGCCCGCCCATGCGCAGCGTGTTCCTCGACTATCAGACCGTCTCCACCGGCGACCTCGATCCCGGGGCTCTCGAGCGCGCGGCAAGCCCGATCGAGTTCCATGCGCTGAGCTCGGAGCACGAGATCGCCGCCCGCATCGCCGAGGCCGAGATCGTCCTCACCAACAAGGTGAAGCTGTCGCGCGCGCGGCTCGAGGCCGCTCCGGCACTCAGGCTGATAGCGCTCGCCGCGACCGGCACGGACAATGTGGACCTCAAGGCGGCTGCGGAACGCGGCATTGCCGTGTGCAACGTGCGCGGCTACTGCACCGCCTCCGTGGTGCAGCACGCCTGGGCCATGATCCTGTCGCTCACCCAGCACCTCGCCGGCTACGCGCGCCTCGCCGCCGACGGCACCTGGGCCCGGAAGGAGGACTATGCGGTGCTTGCATTCCCGATCCGCGAGCTCGCCGGCCGTACCTTCGGTGTCGTCGGCTGGGGCACGCTCGGCCGCGGCGCGGCACGGGTCGCCGAGGCATTCGGCATGCGCGTGATCGTCGCCAACCGTCCGGGTGAAGCGTTGGCTCCCGGACGGGTGTCGCTCGAGGAGCTACTCCAGAGAGCGGACGTGGTGTCCCTGCATTGCCCGCTGACAGCGGCGACTCGCGGCCTGATCGGCGCGCGCGAGCTGGCACTCATGAAGCCCGACGCGCTCCTCATCAATACCGCGCGAGGCGCGCTGGTCGAAAGTCATGCGCTCGCGGCCGCGCTGCGCGCGCGCCGTCTGGGCGGCGCCGGAATCGACGTGCTGCCGCAGGAACCGCCGGTGGATGGAGATCCGTTGCTCGATCCGGCGCTCACGAATCTCATCGTCACGCCCCACGTCGCCTGGGCTGCGCGCGATGCGCGCCAGCGCTGCATCGAGGAAATGGCCGCCAATATCGAGGACTTCCTGCGCGGCGGACGCCGCGGACGGGTGGTGTGAGCCGCCCGTCCGCGGCGCAGCGAGTCAGCCCCTGGCCTCGCGCTTCGCCCGCTTCGCAGCGCGCTTCTCTTCCAGCGTCTTGGCCGGCTTCTTCTTGTTTTCCTTCTTTCGTTCCATGCCCTTGCTCATTGCTCGGCTCCTTGGCGTGTTGACGAGAAATAAGTAGCCCAAGTCTAGCGGTTTGTCCGGGTATTGCTACCATGCGCGTCCGGGCGCAAGCCGCCGGATCGGCGAGGGCAGCTATGGGACGCATTTTCGAGGTCAGAAAGCACGCGATGTTCGCGCGCTGGAATCGAATGGCCAAGCAGTTCACCCGCATCGCGAAGGACATCACCATTGCGGTGCATTCCGGCGGTCCCGATCCCGCCTCCAACCCAACCTTGAGGCGCGTGCTGCAGAACGCGCGCGCCGTCAACATGCCCAAGGACAAGACCGACGCGGCAATCCGCCGCGCCATGGGCAAGGAGGCCGCGAACTATCAAGAGATCCTCTACGAAGGCTATGCGCCGCACGGCGTGGCGCTTCTGGTGGAATGCGCGACGGACAACCCGACGCGCACGGTGGGCAGCGTGCGCAACATCTTCACCCGCAACGCGGGCAATCTCGGCACCACCGGCAGTGTCGGCTTCCTCTTCAAGAAGATGGGCGTGTTCCGCCTCGACCCCGCCAGCGTGAAGGACCAGGACGAGCTCGAGCTCGATCTGATCGATTACGGCCTCGAAGAGATGGGCGAGAGCAGCGGCGAAAAGGGCGAGCCGCAGATCGTGATCCGCTGCGCGTTCCACGACTTCGGCAGGCTGCAGGAGGCGCTCGAGGCGCGGCACCTCACCCCGTTGTCCGCGGAGCACGAATACATCTGCGCGGCGCCGACCGAGCTGCCCGAGAATCAGGCCGCGGAGGTGCTGGCGCTCATCGACAAGCTCGAGCAGGACGACGACGTTCAGAAGGTGTTCCACACGCTCGCCTGAGCGCCGCCGGCTCCCTTTATGTCAATTGCGCCGCTGAGGGGCCCGGCAGCCCTCCGAACGGCGGGTTTTTGCGGCGCATCTTACGGTTCGTTCATGCTGTCATCCGCCGCCCGGGCAAGGGCGTTGTTCTCTCCGAGGCACACGAACCTTGGAGGAGAGAAGCCATGAAACGCCTGCTGATGCTGCTGATTCCGCTCACCTTGATCGCGATGTCGGGATGTGTGGTGGCGCCCTACGGCTACTATCACCGCCCCTACTACTACGGCGCTCGAGTCGGCGTGGTGGCGCCGGCGCCGGTGGTCGTGGTCCGGCCGTAATCGCGGCCGATGAGAGCGGTCGACGTGCGGCCGACGGGTGTCGGTCGCACGTATAATCGGGAGCCATGACAGCGCTTCGCTTCCGCATCGTCAACGTGTTCACCCTGCGCGGCGGCGCGCTCACCGGCAATCCTCTTTGCGTGTTCGAGAACGGTGCCGATCTCGAGCCGCGAACCATGCAGGGCCTGGCGCGCCAGTTCAACTTGTCGGAGACGACCTTCCTGTTGCCCGCGACGCGCGGCGACGCGCATGCGCGCGTGCGTATCTTCACGCCGAGCTACGAGATGCCGTTTGCCGGCCACCCGACGCTCGGCAGCGCTCATGTCTGTCGCGCGCTGAATCTCGGCGGCGATGTCCTGCGTCTCGAGATGCAAGCAGGGCTCATCCCGGTGAGCGCGCAAGGCGGCCGCTGGACGCTCACCGCGCCCGCCGCGGGCTTCCGTGAGCTCGAGGTCTCGCGCGCGGCGCTGGCCGATGCGCTCGGATTGGCCGAGAACGACATCGGCGAGCGCCCCCTGTGGGTCAAGGCCGGCAAGGAGCAACTCATCGTGCCCCTGAGCTCGCTCGCCGCGGTGCGCCGCGCGGCCCCCAAGCCGCAGGCATTTGCCGCCATCCGCAGCGAGGACGGCATCGGCATGGCCTACGTGTTTGCGGAGCGTGGCCCGGGGCAGACCCTCGCGCGCTTTTTCTTCCCGAGCGGAACCGCCATGCTGGAAGACCCGGCGACCGGCTCGGCGACCGCCAACTTCGGCGGCTGGTGCCTCGCGATGGGACGCCCGCTTCCCTTGCGGATCGAGATCGAACAGGGCGAATTCATCGGTCGTCCGTCCGCGCTCCATCTCGAGATCGCCGCGGACCGTGCCATCCGGGTGAGCGGCGAGGTGCTCGAGCTGGGCGCGGGAACCGTGAACCTCGGGTAGGCTCGCGCCCGCGCTGCTGCGCGCTTCATGGGCGACTCGCGGGGGCCTCCGGGACGCGGCCATGATTGATGACACGATAAGCCCAGCGCACCACCGGAGTGAGCCGCGGGGTCACCATGTCGAGAGCGCGCTGATAGTCCACCCAGCGCGCCTCGTGATGCTCGGGTACGCCGAGCTCGGGGTTCACCGGCAGCATGATGTGGGTCTCCTTGCTGCGCGCGATGTAATAGCGTGAGATCTTGCCCTTGTTGTAGGGCCCGGTGTCCATGAATACGAGGCCCCAATCGAAGGAGATGTCATCGAGCGTGGTCTCCTCGCGCACCTCCCGGATGGCCGCATCGATCGGCTCCTCGCCGGGCTCGACCAGGCCCTTGGGAAAATCCCAGTTGCGATAAGCGCGCAGCAGCAAGAACCGCAATTTGCGGTTGACCAAGCTCACGATCACGACTCCGGCGGAGAGCCGTGTAGTTGCTGCTGCCGGCATAGGAGCGCTCGAGAAGGCGACCGTCCCATTGTACCCCACGCTTGCGCAGGGTCGCGCTGCCCGGGCCGCTCGCTGCTCGGGCGCAGACGCGCGGCTCGCGGCTCGCGGCTATGCTGCCGCGGTCAGCGGCGCGGTCAGCGGCGTGC
>Ga0335073_10011555_pt1 | contig 12405 bp, 13 predicted proteins | sample Lox_Sample_22_FD_207093 | JGI IMG/M metagenome (GOLD analysis project Ga0335073, IMG submission 207093) | Soil microbial communities from Loxahatchee National Wildlife Refuge, Florida, United States - Lox_Sample_2.2 | ecosystem: Environmental > Terrestrial > Soil > Wetlands | place: USA... | reverse complement strand
GCCCGGGTGGGACCCCAGGTGCCGACGATCGCGCTGCTGTACGACTCCGAGCTGCTGGCCTCGGTGCCCGCGGAAGAACATGACCAGGCGGTTCGCGCGGTGGCGAGACCCGAGCAGGGGATCACGTGGCTGCCCGTCTGAGAAAGCCCTGAGGAATCAGCGGACCCCGTGCGCGGTTATCCTTAGCAGTCTGTTAGCGAGAGTGCTAATCTAACGAACCGAGTTGGCTCCCCCGGGAGGATTCGTGCCCACTTACCAGTACGTTTGCACCGAGTGCGGTGGCGAGATCGAGGCGGTGCAGAAGTTCACCGACGATCCGCTGACGGTGCACGACGCCTGCGGCGGCAGGCTGCGGAAGGTCTTCTCGCCGGTGGGCATCGTGTTCAAGGGGTCGGGCTTCTACCGGACTGACAGCCGAAAGGGATCGTCGGCCTCGACGCCGGCGTCGTCCTCGTCGTCCAGCGACTCCTCGGGTTCCGGCGACAAGAAGTCTGGTGACGGCGACAAGAAGGCTGGCGAGAAGTCCTCGTCGTCATCGTCGCCCGCTTCGTCCTCCTCTTCTTCCTCGGGTTCCTCTTCCTCGGCCAGTTCCTCGAGCTCTTCCGGCGAGAAGGTCGCCTGACGGCCATGGCCGCGATCGCCGACATCGGGGTCATCGGGGGTTCTGGTTTCTACGAGTTTCTGACTGACGCCGACGAGGTGAAGGTTGATACCCCGTACGGCGAGCCCAGCGAGGCAGTGCTCGTCGGCGAGGTGGCCGGCCGCCGGGTGGCCTTCCTGCCGCGGCACGGCCGCGACCACCGCTTCCCGCCGCACAAGATCCCGTACCGCGCCAACATGTGGGCGCTGCGGTCGCTCGGCGTCCGGCGCATCCTGGCGCCAAGCGCGGTCGGCTCGCTCACCCCGTCGTACGGCCCTGGCACGCTGGTCGTTCCCGACCAGATGGTCGACCGCACCGGGGGGCGGGTGCAGACGTTCTACGACGAGTACGCGGTGCACGTCCCGTTCGCCGACCCGTACTGCCCGACGGGGCGGGCCCGGTCGATCACCGCGGCGCGGCAGTTCGGCTGGGTGCCGGCCGGGTCGGGCACGCTAGTGGTCATCCCCGGACCGCGGTTCTCCACCCGCGCCGAGTCGAAGTGGTACGCCGCGCAGGGCTGGACGCTGGTCGGGATGACCGGTCACCCTGAGGCCGTGCTGGCCCGTGAGCTGGCCATGTGCTACACGACGCTGGCGCTCGTCACGGACACCGACGCCGGCGTCGAAGAGGGCGACGGGGTGACCCAGGAAGAGGTGTTCGAGGTGTTCGCCGCGAACATGTCGCGGCTGCGCGAGCTGGTGGCGAAGATCATCGGCTCGTTCCCCGCGGAGCGCGAGGACGACATCTGCGCCCATGCCCTCGACGGCATCCGCCTCCCGGTCGAGCTTCCCTAGCGCGGTCAGCCGAGCGACAGGTCCGTGCGGACCGGCCGGCCCTGGATGGCCCGCCACACGTTGCCGGGGGTCAGCGGCATGTCCGCGTGCACCACGCCGAACGGGGCGAGCGCGTCCACGACGGAGTTGACCACGGCGGCCGGCGAGCCGACGGTGGCCGACTCGCCGATGCCCTTGGCGCCGACGGGGTGATGCGGCGACGGGGTGACGGTCTCGCCGAGCTCCGGCGACGGGCATTCGAGCGACGTGGGCAGCAGGTAGTCCATGAGGGATCCGCTGAGGCAGTTGCCCGTCTCGTCGAACACGATGGACTGCATCAGCGCGATGCCGATGCCGTCGGCCAGCCCGCGGTGCACTTGCCCCTCGACGATCATGGGGTTGATCCGGACGCCGCAGTCATCGACCGCGATGAAGCGGCGCACTCGCACCTCGCCGGTGCCGGGATCGACGTCGGTGACGCAGATGTAGGCGCCGAAGGGGAACGTCAGGTTCGGCGGGCTGTACACGGCCGACGCGTCCAGGTGGCCTTCGACCCCGGCAGGCAGCTCGAGCGTGGAGTGCGCGGCCCGCGCGATCTCCGCGATGCCGAAGCCCAGGTCGGGGTCGCCGCGCACCCGCCACTTGCCGTCCAGCCACTCCAGGTCGTCCGCGGCGACCTCGAGCATGGCCGCGGCCACCACCCGGGCCCGATCGCGCACTCGGGTGGCAGCGACGACGGCCGCGGCCCCGGACACCGGCGTGGAGCGTGAGCCGTAGGTGCCCAGGCCGAACGGCGTCCGGTCGGTGTCGCCGTGCACCACGTCCACGTCGTCCGGTGATATGCCCAGTTCGTTGGCGACGAGCTGGGCGAACGTCGTCTCGTGCCCCTGGCCCTGGGTCTGCACCGAGATGGCGAGCACCGCCTTGCCCGTCGGGTGCACCCGCAGGTCGGCGCCGTCGGACATAGCGAGGCCCAGGATGTCCATCTGGCTGCGCGGACCGGCGCCGACGCCCTCGGTGAAGAAGCTCAGCCCGATGCCCATGTACTCCCCGCGGGCCCGTCGCTCGGCCTGCTCGCGGCGCAGCTCGTCGTAGCCGGCCATGTCCAGGGCCAGCCGCAGCGCCCGCGGGTAGTCGCCTGAGTCGTACTCCCAGCCGGCCGGGGTGGTGTAGGGGAACTGTTCGGGCCGCAGCAGGTTGCGCATCCGCAGCTCCGCCGGGTCCATGCCGAGCTCGCGGGCCAGCATGTCGGTCAGCCGCTCGACGAGGTACACGGCCTCGGTGATGCGGAACGAGCACGAGTAGGCGACGCCGCCCGGCGCCTTGTTCGTGAACACGCCGGTGACCTCGCAGTACGCCGCGCGCGTCTGGTAGGAGCCGGTGAAGATGTGGAAGAAGCCCGCGGGGAATTTGGACGGCTGCGCGGCCGCGTTGAACGCGCCGTGGTCGGCGAGCACCCTGGCGCGCAGGGCGAGGATCTCGCCGTCGGCGGTCGCGGCGATCTCGCCGTGCATGTGGTAGTCGCGCGCGAACGTGGTGGACATCAGGTTCTCTGACCTGTCCTCCACCCACTTCACTGGCCGGCCGGTCGCCATCGAGGCGGCGATCGCGCACAGGTAGCCCGGGTAGACCGGCACCTTGGCGCCGAAGCCGCCGCCCAGGTCGGGCGACACGATCCGGATCTTGTGCTCGGGCAGCCCGGTGATGGCCGCGTACATCGTACGGTGGGCGTGCGGGGCCTGGCTGGTCACCGTCAGGGTCAGCCTGCCGCCGACCGCCTCGTACTCGGCGATCGCGCCGCAGGTCTCCAGCGGCGCCGGATGGGACCGCGGGTAGATCATGTCGCAGCCGACCACCACGTCGGCCGCGGCGAACGCCGCGTCGGTGGCGGCCTTGTCGCCGGCCGACCAGTCGAAGATGCGGTTGCCGCCGGGCAGGTCTTCGCGGACCACCGGCGCGCCGGGGTCGAGCGCGGTCAGCGCGTCTATCAGCGGCGGCAGTGGCTCGTAGTCCACGGCGATCAGCTCGAGCGCGTCCCGCGCCGTGTACCGGTCCGTCGCCACCACGAACGCGACCTCCTGGCCCTGGAAGCGCACCTTGTCGGTAGCCAGCACCGCCTGCACGTCGCCGAACACCGTCGGCATCCACGCCATGCCGCGTTCGGCCAGGTCGTCGCCGGTGAGCACGGCCACGACCGCCGGGTGGGCGAGCGCCGCGGTGACGTCGAGGGAGACGATCCGGGCGTGCGCCAGCGGGCTGCGCAGGATCGCGCCGTGCAGCATGCCGGGCACCGCGATGTCGTCGACGAACGTCCCCTGCCCCCTGATGAACCTGGCGTCTTCCTTGCGGGGACGAGGCCCGTACGCGCCGGTCATGCTCCGTCACCTCCAGCTCTGTCGCCCGCTCTCCCGTCGTGCTTGGCGGCCCATCGCACGGACCTGACGATGTTCTCGTATCCCGTGCAGCGGCAGACCTGGCCCGAGATCGCCTCGCGGATCTCTTCAGTCGACGGATCGGGGTTCTGGTCGAGCAGCCAGCGCGCGGTCATGATCATGCCCGGCGTGCAGAAGCCGCACTGCAGGCCGTGGCAGGCGGCGAAGGCCTCCTGCACAGGGTCGAGGGCGCCATTCCTCGGCAGGCCCTCGATGGTGGTGACCCGCCGCCCGTCCGCCATCACGGCGAGCACCGTGCACGACTTCACCGGCGTCTCGTCGAGCCACACCACGCAGGCGCCGCAGTTGGACGTGTCGCAGCCCCAGTGCGAGCCGGTCAGCCGCAACTCGTCGCGCAGGAAGTGAATGAGCAGCAGCCGGGGCTCGACGACCCGTGAGTAATCGGTTCCGTTGACGGTGACGGTGATCTTCACGACACCTGCCCGCGAGTCTGGCGCCCTCGGCTGACGGCGAGGCGCAGCACCCGGGCGGTGAGCTCCCGCACCAGGTGCCGCTTGTAGTCGGCGGGGCCGCGCTGATCGGAGCCTGGACGGCAGTGCTCCGCCGCGATCTCGCCGGCCTGCGCCAGGGTCTCCTCGGTGGCCGGCCGGCCGCGCAGGAACTCCTCGGCCTCCGCGGCGACGAAATGCGTGGCGCCGACCGCGGTCAGCCCGATGCCGACGTCGGCGATGCGATCTCCGCCGTCCGTCAGCCAGACCGCCGCCCCGGCGGCGCCGATCGGCCAGTCGCCGATCCGCCTGGCCACCTTCATGTACGCGCTGCCGCCGTCGAGCCGGATGGGCAGCCTGATCTCGGTGAGCATCTCGTCGGAGCCGACCACGGTCTGGTAGGGGCCGGTGTGGAACGCCCGCGCGGACACCTCCCGGCTGCCGTCGGGCCCGTGGATGATCATGGAGCCTTTCAGCGCGGCGAACGCGGCGGACAGGTCTTCCGAAGGGTCGGCCTGGCAGAGCGACCCGCCGATCGTGCCCCACTGCCGCACCACGGGATCGGCGATCACCCGTTCGGCGTCGTGCAGGATCGCGAAGTGCTCGCCCGCCACGGTCGCGGCCAGCAGGTCCGCGTGCCTGGCCAGCGCGCCGATCCGCAGCTCGTCCGCGGTCGGCTCGATGTAGCGCAGTCCGGCAATCGCGTTGATGTCGATAAGCACTTCAGGCTGTGCCAGCCGCAGTTTCATCATCGGTATCAGGCTGTGGCCGCCCGCCAGGATCTTGGCGCCCGGGCCATACCTGGCGAGCAGCGCGAGGGCCTGTTCGACGCTGGCGGCCTTCTCGTACTCGACTTGCGCGGGGACCTGCACTCAGACCTCCCAGGCCGTAGTGTGCGCGCGCTGCTGCGATGTCGTACGTTCATGAGTGTGACACTGACGCAGCTGAACGCGTTCGTCCTGGTGGCCCGGCTCGGGTCGGTGCGAGCGGCCGCCAGCGCGCTCGGCGTCAGCGAGTCCGCCGTGTCGCAGGCCATCACCGCGCTCAGGCAGGACCTCGGCGATCAGCTGATCACCAGGAGCCAGGCCGGCATGACGCTGACGCCCGGCGGGACGCGGCTGCTCGGCACCGCGTCGCAGATCGTCGTGCTCGGGGCCGAGGCGCATGCCGCCGTCCGCGCCGCGCAAGGCGCGCCAGAGCAGCTGCGGATCGTCGCCACGTCCACGTTCGCCGAGTTCGTGGCGGGGCCGCTCATGGAGGCGTTCCGGCGGCGGTTCGCCGGGTCCGTCGAGGTGACAACCGGGGTCGCCGCCTCCGGCGAGCAGCCCGTGCTGATCGGGAACCGGCTCGCCGACGTCGCCTTCGGGCCTGGCCCGGCCGACGAGCACGAGATGCCGATCGTCAGCGAGCCCATCTTCAAGTACCGGCTCGTCGTGGTCGCCGCCGGGAAGGGGCTGCCGCGCGGGCCGGCCAGGCAATGGCGCTGGCTGGTGGACCCGTCCGGCACCGACCCCGGCAGCGAGACGGCGAGGCTGCTGCAGCGGCTCGAGGTCCCGGACGGCAACATCGGGGTCTTCCAGAGCCAGACCGCCGCCTGGGCGGCCGCGGCCGACGGCGCCGGGGTGGCGCCGGCGATCGAGCACCTGGTGTCTCACCAGCTGCGGCGCGGTGAGCTGTCGTTCGTCGACATGCCGGGGCTGCCGGTGGAGGAGTGCTGGTACGTGACGCTGCTCGAGCGAGAGCGGCGCGGCGTCGCGGCGAGCGCGCTGCGCCGGTTCCTCGGGACCCCCGAGGCGATGCAGCTGATGCGCTCGCCCGCCGCCGGCGTGCCGCCGTCCCGGTTCAAGCCCCCGGTCTACGTCACCATCTGGAGCTGATGGCGCTTCTCCTTGCGCTGACAGCGCCGGTTTGCCCGTCATTTCCACCTAGGTCACCTGGCCAATTAAGCAACAGCTTATTTCGCTGTTGCAGCCGTGTTAAGCGGGCGAGACCATACCGGTAATTCTCGTTAACACGGGTACCTGTGCCGGTGCCCGTCCCCGGACGGCGGGAGATCGTCGCATGCGTATCGAGTCCGACGGACACAGCAAGGGCAATCCGCGGCTGTTCGAGCTGATAGAGAACGCGCCCAAGGAAGGCAAGAGCCCCACCGTGTGGGCCTGGCCCGAGCTCGTCGACTACCTCAAGATCGCTGGTCAGCCGGTCTCCGGCCCGTGGCCGCCGCATCAGGAGCCGCGCCCCGACCCCGACTACGAGTCCGGGCCGCAGGCGGTCGCCGACCCCCATTCGGCAGAAGACCGGAGGCAGTGATGTTTCCACCGCGGTTCGCCTACGAGGCGCCGCACTCCCTCGACGAGGCGATCAGCCTGCTGCACGGCGGCGGTGACTACGTCAAGGTGCTGGCCGGCGGCCAGAGCCTGGTGCCGCTGATGAAGCTGCGTTTCGCCTCTCCGGACATGCTCGTCGACATCAACAACGTGCCGGGCCTTGACTACCACCGGACGGACGCCGACGGCAGCCTGCACATCGGGGCGCTCTGCAGGCACGCCGACCTGGAGCACTCTGAACTGCTCGCCGGCACCCAGCCGACGATGGCCTCGGCCGCGCCGAAGATCGCTGACCCGCTCGTGCGGAACAGGGGTACGCTCGTCGGGTCGCTGTGCCACGCCGACCCGCAGGGCGACTGGGCCTCGGTGATGACGGCACTCGGCGGCACGGTGATCGCGCAGGGCCCGCGCGGCAAGCGCGCCATCCCGCTCGCCGAGTTCGTCACCGGCCCGTTCCAGAACGTCCTCGAGCCCGACGAGATCGCGATCGAGGCCGTCGTGCCGCCCGCCAAGGGGACACGGGCCGGCGGGTACCTGAAGCTCGAGCGCCGGGTCGGGGACTTCGCGACCGTCGGCGTCGCGGTAGCGATCGAGACCAGCGGGGACACCGTGGCCCGGGCCGGCATCGCGCTCACCGGCGTCGGCGGGTCAACCATCAACGCCACGGAGGCGGCCGCCGCGCTGGCCGGCAAGCCGCTCACGGCCGAGACCATCGCCGCCGCCGCCGAACTCGCGGCCGCCGCCGCGCAGCCGAAGACCGACCACCGCGGCAGCGCGGAGTACAAGCGGCACATGGTGAGCGTCTTCGTCAAGCGGATCCTCAGCGCGGGTAACGGCACGGCGGCCGGCACGAGCACGGAAAGGGCGGCCTGACCATGACGATCGTCTACGACGACCTCGGCGACGAGGCAGCGAGCGAGGTCCCGGTCCGCAAGATCAGGTTCACCATCAACGGCAAGAAGAAGGTGGCCGAGATCGAGCCCCGGCTGCTGCTCGCCGACCTTATCCGGCGCGGCCTCGGGCTGACTGGCACCCACCGGGGCTGTGACACGACCAACTGCGGCGCGTGCACGGTGCTTGTCGACGGCAAGGCGATCAAGTCCTGCACGATGCTGGCCGTCCAGGTCGACGGCCGCGAGGTTGAGACCGTGGAGGGGCTGGCCGGGCAGAGCGAGCTGCACCCGATCCAGGAGGGCTTCAAGCAGGAGCACGGGCTTCAGTGCGGGTTCTGCACCCCGGGCATGATGATGGCCACCAAGGCCCTGCTCGACCGCAACCCGGACCCGACGGAAGAAGACGTGCGGTGGGCGCTGTCCGGCAACCTGTGCCGCTGCACCGGCTACCAGAACATCGTGAAGTCGGTGCTCTGGGCGGCCGAGAAGCTCAGAGCGGAGGCATGAGGTGACTAGCCAGGCGCTGGACGAGATCAAGATCGGCGGGCTCGGCTCCAGCCGCAAGCGCGTCGAGGACGACCGGTTCATCCGCGGCAGGGGCAACTACACCGACGACATCGTGCTGCCCGGCATGCTGCACATGGAGATCCTGCGCAGCCCGCTGCCGCACGCCCGCATCAAGTCGATCGACGCCAGCAAGGCATGGGAGATCCCCGGCGTCCACCTGGTCCTCACCGGGGAGATGATGGCGACCAGGAACCTCGCCTGGATGCCGACCCTGTCTTATGACACCCAGGCAGTGCTGGCCACCGACAAGGTGCGGTTCCAGGGCCAGGAGGTGGCCTGCGTCATCGCGGACGACCCGTACATCGCCAAGGACGCGTGCGAGGCGATCGAGGTCGACTACGAGCCGCTGCCGGTCATCGTGAACCCGTGGCAGGCGACGGCGGACGGGGCGCCGGTCATCCGCGACGACAAGGTGAACCAGGCCGACAACGTCGTCTACAACTGGGAGGTCGGCGACAGGGCGGGCACCGACCGGGCCTTCGAGCAGGCCGACGTGATCTCCAAGCTGGAGTTGCACTACCCGCGCAGCCACCCGTCGCCGATCGAGTGCTGCGGCTCCATCGCGGACTTCAACCGGGCCACCTCGAAGCTCACCGTCTACATGACCACCCAGGCGCCGCACATCATCCGCGCCGCGGTCGCGATGGTGGCCGAACTCCCCGAGCAGATGATCAGGATCATCTCGCCCGACATCGGCGGCGGCTTCGGCAACAAGGTCCCTGTCTACCCTGGCTACGTCTGCTCGATCCTGGCCTCGATCCTGCTCGAGCGCCCGGTGAAGTGGATCGAGGACAAGACGGGCAACCTCATCTCCACTGGGTTCGCGCGGGACATCTACCTCAAGGGCGAGATGGCGCTGCGCAGGGACGGGAAGATCCTCGGCGTCCGGATGCACACCGACGCCGACCATGGCGCGTTCTTCTCCGACGCGCAGCCGAGCAAGTTCAAGATCGGCCTGATGCACTCCGCGTTCGCCGCCTACGACATCCCCGCCGCGCACCTGACGGCGCGCGGCCTGTATACCAACAAGGCGCCCGGCGGCGTGGCGTACCGGTGCTCGTTCCGGGTCACCGAGGCGATGTTCTTCCAGGAACGCATGGTCCAGGCCGCGGCCGACGACCTGGGGATGGACCAGGCGGCGTTCCGCCGGATGAACTTCGTGCGGGACGACGACTTCCCGCACCGGACGCCGTTCGGCTTCCTCACCGACTCCGGCCAGTACGCCAAGTGCCTGGACGTCGGCCTCAAGGCGATCGACTACGAGAACTTCAGGGAAGAGCAGGCAGCGGCCCGCCAGCGCGGGCGGCTGCTCGGCCTGGGCATCTCCACGATGACCGAGCCGCTCGGCGCGGGCAACAGCCGTGAGTACGACATCCTCGGCATCAAGATGTTCGACTCCGCCGAGCTCAAGGTGCACATGACGGGCAAGGCGATCCTCCGCACCGGGGCGAAGACCCAGGGACAGGGCCACGAGACGACGTGGGCGCAGATCGTCGCGCACGAGCTGGGCATCCCGGCCGACGACGTGGTCGTCGAGGAAGGCGACACCGACACCGCGCCGTTCGGGATGGGCACCTACGCGTCCAGGTCCACGCCGGTCGCCGGGGCGGCCGTCGCCATGGTGTCCCGCAAGATCAGGGCCAAGGCCCGCAAGCTGGCGGCCCACCTGCTTGAGGTGTCCGAGGAAGACGTCGAGTGGGAGCTCGGCCGGTTCTACGTGCGCAGCTCGCCGGGCCGGGGCGTGACCATCCAGGAATGCGCGATGGCCGCGTACAGCAACATGCCGGACGGCATGGAGCCGGGCCTTGAGAACACCGCGTACTACGACCCGCCGAACCTCACCTGGCCGTTCGCCGTCTACATCGTGACGGTCGAGGTCGACCCGGAGACCGGCGTCTGGGACGTGCTGAAGATGGTCGCCGTCGACGACTGCGGCGTGCGGATCAACCCGATGATCGTCGAGGGCCAGATCATGGGCGGGCTGACCGAGGCGTACGCCATGTCCAGCATGCAGTTCATCACGTTCGACGCCGACGGCAACTGCGTGGGCTCGAACTACATGGACTACCTGCTGCCGACCGCCTGGGAGACCCCCGGCTACGAGCTGCACAGCGAGGTCGTCACCCCGTGCCCGCACCACCCGATCGGCGCCAAGGGGATCGGCGAGTGCGCCGCGGTCGGCGGCCCTGCCGCCTTCGTCAACGCGGTCATCGACGCACTGACCGGCACCGGGGTCAGGAACATCGATATGCCGGTGTTGCCGGACCGGGTATGGGAAGCGATCACATACCGTCGGGACGTGTCCGGCGCACCGCCAGTGCGGCAGGACGAGTAGAGCCCGGAGAGGTTGCGTCATGAGTGGTTTGGGTGTGCTCAAGCAGGTCGGCGAGCTGGCCCGCAACGGGCAGACGTTCGCGCTGGCCACGGTGGTCTGGCGACAGGGGCCGTCCTCGGGCAAGCAGGGCTCGCGGGCGATCATCACCGCCGACGGGCAGGTGCGCGGCTGGATCGGCGGCGCCTGCGCGGAGCCGGTGGTGATCCGCGAGGCGAAGCAGGTGATGGCGGACGGCAACGCCCGGCTGCTGCTGCTCGGCACCCCGGACCAGTTCGGCGCGGCCGTACCGGAGGGAATGACCGTAGTGCCGATCTCCTGCCAGAGCGAGGGCGCCCTCGAGATCTACATCGAGCCGGTGTTCCCCGTGCCGCACCTGGTGATCGCGGGCAGCTCCCCCATGTCACACACGCTCGCCGAGCTGGCCAGGGCGCTCGGCTGGACCGTGGACCTGGTCAGCGGAAGCGAGTTCACGCCGGGGCACGCTGACGAGCGATCGATGGTCGTCGTCGCCACCCAGGGGCACGGCGACGAGGAAGTGATGGAGCGCGCGATCGGGGCGCACCCGGCCTACCTGGGCCTGGTGGCGTCCCACCGCCGCGCCGAGGCGGTGCTCGGCTACCTCGCGGACCGCGGCGTGCCCGCGGACCAGCTCGGCAAGGTCCACGCCCCGGCCGGCCTGGACCTCGGCAAGACAAATCACGAGGAGATCGCCGTCGCGGTCCTCGCGGAACTGGTGCAGCTGCGCGCGTCCGGCGCCTTCGCGGACCTGCCCGCCCCGGGCACGAACGAAAAGCGCACGGAAAAGGCGCTCGACGCGGCCGTCGAGGCGCTAGACCCGGTCTGCGGGATGACCGTCACCACGGACGCGACCGCCATGCCCTTCACCCACGACGGGGTCACCTACTACTTCTGCTGTGCCGGCTGCCGCCGGACATTCGAGGAGAATCCTGATGCCTACATCAAGGCGGTGCTGAGGTGATCATCACCAGCGGCTTCGAGGTCGCCGAGCCGGTCGAGAAGGTGTGGCAGTTCTTCGGCAACATCCCGGAGGTGGCGTCGTGCCTGCCTGGCGCCGAGCTGACCAAGGACCTCGGCGACGACAAGTACGAGGGCCGGGTGGCCATCCGGATGGGCCCGGTCCGGCTTCAGTTCAACGGCACCGCCGACATCACCGAACGCGATGAGGCCGCCAAGAAGATCGTGGTCCACGCGGCGGGCGCCGACGTGAAAGGCCGCGGCCAGGCCGCCATGGTGGTCAGCGCCACCCTGACGCCGCGGGGCCGCGGCACCAAGGTCGACGTCACCCAGGACCTCCAACTGGCCGGGGCGGCTGCGCAGTACGGCAGGGGCATGATCTCCGACGTCTCGGCCGTGCTGATGCGCGACTTCTCCGCGAACATGCAAGACCGGATCGAGCGGATCGAGCGCGGCGAATCGGCGGAACAGATCGCCGCCGCCAGTGGCGCCGGCTCCGCCAGCGGCCTCAGCCTCGCCTTCCGCGCCGCGCGGATGGCGCTGACCCGCGTCTTCCGCCGGTTCTTCCTGCCCTATCAGCCCGCGGCGAGCTGACCGAAAGGAGAGGCCAAGTCATGGTCTTGTGGTGGATCGGCAACGTGATCCTGCTCGTAGTGATCCTGCCGGTCGTGATCTACCTGCTCAACCGGGTGCTCGCGGCCTTGGAACGGATCCGCGCGGCGAGCGACGACATCCTCGCCGGCGGCGTCGCCCTGATCGGCGAGCTGCAGGGCGTCCCCGACGGGCTGGCTGTCACTGACCAGACCATCGAGGCGGTCAAGGTCGGCGCGGTCCGCTACGCCGGCTCCGTAGCGAAACTACTCGGCTAGCCGGAGAGGAGTGGAAACCCCATGCCAGCAGCAGCCTGGATGACCATCGCCGTCGCGGGCCTGATCATCGTGTTCACCGCGGTCGGCCTGATCAGGATCGTGTTCCACCTGCGCGCGATCCGCGGCACGCTCGTCACCCTCACCG
>Ga0335073_10011554_pt1 | contig 12406 bp, 7 predicted proteins | sample Lox_Sample_22_FD_207093 | JGI IMG/M metagenome (GOLD analysis project Ga0335073, IMG submission 207093) | Soil microbial communities from Loxahatchee National Wildlife Refuge, Florida, United States - Lox_Sample_2.2 | ecosystem: Environmental > Terrestrial > Soil > Wetlands | place: USA: Florida... | reverse complement strand
AGGGGCTCATGGAGCAGGGCGGTCAGGTGCGTCCCGGTCAGCGCCCCGAACAGCGGCACCGTCGTCGACGCCCCCCAGTCCCTGGCGGGCTCGATGCTCACGAAGTGCACCGCCACCGTGTCCCCGGGCTCCGCCCCCTCGATGTGAAACGGCCCGGTCTGCGGGTTGAGCCCGACGACGTTCAGCCGCGAGACCAGGTCATCTCGCCCGTGCACGAGCCCGGCGAAGGCGTCCTCGGTATACACGTTCAGCACCGCCGGCGTCCTGATCGTCCGCACCGGCGCCGCGCCGCCGAACGTCCAGGCGAAATCCTCCGGCTCCGGCCGGTACGTGATCACTTCCAGGTCGCTCACGGCCACCGCCTCGGAGGTCAGGGTTCTTCAGGCGATTATCCCGAACGCCCCGCCCCGTCTCCACTACCCAGCGATCCTGCCCACGTCGCCCCAACACGCCCGACGCGGCTCCCGCCGCCCCCAACCCCGCGCCTCCCGCCGCCCCAACCCCACGCCTCCCGCCGCTCCCAACCCCGCGCGACGTGCTCCCGCCGCCCCCAACCCCGCCCGACGCGGACGCCCCTGCTGCTTGCAAGTTGATAGAGCGGAAGTTGGTACCCCATACCCGGATAAAACGGGCAGGAGAACGACCGACTTCCGCCCTACGGAAGTTTGAAAGGTCAGGCTCCCTTCCAATACCCCGTCTGGGTATACAGAGCGGACAGCGACCATGATCGTGGGTCGTTGGGGTACGAAAACGACCCCCTTTGACCCATGATCATGAAAGCAGCCATCTCCGCTCACGGCCGTCCGGGCTCGAATATGCGGATAAATCGGGCTATATCAGGCGGGATACCCCCTGCCGCAATGCATCCGGAACGCGATCCGGTGACGCCTGGGGCTGAGACCCTCACGTTACAACCACTGCAAGTCAGATCCGCCGGCGTGGCCTGGGACGGGAGTGGCCATCGGGAATGTCCCTGGCCGCCGGTGCGGGGGCGGGCGGCAGCGTGGGCCCAAGACACCTGAATGTTTGCTTCCAAAGCGCCCAAACCCACCCCACGCGCCCCCAACCCACCCCGCGCGGGCGCCGCCCTCCCGCACGAGGCGGCGACTAGGATCATGGGCCGTTGGTGGTCATATCCGGCCCCCTTTGACCCACGATCATGAACCCCGGGTCGAGTTCCCCTAGCAGGCGTTGTCGACGGCGTTGGCCGCGGCGTTGAGCGAGGCGACGGTCGAGGAAGGCACCTTGCCGCTCTGAATGTCCCCGCGAACAGTCGTGAGCTCGCCGACCAGCTTGTTGAGCGCGGCCTTGACGGCGGCACTCTTGGCCTGGCCAGCCGCCGTGGTCAGAGCGGTGATCGCGGCGGGCAGGTCGCTGTTCAGTTTGGCCTGCGAGGCCTGCGCGTTGAGATCGGTGACGGCCTTGTTATAGGCGCTGAGCGCGGTCCCGGTGTACGCCTTGCAGCCGGGATCGCTCGGCCCGGTCAGCCTGGGCACGAGGATCACGGCGGCCGCCGCGGCGACGGCGAGCACCACCACGACCGCGCTGGCGATCAGCAGGCGGGCCTTGCCGCCCCGCTTGGCGGCGCCGGGAGCCTTGGTTCCGGCAGGGCCAGCCTTCCGTGGCGGGCCGCCGGGGGAAGCGATGGCTTGGGGCGCGGTTCCGGCGACCGGGAGCGCGCCAGGCACCTGGCCGCCAGGCAGCTGCTGGGCGAAGGTGGGGTACGGCTCCTGCTGGAAACCGGTGAAACCGCCGGGCGCCTGGTTCGGCAAGGCCTGCTGACTGGCGAAGGCGTCTTGATTCGGGAAGCCGGCCTGGTTCTGGAATCCGGATGGCGCGGCGGGCGGCCCTGGCGGGAAACCACCTGGCGCGCCACGAAGTGCCCCCGGCTGCTGCGCCGTGAAGTTCCCGGGCTGCGGCGGCGGGAACCCGCCAGGCTGCGGCGAGCCGAACGTGCCAGGCGCGGGCGGCGGGAAGCCGCCGCCCTGGTATCCGTTGCCGAAGGGAGGCTGTGCCGGCTGCCCGCCAGGCTGGCCGGCGAAGCCGGAGCCTCCGGCGCCATGAGCGCCGAAACCAGGACCAGGCGGACCAGGCGGAACGGGCGGCACCGCGCCGGGCCACGGCGCCGTCTCCTGCGCAGCCGCCTGACCGCCGAAGCCCGGTGGCGGCGGGTTCTGGTAACCGCCAGGTCCCTGCCCCGGATAGCCGAAGCCGCCTGGCTGCTGCCCCGCGAACCCCCCGGTCTGCTGCGGGTGGCGGTCAGCCTGATACGCGCCGCCTTCGTAACCGCCGCCTTCGTACCCGGAGGCCTGGTACCCGCCGGCGGCGAACCCGTTGGGCTGATACCCGTTTCCCTGGTATCCGTCGCCCTGATGCCCATTGCCCTGGTAGCCGGGCTGCTGGTAGCCGTTGGGCTGGTATCCGCCAGACGGGTTCTGCTGGTATCCAGAGCCTGGATCTGGCTGGTATCCGGCGGCCGGGTTCGGCTGGTACCCGCCGCCCGGGTCTGACTGGTATCCGGAGCCCCGGTCTGGTTGGTATCCGCCAGACGGATTCTGCTGGTATCCGCTGCCTGGATAGCGGCTTTGATCGCCGCCATACCCGGGAGTGCCGTATCCCGCAGCGCTGTATCCGGGGGCGCCGTATCCGGGAGCGCCGTATCCACCGGCGCCGTACCCGGGAGCCCCGGGAGCCCCAGGAGCCCCAGGCCCGCCCGCTCCACCAGGCCCACTAGGAGCCCCGCCAGGCGCCCCGAACCCCGGAGCACCGCCAGTCCCGAACCCCGGAGCGCCGTATCCGGAGTCGCCGTATCCGGAGTCGCCGTACCTCGATCCCGCGTATCCAGAATCGGGACCCGCGTAGCCCGGGTAATCCTGGCCGCGATACCCCGACCCCGGCACTGGCCCCGAATCCGCTGGCCCCTGCCCGCCCGGGCCGTCGGCCCGCTCGCCGGACGGGACGAACCAGGACGGCCGGGTGCCGTCTGCCGACTCAAGCCCAGGCCCCCCAGGCCCAGGCCCAGACCCCGGCCCAGCCTCTGACCGATGCCTGCCACGCGTGCGCCCGCCCATGTCGCCATAGCCGCTTGTCGGCCCCTGATACGCGCCACCGCCCGCGCCCCAAGCACCCGCGCCAGGCCCGCCAGCGCCACCGGGTCCGCCAGCGCCGCCAGCGCCTCCAGCGCCTCCAGGCCAGCCGGCGGTAACGTCCGCCTGCTGCCAGGGCACCGTGCCAGGCCCGTACGAATAATCCTCGTCACCGGCGTCCCGCCCCTGCCCAGGCCCGCCGGAGGGCGCCGCACCATCGCCGGCCGCCGACCCAGCCGACCCAGACGACCCAGACGACCCAGACGCCGGAAGGGCCCGTGCGCGCCGCGCGGGCAGCATGGCCCGCGGGACCTGTCCGCCAGTGGGCGCGCCGGAGGCCTCCGGCGGGAACGAGGTTCCGGCGGGCGGATCTGACGCTGGCGACATTACTAGTCCGTTCCGGGATAACGCGGTGATGCGCAAGAGGTTATGTGGTGGTCATCCGAAGCCCCTGGCTGAGGCTCCGACGCCAAGGCCCCCTCCGGCCCGAAGCGGAACGGAACGGAATGGAGCCCGTTCGTCAGACGAAGCCGTTGCGGGACAGGCTCGCAGGGTCCGGTTCCGCGCGCGGCAGCGACACGTCGCCGGTGACGTCGGCGGCCAGCCGGATGCGGTCCCCGTCCACCAGGCGCACCTCGGTGCCGGGCAGCACACGGTCACCGTTGACGAACGTGCCGTTCGTGGACCCCTCATCGCGGATGGAGGCACGGCCTCCGTCGTCGACCATGACCGTCGCGTGCCGCCTGGACACGTTGTCGTACTGGCCGAAAGCGGCGGCGACAAGCGACTGGGCCGGGTCCCGCCCGAGGATGACCGACGTGCCGGCCGGGACGTCGACGTTCCCTGTCGGGAAGGCGATCCGCAGCACGACAGGGGAGATGCGGCGGCGCGCGCCCGGCAGCGGCTGACGGCACTGGGTGCACACCACGTCCGCGGGGTCTTGCACGGCCGCGCCGCAGTTGGGGCAGAACGGCCTGCTCTCGCCAGACCGAATGTACTGCTGTGAGACCGTCGGCGATGGGATGTCGTCGTCGGCGTACGGTGTGTGCGGTAGGTTAGCGCCACACCGGAAGCAGATCAGGTCCTCCGGCTGCACCTTGACGCCGCAGTCTGGGCAGGTCAGGATCGCCATCTCCTCGCTCTCAGGCAGTAGCCGTTCTCAGCTACCTTACCGCCAGAGGGCCGCCACGGCCTAGGTATCGCGCACTCCGCTCGCCGATCACCGCTGTCCGGGCGGCTAATAACCAGCGAACTTCAACAATCATCATTCCGAACGAGCCGTTACTCCCCGCCCTGCCCGCCGCTCCGCGCGGCCAGTGGCGGGCGTGCGCGCCACGAGATCGCGCAAAGTCAACGTGCTTAACGTGCAATTGCATGGGTTCTGGTATTCGCGGATGCCATTGCCGACGTGCCGTTACCGCCATCCGGCGCCGCAAAAACCCGCGCTGAACCCCGCGGCGGGTCCTGTCGGCGGTGACCCGAATTAGTCACGCCATCCTCACCTGTATTGATTAGCGGCGCATAGCCATGATTAGGAATCGCTGTCAACGACACCGTCCAGCAACGCTCGGATGGCCACATGCGGCCAGCCGCCGCGCCGACTCTCGGCGGCCTTTCCGGTCGCCCGCTCGCGCGGTTTCCGGCGCGCCGGAAACCCGGAATCCGGCGTCCGCCAACCGTCCGCCGGCCCGGTTTCGCACGGAATGACACCCTGGCCGAGAGAGGGATCCAACCCCCCAGCGAGAGCCGGGATCCGTTCCCGGGACGGGCAAGTGCCGCACGCGCCACCCGTAGCGCGCGTGCGCACGGGCCTGCGCTGCTGCCACCGGGATGCTCAGGAGCAGCGATTACGGGCGTCCGCCGCCGAATCATCAACCGAGAGAAACTGGAAGCCGCGCGCGAGGCCGCTGCCTGCTGCGGCACTCGGCCGGGGTGTGACGGATCTTGCGGAAAGTGGTCAGAGTGACAGTTGTCGGCTACCCTCATGCAACCGTGGTAACCGCAGACACAGCGGCCCGCCGCGTGACGCCGGCAGGGCACGTCCTTCGGGCTTGGGAGGCCGTCCGGAACCTCAGCAAACCACGAAGGATGTGCGGATCTTTGCCAAAGTTCACGGTGATTCCCGCCGAATGCCCGGTCGGCGACTCCCAATTGATGATTATATGTCCCTACCCGTTTTGTAACGCCTGCTGGAAGAGTGGCCCTCGGCCGTCCTGTCGTCCTCGCGCAGCGGCGATCGCTGCTGAGGGAAGGGAGTGGGAAGTGCCGAAGATGAGCGGCTCGCCCGTTCGTTGGCCGGTGCGACTCCAGGTGGCACTTGAAGCTGCGAGGTGCGTGCGCAGTGCGTAGACGATCGATGACCAACGGAAACGGCGGCCCGCAGACGCCGGCTTCCGGCTTTCCGCTCAACGGGGGCGGAAGCCCGCCGGACGGCGGGCCGCTGGCCGTCGGCCCAGGTCAGGGCGGGTCCGGTGCGGGCAGCGCCTTCGGCGGCCCCGTAGCCCAAGGCGGTCTGCCGGTCCCAGTTTCGCCTATGCGCCGTGGTGGCGCTCCGTCGGCCGCCAGCGGCGGCCCCGTGACTCCCGCCCGCAAGGGCTCCCGGTTCTCGCCGAGCAACTGGCGTGTTCGCTGGCGGCTCATCGCGATCATCGCGGTGCCGACCGTCACCGCCCTTATCCTCGGCGCGATCCAGATCTCGAACTCGGTCAGCAGCTACGAGTCCTACAAGCGCATCCAGACGCTGGCCAACCTCAACTCCCTCGTGGTCACCGCCGCCGGGCAGCTCGCCGACGAGCGGGACGACACCGCGGGCTACGTCGCGTCCGGCCGCGCCAACCCCCAGATGCGGGCGCAGGTCCTGAAGGACCAGGCGGCGACGAACGTGACGACCGACGAGATCCGGGCGGCGGCCGAGGACGTCACCGACGACGAGGGCTACCGGCAGCAGACCGTGCTCGCCCTGACCAACGGCGTGCTCGCCGGCATCGCCGACCTGAAGTTCATCCGCCAGGCGTCGCTGACCACCAAGTACCCGGCGATCGCCGTCATCGGCGACTACGACACCCGGATCGCCGCCTTCGACACGTTCAGCAATGACATCGCCGCCGGCAGCAGCAACACCACGCTCGAGAGCGACGTCTCCGTGCTCAACGCCCTGCTGCGCATGGAGGACGACGCCTCACTGCAGCGTGCCTACCTGTACCAGGCGCTGGCACAGCCGACGCCGGCGCTGACCGCGGCCGCGCTGACCGACCTGACCCAGGCCCAGTCGCAGCAGGCGGCCGACACCAACCTGTTCAACACGGTCGCCTCGGTGTCGGAGCAGCAGGACCTCAACAACACCGTCAGCGGCCCGCTCGTGGACGCGGCGAAGAGCGAGGAACTGCTCGCGATCGCTCTCACGGGCAAGAACTCCGCGCTGTCCATCGGCACTCAGCAGGCCTGTGCAGGACAGGCGACCCCCGCCGCGTGCTGGTACGCCTCGCAGACCTTCCAGATCGGCCAGATGCGCTTCGTCAGTGATTCGCTGGTCGGGCAGATCACCGCGCAGGCCAACACGCTGGTGTCGGGGTCGCTGCGCAACGCCTTCGAGATCTCGGTGGCGACGCTGCTCCTGCTGCTGATCGTCCTGCTGATCACCACGTTCGTGGCGCGCTCGATGATCAGGCCGCTGCGCAAGCTGCGCGCCGACGCCCTCGAAGTCGCCGGAAGCAAGCTGCCTGAGATGGTCCGCCGGCTGAGCGAGAGCGAGGGCGGCGACGAGAGCATCGAGATCGAGCCGATCGGCGTCAACTCCACGGACGAGATCGGTGAGGTCGCCCGTGCCTTCGACCAGGTCCACCGCGAGGCGGTCCGGCTAGCGGCCGACGAGGCCATGCTGCGCGGCAACCTGAACGCCATGTTCGTCAACCTGTCCCGCCGCAGCCAGTCGCTGATCGAGCGCCAGCTGGCGCTGATCGACAACCTGGAGCAGAGCGAGCAGGACGCGGACCGGCTGAGCAGCCTGTTCCGCCTGGACCACCTGGCCACCCGCATGCGCCGCAACTCCGAGAACCTGCTGGTTCTCGCGGGCCACGAGGCGTCGCGCCGGTGGAGCCAGCCGGTCCCGCTTGTCGACGTGCTGCGCGCCGCGATCTCCGAGATCGAGCAGTACGAGCGCGTCGTGCTCAACGTCCAGCCAGGCATTCAGGTCGTCGGCCAGGCCGTGAACGACGTCGTGCACCTCGTGGCCGAGATCGTGGAGAACGCGACCACCTTCTCGCCCGAGGACACCCAGGTGTACGTCACGGGCCAGCCGCTCACCAGCGGCGGCGTGCTGCTCGACATCACCGACAACGGTGTTGGCATCTCCGAGCAGGAGATGGCGCACGCGAACTGGCGGCTCGACAACCCGCCTGTGGTCGACGTGGCGGTGTCCCGCCGCATGGGCCTGTTCGTGGTCGGCCGCCTGGCGGCACGGCACGGTGTCCGCGTCCGGCTGCGGCACGCGCAGTCCGGCGGCCTGACCGCGCTGATCTGGCTGCCTGAGTCGGTGGCGGCGCCTGAGTCGGCGCAGCCGCTCGGCCGGCTGCGCAAGTTCGAGGCCGAGGACTACGGGCCCGCGCCGTCGCTGTCCGCGCCGCCCGCCGCGGGCGGGACCGGCAGCTTCGGCGGGCCGTTCAGCCTGCCAGGCGGGGGCAACGGCGGCAACGGCGGCATGAGTGGCGACGGCGGCTTCGGCAGCGCGTCGTCCGCGGCGGCGGCCGCGGCCCGCATCCCCAGGTTCTCCGGGCCGGGCGCGGGCAGCAATGGCGGCGCGTTCGGCGGCGCGAGCAACGGCGACGCCTTCGGCGGCGCCAGTAACAGCGGCGCGTTCGGCGGCGCCAGCCCCGCTGGCGGAAGCGGCAGCTTCCCCGCGTTCGGCCGGGGCAATGGCGGCGCCAGGACCGGCGCGAGCGACACGCTCGGAGCGCCAGGAGGCAGCGGCCCGCTGCCAGTACGGCACCCCGGCGGTCACGGCCTGCAGCCCGGCAGCGGCGCTCCGTTCGGCGCCGGCAACGGCTCGTTCGACAACGGCTCGTTCGACAACGGCAATGGCGACGGCGCGCCCGGTGGCTCCGACTTCGGCGCCGCCCGGATGCCCGCGCTCGGCGGTGACGGCGGCACCGTCGGCACCGGCCCGTTCCCCGTCCTTGGCGGCCCCGCCAGTGGCCCGGGGGCGGGCGGCAACGGCATCGGCGGCTCGGACGGGAGCCAGGTCACGATCCCTGCCGCCGTCAGTCCGGCCCAAGACCAGCGCCTGCCGATCTTCGATTCGCTAGAGTCGGATTGGTTCCGGCGCAGCGGCAAGTCGGCGCCTTCGGACGCCGCCGCGCCGCCTGTGACGGACACCTGGACGTCCCCCGCGGACGAAGGGTGGCGCGCGGCACGGGTGGTGGCAGCGCCCGAGGCGAGCGAGACGACGAACGCCGGACTGCCAAAGCGCGTTCCGCGGGCCAACCTCGTGCCCGGATCGGTCGGTGGCGAGGACACCGAAATCGAGGCGCCAGCCCGGTCGGCGGACACCATCCGCAGCAGGATGGCGAGCTTCCAGCGTGGCGTGCGCGAGGCACGTGCCGCAGCACCCCAGATCGAGGAGCCATAGGACGCATGAGATCCACGGATAGAATTCTCGGAACACGAGGAGGAGCCTGTATGAGCGGGCGAGGAAGGGAGCGAGCGTGAGCACGCCAGGACGCCCGGTCCAGGACCTCGGCTGGCTGATCACGAACTTCGTGGAGCGGGTCCCTGACGTGGCACACGCGGTCGTGGTGTCCTCAGACGGGCTGCCGCTCGCGTTCTCCGCGGGCTTCCCGCAGGAGCGTGCAGACCAGCTCGCGGCGGTCACGTCGGGCCTCACCAGCCTGACCCAAGGGGCATCCCGCGTCTTCGAAGGCGGGGCGGTCGTGCAGACCGTGGTGGAGATGCAGCGCGGCGTGCTGGTCATCATGGCGATCAGCAATGGTGCCAGCCTGGCCGTGCTCGCCGCCTCCACCTGCGACCTCGGTCTGGTGGCCTACGAGATGACCCTGCTTGTCGAGCGCGCGGGCCGGGTACTCACCCCGGCTGCCCGCGGCGGAGTCATGCAGGGCGCTATGCCGGGAGATGGAAGACGATGACGAGCGCGGGAGGAACAGGTGGCGGGTCCCAGCCGCGGCGATGACCGCGGCGCCCCGCCGGCCTGGCAGGGACCAGGCCGGGCGGGGCCGTGGGATGAACCGCCGCCGCAACGGCAGCAGCAGTTCCCCCCGGCGCAGCAGTTCCCGGCCGAGGAGGAGAACAGCTCCACACGGCTCGTCCGCCCGTACACGGTTACCGGGGGCCGGACGCAGCCGCGGTATAAGCTCGCGCTCGAGGCCTTGGTCACCGCGACCGTGTACGAGCCGCGTGACCTGTCAGTGCTCGCGCCCGAATGCCAGGCGATCTTGCAGTTCTGCCTGGACTGGCGGTCCGTCGCCGAGATCTCGGCGGTTCTGCGGCTGCCGCTCGGCGTGGCGCGTATTCTCGTCGCGGATATGAGCGCGGACGGGCTCGTGCGCATTCACCAGCGTGACGATTCGGAAGGCCGCCCCGACCTTCACTTGCTCGAAAGGGTGCTAAGTGGACTCCGTAAGATCTAGCGTCGCCCGGCCGCACTCAGGCGGCGACGCTTCGGCGATGACGTCGGTGAAAATCGTCGTCGCAGGCGGCTTCGGCGTTGGCAAGACGACCTTCGTTGGGTCGGTGTCGGAGATCACGCCGCTGACCACCGAGGCGGTCATGACCGTCGCGAGCACCGACGTCGACGACCTGTCCCACGTCCCGGACAAGAACACCACCACGGTGGCCATGGACTTCGGCCGCATCACGCTGGAGAAGGACCTGGTGCTCTACATGTTCGGCACGCCCGGACAGCACCGGTTCTGGTTCATGTGGGACGACCTGATCCAGGGCGCCATCGGCGCGGTGGTCCTCGTCGACACACGCCGGCTGGCCGACTCGTTCCCGGCCGTCGACTACTTCGAGGCGAGCGGGCTGCCGTTCGTCATCGGCATCAACGGCTTCCACGGGCAGTTCCCGCACCGCTCGAACGACGTGCGCGAGGCGCTCGCGATCCCGTCGACCGTGCCGGTGATCCCGTGCGACGCGCGTAACCGCGAGTCGACGAAGGCGACCCTGGTCACGCTGGTCGAGCACGCGATGTCCATGCAGGCGGCCGGCCGCTACTGACGCCCGGGACCGTCCCCGCGCCATAACAGCAGGTCCCCGGGAGTTGGGGCCGGCCACAGCGTGCGCTGTCGTCCTAGCTACACCCCACGGCGGCTGGGCACAATGAAGGCGTGACCCAGCGCTATTACACGACGAGCACCGCGTTCCTCGAGGCACTCGCCGAGGCGGGCGTGCAGTACATCTTCGCCAACCTCGGCAGCGACCACCCAGGCCTCATCGAGGCACTTGCCCAGGCCAGGGCCGAAGGCCGGGCCGGTGAGCTCCCGCAGCTCGTCGTCTGCCCGCACGAGATGGTCGCGCTCAGCGCCGCGCACGCCTACGCCGCGGTCAGCCGCAAGCCGCAGGCGGTCATCGTCCACGTAGACGCGGGCACGCAGAACCTCGGCGGTGCGATAAGCAACGCGATGCGCGGCCGGGTGCCCGTGCTGGTCTTCGCCGGCGCCGCGCCCTACACGATGCGCGGCGAACTGCCCGGCGGGCGCAACGAGTTCATCCACTGGATCCAGGACGTCCACGACCAGCGCGGCATCATGCGCGGCTACGTCAAGTACGACAACGAGATCCGCTCGGGCACCAACGTCAAGCAGCTCGTGCACCGCGCGCTGCAGATCGCGCAGAGCGAGCCCGCAGGCCCCGTCTACCTGGTCGGCCCGCGCGAGGTCATGGAGGAGCCGCTCGAGCCGCACGCCGTCGACCCGGCCACGTACCGCCCGGTCGAGCCGGCCGCGCTCACCGGCGAGGTCGCGGACGAGATCGCAGCCGCCCTGGCCGGAGCCCGCCACCCGCTGGTCATCACCGGCCACCTGGGCCGCGACCCCGAGGCCGTGCCGAAGCTCGTCGACCTCGCCGATCTCCTCGCCATCCCCGTCCTTGAGTCGGGCGCGTTCCGGGTGAACTTCCCCGCCGGCAACCCGATGCACCGCGGCTGGCAGTTCACCACCCGGATGCAGAACCCGCTGCTCGCCGAGGCCGACGCGATCCTCATCGTGGACAGCGACATCCCGTACATCTTCGCGAACAACCGCCCGTCTCCAGACGCCGCGATCTACGTCGTCGACGTCGACCCGCTGAAATACGGCATGTCGCTGTGGCACGTCCCCGCACGCCGCTCGGCCGCCGCCAACGCGAGGGTGGCGCTCGAGCAGATCACCGCCTCCGTCCGGAACCGCGACCTCGACCACGATCTCATCGAGGCGCGACGGGCAGAAGTCACAGCGGCGCACAACGCGCAGCGTGCCGCCTGGGACGCCCTCGAGCGCCCGGAGGACGGCGTGATCACCCCGCAGTACCTGACCGCCTGCGTGCGCGAGCTGCTCGCCGGCGAAGACGCGCTGATCCTCACCGAGGCGGTCACGAACTTCCAGGTCGTCGCGGAGCACATGCGCCTGAACAAGCCGGGGTCCCTCATCGGGTCCGGCGGCGGCTCTCTCGGGTGGTCAGGCGGCGGCGCGGTGGGAGCTAAGCTCGCTTCTCCCGAACGAACCGTGGTTTCTCTCGTCGGCGATGGCACTTTCCTGTTCAGCGTGCCGTCGTCGGCGCACTGGGTCGCGCGCAGGTACGGCACGCCGACGCTGACGGTCATCTACGACAACCGCGGCTGGCGGGCGCCGAAGCAATCGACGCTAGGCGTCCACCCCACGGGCGCGGCCTCGGCCGCCGACGACTTCCACGTCTCCTTCGAACCAGAAGCCGACCTCCCAGGCGTAGCCGCCGCAGCGGGCGGCGCCTTCGCGGCCACAGTCACCGACCCCGCCGAGCTAGCGTCGACCTTGAAGGACGCCCTCTCCGCCGTCCACAGCGGCCGCAGCGCGGTAGTAGCCGTCCACCTCCCCCTAGCCCAAGGCAGCGGCGGCCCCGCAGTAGCCTCCGTCGGCAACACAGGCTGACCTTCACCGTTCACGCCAATCCCGAACTCCCCACACCCACCACGCACCCCGCGCGCCTCCGCCCGCACAGCCTCCCGCACCCCGCGCGCCTCCGCCCCGCAGCCTCCCGCCCCCCGCGCGCCTCCGCCCCGCAGCCTCCCGCCCCCCGCGCGCCTCCCGCCCCCCGCAGCCTCCCGCACCCCGCGCGCCTCCGCCCCGCAGCCTCCT
>Ga0335073_10011552_pt1 | contig 12407 bp, 11 predicted proteins | sample Lox_Sample_22_FD_207093 | JGI IMG/M metagenome (GOLD analysis project Ga0335073, IMG submission 207093) | Soil microbial communities from Loxahatchee National Wildlife Refuge, Florida, United States - Lox_Sample_2.2 | ecosystem: Environmental > Terrestrial > Soil > Wetlands | place: USA... | reverse complement strand
ACTATGACATTCATCAAGTCTTTCTGGGCGTCAACATAGCTTTTCACGCCTTCTCGCGTCAGCTCTGCCAACGGCAAGAACGGGAATGGCCGCATGAGTTCCAGGGTCTTACCGGCGGTTTTCACGTTCGCGTTCATCTGCCGTCCGGCTACATCCATCAGCTTTCTTTGCGCATCGATGAAGGACTCTGTAGCTTGACGCGCAAGTTGGGATAACTCGGCCTTCTTGGTTTTCTTGACGCCGTTGGTATGCTTGGCCCCTGTGGCCTTGGCCGTCTCTTCGGCAATTACGTCCATGAAGTGCTTTTGGGTTTTAACAAAGTGATCCATCGCTTCCTGTGCGAGTTCCACCAGATGTTTGCTTTCGTACGGTTTTCCAGCCTTGGCTGCTTCTATCCAGTTATGGGTTTGCTTGCCGGTAATTTTCAGGAACTCCTGCTGCATTTCGATAAAAGTCTCCACGCTGCGCCGCAGCAGGTCGGTAATCGCCCGTGCTGCAGGCCATTCGCCGACTCGTTCCTTCACTCCTGTCATCAGGATTTGGTTCTGTTTTTGCCCTAACTCCAGCAGGACCTTTTGCCCTTCAATGAAGTTCGACATACCCTCGGCGGTCACTTCGCTCAAAATGGCAGTCGGAGAATGTTGCGGGTGGGAAAGCTGTTCCCGCAGAGAGTGCATCAGGCTTACATTCTGCCGCATCGCAAGATCCAAAAGGATCCGCTGGGTGGCAAAAAAACTCTGGACTCCCTGCTGCGCCCAACCCGACAGAAGATGAACAAAAGAAGGCTCCCCACTATGAGATCGAGGGGTTGCGGTTGTTGGCATTTGACACCTCCACTATGCTGCACTGCAGCATCAGTTAAACTATAGGAGCAGCTAAGCGCTGTGTCAATATATATTTTGTTCTGTGTGCAAGGCAGCATAAAATAAGTTTAATGAAGCCGAGTCCGGTTGTCGTCAAGAAATATGGGAATCGCAGGTTGTACGATTCCTCGAACAGCCGATACGTCAATCTCGACGATATTGCGGGATTCATTCGGGAGGGCAAGGAGGTCCAGATTGTGGATGCAAAGACTGGAAAGGACCTTACCCGTGTCACCCTGACCCAAATCATCACGGAAGACGCAAAGGATAAGCCGACAGGCCTGCCCTTGGAATTACTGCGTCAACTTATAGTGGCGTCCGACGAGGTGCGGCAGGAGTTCGTCATGTGGTATCTAAAATCCGCCTTCGACACTTATCAGAAGGTGCAAGATGCTGTGCAGAGCCGACTCGGCGAGGTCCAGTCCGCCATCCTGTCACCGGTGGACATGATGAAGAAGTTCTTGGGCACTACGGCGCCGGACCAACCGCGAGCCGGAGCCGAACCGGAACTCTCTGCGCTACGCAGGCGCGTGGCGGAACTGGAAGCGCGGCTGGAAAAACGCACGCCAGCAAAACGAGGCTCACACCGGAAAGAAAAGCGAAGGGTATAATGCGCGGGGGCAAGCATCCTCCACGGACCGCTCTAGCGTATTTTGCGTAAAATGCCGGACAGAATCGGGAAAAAAGTGCCGAGCAGGACGAAAAAGGCTAAAAGGGCATCTGAGGTGGAGCAGATGCAAACTCACAGGGTTGATTTGGAAGCGGAGATTTTCCCTTGGACGGAAGTGCTGTTTGCGGCTGAGATTCTTTTGCTGCACGCAACTCCCGTCTATTACGGCTTCGGCGTACCCCGCGGCGATGATTCCGGAGTCGTTATCATTCCCGGCTTTCTGGGCACGGATCTTTACCTGACAGAACTTCACGCCTGGCTAGGGCGTATCGGCTACCGGCCCTATCTTTCGGGAATCCCGATCAATGCCGAGTGCCCGAATCTGTTGGTTCAGCGCCACCTGAACCAAACCATCGAAAGAGCCCGATCCGAGACGGGACGTAAAATTCACCTGATTGGACACAGCCTGGGCGGGGTGATCGCACGCGCGGTGGCGCGCCAAAGGGCACGAGATATTGCGTCGATCATCACCCTGGCGGCGCCCTTTCGCGGCACCGCCACCAGTCGAACGGTTCTCCGGGCCGCCGAAGCCATTCGCGCGCGAATTCTCCGAGAACATGGCAAGAGCGTGCTGCCCGACTGTTACACGGGACACTGTACGTGTAATTTCGTCAACTCGTTGAAGCGCGACATTCCGGATTCGATCTTCGAGACCGCGATTTACACGCGCGATGACGGCATCGTGGACTGGCGTTATTGCATGACCAGGAATCCTGAAGCCGACTTTGAAGTCCCCGGCACGCACATCGGAATGGCCTTCAATCCTTCGGCGTATGCAATCGTCGCCGAGCGCCTGGCCAAGGCACAGGCTTCCCAGCGGACATGTTGCCAACGAATTTAGTCGCCGACCATCTCCAATACGGCCCCGCTACTCGTTTCTAAGGTTTGAATCGGCTTGCCTGACCGCTCCAAGCGGAGCACGGCTCCCGCCAGGCTGTTATTCGCGACTTCAAAGCTGCCCGTGCAATCGGTTTTCACATAGGGCAAACGGTGGATGCTTGGCCCAGCGCCATCGATCGCAGCTTCCAACCGGCATCCATCCCTCATGGAGCAACGAAAATTCCACGCCAGCTGATCCCGATCTCTATTGATGTCCTGCAGATTGCGGAATTGGTGTAACTCTCCCTCATGCCAGAGGACGGCTTTGCGAAAGACGAGCCCAAATGGCATTTCATAAACCAACGCTTCCAAGGTGGTCGCACGCCCATCGGCGCGGGCAAAATACGCATGGCTCCAAGTCCAGGAGTTGCGATGCCGGTATCCGCAGTTGTGTCCTTGCACTCCGAACCCCAAAGGATCTCCCGCAAAACTGCGGCCATCCAGCGTGATCTGGCCGGAAAAAAAAGCGTCGCAATGCGGTGAACGCGAAAATCCAATCCAGCCCTTGCTGCTGAGAGTGACGCGAAATGTGGAACGGTAGTGCAGATCCCATGAAATCGCGTGCCCATCAACTTCCAATGCTCCGCGGCAAGAGCCCTCGCCAATGGCGCAGTTACTGATTTGGAAATGAAATGGATTTTGCCCCCTGGCACTGAGATTCAGACCTTCCAAAGGAAATCCCTGAATGAAGCTCTGTGGTTTTCCATCCCGCGGAAACCATGTGGCCCACACCTGGACCGGCATCCCACCTGGACCGCCAGGGCGCCCGCGCCGGCCAGGATTCATCAGTAAATATCGGAACCACCACGCCCCACTACCGTCCACCAGTCCCAGACGAACAAACCAGACCTCATAGCGGCGCTGGGTAGAGAGTGATGAATACACTTCGTTCAGTGTCTTCACAGGGCTATATTACTCATTCGAATTCCAATCCAGACGGAAATCTTCTACAGTTTGTGGAATGAATCGCTGATAGTTACCCCGGGAGTGGCTCAGCCAAAATTCGTTTTGCACTCTTCGGGACGAAAGGTTTGAGCAGCGCGAATTCTTCAGGCTGGACGGGCATTTTGAAGTGTGCGGAGAAGCCGAAGATGGCCGGGATGCAGTCCGCAAGGCTCAGTTGCTACAGCCTGAGTTGATTGCGACTGATTTCTCAAACCGGAATTTACGGATTAATGGAGTGTTGGGCCTGATCCAGGTTCTTTCCGTTGTTTCGGCGTGGTATGTGCACGTCGAGGAATGCGAAATGGTGTATGCCATGACAGCCGGTCTCACCGTTTTGTGACAACCTCCACTGGCGATTCATCGGGCACGGACTTCAGTCGGCTTAGGGCCGCGACCGGCCGCGCGAACGGGATTGGACTGTCCTTGCTGTAGGCGCGCAGCAAGTGATAAGTGATGAGCAGTTGCGTGAGGGCCAGCGGATCGCTATGCCGCACTTCGCTGCCGTCGTTGTAGTAGCCGAATTGTTCGGCCCGCAGCGGCCGCAGATCGGGAAGGTGCTTCCAGATCGCCTGTTCCAGCTGGCCGGTCTGTTCGCAGGTTACATTGCCGTCGATTTCAAGAAACTCCACCGGTCTTCTGCAGTCTCGACCCAGATCCAGGCGAACCGCCGCAGGCTGGCCATTTTTATGGTTGACCAGATAAGTAAGGTCGGGGTGAGGAATGGTTGGGCGCAACACCAGGTGAACGTTCAGATGCCCATCTGCCTGATCCGATCCGACGCCGGTTTCCGGATAGAAGCGGACGACAATATCGGCGAACTCACGCTGCGGGCGGATGAAATCCCGCGAATCCGGTTCACGCCTCTTCATTTCCGCCAGAACTTCTTCGGGCGCATAACCGCGCTTGGCGGTATCGCGCTTGATCTTCCACAAAAGCCTCATGTCCTCGGGAGGATCAAGAAACACTTTGACGTCGTAGAATTGCCGCATCGCCGCGGTGTGAAATCCGAGCAGGCCTTCAACGATGACGAACTCGCGCGGCACCACGTACTCGGGCCGAACCAGCGAGCCCGTGCTGTGGTCATAGACTGGCTTGAGCATAGGTTGGCCATAGTGCGCACGCTCCAGGTGCAGTTCCAGAATGTCAAGATAGTTGCTATCGGGATGCAACGGAGTAATGTTCAGGCGTGCGCGCTCTGCGCGGTCGTATTTGTGATAGTCATCGGCGCATACGTGGGTCACGCGCTCCGGGCCAAGGAGGCGGGTTAATCCGCGTGTAATTGTCGTTTTGCCGGCAGCGCTGTCGCCCACGATGCCCAGCAGGATTGGTCTTCGATTCATGGTCCCACCTTCCCCTGATGCGGCGTCGGTCGCGCACCGTTTGTCGTGCCGGGTTCATCTTCTCCGCCCAGCCCGCCTTGAAAAACCCGGCTCTGTCGGACGTCAATGGCGGCAATGTGAACGAGTTGCTCTTTGTGGATGCGTCCGCCCGCGTTGACCAGGCGGTTGGCCTGTCGCAGCTTGATCCGGTCGATGGCATTGCGCACGCTGCGGGCATTGGCAAACTGGGGCTGTTTGGTGCGCAACTCGAGGTATTCCACAAACGCCTTTCGCGCGTCGTTATCAAAACTGTAATTCTGCTCGCGCAGCATCAATTCGGCGATTGTGGTCAGTTCCTCCAACGTGTAATTGGGAAAGCTGATGTGGTGGGCCACGCGAGAGCGAAACCCGGGATTGTGATGGAAAAAAGTTGCCATGCGATCCTGATAGCCGGCTAGGATCACGACCAAGTCCTCGCGCTGATTTTCCATGGCCTGAAGCAACATCTCGACTGCTTCCTGCCCGTAGTCGCGTTCGTTTTCCGGGCGGTAGAGGTAATACGCCTCGTCGATAAACAAGACGCCTCCCATGGCCTTCTTCAAAATTTCTTTTGTTTTGGGAGCGGTGTGGCCGACGTATTGGCCGACCAGATCGTCGCGGGTCGCAACCACCAGGTGGCCACGCCGCAGATAACCGAGATGGTGCAGTATCTTTGCCATGCGCATCGCAACGGTAGTTTTGCCCGTTCCCGGATGCCCGGTAAAGGACATGTGCAACGTAGGGCGCTCGTTCGACAGCCCGACCTTTTCGCGCAAACGCGTTACCAGCAGCAGCGATGCCAGGCGCCGGAGGTAGTCCTTCACTGGCATGAGGCCCACGAGTTCACGATCCAACTCATTCAGGATTTCCTCGAGGTTGGAATCCCGGTGCGCCGCTCCGACGTCCACCAAACTCTCCTCGATCTCCGAGGCAGGCGCTGCATCCACGACGGAATCTGTATCCAGCTCTTGCATGGTATTCTCGAGGCCCTCTAATTCGCCGACTTGCTCCTGGAGCGAATGGTGTACTGGATGCGGCGATCGTGCGCCTCCGCGCGGTCCAAAGAAAAGCCAAGCTCATTCTCGGGACGTTGAATAATGAAGCTCAACATCGTCGTCTGCCGGCCTTGGGTTCGGTCATAGCCGTTTACCTTGATGTAATGCTGCGGGAACGCCTTGCGGCATTCGTCGAGGCGTTCCATCGCTTCGTTCAGGTCTTGCAAGTCAAACATCGGAAGGCCCCACATTTCCCAGTACGAGTTTCGCGGGTGAGGGTCATCTGTGTGCTCGATGGAGAGCGCCCAGCCGTTATCGAAGCAATACCGCATCTGGGCTTTGATTTCGTCTTCCGTAAAGTCTGGCAAGTAAGAAAAAGTTCCTTGTGTGATTCGCATGATTCCTCTAAGTTTCCGCTGCAGACATCGCAAGTGCAGGCTCGCTGCGCGGTGCAGATTATCCAACTGTGACGGTGCCGACCGCATCGGGCACGTCGGTTGACTCGAAGTCGTAACTGACGTCTTTCCAGATATCCAACGCCTTGCGCAGTTCCGGCGACCAGCGAGCAGCCTTATTCAAAATCTCAGGCCCCTCGTTGAGGAAGTCGCGACCTTCGTTGCGAGCCTGGATCATCACTTCGGTGGCAACACGATTCGCCGTCGCTCCTTGAGCAATGCCATCGGGATGGCCGATCGTGCCACCTCCGAACTGCAACACGACATCTTCCCCAAGAAGGTACAGCAACTGATGCATCTGACCCGCATGAATGCCGCCGGAGGCGACCGGCATGGTTGCGGGCATGGAAGCCCAGTCCTGCTCAAAATACAAACCTTGCAATGGGTCGGCCTCGATCTTGTTCGAGCGCAATGTGTTGTAGTAGCCGCGAATGGCGTTAGGATCGCCTTCGAGCTTTCCGACGACCGTGCCGGCGTGAATGTGGTCCACTCCCGCCAGCCGCATCCATTTGGCAATCACGCGGAAGTTCACGCCGTGCGTCTTCTGCCGCGTGTAAGTTCCGTGACCGGCGCGGTGCAGGTGCAGAATTACGCCATTACGGCGCGCCCACTTGGCCATGGATTGAATCGCGGTGTAACCAATCGTGAGGTCGATCATTACGATCACTGAGCCCAGCTCTTTGGCCAAGTCTGCGCGTTCGTACATTTCCTCCATCGTTCCGGCAGTCACATTCAAGTAGTGCCCCTTGATCTCGCCCGTAGCGGCCATCGCGCGGTTGACTGCCTCCATGCAAAATAGAAAACGATCGCGCCAGCGCATGAAAGGCTGGCTGTTGATGTTCTCGTCGTCCTTGGTGAAGTCGAGTCCGCCGCGCAGCGCCTCGTAGACCACCCGTCCATAGTTGCGGGCAGAAAGGCCGAGTTTGGGTTTCACAGTGGCACCCAGCAACGGACGTCCGAACTTATTCAGGTATTCGCGTTCCATGACGATGCCATGCGCCGGGCCCTGAAAAACCTTCGCGTAGTGCGGAGGAATCCGCATATCTTCCAGGCGCAAAGACTTGAGCGCTTTGAAGCCAAACACATTGCCGATAATCGAAGATGTCAGGTTGGCGATCGAGCCCTCTTCGAAAAGATCAATATCGTAGGCGATGTAGGCGATGTACTGATCGGTCCCAGGAACAGGATCGACCTGGTAGCATTTCGCCTGATAATGCTCGTAAGGGGTCAAGCGATCGGTCCAGACCACGGTCCAGGTTGCCGTCGAAGACTCCCCCGCTACCGCTGCCGCCGCTTCAATGGGGTCTACGCCCGCTTGCGGCACAAGGCGAAAGGCGCACAGAATGTCCGTTGCTTTCGGCTCGTAATCGGCGTCGTAGTAGCCCATCTCCGCGTACGGCGTGACACCTGCGCCCCAACGGCTTTTCTTTTTGCCCGAGTTGTTGTTACTCACCATTGCTGTCTCCTGAAGAACGTGTGAATGTTGTGTTTCGCACTACGTATTCCGCGCCCCGTTTTCTCGTCAGGCAAACTTCGAACTGAAAGCTGTCTCCGCATCGGACTTCAACGCTGACGAGGAGTAGATTTCCGGTCGAGGTTTCGGAACGCCCGCAATACTGCTGTACTGCACGCGTACTTTCTGGCCGGGTCGCACGTATTCCACGGCGCTTCGCACCGCGATCGCCGCTTCGGCAAATCCGGTGGCGATGAGCTTGATCTTCCCCGGATATGTGACCATGTCGCCGGCCGCAAAAACGCCGGGCAAGTTAGTTTCCATGCGCGAGTTGACAACGATCTTCTTGTCGTCAAAGTCAAGGCCCCAGTTCTCCATCGCACCGAGATTGATATGGAATCCGATCATCGGCAGCAAAGCTTGCGCCTCCAGCCTGCGCTCCACCCCGCGCGAGTCTTGGAGAGTTACCGCCTCCAGGCATCCGTTGCCGTGAGCCGCCCTCAACAAGGTCGACGTATGCAGGCCGACCCGACCATGATCCGCCAGTTGCTGCACTTGTCGCAGCGTCGAGGCATGTGCCTGAAACTCCTCCGATCGGTGCACCACGGTGACACGTAAAGCGATTGGCATTAAGTTCAACACCCAATCCAGCGCCGAGTCCCCACCGCCCACGATGACCACATTCTCGCCGCGAAATAGTTCGGGATCGCGGACCCCATAGTGAACGCCATGTCCTTCCAGACGGTGGCAGCCCTCCGCATCGTGTTTGCGCGGGGTGATCAGGCCGAGTCCGCCCGCCAGTAGCACGGTCCGCGTCTGATGCACTTTGTGATTGGTGACCACGTCTATAAGTTTCTCCTCATTGTGAAGGGCAAGCATCTTCACTTCTTCGCTCAGGTGAACGTCCACCCCAAATTGCAGAGCCTGCCTGGTCAAGTTGCGCACCAGATCTTTGCCCAGGACTTCCGGCATTCCAAACACGTCGTAAATATTCTTTTCCGGATAAAGCGCCGTCACCTGCCCGCCGAGGTGCGGTGCCGTCTCGACAATTCGGGCTGAGATCTCGTGCATCCCCGCGCGGAACGCCCCCGCCAAGCCGGTTGGCCCTCCACCGATAATGGTGAGGTCTCTGATTTCCATCTCAACTCCGCCCCACGGGGACTGCTTATCCTTCGAAGTCCTGTGTCGTCTCGAAGACTTGAAATTCCTCCTTCACGTAGGCGCGAAGAACGTCCGTCCGCGACACCATCCCCACCAGCTTTCCTCCAGACACCACCGGGATTCGGATAATGTGGTGCCGGGTCATCAATTCGATCGCCTCGTCTACCGACTGGTTCGCCTCCAGACAGATCGGTTCTTTCGTCATGATGTCTTTCGCTATCGCCGACAGGCCGTTCTCGCCATTTCGCAGAACTTTCAGAATGTCGAACTCAGTCACCACTCCGATGACGTGTCCCCGGTCATCGATCACCGGCAATCCGCTAACGAAGCCGGAGAGCATTTTTTGCGCGAGGCTGGTGCAACTGGCGTTGGTTTTGGCTGCTACCACGCGGCTCGACATGATCTCGCTGACTTTCATTTGTTTTTGCTCTCGGCTGTTCCCGATTAAACCTGGCAGCGTGCCAGAAGATTCTCCACCTGACTTTAGGCTTATCAAGACGAACTCCAGGAATTCTGCAGCGACAGCCGGGCTGGTTTGCCCGGCCATCTGGCTGGGTAACGGTCGCGGATCTGGTTGCGAAGTAGTTCCGGCCGTTTCGCCAACGATCTCCGCACTACTTCTGGTTAGGGCAATTCCTGTTCCATCCCTCGCTTTGAAGTCGTGGTGGCAAAGGGGCAGTGCATAACTTGTTGATAGTTCTGTCAGTTGGAACTACGTCTGAGGCGGGCTGCAAGGAAAGCCAGGCGTTCGACATCTCGCCGCATCTGAGACATAAGTGTCTCATGTGGAGGCGAGTACAAATTCCGAACAATAAGATAATGCTATGCTTAACAGTGATGAACGTGGTAGTGACAATGATATCTCATTACTGTGACCGTTTCGTCTCACCGCGGGCCCGGGTCGCGATCTTATGCTTTGCCAGCAACCGATGAAAGGTTCGGCGCGGTATTTTCGCCAGCTTCGCAGCCTCGGAAATGTTTCCCTCGGCCTTCAGCAAATAACTCGACAGCGCTTCCCGTTCAAACTGCTCGACGACGCGCGCTTTACTCGGCATGAAGCCTAACTGGGGCGACATGACTCCCTGCACGTGCAGAGGAAGATGTTCGGGCTCGACTACCGCCGACGAAGTCAACACTACCGCCCGTTCAATGATGTTTTCCAGTTCGCGAAGATTGCCCGGCCACGAATAGTTCTTCAGCAGGGCGAGCGATTGGGGGGAAATGCTTTCCACTTTCTTGTTAACCTTGGCCCGGGCCCGCTGCAAAAAATACTCCGCGAGAAACGGAATGTCTTCAATTCGCTCGCGCAACGGCGGCAGAGTGATAGAGAAGGTGTTGATCCGGTAGAAGAGATCTTCGCGAAACGTGCCTTCACTAATAGCGGCCTCCAGATTCCGGTTGGTGGCGGCGACAATTCTCACCGAAACCTTTCGTGTCCGCATGTCGCCGACGGCGCGTATCTCGCCGGTTTGCAACGTGCGCAAGAACTTGGCCTGGATCTCCAGTGACATGTCGCCAATTTCATCGAGGAACATCGTTCCGCCGTCCGCCTTTTCGAACAACCCCTTGCTGTCGCTATAGGCGCCCGTAAAAGCGCCCCGCTTATAGCCGAAGAGTTCGCTTTCCAGCAGAGCAGGCGACAAGGCCGTGCAGTTTAGAGTGACCAGCGAATGATTGCTGCGCGTGCTGTTGCGATGAATGGCTCGCGCCACCAGCTCTTTCCCGGTCCCGCTCTCGCCGCGGATCAAGACGGTCGTGGGCGTGGGCGCAACCTTGGAAATCAGTGCCGAGATTTCCTTCATCTTCACATTGTTGCCAATAATGAACTCGCCTTCCGCGCGTCCTTCAAGCTCGCGCAGAGCAAGCTGGTATTGGTCCTGGACAGATTCCGCTTGATTCCTCTTCCCGGCAAACTCTGAGATAAAGCGAGCGGTTTTGCCGCCGACCACTTCCGTGCCGTGCGGCCGCAGGCGAAAAACTTCCCGGCCGACGTCAGGATCGCCGGTCACATTGATGATTAAGTCCGCAGTATCAGCTTTCAGGAATTTTCTGTAGTTTGTGGAAACCGGTAAGCCGAGTTCCCGGGCAAGTACGATGCCGGGTGCCCCTTCATCCTTATCGGCGACGCCGACAATCTCGACGCTCGGGTCGTGGTGGAACAGTTCCAGCAAGGCTCTTCCACCACGGCCGGCTCCGATGAGAATGATTCGCATCATAGCCTGCCCCATCGAAGTTTCAGATGCACACTGGCGGCTTTTGCCCGAAATCCATAATCCCGCGCCAGCCGCGTATTCTACCCCATCCTTACCGCTACTCGTTCGACCCGGCAAGGGGAGCTTTTGGTTCGGCAGCCGCCGCTCGTCCGGTAGAGTGGGAAACGCGCTACGGTACTTGGAGAGCGGCACGCCGAGCCGTTGACACAGCGCAACGCGGATCAGGGTGTTGTGCGTGACAACGAGAACGCGGCCGCGAGGATGTATTGTCTCAACCTCGCCCGGCTGGACAGCCATTGCGCTGTGAATTCGTAGTCAACTTTGAGCGCTCTGAGATTTGCGTTTAAGCACAACCTCTGAAAATATGGCGGCGAGAATGTGATCGGTGCTCTGAAAAGAGTCCACACAAATTGCACTCTTATCGTACTGATGTAGTCCGCCTTCCGCGTTGTACAGCAACTCAACGAGCCGCCGCCCAGTGATAGAGACGATCGTGCGGGTGAAAAGAATCGTGTACAGCATGGTGCGCTTGAAGAGGCGGCTCCTGGACGCGGACGACCTTGATGGCCTCTTAGATGGCCTCTTATGTCAGCCTCAAAAATATTGGGGAGCCGTTATATTCAAAAATAATGACAATAACAGCTCGGTACTCGCTATCCTCATGTCGTGCTCCTGATGTCGTGCTCCTGCCACGAATTTGGCAACTGCGTCACAATCTTTCTGCCTACGATGCTGCCTACATTGTGCTTGCCGAAAAACTCGGAGCTGCACTGGTTACCCGGGATGGTCGACTCGCTTCTGCTTCGGGCCATGCCGCAGCCATCGAGCTCTACTAATCCGGCGAATCGCATCACTCACCCACTGATGGTCGATGTTTAGGCGAGGCGATGACGAAATCGTGAAATTGACCGCGATTGGCGTCCAGATCAAGACTCTCGCGACGTCTCGGCCTCTTCGTGGCTAGAGAGCACTCAGCCGTGCGGGTTCCTCAATTTTTCACTTCTACGCATGTAATGAACCATACGATCTGATCCGGCTGTCGGCTGGGCGATGAATCGCTCTCTTCGTAACGCAAATCCTGACGGGGAATCAGCCGCCCGATGGGCGTCGATTTCAACCTTCAGATTGGAACAACCCCGTCGCATACTGGACCTCCTCGACGACCACGGGTGCAGCGCATGCGCGCAGATTCCAGAAAGAAGATGCGAGAGGAGCTATTTGCAGCGCTCAAGCTATAATTGCGCCCACGCATGACTCTAAACTCTGGCACCAAACTCGGGCCGTATGAAATTGTCTCCTCACTGGGCGCGGGGGGCATGGGAGAGGTCTATCGCGCCCGGGACCCGCGTCTCAAGCGTGAAGTTGCTATCAAAGTTTTGCCGCAATCGCTTTCTCTTGATCGAGACCGGTTGCGC
>Ga0335073_10011551_pt1 | contig 12407 bp, 7 predicted proteins | sample Lox_Sample_22_FD_207093 | JGI IMG/M metagenome (GOLD analysis project Ga0335073, IMG submission 207093) | Soil microbial communities from Loxahatchee National Wildlife Refuge, Florida, United States - Lox_Sample_2.2 | ecosystem: Environmental > Terrestrial > Soil > Wetlands | place: USA: Florida... | reverse complement strand
TCGAGTGGGTCGAAGCGAACGTCGAACTGGCCACGATCGGCCAATTCAAAGCAGTACATGACCTGCTCATAGTTGAATGCAAATTCGACTAGCTCCCTGGCTTCCGCGAAGATTGCGGAGTTGAACTGGACAGATGACGCCAAAGAAGCCGTCGGACAATTGCGGTAGATTCCGGGGATGGCACGCATGCTGGCTTCCAAGACACGCCGGCCCATTGCCATCACTAGGTCCGGATCCACGGTGTAAGGGTATGTGCTCATTTCGAGCGCTACCGCAAGGTGATAGAGAGCGCTGGCGCGATCTCGTTTGAAGATCGGAAGGGCGTCGAACTTCTGGCTCAATTCATGGCGGACCGATGCCGGAGTCGTAATAAGGTCCATTTTGAGCTCTCCTCTCCTGGATCTGCTTTTGAGAGCGTATTATCTAGGATAAGATACTTTGAAAAGCGTGTCATCTTTGTGATACTCTTTGTTCAAGGTTAAAATGCTCTCAAAAGCAGATTAAAGGCGATAAGCTGCTTTTAAAGGATGATCATGCGCAGGAACACGCTCCTCGAAGCCCAGCCCTACCTGGTCGAACAAGCGCTCCAGAAGCTTGGAGCCAATCTCCGAACCGCACGTCTGCGTCGGCATTTGACGATTGAGGATGCCGCGGAAAAAATCGGTACCGGCCCCCGAGCGGTGAGCGATGCCGAGCGCGGCAAGGCCTCCACCGGAATCGCTGTCTATGCGGCGCTCCTTTGGGCCTACGACCTGCTCCGAACTTTTGAAGATCTCGCCAACCCACTCAAAGATGAACAGGGGCTGGCGCTCGCCAGCCGCCATGATCGTGTGCGCGCGCGCCGTGGCCGAGGACTCGACAATGACTTCTAGCCGGCCCACCGAATGCTTTGTCTACATCACGCTGCCTGGCGCGCGCGCAGCAGTAACCGCAGGTCGATTCGTCCTCGAGCCGACGCCGAGGGGCGAAGCCCTGGGACGATTCGTCTATGGCCGCTCCTATCTGGCGAATCCCGATGCAGTAGAGATCGACCCCATCGAGCTCAAGCTCTCGGATCAGACCTATGAAACGGTGCTCATGAACGGAGTCTTCGGCGCCCTGCGTGATGCCGGACCCGATTCCTGGGGCCGACGTGTCATTGAGAAACACGCGGGAATCCCCAAACTTGGCGAATTGGATTATCTCCTCGAATCACCCGATGATCGCGCTGGAGCCCTCGGTTTTGGCGAAAAGGTCTCTCCTCCGGCTCCCATTCGCAAGTTCAATCAGAGCCTAGACCTTGTGCGTCTTCAAGAGACCGCAGAAGCTCTCATCCGCGATGAGCTCCCTTCTAAGCCCAATGCTCAACAAGTGCAGGAATTACTCCTTTTGGGAACGTCTATGGGGGGCGCACGCCCTAAGGCCGTCATACAGGACCAGGGGGAGCTCTGGATCGCCAAATTCGCGCGCCCGGATGATCGGTGGAACTACGAACGGGTAGAGCATGCCATGCTGCAGCTTGCGCAACGCTGCGGCATCACAACGGCGGAGAGTCGTATCGAGACCGTAGCTGGCAAGGAGGTTTTGCTCGTTAAGCGATTTGATCGACAAGCTGTGGCAGACGGGTACACCAGGGCGAGGATGATCAGCGGCTTGACCGTGCTGCGTACCGACGAAGCCGTGTCGAACAGAGACCGCTGGTCCTATATTCTGCTGGCCGAAGAGATTCGACGCGTTGTTCAGGAACCGAAACGGGACGCGCGCGAGCTCTTCCGACGTATGTTGTTCAATGCTTTGATTTCTAATCTCGATGATCATCCGCGAAACCACGCGCTCCTCGCTCCCGATCGCAATTGGCGGCTCTCTCCCGCTTACGACCTGACACCAGCTCCGCAGGTTGGCCAGGATCATCGCGATCTGGCAATGGTATGCGGCGATCAGGGACGATTTGCCAATGCTCGCAACATCCTCTCCCAACACGCCCGGTTTCTCCTCGATCGCGAGGAAGCTCAGGAAATCATCACGAGAATGACCGAACTTGTCACCAACGCCTGGTATGACACCGTTCGCGCCAGTGGTGTCTCAGTGCAGGATGCAGACACGATTCGTTCGGCATTTGTGTATCCAGGATTCTTACGTGAGTAACGCAGGCAACTCTCTTGCAGTTTCACAATAGAGGCAATCCGTGATGGAAAAGACCCCGAATCGACTCTCGAGTCCCGAAGCGACAGGTGGTGCAGGCTCGACTTTTGAGCAGAAAGTGGGTGCCTATTGGTTAGTACAACTATTGGTGGGCTGCATTCCGCCGATCTTTGTCGACTCAGTTGTAGAACGTGTGGCGTTCCAAACCGAACACCTTGGCTGGAACACAGACGACCTGCTCATCACGTGCACCAACGGCGCAGGACAAACAAAACAGCTGGCAGCACAAGTCAAGCGAACATTTACCGTAAGCGCCTCGGACGAAGAGTGCGAGAAAGCGATTCTTGATTTCTGGAAGGACTTCAACAACCCGATCAACTTTACCGTTCATGATCGATTCCTGCTGGTTACGCAGCGGGGAACAAATACCCTTCTTGATCATTTCGCTGGATTGTTGGAATGTGCTCGTTCCGCTCAAGACGCCGAAGATTTCGAGCACAGGCTGACGACGCCGGGCTTCATCAGCGCAAAGTCGGTCGACTATGCCAATGAAATATTAAAGATCGTAAACACTGCGGAAAGTGTGCCCCGTGCCAGAAAAACGCTCTGGTCATTCTTCCAGTCGTTGCACATGTTAAGCCTCGATTTAACGGCTGACGCGGGTCAGGCAGAAGCTGCGATGAAAAGCCTGCTGGCATTCACCGCAGTCGGCCAAGACGGAATTGGGGCCGCAGATGCGACGTGGAATGCTCTTTTAAGGGAAGTTGGCAATGGAGCGCCGGGGGCACGCGCCTATAAACTTGGCGACCTTCCCAATATCCTTCGAGAGCGCCACTCGCGAATTGAAGTCAAGGATCAACGCGCACTAAACACTCTGAGGGATCATTCTTCGATGATCTTGGACGGGATCGAGTCGACGATTGGTGGCGAGTTCCACTTCGAACGAGTATCACTCCAGCGAGTGGCCATTGAAAAACTCGAAGAAGCCCAGGTATTGTTGGTGTCCGGACCCGCAGGCGCAGGAAAGTCCGCCATCGCAAAAGAAATCGCACGCTTGTTTCAGAGAGATCATCTTGCCTATTGCTTTCGGGCGGAGGAATTTGCGGTTCCGCACTTCGACAACACGCTTCAGAACAGCCAAGCCGCACTGAACGGTGAGGGATTCCGTGCCTTGCTCGCAGCTCAAGACCGGAAAATCATCTTGGTCGAAAGCGTGGAGAGACTTCTTGAAAAGAGTACTCGTGACGCCTTTACCGACTTTTTGCGAATGGCTTCCGGAGACAAATGCCTTCGAATTGTTCTTACTTGCCGAGATTATTCCACAGAAGTCGTTCGTTCGAGTCTGTTGGATGGTGTGGGCGTAACGCATGTACGTCTCGATGTTCCTGATCTGTCCGATGAGGAGCTTGACCTGGCATCAGCGAAGTTCCCAGGATTATGTCTACCTTTGGCGAAGCCTGCGCTTCGCAACGTGCTGAGGAACCCTTACGTTTTAGGCCGCGCCTTGCAGATACCGTGGCAATCAGAAGCCACGTTGCCGGGAAGCGAGCGTGAGTTCCGGTCGCTTTTCTGGCGCGAGATCGTTCGCGCCGACCACCAGACATTTGAGGGAATGCCGACCAGGCGAGATAGAACATTTAACCAGATCGCGCTCAATCGCGCCCGCTCACTGACTCTCTTCGTTCCACGTGCGGGATTGGACGATACGGCTGTTGACGCATTGCGAAGAGATTCCCTCATCTCAGTCTCCGAGAATTCAGCCTCGCAGATTGCGCCCGCCCATGATGTGCTCGAAGACTGGGCGATGCTCCAATGGATTGGGGACGTCCACGAAAGCCACATAACGAACATCCGGGAATTCTGTGAATCCCTCGGAGCGTATCCCGCGATCCGACGTTCGTACCGAAAGTGGATATCGGAGCTCATCGACGTCGACACTGTTAGGGCCGAGAATCTCTTCCTGGAATGTTTGGTGCCTGAGATTCCCGCATGGTTCCGAGACGACACTATTCTTTCCTTCCTCCGGGCCAGGGGAGCTGCAGATTTTCTGCGTTCTCACCAGAGCGATCTATTTCGCGACGAGAGGCAATTGCTGCATCGAGCCATCCACCTCCTCCGAGTCGGGTGCGTGAAGACACCGGACTGGCTACAAGGGCAAGGGCTTCTCCTCGCTATTCCTGATGGAGATGCGTGGCCCGCGCTGTTAGGTTTGATTCAAATCCATCTGGGAGAGTTCAAGGCAAGTGAAGCCCAAGTCCTGCTCCGATTTTTAGAAGACTGGGTGAAAATTGTCAGCCCAGCCGAACCGCACCCACTCGGATTCGAAGCTGCAGCAGAGATCGCGTTCTGGTTGATTCCGCATTTCGATAACTACCACTCGGAAGAATCTCTGAAGCGGACACTCAGCATGGTCGCGAAGATTCCTGCTGGAGCCCCGCTGAAATTCACGGAACTTTTTCGTAGTCAAGGTGCACGCCATCGTGATGACCGCGCCGCGGAAGAGCTCCGTTCCATTGTGCTCGCCAGCTACGAAGGTTCGCCGGCAGCACGCGACCTCCCAGATTTAGTAATTGAGATCCTAGAGAGAGAGCTGCTTTATCGCGAAGCCGACCTCGACAATGAGGATCGCTTCTCCCGGTTTCTTTCCGACCTTGAACCGATGTTCGGACTAAAGGGCCGCAAACTTGAGTACTTTCCCGCCAGCGCAGGGCGTGGACCCATGTTTGCGCTTCTTCAGTTCCATCCGGACAAGGCACTGGCTTCGCTGGCGAGAATATTCAATCACAGCATCGATTGGTACATTCACCCAAGAGTTGCTGATCGACTGGAACCCGCTCGCGAAATGACCCTCAGATTTCCCGACGGCACGGTCAAAAACCAGTGGTGCAATTCGCGGCTTTGGAACCTATACAGGGGCACAAGCGTAGGTCCGTATTCGCTTCAGTCGTTTCTTATGGCGCTCGAGAGTTGGCTATTGGCATACGCCAAGAAATTCCCAACGAGTCTTGATCAGACCTTGGTGCGTCTCTTGAAGGAGAATGCTTGCGGCTCCATCACGGCAGTAGTCGCCAGCGTCGTGGTCTCGCAGCCGCGAATCTGCGGCGAAACGCTCCTCACGCTCCTTAGCTGCCGTGATTGCATTTCTTTCGATATCGCTCGTATGGTTGGCGACGCTCATCCGCCTTCAAAAGTCTTGGGCATTATGAACAATCGGCCTGAGAACCGCATTTATGCAGTTGAGAGAGAAGCTGCCGACGGACTCGAACATCGTCGCAGCCATCTTGAGATCGCAGTACTCAACGGTCAAGTTCCCCAACTGGCGGAGCGCATCCAACAACTTTTGGATAGTCACAAGTCTGCATTGCCACCTATCGAACAGCAAAGCGAAGAACACCGGGTCTGGCGTCTTTCCCTGCAACGCATGGATCTCAGGAAATATTCGATTAAGGAAAACCAGGAAGAAGCAGAAAACGGTCCCGATGGCATCGGAGAGAATTCCGATCCCCACACGATTGTTTTGCAATTGGATGCGCCGGAGCCGGACGTGCTTGAAATGGTCGAGAAGCACGCTGTCGAACAGCAAGATCTGCAACAAAGAATGCAGCTGCAAAATTGGGGACTCAAGGCTTTCTCGCATGACCTAGACGAGGCCGTTGCGGCGCAATGGCTTAAGTACCTTGAAGGTTCACTCTCGCTCGCACCTGCACAGACCGAACAAGCCAATATGCTCGCGTCTGGCGCTCCAGCGATCGTTGCATCGGTGTGTGTCCGAGACCATTGGGACGAAATGACACCCAACCAGCAGACTTGGTGTGCGACGGTTGTGGCCGATGTAGTTCTTCAAACTTCGAACCTGTGGAACCGCATGGAGAGGGTCCAGTTGAACTCGATGGCGCCTGATCGCTTATGCGCCTATTCCCTTGCCGGGCTAGTTAGTAAAGAGCTTACTGCGACAGTGGCCAACATCGTAAAGCCGGCGTTTGTTGCAGCACTTACCCATCCCGTAACCGAGGTTCGATCCCATGCAGTGCAAGGGGTTGCCGACCTGCTCTGCGGCCAAAACCCTGCCCTCGCAAAACAATGTGTTTATGCCTTGGCCGCCGAAGGCCAGAAGCTCCAGAGTTTATTGGAAGCAGAAGAAAAGAAGCCGTATGACAACAGGAAATCATATGAGGACCTCAGTCGAATTGCTGCTGAAGTCGTCCGGGCGTCCTTTGAGAATCTGACATTTCCAAAGGTCAGCCTAATTGAGTCCGACGGTCGCTCATGGGAGGCAGATGAGACAAATTCGCAGATTTTGACCATCTGGAACCAAATGCCTAAGGAGCCTGAAGCCATTGAGGCGTTCGCTGCGACCGCGCGGCGGCTAGCCACTGAATGGGCCGCCAGGCACGAACACGCAGCGACCGAGCAGAATAGAAACTATGAGGCAGATACTAAGCAGGGTTCGCTCCTCGAACATTTTGTCATGAAGGTCCAACCAGCAGAAGCCGAACACATCCTCCGGCCGATATTAGATTCGGTTCCGCGAGCCCCACGTGAGTTATATCTTTTCTTCTTGGGTATAACCGGTATTGAAGATCGCGAGCCAAACACGGACCAATTCTGGTTCATTTGGGGGCTATTCGCTGCAAGAATAGAAAAGGCCGGGTGGCTGACACATGTAGACGATCGCCACGCACAGGGAGCCGATCTCCTGTTGGTAATTTTTCTGGGAACGTCTTGGAAGGATGGGGTACGGCACTGGAAAAGCCTCGAAGGGCATGCGCATTTAATTGACGATTTGTTCGAGCGACTACCGTTGTCGAGGGAATCGCTAGACGATTACGTCCGATTCCTGTATCACGTGGGCGAGAAGTCTCTCCCCGATGCTTTCATGCGAATCACAAACCGGTTGAAAGCCTCGACTATTGAATCGCCGCTAGAAAGGGCGGATGTAGTGTTCCGCCTTGAAGTTCTGCTGCGACGCTACGTGTACGGCATGCCGTTCGCGCTAAAACGAAACAATCAACTACGGAATGCCGTTCTTTATCTCCTTGATCGCCTCGTTGAAGAGGGCTCTGCAGCGGCATTTAGAATGCGTGATGATTTTGTCACGCCTCTTCCAAGTAGCTCTTAAGCCAGCTTGTCAGAGGTGCAGCGGCCCGATAAATCGTCTTCACGCTATTCCCACGTCACCTTTGGAGCCTGATCAGGCCGTTCATTCACGTGGGTAATTGCAACTTGAAGCCGTGGAAACGCTGGCGTCAAGAAAGTCCTGAGCGATGTTTGGATATCTTCCCGCAACTGATCCACGGCCTCGGGCACAACCACAAACTGCTCAGGCGGCTTCCACCGCATAAACAATAACCTCCTAGAGTTGTCAGATACGGCATCCGCATAAAGCTGTCCCAGTGCCTTTCGCGTATGCTCCAAAAGTTTCAGTATCAAACCACGTCTCCCCTTTGCAACGATTCCATTATCCCCATCAACTCGGAATGGACCGCCGCCCTGCGTAATCATCACCGCCGTGCCATTGGAAACGCGCACGCGGATTCTCCGCCCGCCTGGCAATGAATGAATGCGAAGGCTTGGGCGTCCCCAATTCGCTAAATCATCAACTAGGGCAATAACTGCTCTTTCCTGTTCCGAGGTCAAATCGGAAAGAGGGTCGTCCAGGTCCACCATGTCGGCTGTAAAGTTGTACCGCTCCGGATCGACCGAACGATTGTGATTCCAGCGTGAAAACGCGACCTTTGTCAGCGCCACAGGTTCCCGCAGATTCTTAGCCTCCGTTACACAAGAAAACTCTCCGCAGCGGGAGCGCAAATCTGTGTGAACATCCTCATCGTCCTGGACAAAGTGTATCTCGGTATGCCCTAGGGCATGAAGATACTGCGCTGCCAGCATTTCCGCAAGAAAGTCGTCGACTACATCGTTGAACCGGATGGAAGGCGGAGAAAGCATTGCTTGCGCTTTGGTGCGTAACTCCAATTCATCTGCCAGCGCAACCCGCGTGCGATGGATGAGATCGTTCCAAATGGCTAGATTGGGATGGTTCGCTTCCAACTGCTGCAAGAGCAAAACGGATCGCCAATTCTCACGTTGAGCCCACAGTCGCAAGATGTCGCCGAATGCCCATTCAATGTCGGCGTTTGCATCCAGCCCAAGATTGTGAATCGCATCTTCGATAGCCATAGCACAAGTTTTCTTTGGACGACATCCAGTCAGGCTTACGGAGGCAGTGGAACTCCGTAGAAGACCTCGGTTTCAATGGTAACGCCCTCTACCTGCGCGCGATCGTATTGCACATGGAAATCTCGCCCCTCAATCGGGAGCCACTCATAGAGCAATAAATCGGAAAGTGCGGAATACAGCGAGACGTGTCGAGAAACAGAATCGAGCAGTTGATCAGCATCCACCACTGACGTGTCATCGGCGGGTTCAATCCATGCCCAGTAATCCCGAGCAATCAGCATGTAGTAAACGTGGTCATAATCGGCGAGATTTCGCTTCACGAGACGACGCTGTTCTAAAAATGCCGGATTTTGTCTGCAGAAATACTTGACCATTCTTAACTGGCGATTCACCCCATCCAGGAACTGTGCATGAGTCTTGAGCCGTTCTCGATACGTGACAGGCTTCCTGTACCACTTTAGCTCTGCAATTAAGACCGCCGAAGAAGCTTCATCCTCAACAATAAGGTCAATTTCTGTCGATCCATCTGGAAGATCGACAGAATGATGCACGTTAAATCTCTCCAATTTGCAGATGATGTCTTCTCGCATCGTGCGCTCTTTATCGTTACTCAAAAGGTTGTATGCCTCAGGCCGCAGATAGGAACATACGCGCAGAATGTTTTCTTCCAAGTTGGAATTGAGAACGAAATGAGGGGCCATGGCCAGGGTTGAATGAGAATGATCAAGAGGGACGAAGGGGAAAAGGTGTAGATCTGGCAAACGCTTCGAATAAAACGTCAGATCGGAGACAATGATTTCCGTCACTTCAGCACTGAGACCTGAGAGCACAGACAGCAAATGTATCCACTCGTGCCGGGCCTTCACCATCACCGCGGAAGAGCAGGGATAGGGATGCCCAGCCGTCATCCAACGGAAGCAAAGGTAATCATGAATCGCGCTCAGCGCTTTAATCGCCGTGTAGAAGCGCTTATATTCACCCAAACTGTAGGCGCCGAGTGAGATTTGTTCGGATCGCCTGAGTTCTTGCTCGAAGAGCCTGGCGTATCCGTTATAGGTCCGCCGAGCAAGCTCGTATGAATGATCGTACCGGAAACCGTAGGGATCTGTGGCGACCGCATCGTTCAGGATTCGTTGATATCGGCGAAGCATAGATTCCGTAGGCTCAAGCGACCGTTCAGGCTTCCTTTGAAATACGCCATGGATGGGCCGGTGCCCCTGCTGGTAGGCGTTTACCTGCGTATCACGCGCAGTCCCATCGACTGTAAATCGAATCACGGAGTCAGTTCCAATACTTGCGTGGACGCGATCCCGGTGCCACATTGGATAGCTACATTGAAATGCGTCATAGCGCGATGCTGTGTTTATGTCATCATTTGCTAGCCTTTCGACGACAGCATTCCACCATCGCGGTGAATTTGGATCAACTTGCTCTGGAAGGGTCCCGCCGAGCCAGCGAATGATCATTGGACAGTAGCGGCCGAGATTGACTTTGGCCGATCTGTAGGGGTCGGAATGCTGCCCAAATTCTGCCCGAGCTCTTTCGATCTGTAATATTGCTGCCGCGAGCACCGCCCAGGCAGACTCGTCAGGGTGCAACCGGGAGAGTCGAAGAGTTTCGATACATCGGTCTGCTTGCCTCTCCGCCAAACAGATATGTTCAATCTCGTCCCCGGATAATTCTCGTTTCAACATGACATGTCTAGCTGTACCAAATCCATGCGCAATTAGGAAACCGGGTTCGCCGACACCCACGCCTTTTCTGCTTCCGTGAGGATTTTGTCGCGCATGACATCCGATTTCCTTCCTATCGTTGTCGCCTTTGCGCCTGCATGATTGATCGATCCCCCGAGTTGATAGCATGCCTGCCCATCCAACACAATAAAGCGGTCATGGAACTGGGTTGAGCAACGCACTTCGATGCTCCCCCGCTGCTGAAGTAATTTACGATAGGCCAGCTTGAAGCCACCCTTGAGATGTTCCGTAAGCACCCGAATTTTCACCGACGGGTCCACGCCGGCAAACATATCAAGCAGGTCTTCGTCTACGTACGGATCGATGACCAAAATCTCCGCCCTGCCCTGGAGCACAATGTCCCGTATTGTCCGGTAGGCGGTAAACACCTCGCCCTTGGGAATAAATACTTCTCGCTCGTCGTATTCGATATACGATTTCCCCTCGATTGCCGCCAGGCCTTTATCCGTGATCCGCACCCAAGTGTCAGGCGTAACGAGATCTTTTCCTGTGGGCGTTATCAAGCGAAGGCGTATAAGGTCCCCCCAAATCCAGATGAGGGTTTCTTTTTCATCCTCCGCCAAACTCGCTCCCAACCACCGCTCGAAATCGCCCTGCCCATCTCTGCCGATGGTGTTATATTTTTCGACGTGCAACTGGGTCTTGCACTGGATGAAAATGAACTGAAGCAACTTGAATTTGAGCGCTGTTTCGCTGAAGGAAATGAGTCCGTGGCTCTCGATCACTTCGCGCAGCCGGTCGGAAAGCTTGGCGTGAAGTTCCTGCGTGTATCGGCTGGCGGGAGAAGTCCGATTGTCTCTGATGTCTTCCAGAAGTTCGCGCGAAATCGTCGCTCTCCCCTCGCGGCCCTGACCTGTGAGTACGAGAATATATGCCATCTTTTCAGAGTCGTAACCCACGCGATCGAGCCCTAGTCCAGAGTCGATCGCTGCCAAGCGTGCCCAGACAACCTCAATACCAGGAACATCTTTTGTGTCGATTTCTTTTGCACTCACCAGTCACCGCCGATTACCAAGAGTGTAGGACAGACCGCGAATTATTCAAACCGGTCTCTCATGGCGAATGATCCGAATTGCGCACTCGCCAACAATTGATCGAAGTAGACACAATTCTCCAACACTATTTCCATTTTTCCCTCGCGCATCCTTTGAGCGATCTGCGACGGACGATCTAGCCAGTTTTGCGGGCTAAATTGTCCGCTCCGCCGCTGATTGCGGCACACCTCAGGCACACCGGCGACGATGCATGTGTCTTATTTGTGCGTAGACCAGAAATGGGAGACTGACGGGGTTCAGTGAACCCGGCAGTGCTTTCGGTCTCCCCCATCGCAGCGTGCCGCGTTGCCCGCTTGCTCTGTTTCCATTCCAACAATTCCCCAACCATTCTTCGGAGTTGCAGTGAACGCCGGGGAGTCCCGGAAAGCGCCGGTGTGAGAATCGTCGAATACCACTTCGGCGCGCTGCTTCAGGAATGAGGATTTGCCTGAACCAGGAAGGCCAACGAGAAAGGTTACAGTTTGAGGCATAGTGAGTATGGTAGCCGTGATACTCGACGGCAGTTGGTTTCTCGGAACGGCTATCGCCCCACGCGGTCCAAAATCATCTTTGCCAAGCTGACACTTTCGTTCACGACTGCAGTAAGCCTTGGCGAAGGACGGCTGATATCCGGATCGCGGGCTAATCGAACCGCAGCGATAATCGCGGCGGCGATGACGACGGTCGATCTCATTCGCGTCTGCTCTTGCATCTTCTCCGCCCACGCCTCCCGCTCCCGGGCGATCGCCCGCTTCATTTCACCCATCACTGCACCATAAATCGCACCGGCTTGGGGCCGAGCTTGTATGAGAGCTTGCCCCGAAAGATTTCCGATGGAAGATAGTTCCTCTTCTCCCCGCAAGGCGGGCACTGAGCGGCAATCCATGTATCCGGCATGGTGCCGACCGGCGCTGGGATATTCTCACCGCACTTCTTGCAGCGGATGGCGAAGTCGCACCGCCGGCTTTCAGGAAGGTTGAACACAAAGGGCAGTATAGGAGAAGAAAAGGCGAACATACAATTGTGCAAATCAGAAAAGCCTGGTCCCGTAGAGCCGATCAGAAGCTAAGTTTATTTGCTTCAATGAATTAACACAGTAACGGTTGATCTGCAAACACTGTTCGGGCACTATGGGAGGCAAAGTTGATCGGTCCGCTATGCGAATTGCGTCTTCCCCCACCCTTCGCATCGCTGCCGGTTTGCTCTTGGCCGTCCTGCTGAGTGTTGTCGGGTATCAAGTCTTCCGACGGCTGAATTCTCATGGTCCAGAGGCGCTGCTGAAGCGAGCCGACGAGATGTCATGGCTCAATAGCTGGATCGC
>Ga0335073_10011550_pt1 | contig 12408 bp, 5 predicted proteins | sample Lox_Sample_22_FD_207093 | JGI IMG/M metagenome (GOLD analysis project Ga0335073, IMG submission 207093) | Soil microbial communities from Loxahatchee National Wildlife Refuge, Florida, United States - Lox_Sample_2.2 | ecosystem: Environmental > Terrestrial > Soil > Wetlands | place: USA: Florida... | reverse complement strand
GAGGGTCGTCAGCCGAGGCTGCAAAGACCTGGTATGTGGTTTTTGTGATTCGCCTGCGCTGAAGCCACAGCGGACAGGCGAAGATTAACGAGGATGAAGTCGTAAAACTGGCAACACTGGCAACATTGTTGATTGCCAATTACTTAAGTGCTGTAAACCAGCAACAAAACCGGCAACAAAGTGGCAACAACCGGATATAACTGGCAACATTTGGGTCTTATTTCCCGGGAATATTTTGTTAATTTTGAACTTCCCACAGATACGGAGGCGCCCACAGCTCGCGGTGAGGTTGATTGTCAAAATTCCAGTTGTGGGCAGTTCGTGGCGGAAATAAATAATCCCGGCGCGTTACCAGCGTGACATGCCCGTCGCAGAATAGGATGTTGTAGCCCTGGGCATGAGGCGGGGAGGCCTCATTGATGTTGGAATCGGACCAGGGAATCATTTTGATCACCCCGGCGATTCCATTGCTGAGGATCTCAGGGCGGGCGTCAGGAACGGCATACATGTCGCTCGGGGACCGGACTTTTAGTTCTTCTGTCATTGGGCGTGTCGGGATGAATCCCAAACCCAAGTATTGGTGAACGGATTCAGGACATCCTAGCCAGCCACCGCCGTAACCCAGCCAATTATATGCATAGCTGATTCCCTGAGATTCATTGTCAACCAAATCCCTGGAAACGATTCCGCGATTGGCCATGTAGGTTGGGCAATTCCACCCGGCGTTGGTCCAGCTCAACGGGTCATAAGGCAGCAATCGGTCAAAGCACAATAGATCTGTCCCTCGTTGCGCCAGCGGCGGATACCAGCCGTTGTCCTGGACATACATTTGAAGCGCGAGTCCAATTTGATGAAGGCGGTTTCTGCACCCGGTGCTTTGGGCCTGTTCCCGGCTTCGCATGAGCGCAGGAAACAGTAGCGCCGCGACAACGACGATGACGGCGATGACGACGAGCAATTCAATGAGCGTAAAGCCCGCGCGCGCTCTTTTTCGATGGATTGCCGTGGGTACCATTTACTTAACTGACAGGCATTCGGGACGGACCGTTTGCACAATCCTTGTTGAGTACTCAACGGATTTTGTTGCGGTCATGGGATCTATATGATCTATATATTGGATTAATCGTTGGAGTTGGATTTCATTAACCAATTTGGCCCGACGAACGCCTGGTTCAAGCTCCCGACCGTGAGGAACGTCATGGATACCAGTGCGATGAAAAGGAGATTAGTATTTTTTCATCGTTTGTAGGTCGTAAATTTCTCGAGTCAGCGATGATCTCGTAGTCCAAAGGCCACAATCCACAGCAGAGAGAGGGGACTGAGCCGAGCGACTCAATCCCCCGGTTGTTCCTCCTGACTGATTGCGGGGACGGGACGGCCAGCTTTCCGCCTCGCAACGCTTCGGCGCGAAGAGATCCGCTTTAGCGGATTCGCTCCGACATGCCCTGATTCGTTAAATTCTGTCCAGCCTGTCAAAAAGAAACCCTCCTGCTCACGCGCGCGGCTCGATTTTTGTTTCTGCCAAACCGGCAAGGCCCGCCCGTTCCGACAAATCAAACTCTTCGATAGTCAAATCTTCCTCGGGAATGCGCATGGCATAAAATGAGCGCCAGACAAAGACCAGGGCGACCAGGAAGAAAAATCCGGCGATCAACAGCTTGGCTATGTGATTTTGCATCGTCACGGCGATTTCCACCGCGAGCAGGCCAAACAGGGTTGTGAATTTGATTACCGGGTTGAGCGCGACGGAGGAGGTGTCTTTGAACGGATCGCCGACAGTGTCGCCGACGACTGTCGCGGCGTGCAATTCAGTTCCCTTTTTTCGCAAATTGACTTCGACGATTTTTTTTGCGTTGTCCCAGGCTCCGCCGGCATTGGCCATGAAGATGGCCTGGAACAGACCAAAGAAGGCAATGCCGACCAGATAACCGATGAATAAATACGGATTAAAGAACGCCAGGGCGAGGGCGAGGCAAAAGACGGTGATGAAAATATTCCACATGCCTCGTTGAGCATAAACGGTGCAGATTCGAACAACTTCCTTGCTATCTTCCGGGGAAGCTTCACGTGCATGCAGGTTCAAATGGTTTTTGATGAAGACCACGGCACGATACGCGCCGGTGACTACGGCCTGCGTGCTCGCGCCGGTAAACCAATAGACCGTGGCTCCGCCGACGAGCAGCCCAACGATGATTTCAGGCTGTACCAGGCTTAAACGCCTGATGACATCGCCGGACAAGTTCTGCAGCAGGATAATAATGCCAAAGACCATGGTTGTCGCGCCGACGACGGCGGTGCCGATGAGCACTGGTTTGGCAGTGGCTTTGAAGGTGTTTCCGCAACCGTCGCCTTTCTCCAGGAGGAGCTTTCCGGTTTCGAAGTCCGGGATAAACCCGAATTTGTCGACAATATCGTCTTCGACACCTTCGAGGGTTTCGATCTGGCTCAATTCGTACACGGATTGAGCGTTGTCGGTGACGGGGCCGTAGCTGTCCACGGCGATAGTGACGGGACCCATGCCGAGAAAGCCAAAGGCGACCAGGCCGAACGCGAATACGGGAGCGGCAAATTTGAATTGGTCGGGCATGAGCGCAAAGATTGGCGAGCCGGTGAAGGTCGCCAGCATCCAGGCCACGACCATGAGGCCCGCGATACAAAGTCCCATCCAAAATCCGGAAAAATTACCGGCGACAAACCCCGCCAGAATATTTAGTGAGGCGCCGCCGTGTTTGGAACAGGTGGTTACTTCCTTGACGTGTTGTGAGTTCATGCTGGTAAAAATTTTCGTAAATTCAGGAATCAATGCTCCTGCAGCTGTGCCGCAGGAAATGATGGCGGAGATGGCCCACCACAGGTTTGGGTCCAGCCCGGGCTGTTTGCCGAGCAAAAACCACGTTGCAATGAATGTGCTCACAATGGAAACGGTAGAAGTGATCCAAACCAGGTGCGTTAGCGGTGTTTCGAAATCAAAATCGTTTTTATTTTTGAATTGAAAGCGGGTCAGCACGTTGTTCAGACCATAGGAGGCCAATGACGTCACAATCATCAGCATCCGCATGGTGAAAAGCCAAATGATAAGTGTGGCGCAAATGACGGGGACGGGGGCGAGGGTCAACGCCAGGAACGCGATTAGTGCCACGCCAGTCACGCCGTAGGTTTCGAAGCCGTCGGCGGTGGGACCGACTGAATCGCCGGCGTTGTCGCCAGTGCAATCGGCGATGACACCGGGGTTTTTAGGGTCATCCTCAGGCAATTTGAAAGTGATTTTCATCAAGTCCGAGCCGATGTCGGCGATTTTGGTGAAGATGCCGCCGCAGATGCGCAGCGCGGCCGCTCCAAGCGATTCGCCGATGGCAAATCCAATGAAGCAGGGACCGGCCAGTTCGCGCGGCAGGAACACCAAAATACAAATCATGAAAAAGAGTTCGATGCAGACCAACAACAGCCCCACGCTCATGCCTGAGCGCAAGGGGATGGCGAGGGTGTCCAGGGGTTTTGCGCGGAGGGCTGAAAAGGCGGTGCGGGAGTTGGCGGTGGTATTGATGCGGATGCCGAACCATGCGACTGCGCCGGCTCCGTTGATTCCCACGAGGGATGCGGTGAGAATCAGGGCGAGTGCGGAATAACTGACGTGCTCGAGCATTCTGAAATAAAAAAAGATACAACTGGCGACCAACAACCACAGGATGACAAGAAATTTTCCCTGTTGAAGCAGGTACGTTTTGCACGTTTCCCAAATCATGGCTGATACCCGCGCCATGCAATTGTGGACGGGCAGGGCCTTGATGCGTTTGTATTGCACGAGGCCGAATATCATGCCGAGGGCACAGACGATGAGGCCGCCATACATCAGCCAGACACCGCTAAGGCCGTCCAAACCGCTAAAGGTGACGGAGTTGAGGGGCGGGATTTTGATGTCCTCGTCGCTGGCGTGGGTCTTGAGTGGAAGGAGTGTGGCAATGATGGAGAGAAGGAACAGAGCGTGAGACCACGAGACCGTGAGACAGTGAGAAGGATACGACTTCGAGCGATTTTGGCGCGAAATAGTTGGAGCATACTGATGTCCGCTGCTGCGCAAAAGAGGGGGGTGATGCGAACGTGTGATTTTGGAGAATAATGAGTTCATAACGTGGATAGGCACCTTGAGGAGGGTTGAAATTCCCCGTGGGTTTCTTGCAACTTTTCAAGGGCGCGCAAAAAGGTCTCCTGGGGCATGCTGACGGCTTCGACGGAAACGAGCAGGTTTCGGCGCTGGTAGAATTTTTTTACGGGATCAGCGTTTTCGTTGTATGCAGCGAGCCGGGTCCGAACGGCTGCGGGACGGTCGTCGTCGCGCTGTACCAATTGTCCGCCGCAATTATCGCAGATGCCGTCGATTTTTGGCGGGAGAGATTCGACATGGAACACGGCCTTGCATTTGGCACAAGTGCGCCGGCCGCTGAGACGGGCGATGATTTTCCGCCGCGGGAGCTCATAACTCAGGACTGCGTCCAGCCGGACGCCTTGTTGCGCGAGGAGCTTTTCGAGGGCCTCTGCCTGAGCAACCGTACGGGGGAAACCGTCCAATAAAAAACCGCCTCCGCAATGCAGACATCGGGAACGTTCCGCGATGAGTGACAGGACGGTTTCGTCGGGGACCAATTTGCCGCGGTTCATGTACGCGAGCGCCAATTTCATGGTCGGCGCGGGTCCGCCATTCTCAAAGCAGCCTGTTGCACAGCGAAAGATGTCGCCGGTTGAGAGATGGCAGGCGCCGAAGTGTTCGCTCAATAATTTGGCCTGGGTGCCTTTGCCGACACCGGGTGCGCCGAGGAGGACGAACCGATACGGATGGGGTTGCAGTTGAGGCAAAACAGAACAGCGAGCATTGCCGCCTTTGAGCCAGGCCGCGCGATCGTTTTTTAAGTCCATGGCGATAGTTTCGGCGGGATTCGGCCGGGGAACTACACGGCTGTTGCCAATGTTGCAACGAGGGTTGCCGTGGGGATGCGGAGCGGTTGACGTCGCTGCTACCGCGATTGCGGAATCTGACGGATTGGACGGATCGATTGGCTGGGAAAATTGGGGCGGCACCGGAGCACGCGGGAGCACCGCCCTACCGTATCTTAGGCTGCGTCAATAGCGGGAGTTGTATGCGTCAATCGGGCTAAAATGTGAAATGCTTCTGATATACTGGGCGCGCTCGAATTCGGAGGGGGCGGCACAATTTTTTTGGCTCAAACTGCCTTTGAGTTGTTCCACGGATTCATAGTCCCGGTCTTCCATCCATGAAACCATTTCGCGCTCGATGACGCGGATTTGGGCAAGGCCGTGGCGCAAGAGGGTAGAGCACAACATGGTCACGTCTGCGCCAGCCATGAGCATTTTCAAAACGTCGGGGGCGCGGTGGATACCGCTGGTGGCTGCGAGGCTCGAGCGCACTTTCCCGCGCAGAATTGCGATCCAACGCAAGGGCAGACGCATAGCCATGGGGGTACTGAGCAGGATGTGCGGCTTGACGTCGAGAGATTCGAGGTCAATGTCCGGCTGATAAAAACGGTTGAAGAGGACCAGGCCGTCTGCGCCGGCTTCGTCGAGACGGCGGGCCATGTTTGAGAAATTGGTGAAGAAAGGGCTGAGCTTTACAGCCACGGGAATTGTAACCTCGGATTTCACCGCTTTTACAATGTCCAAATACGAGCGTTCGATATCCGCAGCGGTGAGATTGGGATCGGTGGGTATGCTATATATGTTCAGTTCGAGCGCATCGGCGCCGGCTTCCTGGATGCGGCGCGCATAATGTGTCCAGGTGCCAGGCGTGCCGGACGCGTTGAGGCTGGCGATAATGGGGATGCGGACCGTAGTTTTTGCGCGGAGAATATGTTTTAAATAACCGGCAGGACCGAGGTTAAATTCTTCAGGCTCCGGAAAGTAGGTGAGCGATTCGGCAAAGCTCTCGGTGCCTTGCTCCAGGTTTTTCGCGAGTTCCATCCGGTCATGGCGCAGTTGTTCCTCGAACAACGAATACAGGACCACGGCAGAGGCGCCGGCATCCTCCATTTGTTTTATGGTCTCAATTTCTTCGGACAATGGGCAGGCCGAGACGACAAGCGGCGTGCGCAATTTCAAACCGAGATAGCTGGTGCTTAAGTTCATAACGTAATTCACGGTTGTTCGCTGATGGTCGACGGTATTTTGGAGGCGCCGGGTTCCGGATCGGCCGGTGCAGAGCCGCGTGTTTGCAAAAATTGATAAAATTTCCAGCGGCGTACGACGTCTGCCTGAGCCTGAGCAAACAATTTTTTGGCTTCATCCGGGCGGCTTTTGGTCAGCATTTTGAAGCGGTTTTCGGAGAGCAAATAGTCATCGAGTTTGAGTCGGGGCGCCTGGGAGTCCAATTGGAGCGGATTTTCCCCGTGGTCGGCCCGGCGGGGGTCGTAGCGATAGAGCAGCCACTGCCCGGTGTCGACCGCGAGTTTTTGCTGCCGCGCGCCCGCACCGGCGTCCAGGGCGATGCCGTGTGCGATGCAGTGACTGTAAGCGATGATGAGCGACGGCCCGGGATACGATTCGGCTTCGATGAATGCCTTGAGCGTGTGCTCGTCTTTCGCACCCATGGCGACGCTGGCCACGTAAATGTTTCCATAGGTCATGGCGATGAGCCCCAGATCCTTTTTGGCGGATGGCTTGCCGCCTGCGGCAAATTTTGCGATCGCCCCGCGCGGAGTGGCCTTGGACATTTGTCCGCCGGTGTTCGAGTAAACCTCAGTGTCGAGGACCAGCACGTTTACTTTGTGTCCACTGGCAAGCACGTGGTCGAGTCCGCCGTAACCGATGTCGTAGGCCCAGCCGTCGCCACCGACTATCCACACGCTTTTTTTCACGAGTTGATCGGCCAGCGGCAAGAGCAGTTTTGCTTCGGGAGCATCGAGTCTTTTCAGCTTTTCTTTTAGGGCGGCGACACGCTCGCGTTGGTCGTGGATGCCGGCCTCGTCGGATTGGTTAGCCAGGAGAATTTCGATGACGAATTCGTCGCCGAGTCTGGGAGACAATTTCGCCAGCAGCTCGCGGGCGAATTCCTTCTGTTTATCGAGGGAAATCCGAAAGCCAAGGCCAAATTCGGCGTTATCTTCGAAGAGTGAATTGCACCAGGCTGGGCCGCGGCCGGAGTTGTCCTTTGTGTAAGGCGTCGCAGGCAAATTGCCGCCGTAAATGGAGGAGCAACCCGTCGCATTTGCGATAATCAGGCGGTCTCCGAACAGTTGCGTCAGCAATTTGATGTATTGCGTCTCGCCACAACCGGCGCAGGCGCCGCTGAATTCGAACAACGGCCGCATGAATTGTTGCTGGCGCAATACGCTGGATTTAATTTTGCCATGGTCCAATTCAGGCAGTCCGAGAAAATAGTTCCAATTTTCACCTTCGGCGGCGCGCAAGGGCGGCTGCGGGCGCATGTTGATGGCTTTGAGTTTTGTTTCCGTTTTATTTTTAGCCGGGCAAACGTCCACACAAAGACCGCAACCGGTACAATCCTCCGGGGCCACTTGCAGCAAAAAAGAAAGGCCCTTGAATTCCGGAACGCGCGCGGCTGTCGATTTGAATGTGGCGGGCGCGCCGTTCAAGGTGCCGGGCTGGCAGACTTTTGCCCGGATGGTCGCGTGCGGGCAAATCGCGACACACTTGAGGCATTGTATGCACGTCTTTTCGTCCCAAACGGGAATTTCGAGAGCAAGATTTCGCTTTTCATACTGCGCGGTTCCCGTGGGAAACGTTCCATCGTTTGGGAAGGCGCTGACGGGCAGGCTATCGCCTTGTCCGGCGGCAAGTTTCCCAAGGACATCGCGGACAAATAGCGGCGCGTCGCGTGAAATTGGCGGGAGCAAGCCGCCCGCGCCGTTGAGCCGGCAATCAGCCAGGGGAACTTCGTGCAAATGTTCCAGCGTATGATCCACCGCTCTTAGATTCATCTGGACGATTTCCTCGCCTTTTTTGCCGTACGTTTTTTTGATGGAGTTTTTAATGGCGGCAATCGCCTCCTCTTTTGGCAACACGCCGGACAACGCAAAAAAGCAGACCTGCATGACGGTATTGATGCGGCCGCCCATGCCGCAGTCGCGCGCGACATTTGAAGCGTCGATGACAAAAAGGCGGGCTTTCTTTGCCAGCAAATATTCCTGGACGGGTGTCGGTAATTTGTTCCAAATGTTTTCGGGAGCAAGAGGTGTATTGAGCAGGAATGTCCCGCCTGGGACCAGAACGCGCAGGATGTCGTAACGTTCCAGGAAAACAGAATGATGGCACGCGACGAAATTTGCGCTTGAAATCAAATACGTGGAGCGGATGGGTTGGGGTCCGAAGCGCAAATGAGAAACGGTCATACTGCCTGCTTTTTTTGAATCATAAACGAAATATCCCTGGGCGAAGTTGTCGGTTTCCTCCCCAATGATTTTGATGGAATTCTTATTGGCGCCCACCGTTCCGTCTGAACCGAGGCCGTAAAAGAGAGCGCGCACGACGTTGTCCGGTTCGGTGGAGAATTCGGGGTCGTAAGGGAGGCTCGTGTGAGAGACGTCATCGTTGATGCCCACGGTAAAATGCTTTTTTGGCGAATCCGGCGCGTTGGCATTTATGTTGTCGAAGACCGCCTTGACCATTGCCGGGGAGAATTCTTTGGAGGACAGACCGTACCGGCCTCCGGTGATGGCTGGTAAAGTTTTGAAGTGCCGATCGCCTTCTGTCATGTGTTCAAGAATTGCCGTCACGCAATCCTGGTAGAGAGGTTCGCCGGTTGCCCCCGGTTCTTTGGTGCGGTCCAACACCGCGATTTTTCGGACGGTCTGTGGCAACGCTTCTACAAATCGGCGGCCATCGAACGGACGGTATAATCGCACCTTGAGCAGGCCGACTTTTTCTCCGCGGCTGACGAGGTACGCGACGGTTTCATGCGCGGTTTCACAGCCTGATCCCATGAGCACGATAACGCGTTCGGCGTCCGGCGCGCCGACGTAATCGAACAAATGGTACTGCCGGCCGGTCCAGTGGAAAAAGTCATCCATGACCCGTTGCACGATGCCGGGGCATTCGGCGTAGAATGGATTGATGGCTTCGCGCCCCTGGAAAAATGCATCGGGATTTTGGGACGTGCCGCGCAACACAGGGCGGTCGGGAGTCATGGCCCTCGCGCGGTGCGCGGCGATTAACGCCTCGTCGAATAGCGCGCTCATGACCTCTTCATCAAGCAATTCGATTTTCGATACTTCGTGGGACGTGCGGAAACCGTCGAAAAAATGAATGAACGGCAGGCGGGCGCGGAATGATGCGGCCTGGGAAATGAGGGCGAAATCCATCGTTTCCTGGACGGAGGCAGCGCCGAGCATGCCCCATCCGGTAGAGCGGCAGGCCATGACGTCACTGTGATCTCCAAAAATCGAAAGGGCATGCGTGGCAATCGTGCGCGCGGTGACGTGGAAAACCGTCGGCAACAGTTCACCAGCGATCTTAAACATATTGGGAACCATCAACAGCAATCCCTGGGAGGCCGTGAACGTGGTGCTAATGGAGCCTGTTTGCAGCATGCCGTGAACGGCTCCGGCCGCGCCGCCTTCGCTTTGCATTTCAACGATAGCCGGCGTCGTGCCCCAGAGGTTCTTTTTTCCGTCCGCAGCCCATTGATCACACCACTCTCCAATGGGCGATGAGGGGGTAATGGGATAAATCGCCATCGTTTCGTTCAGGCGAAAGGCGACATAGGCGGCGGCTTCGCAACCATCAAGCGTCTTCCAGGTTTTTTTTGGTTTGCGGGTTAAATGGATTTCGCGTGTAGTGCTCATACTAGAAAAATTGTATTTCGGCCAAATAATCCCGGGCGGCGGGCTCACGGTTAATTTTTAGTCCCGCGCTTTCGGCGATGTGTTGCATGGTGTGGTTTTCGGATTGCACAATTGCGCTCAGATGAGAAAGCTTTTCGGCGCGGGCAACTGCAACCAGGCGTCTCATCAATTCGCTTCCGAGTCCCCGGCGTTGCCATCGGTCGCTTACCAGCAATGCAAATTCCGCTTCGTTCCGGGAATGCAGTTTGCTCAAGCGGCCGACGCCGAGAATTTCCCGGTCCTCCAGCCTGGGGCCTTTGCGCTCAACGACGAGCGCAATTTCGCGGTCGTAATCGTTGAAGCAAATTCGGGTCAATCGTTCGTGGGCAATTCTGTCCGTGAGTTTTAACGACGAGAAATAGCGATGATAAACGCTCTCCTCGGATAAGGTCTGATGAAATTGAACCATAAGCGGTTCGTCCTCGGGGCGAATGGGCCGAATAGTCACCGGCGTGCCATCCTTTAACTTCCATTCCGAAACATATTGGACGGGGTAGGGGCGAATCGCGGCGGTTGGAAGTTCGTCTTCGCTCATGTCTTTATCATGAAGGACCACGCGTGCATCGAGAGCAAGCAGCCGGTCCGGCGAGGCGAGCAGGGGATTGACGTCAATTTCCGAAATCCACCTTTGTTCGACAACCAACTGGCTGAAACGCACAAGCAGTTCCTCCAGGGCGGCCAAATTGACCGTCGCGCGTCCGCGAACGCCCTTAAGGGCCGTGTAGATTTTTGTTTGCTCGATCAGACGACGAGCGAGGGTGGCATTCAGCGGCGGGAGTGCGAGGGCACGGTCTTTGAATACTTCCACGAGTTGACCGCCGGCGCCGAAAAGCAGGACTGGTCCGAATTGCGGATCAATGCTGCTGCCTAAAATGATTTCATAGCCGTCCCGTGACTTGATCATTGGCTGGACGGTCACACCTAAAAAATTGCTTTCGCCGGCTCTTTCCTTTACCGCCTGGGCAATCGATTTCCAGGCGGTCTTCACCGCTGAGGGAGTTCTGATATTCAATTGGACGCCGCCGACGTCGGTCTTGTGGGTGATGGTTTCGGAATACAATTTCAGGACGACGGGATAGCCGATTTTTGCCGCGAGCCTGACCGCCTCGGATTCAGATTTGGCCACGTACGTTTCAACAGTTGGGATGCCGTAGGCGGCGAGCAGCTTTTTGGATTCAAATTCGGTGAGAATGGCGCGGCCGGATTTGCGAATGTTTTGGATGAAGGCTTCCACATCGGTCCGGGACGGCCGGCTGTTGGTATTTTCGTCGATCAGGGCCGGTGTTTCATAAAGCGCCTTGAGATTCTGGCTATAGCGCCACATGTATTGAAAGGCGCGCGCGGCGGTATCGGGGTAATCGTAGGTGGGAATGCCGGCGGCGTTGAGAATGTCTTCCCCGCGCGCGACTTCAAGACCACCCATCCAACTGGCGAGGATCGGTTTGCCGTCCAGTTTGGCAAAGGGCTTTATTTGCTCCGCGGTTCCCGTGGGGTCAGTCATCGCCTGGGGCGTCAGAATGACAAGCACGCCGTCGCAGTTTGGGTCTTTGGCGGAAATATCAATGGCCCTGGCGTACGTTTCGGGCGCGGCATCGCCGAGAATGTCCACGGGGTTGTTGCGGCTCCAATGTGGGGGAAGCAATTCGCTGTAGGCCTTGAATGTTTGAGGCGAGAGCACGGCCAATTCCCCGCCACAGCCAACCAGCATGTCAGTCGCCAACACTCCCGGGCCGCCGGCATTTGTGATGATGGTCAGTTTCGGGCCTTTGGGACGCGGCTGTTTGCCCAGGACTTCAGCCATGTGAAAGAGTTCGGCAATAGTGTTTACTCGCAGGACGCCGGCGCGGCGAAACGCCGCTTCGAGAACTTCATCGCTGCCCGTGAGCGAACCGGTGTGTGAGGCGGCGGCTTTGGCGGCCTGTTCGGTGCGGCCGGGTTTGATGACGATGATGGGTTTGGTGAGGGCGACCTCGCGCGCGGCAGAGAGAAACGCGCGCGCATCTCCGATAGTTTCCATGTATATGACGATGCTTTTGGTATCCGGATCGTCGCCCAGATGATAAATCAGATCGCCCCAGCTTACGTCCAGCATCGAACCGAGCGACGCGAAGAGGCTGAAGCCGACATTTTCCTTGAGGCTCCAGTCCAGGACGGCGGTACAAAGCGCGCCGCTTTGGCTTAAGAATCCAACTCCTCCCGGCCGTGCGATTGTGGTGGCGAAGGTCGCGTTTAGCCCAAGTTTCGGGACCATCACACCCAGGCAGTTCGGCCCGACAATTCTCATGCCGGTTTCGCGAGCCTGCGAAAGAATTTCCTGCTCGAGTTCCGCGCCTTCTGCGCCGATTTCCTTGAACCCGGCGGAGATGATAATGACACCGGGAACTCCGGCCTTCGCGCATTCGGAGATGACGCCCGGCACGGATTTGGCCGGAGTGCACACCACCGCCAGGTCCACTTTTTCGGGCACCGCGGCGATATCGGGATACGCTTTTACACACAAGACGGAGGAGCGTTTGGGGTTGATCGGATAAACGACGCCTTCAAATCCGCCTCGTCCCAG
>Ga0335073_10011549_pt1 | contig 12408 bp, 11 predicted proteins | sample Lox_Sample_22_FD_207093 | JGI IMG/M metagenome (GOLD analysis project Ga0335073, IMG submission 207093) | Soil microbial communities from Loxahatchee National Wildlife Refuge, Florida, United States - Lox_Sample_2.2 | ecosystem: Environmental > Terrestrial > Soil > Wetlands | place: USA... | reverse complement strand
GTCCGCCTCGGCGCCGTACGCGTGGCTCGCGTTCGAGGGACGCTGGGGCCAGAAGGAAGCGGGCATCAACAATGGCCCGACCGGTCCCGCGTCCAAGGAGCAGTGGCTGGCTCCGATCGAATGGTCAGAAGGCTTGCGCGACACGAGCGTCGAGGTCCCGAGCGGGACCGCTTTCGGTCTGAGCGTCGGCAACTTCTTCTGTGGTGCCGTGACCGGCAGCGCAACGGCATTGAATTGGGCGCTGATCCATCCGGTGCCGTTTGTGGCGTTGCTGCTGCTTGCGTTTGTGGGTCTCCTCGTCGCGCTCGAGAGGACAACCTGGCGGCCGTCGGATCCCCATCCCTTGCGACGCCGGCGCCAGGGCGGTCAGATCTTCCGCGCGGCGGGACGTGTCTACGTCGAGAACATCCCGGTGTTCGCGGCGGCGGGCGTGATCTTCATTCCGATCTATGTCTTGGCGGCTGCGCTCCAGTGGGTGGTCTTCCACGTTACGAGCGTTGCGCCACTCGTCGCGCTGGACGGGCGGCATGGTGCCGTCACAGCATTTCTCGCCGTCCTGATCGGAGGGGTAGGGGGCCTGTTCGCGTCTGTGATCGCGACCGGCGCGGTGGCGGTCATCCTCGGCGAGCGCGACGCCGGCCGCCAAATCTCCGCCGGTGAGGCGTACCGGCGCGTCATCGGGCGCTGGCGATCACTGGGCAGAGGCATGGTGACCGAGCTCGGGATGGTTCTCCTGCTCACGATCACGGTCGTCGGGATCCCGTTCGCGATCCATCGCTTCATCCGTTGGTCGCTGTTTGCCGAGGCGTGCATGCTCGACGACCTCCCCGCCAACGAATCACTTCGCCGCAGCTCCGAACTGGTGAAGGGTCGCTGGTGGCGCACGTTCGGTTTCACCGTGGTCGTCGACGTGCTCGCGATCCTCTCCGGCCCGCTGCTTGGGGTCGGACTGCTGCTCCTGACCGACCATTCGCTCAACTTCATCAACCTCGCAGCGGCGCTCGTATACACGTTCACCGTGCCCTTCGCGGCGATCCAGTTGACGCTCTACTACTTCGACCTCGAGGCCCGAGGCGCCGCGGCGCCGTCGCGGCTCGCGACAATGTCCTCGTGAGCGCCGACGAAGGAGACGAACATGACGGTCGGGAAGGCCAAAGCAGTCACCCCCAACGACGACGATGAGCAGTACCAATGTGAGGTGCCCTGCTTCACCAAGATCGACGAGCCGCGCATCCGTGACCACCTTCAGAAGGATGAGTTCTTCTGGCTTGACCTACAATCGCCCGGGGAGAAGGAGCTGACGCAGCTCCGCGAGACCTTCGGCTTTCATCCGCTCGCGCTGGAGGACAGCGAGCACTTTCGCCAGCGCCCCAAGCTCGACGACTACGGCGAATACGTCTTCCTTGTCTTCTACGGCGCGGTCTCTCAGCACACCCGGCAGCGCGGCCTCCTGCGCGAGGTGCACATGTTCATCAGTGGCCACTATCTCATCACGATTCATCGCGGTCCCCTCCCGCCGTTCGATCGGGAGCGCGAGCAACTGGACGGGCGCGTCCTGCACAGTGAGCAGTTCCTGCTCTATCGCGTCCTCGACGCCCTTGTCGACAGTTTCTTTCCCGTGCTGTCGGGCATGGACAACGAGATCGACAACCTCGAAGCCGCCGTCCTCGCCAACCCCAGCGAGGAGCAACTAGAACGGCTGTTTGCGCTCAAGCGTGAGCTGCTCACCATGCGCAAGGTGGTGACGCCCGAGCGCGACCTGTTCGCGACTTCCGTCGACCGCATCGCCAAGCTTCCCGGCCTGGAGCTCGACGAGCGCGACTACTTCCGCGACATCTACGACCACCTGATCCGCATCAGCGACCTGATCGACTCCTACCGCGATCTGCTCTCAGGCGCCAGCGATCTGTACCTGTCGACGGTCAGCAACCGCCAGAACGACGTGATGAAGCAGCTCACGGTGATTGCCACTGTGTTCCTGCCCCTCGGCTTTATCACCGGGTTCTTTGGAATGAACTTCAGCTACCTCGTGACCCACCTGATCACGCCTGAGTGGGTGTTCTGGGTGGTCGGAGTCGGCAGCATGCTCGCCACATGCGTCGGTCTACTGTTTTTCTTCCGCCGCAAGGGCTGGGTATGAGCTCAAAGCGACCGCGTGCGGACCGCGACGCGGGGTCGTTCCTCGCTGGCGTTGTCACGGTCGGTGAGCTTGTAGACGAACCGCCTCCGAGCATCGTGGTAGCCAGGGTCGGGTCCGAAGAAGCATTCGCGGCAGCGGGCCAGTTCCTCCTCGCGGTACGCCTGAAGCGGCTTGACCCGCTCGTCGTGGGCTCGCCGGCGTCGTTTGTCGCGCAGGCGTTGCCGGTGCAATCCGTCGCGTGCGACCCGTTCGGCGAAGTCTGAGGTCCGAGCCCGAAAGCCCTCCAGGTCCCCGTCGAGGGCGGCGTCGATCAACCCGATCCGCAGCGCCTCGGAGGCTCCAATCGGGCGGAACGGCGCCCCTGTCAGTCGCGCCGTCGTGGCCGGCCCAACCCGTCGCGGCAGCAGGTAGGTCCAATATTCCGACCCGTACAGCCCGCCCATGTGTTGGTAGTAGGGATTCAGGACCGTGTCGTTTCGCGCGAGGACGTAGTCGGCCGCCAGTGCGAGTGGAACGCCGCCCGCGCCGGCGTCCCCGGCGATCGCCGAGATCACCAGATGGGACTCGGTCGTGGCGATGTCCTTGACGAGGTCGTCGATGGCGTGCAGGTTGCGCCAGGACTCGGTCCCTGGGTCGTCGGCGGCCTCGATCTCGTTCAGGTGGATGCCGTTTGAGAAGTAGTCGTCACCGCCGAGCAGGACGATCGCCTTGGTGTCCCGCTGCGCACGCGCGTGCGCGTACGCCTCGCGCAGTCGGAGGCACTGGTCGGTGCTCATCGCGCCGTTGTAGAACGCAAACCTCAGGTAACCCACGTCTCCGTGTTCGGTATACGCGATCTCGCGGTATGTGTGCCCCTCGGGAACCTGCGCGTCGACGGCGATCCCGACCTCGGGGACGTCAAGCTTCACGCCCGCAACCGCGAGCGCACGAGCGGCCGGCAGCTTGAAATGCCTTAAGCCGTCGCGGCCCTGGCCCTTGAGGTGGGTGATCCATACCGCCCCATCGACCGTCGCCCGGCAGATCGCGCCGTTGCGCTGCGCCAGCAGTTCTCCCGGCTGGCCTCGAAGCGATTGTTCGGGGTGAGCCCCAAAGAGGTGAAAGGCCTGCCCGTCGATCGTGTCAAGTACCCCCGGCGATCCGTCGGCCGCGCGGATCTTCCGCAGTACGCGCTCGCTCCGGTCGCATGTCCAATCGATCGCGCGGACCTCCTGGGTCATCAGCGGCAGGCACGGCCCGACCCCCACCTTCGCTCCGGCGGCCCGTGCGGAGGGCGCTTCGCCGACCAGCACGAGTCGGTCGATCGCGTCGACGATCGCCTCGCTCGCGGCGCGGCGGACCTCGTGCGAGTACAGGCTGCTCTTGGTTGCCTTGCGCACGGCGAACGTACTGGTCGCCCACACTTCCCCGGCATCGAAGTCGCCGTTCGCCTGGAGCACGGTTACCCCCCAGTCCGGCTTGTCCAGCTCGATCGCCCAGTCGAGCGAAGACGGACCACGATCGCCCCGCGGTCCCGGATGAACGATCAGGCAGCAGTGACGTCCCCAGATCGATTCAGGGATCCGCGTCTTGAGGAACGGGCAGACGATCAGATCCGGGGCCTGCGCTCGTACCGCGGCCTCCATCTCCGAGGCTGACCCCACGACCGCGATCGCGACGTCATGACCGAGCTCGGTCAACGCGATCCAGGCACGCTGGCTCAAGCTGTTGTGTGCCGATACGAGGAAGAGAATTTGCATGGCTCTGGTCCTAAGAGGGCGCTCACGCTTCTGAGATACACGGACGGAGCGGCGCGTCGGGCCGCACCCGGGCGTAGACTCGCGCCGTCCAGGTGACCCCTCCCAGGGAGGACCCATGCCCGATGTCGAGGTCGGTGAAGCGCGCGCTGGTACGAACGGGATCTCGCGGCGGCGATTCATCGGGTATCTGATCGCGGCGCCCACGCTCGTCGCCGCCGCCGATCTGCGTGCGGCGCCGCCCGCGAGCGCCGCGGTGACGACCGTCCAGCCCGTCGACTTCTACGACCTGACGGATCTGCTGACCGACTCGGCCAACCTCACCGCGGGCCTGATCACGGTGACGATCAACTCCGACGGCACCGCGTCGTTCGCGCTTCCGCGCGCCGAGGTCGGCCAGGGAATCACGACCGCGGTCGCGATGGTGATCGCGGACGAACTCGAGCTACCGCTCGACAAGGTCAACATCACGCTGTCGGATGCGCGCCCGGAGCTCGAGTTCAACCAGCTGACCGGCGGGTCGAACTCGATGCATGTTCTCTACGACCAGGTTCGGGTTGCGGCCGCGATTGCCCGTGGCCAGCTGGCCCAGACGGCGGCGGCGCAGCTCGAGACGCCGCTGCCCAAGCTTGCGCTGACGAATGGCGTGATCACGGCACCAGACGGGACGTCGCTCTCGTACGGCTCCCTGGCGAACGCGGCGGCGGCCTCGCGCACGCAGGCGGTGCTGGCGCAGCTGAAGCCGGCCTCGCAGCAGACGCTCGTCGGCACGCCGCAGCCGCGGATCGACGCGATGGAGATCGTGACCGGCAGAAAGCAGTTCGCGATGGATCTCGACGTGCCCGGCGCGCTGCCGACGATGGTGTGCCGTCCTCCGACGATCAACGGGACCGCGCTGGCCGTGCTGAACCAGGCGGAGGTCAGCGCGATGGACGGCGTCACCGACGTCGCGATCATCCCGCACACGGAGTTCGTACCCGGCGGCGTCGCCGTCCGCGCGACGACATTCGGGGAGTGCATCGACGCGGTTCGGGCTCTCCAGGTCCAGTGGGCACCGGGGGCCGCGTCGTCCAAGTCGGACGCCGATGTGCTCCGGGACCTGACGGGCGCCGAGCTCCCGATGACGCCCGGGTTGGGACAGACGCTCGATCAGCGCTTCACGTTCTACTTCCGACCAGGCGACCCGCTGGAGACCAACTGCGCGATCGCCGATGTACAACCAGCCAGCGCCGAGATCTGGTCGGCGATGAAGTCGCCGATCTACTTCCAGGAAACCGTCGCTCAGATCCTTGGGCTGCCCGCGTCGAGCGTGACGGCGCACGTAACGCAAGGCGGCGGGTCGTTCGGCCGGCACCTGTTCGCGGACGCGGCATTCGAAGCCGCAGTGATCTCGAAGGCGATCGGCAAGCCGGTCAAGCTGATGTGGCATCGGACCGACAATTTTCGCCAGGGGCGCGTGCACCCGATGTGCACCTCGCGGGTGCGGATCACCTACCTGGCTAACAACGTGCTGGCGTTCGACCAGCGCCACACGAGCGTGGCGACGGATTTCACGCACGGGCTCGGCGAGATCCTCAGCGCGACCTTGGGCGACGTACCCGAGGGTGACTATCTCGGGTATTCCCAGAGTGTGTTCACGCTCACGGCCAACGTGCCTTACAACTTCGGGCCTGTCACCCAGCTACTCAACGAGGTCTACCACCCGCCGGGTAGCATGTTCAACACCTCGAGCGTGCGCAATATTTACAGCCCGGAGGTGACCGTCGCCAAGGAACTGATGGTCGACCGGGTCGCGAACGCGATGGGGCAGGACCCGTATCAGTTCCGCCGGTCATTCGTGCGCGACTCGCGCATGCTCGCGGTGCTGGACGCGGTGGCGAAGGCGGCCGACTGGGGCAAGCGCATGGCGCCGCTCACCGCCCAGGGAATCGGTATCCACCACGAGTACAAGGGCTACGCCGCGTGTGTGGTCGAGATCGACTGCACGCCAAAGACCGTCAACAGGACGGTTGAGAACGGATATACAGGGCCGAGGGTCACGAGGGTGACCTACGCCGTCGACGTGGGCCTGCCCATCAACCCCCTCGGGCTCGAGGCCCAGATGATCGGCGGGATCATGGACGGGATCGCGCAGGCGCTGACCTACAGCCTGCACCTCCAGGACGGTTACTTCCTCGAAGGCAGCTGGGACAACGCCTACTACACACGGGAGTGGAACTGTCCGCCCAACGATCCACCCTCGGACGGGATCCAGGTGATCATCATGCCGGCTAACCAGAGCGAGCCCGGCGGCGCCGGCGAGTTCGGGGTCGCCGCGTCGATGGCGGCGGTGGCGAACGCGTATGCCCGGGCGACCGGCACGATGCCGACCAGCTTCCCGATCAATCACAACCAGCCGCTCGGGTTCACACCGTTACCGACCGTCCCGCCTATACCCCAGTCCCCTACCGACGGTCTGCAGGAGGCATTCTGATGCCCACGTATACCTTCATGCTGAATGGCGATCAGGTCAGCGTCGACTGTTCAGGTGACCTTCGTCTGCTGTGGGTGCTGCGCGATCTGCTGGGCATCCATGGACCGAAGTACGGGTGCGGCCTGGACGTGTGCAAGGCCTGTACCTGCCACATCAACGGCAAGGCTTTCAATCCGTGCTCGGTACCGGTCAGCGACATCCAGCCTACCGACCAGATCACGACGATCGAGGGCCTCCCGGCGACCGTCGGCCAGGAGCTTCACCCCGTGCAGCAAGCGTGGCTCAAGTACGACGTCGCGCAGTGCGGCTACTGCCAACCCGGCCAGATCATGGCCGCCGTCGCGCTCGTGAAGGAGATCCAGGCCGAGGGCCGGGAGATCACCGACGCCGATATCGACTCGCTGCGCAACATCTGCCGGTGCGGCACGTACCCACGCATCCGCGAGGCGATCGTCGAGGCCGCAACCAGCATGTGAAAGCCCCCCCGGCGAGCGCCCGACGACGCGATTTGAGATGGTCTGTCGCGATTGCTAACGGGCGTACCGACCCCGCACTGGAGGGACCGATGAATTCCGAGACATCCATGGCCGAACTCGAGGCCGAGCAGATCGCACGCGCCAAGGAGTCGGGCCGAACCCCGGTCGTGTTCGTACATGGTCTCTGGCTCTTGCCGTCGAGCTGGGACCGGTGGGCGGCGTTCTTCGAAGAGGATGATTTCGTCGCGCTCACCCCGGGGTGGCCCGACGACCCGGTCACCGTCGAGGAGGCCAAGGCCCACCCGGAGGTGTTCGCCGGCAAGTCGATCGGCGACGTCGCCGACCACAACGCGTCGATCATAACCCAGCTCGACCACACGCCGGTGATCATCGGCCACTCGTTCGGGGGGCTCATCACCCAGATCCTGGCGGGCCGCGGACTCTCGGCCGCTGCCGTGGCGATCGATCCAGCGCCGTTCCGGGGCGTGCTGCCGCTCCCGATCTCCTCGTTGCGCGCCTCGGGGCCCGTGCTCCGCAACCCCGCGAATCGCCACAAGGCGATCCCGCTGACCTACGAGCAGTTCCGCTTCGCGTTCGCGAACGCCGTCGACGAGGACGAAGCCAAGGCGCTGTACGACGAGTTCGCGGTGCCCGCGCCCGGCGAGCCGCTGTTCCAGGCCGCCACCAGCAACCTCAACCCGTGGACCGAGGCGAAGGTCGATACCGAGAACCCGGATCGGGGACCGCTGCTGATCATCTCCGGCGAGAAGGATCACACGGTGCCGAGGGCGTTGACCGATGCCGCGTACAAGCTTCAGTCCCGCAACAGCGCCGAGACCGATTTCGTCGAGATGCCCGGACGCGGCCACGCGCTCACGATCGACCACGGCTGGCGAGAGGTCGCCGAGACCGCTCGCGCGTTCGTGCGGCGCTTCGTGTGAGCAGTGGGCGACGTCGGCGAATCAGCGCCGATGGAAGTGCGGACGGTGGACTACCACACGGCCGGGGAGCCGTTCCGGATCGTCATCAGTGACATCGGCGAGATCGCGGGAGCGACCGTGCGAGAACGGCGCGAGACGGCGGCAACGTCCGAGCGGATCGACTTTGTGCGCCGACTCCTCTGTCACGAGCCGCGCGGTCATGCCGACATGTACGGCTGCTTCAGGGTCCCGCCCGACGATGAGGGCGCGGACTTCGGCGTGCTGTTCTGGCATAAGGACGGCTACTCGACGGCATGTGGCCACGGAACTATCGCGCTAGGCGCCTGGGCGGTGGAATCCGGCCGCATCGCGGCCCCCGATGACGGCGAGGTCGAGGTGGTGATCGACGTACCGTCGGGGCGCGTCGCGGCTCGAGTGCGTTGTACGGCCGGCGCGGTGCAGGAGGTCGCCTTCGTCAACGTGCCCGCCGGCGTGACCGCCCGGGGCGTCGACGCGGGCGGCGTCCAGGTCGATGTCGCATGGGGCGGGGCGTTCTACGCCTTCGTTCCAGCGGGGGTGTTCGGGCTGAGCGTGACTGCCGAGGATCTGCCCGCGCTCGTCGGTGCCGGACGGACGGTCAAGGCTGCCCTGGACGGCGCGCCGGTCTCGCGACATCCCCACGACGACAGGCTGTCCGGTATCTACGGCACCGTCCTATTCGAACGCGTCGGGCCGTGCCACTACCGCAACGTAGCGATCTTTGCCGACGGCGAAGTTGACCGCTCGCCGACGGGGTCCGCCACGTCCGCGCGCACCGCGTTGCTATTGGCCGATGGCGAGATCGGCATCGGCGACGTCTGGCGCAACGATTCCATCACCGGAACGAGCTTCACCGCCAAACCGATCGGCACGGTCGCCGAGGGAGTGCTCACGGAGGTCTCCGGAGCTGCTTTCCGGACCGGCGAGCACCGTTTCATGCTCGACCCTCGCGACCCGCTTGGGACGGGGTTCGTCCTGCGCTGAACGATCGAGCCGGGCTCGAAGCTCGCCGACCGCTGCGATCGCGCTCTCGTCATCATCGGCGCACGGGATCACGTTGAACGCTGAGCAGCCGGCCTCCACGTAGGGGCTCAGAAACTCGGCGACGTGCTCGGGCGTGCCGTAAGGCGAGTAGCGCTCGAATGGTTCGAAGGGCATCTGGTAGAAGAGCTGCATCTGCGCGGCCAGCGGCTCGCGCGCGGCCTCACGGGTGGGGCCAAAGCCGCACCACACGTTCAGCGCGTGCTCGAACCCGCTCGCGTCTCTGCCGGCCTCCGTCGCCCCGTCGGCAATCTGGTCCCGCACCGCCGCGAACCGGCGAGGGGAGACCCAGATCCCGAGCCAGCCGTCGCCGAGTCTCGCCGCGCGGCTGACCGCCGCCGCTGAGCGTCCGCCGACGATCAGCGGTATGCGCGGCGCCGGCGCGGGCACGATCAGCGCGTCTTGCAGTGAGAAGAACTCGCCGTCGAACGTGAGCGGCGTGCCGCCGGCAAGGCCCCGCAGGATCTGAAGGCATTCGTCCATCCGGCGCCCACGCGTCCTTGGGTCCACGCCGCAGACCTCGATCTCGTGTCGGTCCTCGCCGCCGATCCCGACGCCGAGCGTGAGCCGGCCCGGCGCGAGCTCGCCGATCGTGGCGAGCTGCCGGGCGACCGGAACCGGGTGGCGCAACGGCAGTAGGTAGAGCCCGACGTACACCGGCAGCTCAGCCTGCGCAGCGAGCATCGAGGTGGCGGTGATCAGCCCGTCCGACCCCGCTCCTACGAAGAAGCTCACGTGGTCGCCGACGCACACGTGATCGATGCCCTCCTCGGCAACGCGAGCGAGCGTCGCATGCAGCTGCTCCGGCTCGCCGGCCAGGTGACCGACCGGAGGGAAAAGGCCGACACGGACGCTGGCCATCGGATCAGCCCCGTGAGTTCGCCGGCTGCGCCTGTCCGGCGATCAGCGGTCGCACGATCGGCGGCATCGCCTGCCATCGGCCTTCGCGCACCTGGTCGAGCTCAAGCCCGCAGGCCGCGATCAGCTCCGCGGTCGCGCGGTTGCAGCGACAGCCTCGCGCGAAGTGGCGCCACGGCCCGGCGAGGCGGTCTTGCCAGTACGCGAGCGTCGGCGAGTCAGAGCGCACGTGTTCGATGAACAGCAGCTGCCCGCCGGGGCGCAACACCCGCGCGATCTCGCGCATCGCACGATCGGGAGCGTCGACAGTGCACAACACGAAGGTCGAGACGATCGTGTCGACCGACCCGTCGGCGAACGGCAGCCGCTCCGCGCTCGCGTCGAGGACCCGCGCGCGCCGGACGCCGCGGCTGAGCCGCTTCTCGAGGCGCACGCGCATCGCGGCGTCCGGTTCGATCAGCACAAGCTCGTCGAGGTTCTCGGGGTAATACGGCAGGTTCAAACCAGTGCCGGCGCCGATCTCCACCGTGCACCCGCGCGCGCGGCCGAGCAACTCACTGCGGCGAGCGCGCAACCCGGCCCGCTCGCTCACCCACAGGAAGGGGTCATACAGACGTGCGAAACCGCGCGCCCAGACCGGCGAGCCGCGCCGTGCTGTGACATGTGTGATGTCGTTTTCCATGACGGCGACGATAGGCACGCCGCGCTTGCACCGCATCGCTCGTCTGGGCCATCCGCGCAAGATGGCCGGTTCGGGTGATCGGCGCTAAAGCAGGCCCAGGCGCGCCGCCTCGGCGACCGCCGCCGTACGGGATCCGCGCCCCAGCTTGTGGCGGATGTTTGCGACATGGCGATGCACGGTGTGCTGGCTCAAGACCAGCTGCTCGGCGATCTCCCGGTCGCTCAAGCCCCTCGCCACCAGCGCCAGCACCTCGCGCTCCCGGCCGGACAGCAGCACCGCCGCAGGCTCGCCCCCAACCTGGGCGTGAGTGTCGCGTACCAGAGCCGATCGCAATGCGCGCGCCACCGATTGCGTATCCCCCACCCACGGGAAATGGGCGCTCCCGTCTAGCGGCATCAGCGTCGCCCCCGGGACCGCCGCCGCCAGCTCGCGGCCGAGTCGGTAGGGAACCGCGCGATCGCCCCGGCGATGCACGACCAGCGTCGGCGCGCGCACCCGTTCCGATTCCGCTCGAACGTCGTTGCGGTAAGTGAGCTCCAGGAGGGCCGCGGCGACCTCCGGGCTCGCCGCCGCTCGCTGATACCGCGCCAGTCGCTCCTGCTGGGCACCGCTCGCTTCCCCGAGGAAGATGTCAGCCAGCACGCGCGACCCCAGTCCCCAATGAGAGCGCACGGTCGCCACAATCGCCTCGCGCACCTCCGGCGAGGTGATCGCAGATCCATCGGCATAAGCGCCGTAAAGCAACAAATGGCTCACCCGCTCAGGGAACCGAGCCGCAAACGCGATCGCCGCGCACCCACCCGACGAGCCCCCAGCCAGCACGACCCGCTCCAAAGCCAGCTCGTCGAGCACGGCACCAAGCAGTGCAACCTCACCCTCGAGGGTCAGTTCCTCCTCGCGCACATCACGATCAGACACACCGACACCGAGCCGGTCATAACGCACCACCGAGTACCCCTCGCCGACCGACTCCCACAGCTCCCGAAACGCGGGCTCACCCCAGTCGAGCTCCAGGTGACTGACCCACCACGCCGGCGCGACGAGCGGCGGGCCCTCGCCACTCACCGCGTAAGCGACACTACGACCGGCAAACCGCAAGAACCGGATCTCCGCGGCGGTCAACTGGTGCTGGGGCTTCGGCCTCGCGCGCTGAACTCGCCGGCTCCCCGGGTTGCGACGTCGGCGGTTGCGCGAGCTACCGCGGCCTCTCCTGCGAAGGTGTCGAGAAGCGCGCCATCGAGCGACTCGCGGATGGCCAGGCGATCCGCGCGGAGCGTCTCCTGCGGGAAGCCCGCCAGGAGCTCCGCGAGCTCGAGCGAGCGCTCGACATGCCGGCCATTCGCCACGACCTCGTTGACGAGTCCGAGCCGGTGTGCTTCGCGCGCGTCGATCTCCCGTCCTGTCATCGCCAGGTCAAGTGCGTTGGAAACCCCGACCGTGGCCGCCAGGCGCTTAGTCCCGCCATCCAGGATCGGCACGCCCCACTTGCGATCGGGGAATCCGAACCGCGCGTCCTCCGTCGCGATCCGCAAATCGCACCACAAGGCGAGCACCACCCCGGCGGCCAGGCACCAGCCGGAGATCGCGGCGATCGTGGGCTTCGGCGAGACCAGACGCGTGAATCCCAGGACCCCTTCGGCCGAATCCACCCGAGGCCCGAGCGTCTCGATCGCCTTCAAATCAGCCCCCGCGCTGAACGCCTTCTCGCCGCTACCGGTGATGACCAGCACATGCGCGTCCTCATCAGCCTCAAAGCTGCGGTACCCGGCGAGCAACTCCTCGGCAGTCTGTCCATCGATCGCGTTACGACGCTCCGGGCGATCGATCGTCAACAGCGACGCAGCCCCGACCCGCTCGTACAACACTTTCGCCATCCTCGGGCGATCCTACCCGAGCAGAGGTCGCGTGGTCGATTTAACCCCACTATGAGCACAAATCGACCACGCCCCCGTCGATGAGACGATCGGCGAGAGTGACGACGGCGTCTTCCTTGACCTGATCCGCCCATGCGTGGCCGGGATTTGGCGTCGGGATCATGTGGCGGCG
>Ga0335073_10011548_pt1 | contig 12408 bp, 11 predicted proteins | sample Lox_Sample_22_FD_207093 | JGI IMG/M metagenome (GOLD analysis project Ga0335073, IMG submission 207093) | Soil microbial communities from Loxahatchee National Wildlife Refuge, Florida, United States - Lox_Sample_2.2 | ecosystem: Environmental > Terrestrial > Soil > Wetlands | place: USA... | reverse complement strand
TTGCACTCGACTTCTTCATCCGTTACGGTTATTTGGTCGTGCTGCTGTGGGTCCTCACTGAGCAGCTCGGCATCCCCATCCCTTCCACGCCTCTCCTGCTCACCGCCGGAACCCTCACCGCCACCCACAAGCTCCATCTCGAGGGCATCCTCGCCGCCGCCCTCGCCGGCAGCCTCATCGCCGACTCCGTCTGGTACCTCTTCGGCAAGCGCTATGGAGCCGCCGTCGTCCGCCTCGTCTGCCGCCTCAGCATGGAAAGCACCGCCTGCGTCCGCAAGACCGAAGGCTACTTCACCCGCCGCGGCCCCGCCGCCCTCCTCATTGCCAAATTCGTTCCCGGCCTCGGCACCGTCGCCCCTCCCATCGCCGGCCAGATCGGTATGGGCTACTTCAGGTTCCTCTCCTTCGACGCCGCCGGCATTCTCCTCTGGAGTCTCACCGTCACCCTCACCGGCCGCTTCTTCGGCGACATCCTCAAGCGCAACCCCAACGCCCTCGCTGTCGCCGGCCACTTCGCCGTCGCCATCTTCGTCCTGCTCTTTCTTGGATTCCTCGTCTGGCGCATGCTCCAGCGCCGCGCCTTTCTCCGCTCCGTCCGCATGGCCCGCCTCGAGCCTCGCGAGCTTCGCCAGATGATCGACTCCGGCGAGCCCGTCTTCATCGTCGACCTGCGCCATCCCCTCGACTACCTGCCCGACCCGCGCACCCTCCCCGGCGCGCTCACCCTCACTCCCGACAAGCTCGTCGAGCAAAGCGACCGCATCCCCCGCGACCAGGAAATCGTCCTCTTCTGCACCTGCCCCAGCGAGGCGACGGCCGCCAAAATGGCGCTCATCCTCCGCAAAATGGGCATCGAGCGGGTCCGCCCCCTGCGCGGCGGATTCGACGAGTGGAAACGCCTCGGCTACCCCCTCGTCGACATCGCCACCCCAACCGCCGCCTGATCGCTCTCGGTCATCCTCAGCCAGGCGCTTCGGGGGCCCCATCGCGCCTCGCGCAGCGAGGCCAGGGAGAAAGCCCCGGCCTTCAGGCCGGGGACAAGGGCTCAGAGGTACTCGGGGCTTCAGCCTCGGGTCTTTGTATCAGGACACGGCTTCCCTGCTTGCGGAAAACTCAACTTTCTTGAAGGGCCGCGCTTCACCCGTCCCACAAGAGCCGCGCAAAACGACAGCGGCTTGAACCCCTGAGGGACGATTCCCGCCAATCTCCCGCAATCCCGGCCTTACCTCCAGAACGCCGTTGAATGCCTGGAAGCCCGCGCTGCACTTCAATTTGATCTGGCGTCCTCATCATTCGGTTTCTCGTCAGGAGTTTCATTCGTTGGTTGTGCAGCCGTAACAGTTTGGAAGACTCGTCGGATGATCTCGCCCAATTCGTCCGATTTCGGTTTGAGCGCGGGGTTTTGTTTGGACCGCAGTCCTTTGCTGAGCAAAATATCGTAGATGGTTTGCCCCACGGAATTGGGGCCAACGCCAAACTCGTTGAAGCGTGCCTGTAGCAGGTCGTCCCAGCCAAAGTCATTGTCCGGTACATGCGCAAGGAGCTGCTCAATCTCATCTGTTGATATCACTGTAAGCGGCTTCACTCGCTCGTCATCAATGGCAGCCTCTTGTTGGAACACCTCGTTGAAGTAGGCATTGGCGAATGTGGTTTCAACGATCGGTTCGTCGCTGATGAATACCGGGTATATCACCGGGGCGGTCTTCTTATAGGACAGTTCCTCTATTTCGCCTGCCAATAGTGCGCGGCAGGCTGCGGCAAGCTGCTTGATGGCTTTAGGACTTCCTTTTTCATTCTCGACGAACTTGCGGCGGAAGTCGGCAACGAACGTCGCTTTGTCCGCACTCCGCTTCGCAGGCTCGGTGAGCAGCGACGACTTGATCTCCATGACGACAACGAAGCTGCCAAAATCCAGCAGGGCGTCGATCTGTCCGCCACTATGCTGGATGTCCGGAAAGAGCAGATTGGAAGCAGGCGGATAAAACTGGCGGAGGAGCCACACGATGTAAAGCTCGTACATCCGCCCCCACAGTTCCTTGAAGTCCTCGCGCTTCTTCCCTTGGAGGCCGTCGTGGATGCTCCAATAGACACCCAATGTCAACAATTCGACAACGAACTGGACGTCCAGGATAAGCACTCGATCGTCGTCTAGACGGAGCAACGGATATTTCCGGAAGGAGTTGAGGCTCCCGATAAGAAACGCTTTTCGCTTCAGCTCCTGGGCAAATGTTTCCCTCGTGGGCTGTTCGCCATTCGCCAGCATGTCCTTAAACTGCGCTATCGTTCTCGCACGAGCCTCAATGAGCTTCATGAACGACGACTGAGAAACACCGGTTGGTGCAAAGATTTCGCTGATGCGGAATGTCACGCGAGCTGGGCCTTCTACGGCACCGGCAAAGGCGAATATCCCGAGCACCATTGAGACGAACTCATTGAGGGGAAGCCCATCGACTTCAATCTGGTCAGCCGACATCCCCAGTTTCGCGAGCTTGTTGACCACAACAAGATCGTTGCCAGGAAGGATATCGGTGAGCAGGATGTACATCCTGCTCATTGCGTGCCCCAAGGTACGACTGTTATAGACATCCCACGCAGGGGCAAAGAGGAGTAAGAGGTCTAAGGTGGATGGCCCCGTCGAGGGGAAGACGGGTTCGATCTGAAGAAACTCGTTAGAGAGCAGGGCTAGACGGCCAACAAAGTATGGATTTCCCTGTGAACCCACAATTCCTGGCCGACCATACAGGATGAGGTGACGAATGGTCTGCAGGCAACCAGTCCGGCTGAACAAGACAGGAATGCCACCACCGTCAAGCTGAACATCAAATATGTTTGGCAGGAACTCAGGAATTACAAACGGAGCTGCAATATCACGATGAGCTTGCGGAGCGAATGGACGTGCCTCAGATATGTTTGCGTTTACGTAGCAGAACTCGCCGATACAGTTGACCTGGTCGGCATTCTGTAAGGTGTCCCAGTAGAGCTGTTCGACGTCATCTGGAGGCTTTACGACCTCTGACAGTTTCCGATACACCATGAATTTCGGCCCAGGTCGCGGGCCTGACCGCTGTGGAAATGTCATAGGAACCAAAAGCCCTTCGCCGGCGATTGTCATGAAGATATTGTTCAGCTCTTGCTGGTTATATGTCTTCATAAGGCGCGATTGTAAACCTCATGCATCAATTCCGCGGATGGGCGAAAAACGCCATATTCATTGATTCTTCATGGCGGAGATGCAGTCCTGACGCTGCGCGACGGCAAAACATTGCGCGTTAGCCGAACTCATCGTTCACGTTTTGGATGAAGTGCTGCACCCTCTCTGGGACTCGGACCCCTCGGCGGGTCGGTCACGACTGCCTCGACGAGCGCCCAATCGCCGAGCCACTCATTGAAAACCGATTAGCACCGAAATGTCGCCTTCTGCCGACCGAAGCACGCGCCGCGCGCACTGACGTACGACGGGCTAAGCGTAATGGCCGTCTCGCCCATCCCCCGCAAGCCTCGCGCAAAGCCCTTCCGGGCCACTCTTTTCTCTGGGCTCTTCTGTCCTGCCGCTGCCCCCAAAAACTGTCAATCCCCGCACCTCTTCACCAAAGTAACGCCTGCTGATTCCATGGAACTTCCTAACCAAATCCAACAAAAGAATTTGGCAGGCTGACTAACTCAATCTGATATTCTGAACTTATAGGGTAAAAAAGAAAAACTGAGTCATCGGGTAACTAAAAGGACTTAGAGCACCCTCACGCAACACGATCAGCCAAAAGGCTGCACACCGTGCGGCCTTTCGCTTTTTAGCCTGCCGCTTCTTAGCGAACCGCTTTTTGGCCAGCCGCTTCTTAGCGAACCGCTTCTTAGCCAGCCGCTTTTCACCGGTTCAGGAGAACTCATGCCCGCCGAATGCGTCTTCACCCTGCCCAACGGCCGCAAGTGCCGCTGCGCCGCCACCCGCGGCCACGCCTTCTGCCGCCATCACGGAGCACCCTCGCAACCCCGCTCCCGCGCCGACAAAAATCTCTGGAACCGCCTCTCCTGCTGGCGCCAGCTCGGCCGCGAACTCCACGATCTCCCCGCCCTCGACATTCCCGGCGAGATCCTGGGCATCCTCCAGTCCCTGCTCGACAACCTCATCTCCGATCGCTTCGCCGGCCACGCCCTCCGCGTTCTCCTCCAGCGCTGCGGCTCGGTGCCCCTCAACGAGGAGCCGCCGGACTCCCCGTTCGCTCTTCCCGACGACCCTCCGCCGTCGCAGGAACAGCTTCTGGAACAGGCCCGTTCCCTGCTCGCCGATCTGGCTCCTCCGCGCCCCTCCGCTGTTCACGGCCGGCCCCCGGCCTCATCAAACGGAGCCCTCCGTTGATCACCCGCGGCCGTCACGCGCCTGACTTCGAATCAATCATCTGCGCCCGTCGCGGCTCTCGGCGGATCGCACGCGGTTCTCTCCTGAACACCCTCGCGGTCGTCTCGCATCTGATCCCGCCGCCAGCACTTATGGCCCGCTCCCCGGCCCTCGCGCCGCGTAACTCCAGTCTTTGGGCTCCTGGCTTCCCGGTAAACAGCCAAATAGGGGGGGACCCCCGCTCCCCGCTCCCCGCTCCCTGCTCTCTGCTCTCTGCTCCCTGTTCCCCGCTCCCGCCCTCACCCTCGCTCCGCAAGGCTCGCGCACGCCCGTTCCAGATCCTCATCCTTCTTCGCGAAGCAGAACCGCAGCAGATTCTCGCCGCGACCATCCGCGAAAAACGCCGTCCCCGCCACCGCGGCCACGCCCGTCTCCCGCAGCAGATTCCGCGCCTTTTCCCGTGCCGTTCTGCCCGGCAATCCGCTCGCGTCCGCCAGCACGTAGTACGCTCCATCCGGAACCGACGGCGTCATTCCGGCATCGCGCAGCGCCGCGCACAGTTTGTCGCGCTTCGCCTCGTATTCCGTCGCCAGCGCCGCATAGAACGCGTCCGGCAGCTGCAGCAGCCCCGCCGCCGCCCCATGCTGGAACGGCGACGGCGCGCACACATAGGTCAGATCGTGGAAATACCCGATCGCGCCCATCCACTTCCGGTCTGCCGCCAGATACCCCAGCCGCCATCCGGTGATGCTGAACGTCTTCGACAGCCCGGAGATGGTAATCGTCCGCTCTGCCATTCCGTCGAGCGTCGCCGCGCTGATGTGCTCTGCCCCGCCGTACACGAAGTACTCGTAAATCTCGTCGGTCAGGACGAACAGATCGTGCTCCACCGCGAGCGCCGCCACCGCCTCCAGCTCCGCGCGCGTGAATACTTTCCCGCACGGATTCGACGGCGAGTTGATCACGATCCCCCGCGTCCGCGGCGTAATGGCCGCCCGCAGCGCGTCCTGGTCCATCTCCCACTTCCCCGCGCCCAGCGGCACGCACACGCTCTCCACGCGCATCGCGCTCAGCGTGTTCAGGTGGTAGCCGTAGAACGGCTCAAACAGGATGACCTCGTCGCCGGGATCGAACAGCGCCATCGACGCCGCGTAGAACGCGCCCGTCGCCCCCGACGCCACCAGGATCTCTCCCTCCGCGTCGGCCTCGATGCCGTTATGCCGCCTGAGCTTCTCCGCGATCGCCTGCCGCAGGGGCGCGATCCCATCCAGCCGCGTGTAGATGTTGTATCCCTGTGCGATCGCCTCGATCGCCCGCGCCGCTACCGGCTGCGGAACCTCGGTGTCGCAGACTCCCTGCGCCAGGTTCACGCCGCCCACGCGCTCGCACTCCACGCTCATGACGCGGATTTCCGACTGCACCAGCCCCGGCGCAATCGCGCTCAGCCGCAGATTCTGTGCCACACTCCGCATCCGTTACGTCTACCACACGTCAATGGCATCCATCCAGGCGCCGGCCCTGCAGCCGTAACCTGCAACCTGTCACCTGTGACCTGCGTTCCGGGCTACTGCACTGTCATGGCCAGGCACACCGCTCCCGAGCAGCCGCTCGGCGAGGTCGCCTGCGTGATGGTGGTTCCGTTCGACGAATACGCTGACACCACCACCGTGTAATTGCCGGCCGTCGTGCCGTAGTTCGGCGACGGCTTGTAGTGCTCGTAGCTGTATCGCGGATTGCACGCCGTCAGCCCCAGCGCGCCCGCTCCCAGCAGCATCGCCAGGCCCAGCGCGCGCAGAGCCGTCAGGTTCCTGCGCCGCAGCGCGACGATACCCGCCAGCGCCAGAAATCCCGGAATCATGAACGACGGGCTCAGAACCCCCGACGAGGCCTGCGTCGTAATCTCCATCACGCTCAGCGTGGTTCCGTTCGAGGCCGGCGTCGCTACCGTCGGATTGAAGCTGCACGCCGAGGCGTTGGGCAACGCCGAGCACGACAGGTTCACCGCCTCGGCGAATCCGTTCTGCGAAGTGATGGTCAGATTCAGGGTCTCGGTTTGCCCCGGCGTCACACTGAACGACGACGGACTTGCCGTCACCGTGAACCCCGGCAGCGTGCTGCTGTCGTCCGGCGTCACCGTCGTAACCGCCGACGAGGCCGCGAGCTTCGCGTCTCCGCTGTATACCGCCGTTATCGTCCGCGCCCACTGCGGAGGATTGGTCAGGGTCAGCGCCGCTGTGCCGTCGTGTACGAATACCGACCCCAGCGACCCCTTCGTCGTCTCAAAGCTGATGGTGCCGTCGCTGGCCGGATTGCCCAGCGCATCGGCCACGTTCACCGTGAACGTCAGGCGGCCGCTTCCGTCCCGCTCGGCCGTCAGCTGCGTGCGCGTCGGCGCCTGCGCCTGCGCCAGCGCCGCACAGCACGCCAGAATTCCCGTTACCACAGCCAGCCGAAATCCCGGCTGCACCCGCTTCTGCTTCCCAAACAACGAAATCATGCGTGAGGAACTTCCTTCAAATAAAACTCCGCCCAGGATTCTGCCCCACCCAACCACACACCCTGTGCTGGAAATCCCATTGTAGCTGAGTCAAACCACACCCAGGTACACCCCCGTCACAGCACGTCCCCGCCCTCGCGCGTTACGATCATCAGTTGCCCATTTCCGCATTCTTTCGAGGTTCCGCGCCATGCCCACATCTCTCTCCTCGCGCCCGCAGCTTCAGTACCTCAGCGCCGCTATCGACGAGCTGAAACAGAAAGGCACCCACTTCCGCCTGCGCATCCTCGACGACGCCCAGGCCCCGGTCTGCACCTACGACGGCAAGCGCGTCATCAACCTCGCCTCCAACAACTACCTCGGCCTCTGCAACCACCCCAAACTGAAGGAAGCTGCCATCCAGGCCACGAAGGACTACGGCGTCGGCCCCGGCGCCGTCCGCACCATCGCCGGCACCATGAAGATCCACATGGTCCTCGAGGAAAAAATCGCCCGCTTCAAGAATGTCGAAGCCTGCGTCGTCTTCCAAAGCGGATTCACCGCCAATGCCGGCACCGTCTCCGCCATCCTCGGCAAAGAAGACTTCATCCTCTCCGACGAGCTCAACCACGCCTCCATCATCGACGGCGCGCGTCTCTCCCGCGCCAAAATCAAGGTCTTCCGCCACAAGGATCTGGCCCACGCCGAAGAGCTTCTGAAAGAGGTGCAGAACGAGCCGGGCCACAAGCTGCTCATCACCGACGGCGTCTTTTCCATGGATGGCGACATCGGCCCCGTCGACAAGCTCGCCGACCTCGCCGAGAAATACGGCGCCATCATGATGGTCGACGATGCCCACGCCTCCGGCGTCCTCGGCCGCAACGGACGCGGCACCATCGACCACTTCCACTGCCACGGCCGCGTCGATATTCAGGTTGGCACCCTCTCCAAAGCCATCGGCGCCATCGGCGGCTACGTCTGCGGCTCGAAGGACCTCATCGACTACCTTTATCACCGCGCTCGCCCCTTCCTCTTCTCCACGTCGCACCCGCCATCCGTCACCGCTACCTGCATCGCCGCCTTCGATCTGCTCGAGTCCGAGCCCGAGCGCATCGAACGCTTGTGGGACAACACCCGCTACTTCAAGGCTGAACTCGGCCGCCTTGGCTTCGACATCGGCGGCGTCACCACCCCGGCCAGCGAAACCCCCATCACCCCCATCATCATTGGCGACGGCCGCCGCACTATGGATTTTTCCCGCGCCCTCTTCGACGCGGGCGTTCTCGGCACCGGCATCGCCTTCCCGACGGTGCCCGAAGGCAAAGCCCGCATCCGCACCATCATGACCAGCGAGCACACCCGCGAGCAGCTCGGCCAGGCGCTCGAGATCCTCGAAAAAACCGCAAAGAAGCTGGGAATCCTCAGTTAACGTTCGACCCTGGGGCGCAACTTTTCCTGATCACTGATCACTGATCACTGTCTTCTGATCACTGATTGCTCTTTGCCGCCTGGCCCGGAACAGCCATACGGTAATCGGCGGGAACCGCGAACAGACCGGGATCCGGCTCGTTCTGGTCCAGATCGGTCACGGTCAGCGTCACGCTCCCGCTGCGCGGGTCGCTGTGCACGATTTCCAGATTCAGACGAAGGCTCGCCGCATACCAGTACTCATCGGTGACCACAACCTCTTTGCCGGTGCCGCTCTCCTCGGCCGGCACCGTCTGCGTCACGCGAACGCCGTGAACCTCCACGCCCGCCAGCGTCTTATATCCCAGATCCTCGCGTTGCGTGAACTCGCTCGGCGGTGCACCCTGCGCGGAAGGCGAAGCAAAGCCCTGGGTCGTGTCGCTCCGCGGCGGCCGGTTCAGAATCGTCGCGCGGTAGACCCTTTGCTGCGGATATAAATACTCCGTCTCGCGATTCTGCGGATCGTACAGGTGAATCATCGTGATCGGAGGAATGGCCGTATCCGAAGACGGCACCAGCGGCCGGAACTCGTTGTAGATCCGTCCCTGGCTGTCGCGGGCAATCCGGCGCACCGACCAGAACTGAGCCACGCCGCCATCCGCCTGTAATGCCGTGCGTTCGACCGAAATCGTGCCGCTGAACGGCGCATTCGGAATCGGAGTGACGAAGATTCCCGGCGCCGGCGTCACAAAGACGTGCTTCGTTGTCTGTGCTCCGGCAAGAGAACAGGCAAGCACAAACCAGGAAACCATCAGAGCGACGCGTGCACGCATTTCCGCCCCCCGATCGCCGTATGGCCTCTCAGCTTACTCCGCATCGCAGCACCGGAACAACCGCCGACAGGGTGGGACTCCCTGTTCCCTATTCCCTGCTCCCTGCTCTCCGTTGTCTGTTCTCTGTTCTCTGCTCTTCAGTCCAGATCCACAAGGCTGCCGAAGACGATCAGCGCCAGCCCGATCAGGTTCCAGCGGTGATCGCCGGTGATGGCGCCGCCCACGATCAGCAGCACCACGCCCACCGCGAACAAAATGCCTGACGTCGATTCGCACCGCCCGCAAATCGCCTGCGGCGCCTGAGAATTGGAAACTGGGGTTTGCATAACGCCTCCTGACCTACCCAGCATCCCGCGCCCGCACCGCAGCCTCCAGTGCCCTTCGTCAGCAAACGCGCGTGACAATTGTCACTCGCACCCCGAAAAGTCCTTGCCACGTGTATCGTGTAACGATACTCTATACAGGTGATCGGGAGCTTCCGCCACAAAGGCATCGAAGCATTCTTCCTGACGGGCTCGAAGAAGGGAATCCAGCCCGCCCATGCTCCGCGGTTCCGGCTGCAGCTCACCCGGCTCAACGCAGCCACCACCCCGCAGGACATGAATTCGCCCGGTTGGCGGCTGCATGCCCTCAGGGGCAACCTCGCCGGGTATTGGTCCGTCGAGGTCAGCGGTAACTGGCGTCTGACTTTTGCCTTCGAAGGCGAAGACGCGATTCTCGTCGATTACCAGGACTACCACTAGGAGAAGTCGCCATGCGCATGCACAACCCAGCCCACCCCGGTGAAATCCTCCGCGATCACATGGGCTCCATGCCGGTTGGCAAACTGGCCCGGCATCTCGGCGTCTCGCGGGTCACGCTCTCCCGCCTGCTCAACGGCAACTCCGGCGTCTCTGCGGACATGGCCCTTCGCCTCTCCGAAGCGCTCGGCACCTCGCCGGAGCTCTGGCTCAACCTCCAGTCTCACTACGATCTCTGGCAGGCTTCGCGCGGCCGCCGCCGCAAAATCGCTCCCCTGGCCGCGTAACCTGCGCCCGCACTCCGTTATCCTTTCATCAGGAGCCTCGTTCTGCCCCACCTCGACCGCATCCTTACCCAGACTCGCGCCGATCTCGCCGAGCGCCGCGCCCGCACGCCCCTGCGCGACCTCGAGCGCCGCGCCGCCGCGCACACGCCGCGCGGATTCGCCCGCGCCCTGCGCGCCGCCGCCGGAACCGCTCCCGCCGTGATCGCCGAGCTCAAGAAAGCTTCCCCCTCCCGCGGTCTCATCCGCCCCGACTTCGACCCCGAATCCCTCGCCATCGGCTTCGAGCGCGCCGGAGCCGCCGCGCTCTCCGTCCTCACCGACGAGCCATTCTTCCAGGGGAGCCTGCGCAACCTCGAAATCGCCTCCGCCGCCACCTGCCTGCCCTGCCTGCGCAAGGACTTCATCATCGACGAATACCAGATCGTCGAAGCCCGCGCCCATGGCGCCGATGCCATCCTGCTCATCGCCGCCGCACTCGCCGACGACGAGCTCGCCCGTCTCACTGCCGCCGCCCATGCCCATCAGCTCGACGTCCTCTGCGAAGTCCACACCGCCGAAGAGCTGGCCCGCGTTCGCTCGCTCGGCTGCGACTGCTATGGCGTCAACAACCGCGACCTGCATACCTTCAAAGTCAGCCTGGAAACCTCGCTGCACCTCGCCGCCCAGCTCCCCTCCAGCGCCGTGCACGTCGCCGAGAGCGGCATCCACACCGCCACAGCGCTCCGCCGCCTCCGCGCTGCCGGATACCACGCGGGCCTCATCGGCGAATCGCTCATGCGCCAGGCCGATCCCGGCGCTGCGCTCGCCTCTTTGCTCCGCGCCGCCGCGCAGGAGCCCGCGGCCACACCCGCCTGACGCTCATGTGGATCAAACTCTGCGCCAACACCAATCCCGCTGATGTTCAACTCGCCGTCGATGTCGCCGCCGACGCGGTGGGCTTCGTCTTCGCCCGCAGCCCGCGCCACGTCACGCCCGAGCAGGTCGCCGCCATCACCCCCACGCTGCCCTCCGACCTCACCCACATCGGCGTCTTCCAGTCCCACGACCGCGACGCCATCGTCTCCATCACGCGCACGACCGGCCTCAACGGCATCCAGCTGCACGGCGGCCTCGATCTCCCGCTCCTCGATCGGCTCCGCACCGAATTCGGCCACAGTCAATTTCTCATTCAGACCCTCCACTGGGCCCTCGACGCCGATCCTGCCGACGCCGAACGCCGCCTCCGCGCCGACCTTCGCTCGCTCGGCCATCATGGTGTCGCCGACGCCATCCTTCTCGACGCAAAAACCGCCGCAGCCTCCGGCGGCACCGGCCGCTCCTTCGACTGGTCCCGCGCCCGCGCCCTTCTTTCCGCCGAAGCCCCAAAGCTCCGCATCATCCTAGCCGGCGGCCTCACTCCCGCCAATGTTGCCGACGCCATCCGCACCCTCCGCCCCTGGGGCGTCGACGTCGTCAGCGGCATCGAATCCTCTCCCGGCAAAAAAGACCCCGCCCGAGTCCGCGCCTTCGTCGCCGCCGCCCGCGATGCCTTCGCCGCCATCGAAAACCACCCCCTCACCGCCACTCAAAATCGCTGAAAACCTTCGTGCCCACACTGACCCGCCTGTCACCTGCAACCTGTACCCTGTACCCTGAATACATGGCAGCCCCAGCAACCACTCACGCCATCGCCGGCCGTTTCGGCCCCTACGGCGGACGCTACGTCCCCGAAACTCTCGTCGCCGCCCTCGACGAGCTCGACCACGCGTACCAGGAAGCCCAGGCCGATCCCGACTTCCACCTCAAGCTTGACTCGCTCCTGCGCGACTACGCCGGCCGCCCCACCCCGCTCACCTACGCCGCGCGCCTCACTGAATCCCTCGGCGGCGCCAAAATCTACCTCAAGCGCGAAGACCTGCTCCACACCGGCGCGCACAAGATCAACAACTGCCTCGGCCAGGCGCTCCTCGCCGTGCGCATGGGCAAAAAGCGCATCATCGCCGAAACCGGAGCCGGCCAGCACGGTGTCGCCACCGCCACCGTCTGCGCGCTCTTCGGGCTCGACTGCGTCGTCTACATGGGCGAAGAGGACATGCGCCGCCAGGAGCTCAACGTCTACCGCATGCGCCTGCTCGGCGCCGAAGTCCGCGGCGTCTCCTCCGGCTCGCGCACGCTCAAAGACGCCATCAACGAGGCCATGCGCGACTGGGTCACCAACGTCCGCACCACGCACTACCTGCTCGGCAGCGTTCTCGGCGCGCATCCGTATCCCGCCATGGTCCGCGACTTCCACCGCGTCATCAGCCGCGAAGCCCGCGCCCAGATCCTTGAGAAAGAAAACCGCCTGCCCACC
>Ga0335073_10011546_pt1 | contig 12410 bp, 8 predicted proteins | sample Lox_Sample_22_FD_207093 | JGI IMG/M metagenome (GOLD analysis project Ga0335073, IMG submission 207093) | Soil microbial communities from Loxahatchee National Wildlife Refuge, Florida, United States - Lox_Sample_2.2 | ecosystem: Environmental > Terrestrial > Soil > Wetlands | place: USA: Florida... | reverse complement strand
GCGATTCGAGGAATTCGGTATCGAGCCTTATTTGCCGGGCTATGCAATTCGAGCCTTGTGCCGGGCACTGTCAAAGATGCCTGCAAATTCTCTGAAATGCCCGGCAATCTGCGCGACAGCTTCTTCGCGGGTAGATTTTCCGCTTCGCCATGCAACCAGCGGATCCCAGAAGTCGGTGCGTCCGACAGCAAACCCGATGAACCCGTCAACTCCCGCCGCAACGGCGAGCCATTCCCGCACTTTCTGCTCATTCTCACCGCGGCCGAGGATAATGCAGCCGACGTTGCTGCGGCCGTCGCGCCGGGCTGCAGCCACCATCGATTCGCAATCTTCACGACGGTCAAGGCCCTCGATCTTCCACACGTCCGGCTCGACTCCCGCATCCTGCAACTCGTGCATTGTCCTGACCATCAGCCCGGGACGCAGTTGCAAGTCATAGGCGCTCTTGTCGCCTTTTACGTTGTCGAGCTGGGCCTTCTCGGGCGGCACCAGCAGCTCAAACATAAAGAGGCTTCGACCGGCGGCCTGCAGGTACTCCGACAAGCGGCGCAGCCGATCGGCCTGGCGCTTGTTCAATGCCGGATCGCCTTCAGGGTTGTAGCGCACCAGCACCTTCGAAAAGGTGGGGTGGAATTTCTCGATGTGCGCAGCAAATTCTTCGCCATATTCGAAATCGAATTCCTCCTGCCCGCTCTTCTCGGCCGGACAGGCAAAGTGGAATCCCTGTGCTGCGGCATCGCGAAGAATCGCGGCGCCGAATTGCTCGTCGACGAGAATGCCCGCGTTCTCCCTGGGCACTCCACCGGCAACCGCTGCTTTGAACCCGTCGTAAATCACCTGCTTGGCGGCTGCGATCTGGGCCGTCTGTTCCGAAGTGAGCGGCTCGTGCAACCCGAACATTTTGGTTTCGAACGAGCCGCGATGATCGAAGGGAAGAATGTAGAGCGGGCGACTGTAACCGCGGGGAATCATGCGCGCTCCCTGGCCTTTCGATAACGCCGGATCAGGTTGTTGGTGGAGCTGTCGTGCTTCAGCTCAGGCTGTGTCGCGCTTTCAAGTTCGGGGATAATGCGCTGTGCCAAAGCCTTTCCGAGTTCGACTCCCCATTGGTCAAACGAGTTGATCTGCCAGATTGTTCCCTGGGTAAAGACGCTGTGCTCGTAGAGAGCAACGAGCTTGCCGAGGACGGAAGGGGTAAGCCGGTCTGCGAGAATCGTGTTCGATGGGCGGTTTCCCTGGAAGACCCGGTGCGGAACCAGCCAATCCGGTGTCCCCTCGCTCTTAACCTGCTCCTCCGTCTTGCCAAAAGCCAACGCTTCAGTCTGCGCAAAGACGTTTGCGATGAGCATGTCGTGATGGCGTCCAAGCGGGTTCAACGTCTGGTTGAATGCGATGAAGTCGCAGGGAATCAGCCGCGTCCCCTGGTGAATCAACTGGTAGAAGGAGTGTTGCCCGTTGGTCCCAGGCTCGCCCCAATAGATGGGGCCGGTGTCGTAATTGACCACGTTTCCCTTGAGAGTGACATGCTTGCCATTGCTCTCCATCGTCAATTGTTGAAGGTAGGCAGGGAACCGTTTGAGGTATTGTTCGTAGGGCAGCACGGCCACGGTTTGCGCATCAAAAAAGTTGGTGTACCAGATACCAAGCAATCCCATCAGCACCGGGATGTTCTGCTCAAACGGCGCGGTGCGGAAATGAGCGTCCATCTCGTGAAATCCGTCGAGCATGGCGCGGAAATTCTCCGGCCCGATGGCCAGCATGGTCGAGAGACCGATCGCGGAGTCCATGGAGTAGCGGCCGCCGACCCAGTCCCAGAATCCGAACATGTTGGCCGTGTCGATGCCGAACTTTCCTACTTCGGCTGCGTTGGTCGATACCGCGACAAAGTGCTTTGAAACTCCCGACTCGTCTCCGCCAAGCCCCGACACCAGCCACTCACGGGCGGTATGGGCGTTGGTCATGGTCTCGAGCGTGGTGAATGTCTTGGAAGAAACGATAAAGAGCGTCTCGGTGGGGTCGAGGTCCTGCACAGCTTCGGCAAAGTCCGTTCCATCCACATTCGACACAAAACGGAATGTCATGGCCCGGTCGCTGTAGTGTTTGAGGGCTTCGTAGGCCATGACGGGTCCGAGGTCTGAGCCGCCGATGCCGATGTTCACCACGTTGCGGATCCGTTTGCCGGTGTGCCCCTTCCATTCGCCGCTGCGCACGCGCTTTGCAAAGACGGCCATCTTGTCGAGCACCTCGTGTACTTCGGGAACGACGTTTTTCCCGTCGACGCGAATGGTGTCGCCCTTGGGCGCACGCAGCGCGACGTGGAGCACCGCCCGCTTCTCAGTGATGTTGATCTTCTCTCCGCGGAACATGGCCTCAATGCGCTCCCGCAGACCCGATTCCTCGGCCAATTGGATAAGGAGCTTGAAGGTCTCATCGGTGATGCGATTCTTTGAGTAGTCGAAGAAGAGGCCGGCCGCCTCGACCGTCAGTCGTTCGCCGCGATGGGGGTCATCCGCGAAGAGAGTGCGTAGATGGGTTCCCTGAATCTTCTTGTGGTGGTCGCGCAGGGCCTTCCATGCGTCTCTCCTGGTGGTTGCCTTCACGGTCCGGCGCTTGGTAGCTTCCGCTGTCGTCGTCATGAATGCTCCTTTCGTCTTGTTAGGAAAAGCGGCCTCGATAACTGCTAGGATGCGTAGAATTGTGCTCTTGATTCTTTTCGCATTTTCAAGCTGTGCGGAAGTCGGTTAACGTTCGTCGGTCTGACTTCGGCGACTGCACTGCGATCATCGTGGGCCACGCCCGTCGCTTTCAACATTACCGCTCAGCGATGAACGTGTACCACCTTGCACATGTGAATATCCTGGTTTTCGTTCCCAATGCTGATTGGTTCCGGTACCTGCGAGGCTTCAGTTTAAGATGGTTCCGCTACCCGGGAGGTTCCGTGTGCTTCGTCGTTTTCCCTGTTTTTTGCTTGCTTTAATCGTGCAAATCGCTGCTGCCCAGGTTCCATCGCCGAGTTACCCGGCGACTCACTGGCCCATCCAGAATGGCACGTACGTCCTTCACGACTTCCGTTTCGGGACCGGCGAAACCTTGCCCGACTTGCGCCTCCACTATCTCACCCTGGGCGCGCCGCACCGTGACTCCGCCGGCCACACCGACAACGCTGTGCTGCTGCTGCACGGGACCGGGGGCGACGCGCATTCTCTCTTGAACCCCGTATTCTCCGATGTGCTCTTTGGCCCCGGTCAGCCGCTGGACATCACAAAATACTTCGTCATCCTTCCCGACGACATCGGCATGGGCGAATCGAGCAAGCCTTCTGACGGCCTGCGGATGAAATTTCCGCATTATACCTACGACGACATGGTGCGCTCGCAGCACGCCATGCTTCTCGACGGCCTGCATGTTGACCATTTGCGCCTGATTCTCGGCACCTCGATGGGGTGCATGCAGTCCTTTGTCTGGGGAGAGACCTATCCTGACTTTTCCGACGCGCTTGCGCCATTTGCCTGCCTGCCGATTGAGTTAGCCGGCCGCAATCGCATGTGGCGCTATATGTCGATGCAGTTCATCCGTGACGACCCTGCCTGGGACGAGGGCAACTATACAAAGGAGCCGGTAGAAGGACTGCGCGGCGCAGCGGACCTGATCCTCATCGCCGGCTCCGCGCCGCAACAGATGCAGAAGGACTACCCAACCCGCCAGCAGGCCGAGGCGTACGTTGACCGCGTGGTCAATGCGCTGGTTGCCCACACCGACGCTGACGACTTTCTCTACTATGTCGACGCCTCGCGTGAGTACAACCCCGAACCGCGCCTCTCTGCCATTACTGCGCCGGTTCTCTGGATCAACTCGGCAGACGACTTCATCAACCCGCCCGAACTCGAGATCGCGCAGAAACTCGTGACGCGGATGCCTCACGCCCGCTTCATCCTCATCCCCGCGTCGATGCAGACGTATGGCCATGGCACCCACACCGACGCCGCGGTATGGAAGGACGATCTTATTCAGTTTTTGAAGGAGACGGAGAAGAAGTGAGAGCAGAGCATTCTCTCCTGCGCATTGCAAATGAGCTTTGCGAGATGGGGCAAGTGCGAGCATCCGGCCAACCCATCCACTATCGGACTACGTGGCGGCAGCCGCAGGCTGCTCGCAAATTGCGCGAAGGTTGCTGGCCAGGAGACAGACGCTCGTCGTTCGGGAAATTGTAGATTCGCACATCGGTGAAGAGGCTCCCGATGAAGCTAAACGCAATCAAAAGCCATGGAGCAATTCTGATCAAAATCCGAGAAGGTCGGGCATCCCAGGTTGTGGAGGATGGCTCGCAATCTGTCACGATAGCGTAACGCTCGGCCAAAATGGCGAAAGCGCAATTCGTGTAACTCTATGGGCTTGTTTGGCGTCCCCGACGGGATTTGAACCCGTGTTATCGCCGTGAAAGGGCGGTGTCCTGGGCCGGGCTAGACGACGGGGACGCTTCTATGGCAGGGCGTGCAAAGTCAGATTTTCAGACAGATTAGCCCTCTTTGAAGGCTATCAACTCGTTGGAGGCCTGTCAAAGAATGACCCGACGCAAGAATTGCTTCCCGTGTGCGGTTGCTGCTGGACCCGCAAACCGGCAGGTCGCAGGCGCTTGAGGAAAGCGGGGCATGCTTTATCCTCGATAAAGAATGCGCCGCTACCGCTATCTTGATCTCCTCACCATCGGTTTTGTGGTGGTGCTGCTGATTTCAAACCTGGTGGGGCCCAAAATCTGCCAGCTTGGGCCGCTACGGCCCAGCGCGGCGGAGTTCCTGTTTCCTCTTACTTACATTTGCGGCGACGTATTCACCGAGGTGTACGGCTACGGGTCGTCGCGGCGAGCCATCTGGCTGGGGTTCTTTGCCATGGCACTGCTGGCGGCCATGGGCCAGCTTGCCGTGGCACTGCCTCCCGCTCCGGAGTGGAAGGGCCAACAGGCCTACGCCACAGTTTTCGGCCTGGTCCCACGCTTCGCCGCCGCGAGCCTGGTTGCGTACTGGGCCGGCGAATTCACCAACAGCTACACCCTGGCCAAACTCAAGCTGTTTACGGGCGGCCGCTGGCTTTGGACGCGAACCATCGGATCTACCGTAACCGGGCAGGCGGTGGATACCGCGGTCATCATTCTGGTGGCATTCGGCGGCCTGGAACCACCGTCGATGCTTCTGCGTATGATTCTTTCGTCGTACGCGATCAAGGTTGCGGTTGAGGTGGTGGCAACGCCGGTTACCTACCTTGTGGTGGGATGGCTTAAGCGCGCTGAAGCCGTCGACACGTTCGACACTTGCACCAATTTCAGTCCGTTCGCATGGCAGAACGAAAGCGCCTGATGAAACGTTTTTGCGGGGCGTCTCAGCACATACGCGAGTTTTTTGCGACAATGGCTGTGCATCAAACATCGAAAAATATGCTTCAATCCAAGATCGGCATCAAGCGGAACTCACTGGAAACTAGACCATTCGCCGCAAAGCATGGATCGCCCAGGGAAATGACCGCCATTCGACCTTTTCGCCAAGATGACGCAACGTCGACTCTGAAGAGCCGGGGTCCGGAATAAGAAGGGGAAAGTGAAACCTACCGCATTGAATCGCAATGTCTACTTAAGTTGTGCCTTGATCCTGGGGTTGGCGGCGTCGGGTTGCGGTAAAAAGCCAGCCGCACCGACGGCCGGAGCTGGGATGCACGGCATGCCGGTGAAGACCGAAACCATCGCGCTCGCTCCGGTGGCCGTCAGCAGCGAGTATGTGGCCACAATTATGTCACGAAGGTCGGCGAGCATTTTGCCTCAGGTGAGCGGGCAACTGACCCAAATCCTGGTTCGCTCCGGTGACCACGTCAAGACCGGCCAGGTCCTGATGAAGATCGATCCAAGGCAGCAGCAGGCCACGGTCGATTCACTGATCGCCACGGAGCGCCAGAAGAAGGCGCTGTTCGATTACGACTCAATTGAGCTTGAGCGGCAGCAAAAGCTGTTCGACGCGGGCGTGAGCAGCCGCGATACGTTTGACCAGGCGCAGCAGGCATACGGGAACTCAAAGGCTGATTATGAGTCATCCGTCGAGGCACGCAAAGCGCAACAACAACTTCTCGACTTCTACACGATTCGAGCGCCGTTCGATGGCATAGTCGGCGACATTCCGGTCCATGTTGGCGACTACGTTTCTCCGCTCACCTCCCCGTCTGTTCCGCTCACTACGGTCGACGAAAACAAAGATCTCGAGGCGTATATCTACGTTCCAACCGAGCGCGCGGGCCAAGCTCGTTTAGGACTGCCGGTGGAAATATCTGATACCAGTGGGAAATTGCTGGAAAAGACGAGAATTGATTTTGTCTCGCCGCAGGTTGATTCAACCCTCCAGGGAATCCTGGTCAAGGCACCCGTGCACGCTACGCCCGAAATTCTGCGCAATGCTCAGATGGTGAAGGCGCGTGTGATCTGGAACACGAGCCCAACGCCGACCGTCCCAATTCTGGCGGTGACTCACCTGGGTGGCCAGACTTTCGTGTTTGTGGTCCGGCAACAGGACGGTCACCTGGCCGCGATCGAGACGCCCGTTACGTTAGGAGTGGCTGTGGGCAACTCCTATGCGATCACTTCGGGGCTGGCGGCGGGGGACAAGGTTGTCGTTTCGAGCACGCAGTTCCTTGTTAATGGGATGCCGGTCATTCTGCTCCCTGCCTGAGCGGAATCCGCCTGTGATCTCTCCGCGACGCGGAGAATCGCGATTGATCCATGCCCATATGAAACAAAAGGGAAAGAAGGCTTTCAGTGTTTGTTGATTTCTTCATTCACCGGCCGGTATTCGCAACGGTTTGCGCACTGATGATCATCCTGGCGGGAGCGATCTGCATTCCGACGCTCCCGGTTGCAATGTACCCGACCCTGGCGCCGCCCCAGGTGGGGGTGACGTGCAATTATGTGGGCGCCAACGCTGACACGGTCGAGAAAGCGGTGACCATCCCGCTTGAAGAAGCCATCAACGGTGTTGAGGGTATGCGGTATATCCGGTCGTCGAGCACGAACACAGGAACAAGTTCGATCACGGTGACCTTCGATACAGGCTACAACCTCGACATCGGGGCCGTTGATGTACAGAATCGCGTCGCCAGCGTAACCGGGCGGTTGCCGGCCGCGGTGAATGCCACCGGCATCACCATCAGCAAGGCCAACAGCAACTTTGTTTTCGGTGCCGGATTTTTCACCCGCGACGGACGCTATTCGCACGAATTCATCTCAAACTACCTCGATGTTTATGTGAAGGACGCCCTCAAGCGAATCCCGGGCGTTGGCGACGTGACAATCTTTGGCGAACGCAAATATGCCATGCGCGTCTGGCTCGATCCCACAAAGCTCGCCGCGCACGCATTGACGGCGTCGGACGTTGTGAATGCCCTTACAGAGCAGAACGTCGAGATTCCAGCCGGCCAGTTGGGTCAGCAGCCCGCCGATCCGAACCAGGCCTATCAGATTCCGGTGCGCGTAGTGGGCCGTTTGAGCAGTCCCGCCGAATTCGACAACATCATCGTGAAGAACAATGCCAACGGACTGGTTTTGCTCAAAGACGTCGGCCACTCCGAGGTGGGAGCCGAAGACTACAGCTCCTCACTGGAGTACGACGGTCACGCGGCGCAGGGTATCGGCGTGCTGCAACTCTCGAACGCCAATGCACTCGATGTGGACGCTCGGGCAAAGGCTGCACTGAAAGAGCTCTCGAAGAGCTTTCCTCCGGGCCTCGAATATGCCGTTGCCTTCGACTCTACGACTGTTGTGGGAGACTCCATTCGTGAAGTGCTCGTAACCCTGGCCGAAGCGATCGGGATCGTCATTCTAGTCATCTTCCTATTTCTGCTCGATTGGCGCGCCACGATCATTCCAGCGGTAACCATTCCGGTTTCGCTCGTTGGGACGTTTGCCTTCATCAAGGTATTCGGGTTCTCGGTCAACTCCCTCACGCTGTTTGGCATCACGCTCGCCACGGGACTCGTGGTCGATGATGCCATCGTGGTGATCGAGAACGTACAGCGCCACATTGCTATGGAGCATTCGAATCCGCATGAAGCGACGTCCCGGGCCATGGGCGAAGTCACCAGTGCGGTCGTGGCAACCTCCCTGGTCCTGATCGCCGTCTTTGTGCCGGTTTCATTCTTCCCAGGGACCACTGGAATTCTTTACCGGCAATTCTCCTTGACGATTGCTTTCTCCATTGCCATTTCGGCTTTCAACGCACTCACACTTTCTCCGGCGCTTTCAGCGTTGTTCCTGCGCGGTGAAGAGGCTCGGCCGCGCCAGATGGATTTCCTGCACATTCGGCCTGTCTCGCGCGCATTCGCCGCATTCATTCATGGAGCCGACGCATTTGTGACCTGGCTCGGCAGGACCTATGCGAGGATCATTCACGGCGCGCTCTACATCCGCTACGTGTTGCTGCTTGTATTTTTTATCGGTCTTGCCGCCACAGTCTGGGTTTACCAGCATGTTCCCACCGGGTTCATCCCGCAGGAGGACCAGGGCTTTCTCATTGGAATCGTTCAGGCGCCGCCCGGATCCTCGCTCTCCTATACCAACGCGCTTGCCGAACGCGCGCAGGCCATCATCTATTCAAACAAGGATATTGAAGGCGCGTTTTCTGTGATGGGGTTCAGCTTCTCAGGCGGCGCCTCGAACCAGGGACTCATGTTCATCAGTACCAAGCCAGCTGATCAGCGCCGGGGCAAAGGTCACTCCACTGCAGATATCGTCGCGGACCTCGCTCCCAAGCTTCAGAGTCTGCTGTTTGCGCCCAATGGCGGACTTGTTGCCGTGATTCAGCCTCCTGCGGTGAATGGTGTCGGCAGTTATGGTGGTTTCCAATTCATGCTGGAAGACACGGGCGGGAATACAATCACTGACCTCGATCGGGTCGCTCACCAGATCGTGAACGCGGGCCGCGCGCGGAAGGATATTACCGGACTGATTACGACCTTTTCGGCGAATGACCCGCAAGTGCTTGTGACGATCGATCGCGAGAAAGCGAAGGCGATGAGCATTCCGCTTTCGCAGGTCACCAGCGCTCTGGGCGTCTTCATGGGGTCGCAGTATGTGAACGACTTCGACTTTAATAACCGCACCTACCGCGTCTACGTGCAAGCTGACCAGCCTTTCCGCATGAAAGCCAGCGACCTGCACAGCTACTATGTCCGTTCAGATACCGGGCAGATGGTGCCGCTGGACAACATTGTGAAAGTAACTGAAAGTTCTGGCCCGCCTGTGATCACGCGCTACAACCTCTTTCGCGCAGTGGAAATCGATGGTTCACCTGCGCCGGGCTACAGTTCCGGCCAGGGAATTACGGGCATGGAAGAATTGGCGACACAGAATATGATGCCGGGAATGCGCTACGAGTGGACCGGCCTGACGCTCGATGAAATTGAGTCTACGGGCAAGGCATTGCTCATCTTCGGACTCGGCATTCTCGTGGTGTATCTCACCTTGTCGGCCCAGTACGAGAGCTTCGCGTTGCCGTTTATCATTTTGCTCGCCGTGCCCATGGCCGTGCTTGGTGCGCTTGGTCTGGTCTCGTTGCGCGGTCTCTCGAACGACGTTTATTGCCAGATCGGACTCGTCATGCTGATTGGCCTCTCAGCAAAGAACTCCATTCTGATTGTCGAGTTTGCCGAGCAATTGCGGCGCAAGGGCCGGTCGATTACTGAAGCGGCTATCGAAGCGGCCGAGCTGCGGTTACGTCCTATCCTGATGACATCATTTGCATTTATTCTTGGTGTGATGCCGCTGGTATTTGCAACCGGCGCCGGGGCTCTGGGACGCCGTTCCGTAGGCACCACGATCGTAGGCGGCATGCTCTTGTCGACCGTGCTGAACCTGATCTTCATTCCTGTGCTGTATGTAATTCTCAGCAGGCTGCTGAAACGCGGAAGTGGACTGACCCCGGAATCTGCCGCAGCTTGAGAAGATTGCTCACCGCGGATCGCGGTGAGCAATCACATAATCCTTGATGCGGTTGTAGACTTCGCCGGTCACTACGCCATGCTCCAGCAGATCCGCCTTGGTGTGATATGGCCTGAAGCGCACAATCCTGCTCGCCCACGTGCGTGTCATTCCCGGTACTCTCATGAGGTCATCGATGGAGGCATGGTTAATGTCAGCCCGAGCCTCCGGAGACGGCATCGCGTGAGCTTTCGGTGCTTGCTTCTGCAAACCCGAGGCCGAAATCTGAATGCAGAATGCGCAAGCTGAGACTGCCAGGAAGGCTAAGATTCTTCTCATACGCCGCATAACCCTATTGTCTGTCGGCAATTGGCCGGTAGCAAGCAGCACGCGATGAATGGATGTAGCAGGTCTTGCCCTATTTTTCAAGCGTGATTTGGCCTGGATTTGCTGTAAGAATGCTTTCTATGGCAATTCCCCCGATTGCTTCACTCGCTGGCGGTACATCTGTCGAGCGCGTTTTCGGCAGGACGAGATTCATTTCGCTTCTGCTGCTGATCGCGCTGCTTCTCATGGTGGCGGGCTTTTCGTTCACCACGCGCGACGCCATGTCGAATCTGTCCTTTCTTCGCAACAAGGGCGGAAAGAAAACTCTCGTTGACCTTAGCCCCTGGCAAACCGCTCAGGCACTTGCGCCACTGGCTGTAACCGTAGAGGAGCACCAGGATGCCCGCGACGCGGAGCGCCTTGCCGACCATGAGGTCGACCAAGCATTTGCATCGGCGCTCAGGCAGGCAAGTCTGGATCAGCAGCACAGAACATTGACCGGCGAGGCTCTTGCGCTATCGAACAAAGTTGCGCAATTGCAGCAGATCGTGAAGCAGGACCAGGCGGTGGTGGACGGATTCCAGGCAAAGGGATCTTTGCCTTCTGCGTCATCGAAGAATGGTGCTGCGGCTGCATCGGAAAACGAGGACCTCGACGTCGCCAAGGCTCAGCTCGCGCTCGATTCCGATGAGCTTGCCGACGCGCAGCGCGATCTCGCACGTGCGTCCGGCGATGTAAGCGGACAAATTCAGGAGGAGTTGGCCGCTCACGAAGCCTCAATGAAGCAGTATGACAGCCAGTTGCAAAGTGATGGGCAGGTGGCAGTGGTCTCAGCCAAGAGCCATGGCACGCTGTCTGCGCGTTTGTCTGCCTGGTTCAGTCAGCGCGATCGCCACCAGTCCATTCTGCAGGCTCAGGAGCAGGCAGGGAACGACGTTAAGACTCTGACCGCCGAGCACAATGCTCTTGAGGCCAAAGCTGACGCGAGCGCACATTCCTCACAGGACGACCCTAAGGCGCGCCTTGTTGACCTGAAAAACCGCAGCGCAGAGCGGCAGATTCTCAGCATCTATGACGATCGCATCCAGACCGAACAGCAGCTTGCTACGGTGTACGGTAAGTGGGCCAGTCAGGTTCTTCTCCAGCATCGAATTGTCCTCCACCTGATTCTGCAATCGCTGGAATTGATCGTCCTCATCCTGATTTGTATGTTGATCGGCGATGTTCTGGTACGCCGCCTCATGGCAAATCCTGCGCGCGACCGGCGACAGATGCGCACGTTGCGCAGCGTCATGGAATTGGGCATCCAGGTGGTAGGCGTCGTCATGATCCTGCTCGTTCTATTCGGGACGCCCCAGCAGACGCCCACCATCATCGGCCTCGGCACCGCTGCACTTACCATTGCGTTGCAGGACTTTATCATTGCCTTTCTGGGCTGGTTTGTCCTGGTGGGGAAGAATGGCATTCACGTAGGCGATTGGGTCGAAATCAACGGCGTGGGCGGCGAGGTGGTCGAAGTCGGATTATTCAGCACGACCCTTCTTGAGACCGGGTCCATGGCAGAAATGGGCCATCCCACGGGACGCCGGATTTCTTTCCTGAATGGTTTCGCGATCCGCGGACAATTCTTCAACTTCACTACCTCCGGGCAATGGATGTGGGATGAAATAAAAGTGAGTGTCCCGTCGACAGACGAGATTCACGGCACTGTGGAGCGAATTCATGAGGCAGTGCTCCGTGAGACTGAAGCCAATGCGCACATCGCCGAACAGGAGTGGAAGCGCGGAGCTCGGGGCGGCGATCTCAGCCGATTCAGTGCAACTCCGGTGGAAAATCTTCGTCCATCCGCATCCGGCATCGACATCCAGGTGCGCTATGTGACGCGCGCATCGGAGCGCTTCGATATGCGCAACCGGCTCTATCAGAGCCTGGTCGAGTTGCTGCATGAGCCGAGCGTGGCGGCACGAAGCGAAGAGCCACAAGAGGTCGGAAAAGGATGAGAGTCTTTCGGTCAATTACCCTACAGTTACCCTGTCGTCAGTTGACACGGCGGCAGAGTTTCCTCTACCTTTTAGACAGATGCAGATCCACCGCCATCACGGTCACCATCATCATCACGGGACCTCTGCGCTGGCGG
>Ga0335073_10011544_pt1 | contig 12410 bp, 8 predicted proteins | sample Lox_Sample_22_FD_207093 | JGI IMG/M metagenome (GOLD analysis project Ga0335073, IMG submission 207093) | Soil microbial communities from Loxahatchee National Wildlife Refuge, Florida, United States - Lox_Sample_2.2 | ecosystem: Environmental > Terrestrial > Soil > Wetlands | place: USA: Florida... | reverse complement strand
ACAGCCGCCGTCAGCGATTCGGTCGCGCACCAGATCGACAAATTCGAGTTGGCGCTGGGCTGTGGGCCGTGCCTCGATGCCATTGAAGAGAAAACCGTGCAAATGGCAATCGATTTGACGAATGGTGACAGGTGGCCGGCATTAGCGGCCCGGGTGGTGGCCGAAACGCCGGTGCGCGGCGCGATGAGCATTCAACTGACGGTAGACCGGTCCAATGTCGGCGCACTCAATCTGTTCTCCGATACGGCCAACGCTTTCGACACGACGTCGGTCGAACGGGCCGCGGTATTGGCGGCGTTCGCCACGGTGGCTATCAACGCGGCAGCGCACGGCGAAGACGCGGCGGCGTTGCGACGGGGCCTGGCCCGTAATCGTGATATCGGTAAGGCCGTTGGCATGCTGATGCTGGTCAACGATATCTCCGATGACGAGGCGTTCAGCCTGCTCCGCCAAACCTCGCAAGACTCCAATGTCAAGGTCGCCGACATCGCGGCCGATTTCGTTCGACGCCGCTCAGCCGCGCCCGAGCAGCAGCAGCGCGGCGGCCACCGCTAATCCGGGCACGTCGAGGGTCTTCGAGCCCAGATCGTGGCGTGCGCCGGCGATCTCGACGATCTGGGTCGGTGCGGGAATCAACGCCGCGGCGGCGCCTACCTCGTCGATAGTGCCGAACGGGTCCGACGTGCCGTGGGTGAACACCGTCGGCACCGCGATGTCGGGCAGGTGCTCGGTGCGGGCCCGTTCCGGCTTACCGGGTGGATGCACCGGATAGGAGAACAGCGTCAGCACGTCCACCCGTGCTTCCTTTGCGGCCACCACCATCGACGTCTGCCGGCCGCCATAGGAATGACCGCCGACGATCAACGGGCCGTCGGCCAGGCCGCGGCACACCTCGATCGCCTCCACGATGCCGGCGCGATCGGTCGCCGCCGAGCCCGAGGGCGGTCCCTTGGGCCGCCGGCGGCGATAAGGCAGGTTGTAGCGAACCGCAAGCCAGCCACGTCGGGCCCACTCGTCGCAAAGTCGTTGCAGCAGTGGAGATTCCCTACTTCCGCCAGCGCCGTGCGTCAGCACCACCACTCCTGACGGCGTGCCATCGGGTTGGTGCGCGATGCCCGCGATGTCATCGAGCGTCATAGCAGCCTGAACAACGGGGACACCGGGCCGTGGCCATGCCCGAGCGGATAGGCGGCGCGCAGGCATTCAGTCACCCACTCCTTGGCGAACGCCACCGCGTCCGGCACCGGGTAGCCGTGGGCCAGCGCGCAGGCCGTCGCGGCAGCCAGGGTGTCGCCGGCACCATGGTCGTTGGTGGTGTCCACTCGCGGCGACTCGAACTCGTGAAAGTCGTTGCCGTCGAACAACAGATCCGTGCTGCTGGCCGACCCGCGCAGGTGGCCGCCCTTCACCAGTGCCCACTGCGGTCCCAGGGCATGCAGGGCGCGAGCGGCGTCGGCCTGGGATTTCGAGTCGACGACCTCGATGTCCACCAGTAGCCGCACCTCGTGCAGGTTCGGCGTCACCAATGTGGCCAGTGGAAACAGTTCGGCGCGAAGGGAATCCAGTGCGCGACGGTCGAGCAGCGGATCACCGTGCATCGACGCGCTGACCGGATCGACGACCAGCGGCGCGCCTGCGCCATGCTCGCGCCAACTCTGGGCCACCGCGGTGATGATTTCCGCCGATGCCAGCATGCCGGTTTTGGCGGCCTGCAGCCCGATGTCGTGGCATACCACCTCGATCTGGGCAGCAATCACATCACCGGGTACTTTGTGAAAACCTTTGACGCCCAACGAGTTCTGCACCGTCACCGCGGTAATCGCGCACAGCGCGTGCACTCCCAACAGGGTGCAGGTGCGGATGTCGGCCTGGACACCAGCACCGCCACCGGAATCCGATCCGGCGATCGCCAACACTCGCAGCGGCGTCGCGCCCGGCGCCGGCAGCGGCAGAAAGTTCACTGGGCGATCGGTAGATACACCCGGTTACCGTGCTCGGCGAACTCGGCCGATTTCTCCGCCATCCCTTGCTGCATCGCCGCCTCGATTGCTTCCTCGCTGTCCAGCCCGTGTTCCGCCGCGTACGCCCGCACATCAGCAGTAATGCGCATCGAGCAGAACTTCGGGCCGCACATCGAGCAGAAGTGTGCGGTCTTTGCCGGTTCGGCCGGCAGCGTCTCGTCGTGGAATTCCCTTGCGGTGTCAGGGTCCAGCGACAACGCAAACTGGTCGTTCCACCGGAATTCAAAGCGAGCGGTGGACAGCGCGTCATCTCTTTCCTGTGCGCGCGGATGGCCCTTGGCCAAATCGGCCGCGTGGGCGGCGATCTTGTAGGCGATCACGCCGTCCTTGACGTCTTTGCGGTCGGGCAGCCCGAGGTGCTCCTTGGGGGTCACGTAGCACAGCATCGCGGTGCCGGCCTGGGCGATGATGGCGGCGCCGATCGCCGACGTGATGTGGTCATAGGCCGGTGCGATGTCGGTGGCCAGCGGCCCGAGGGTGTAGAACGGCGCCTCCTCGCACAGCTCCTCCTCCAGCCGCACGTTCTCGACGATCTTGTGCATCGGGACGTGCCCCGGTCCTTCGATCATCACCTGTGCGCCATGGGCTTTCGCGATCTTGGTGAGCTCGCCCAGGGTGCGCAACTCGGCGAACTGCGCGGCGTCGTTGGCGTCGGCGATCGATCCCGGCCGCAGCCCGTCGCCCAGCGAGAACGTCACGTCGTAGCGGGCGAAAATGTCACACAGCTCTTCGAAGTTGGTGTAGAGGAACGACTCCTGATGATGCGCGAGGCACCACGCTGCCATGATCGACCCGCCGCGGGACACGATGCCGGTGACCCGCCTGGCGGTCAACGGCACGTAGCGCAGCAGCACCCCGGCGTGCACAGTCATGTAGTCCACGCCCTGCTCGCACTGCTCGATCACGGTGTCGCGGTAGATCTCCCAGGTCAACTCGGTCGGATCGCCCTTGACCTTCTCCAGCGCTTGGTAGATCGGCACGGTACCCACCGGCACCGGCGAGTTGCGCAGAATCCACTCCCGGGTGGCGTGAATGTCCTTGCCGGTGGACAGATCCATGATGGTGTCCGCGCCCCAGCGGGTGGCCCACACCATCTTGTCGACTTCCTCGGCGATCGACGACGTCACCGCCGAGTTACCGATGTTGGCGTTGACCTTCACCGCGAAGGCCTTGCCGATGATCATCGGCTCGATCTCCGGATGATTATGGTTGGCCGGGATCACCGCGCGGCCGCGGGCGACCTCGTCGCGAACCAGTTCGGCGGGCATGTCCTCGCGGGCGGCGATGAAGGCCATCTCCGCGGTGACCTCACCGGCGCGGGCGCGCTGCAGCTGTGTGCCGCGATCGCGCACGACGCCCGGGCGCGGCGACAGCCCGGCCGTCACGTCGATCACCGCGTCGGGATCGGTGTAGGGCCCGGAGGTGTCATAAAGGTCGAAGTGCTCTCCGTTCGACAGATTCACCCGCCGAAACGGAACTTTCGCACCCGGGACGCCCTCGACGTCGCGATAGGCCTTGCTGCTGCCCGCGATGGGTCCGGTGGTGACTGACGGTTCGGCTGTCACGGTCATGGTTGTCATCTCCCTACGTCGGCATTACCCGGTCAGGTTCATACGGTCGACGGCCCCGAGCCGTCCTCTCAGCGCACTTGGCGTGCGCTCCCGCGCGTTCTGATTGCTCGACTCCTCCTCGGACCGTTTCACGGTCCGCATCGTCGCCGAGCAGTGTCGTGCGTTCTCCACGCTAGCGCAGTGGGACGGGTTTGCAATGGTGTGCCGCATCCTGGCCAACCCGTGGGCAAGGTCGTGAAACGGTGGAATGATCGAGAACGTGCACGCGAGCACAGACACCGATGGGACACCCGCCACGCCGCCGGTGAAAACGGAGGCAGACAACATCGGCGTGGGCGCGTTCCGGTTCTGGTTCGTCGGCCAGCGCTGGGAATGGTCCGACGAGGTCGCCCGCATGCACGGCTACGAGCCCGGGTCGGTGGTGCCGACTACTGAAATTCTGCTGGCGCACAAGCATCCAGAAGACCGGGATCACGTTCAGGACCTGCTGGACCGGGCATTGCATGCCAAAAGCTCGTTCTCCAGCCGGCACCGCTTCATCGACACCGCCGGCGACGTGCACGATGCAATCGTGGTGGCCGATCGAATGGCCGACGAGACCGGCGCGGTGGTGGGGACCGCGGGCTATTACATCGACTTGACCGCGACCTTTGACGAGACCCGCCAGGTCGCCCTTGATGAGGCCCTGCCGGACCTCTTCGAGGCCCGCGCGATGATAGAGCAGGTCAAAGGTGTCCTGATGGCGATATACCGGATAAGTTCGGAGCAAGCCTTCAGTGTGTTGCGGTGGCGATCGCAGGAGACCAACACCAAACTGCGTGCGCTGGCCAAGCAGCTGCTCGTCGAAATCGCCACGCTGCCAGCGCCGTCGGCGGAGGTACAAAGCGCCTTCGACCATCTTTTGTTGACGGTGCACGAGCGTATTCCCCGCGAAGCCGACGCATAGCCGGGGCGCCGGTTAGGCTCGACTGAGCCGGTTATAGGCGGCATCGAAGCGGGTGAACGTGATGGATTTGTTGCGGGTCGATTACGAGGTGCGGCCGGAAGCGGTGGTGCTGCAGGCGAAGGGCGAAGTGGATTCCAGCACCGCCGGCGAGCTCATCTCGCAGCTGGATGCCGCCATGCAGCAGGCCGGCACGCAAGCCTCGCGACTGCTCATCATCGATTTGCAGGCCGTGACTTACTTCGGCAGCGCCGGACTCAACGCCGTCCTCGATTGTCACCGGCGGGGCCTGCAGGCCGGGACGTCGATCCGGCTGGTCGCCGACAACGGACTGGTGGTTCGCCCGATCGAGGTGACGAACCTGGACAGCGTCCTCGAGCTTTACCCCACGCTGCCCGATGCGCTGCAAGGCCGCAATACCGAGCAGGGGCAGTGAGCGGGCCGCCACGGCGCAACTGGAGAAGCGAGCCGCAGAAACTGCCGTCCGACCTTGCCAAGGCCGTCGCCCTCGGCGGTGAGATGGGCCGTCAGTTCGCCGAATTCGACTGGGCCGCACACCCGTTGGGGTCGCCCGAAGAGTGGTCAGCCGCGGTGCGGTCGGCAGTCGCCGTGGTGTTGACCTCGCGTTTTCCCATCGTCTTGTGGTTGGGTCCGGAAGACCTGTTCCTGGTGTACAACGACGCCTACATCGAGATCCTCGGCGACAAGCATCCGGCCGCGCTGGGCCGGCGAGGCCGATTCGTGTGGTGGGACATCTGGGAGCCGATCAGCCCGATGCTGGCCAGTGTCATCGCCAGCGGCGAGGCGACCTGGTCCAACGACTTGATGCTGCCGATGGTGACCGCCGGCCGACGCCGGGAACGCTACTTCACCTTCACCTACAGTCCACTGGTCGGCGAAAACGGCGAGATCTACGGGATTTTCTGCCCATCCTGGGAGACCACCGAGCGGGTGATCAGCGAGCGCCGACTGCATCTGCTCAACGCGGTGGCCTCGGCGACGATGGAAACCCGGACCGTCGACGACGCCGTGAGCGCAGCCGTCGCGGTCTGTGCCGACCAGCCGGACGTGCCTCTCGTCGCGGCGTACGTCAGTGCCGCGGATACAACCGATACCACGTTGCGTGGAGCGACGCCGTCGGTGCTGGAGCTGCTGCCGGCGACGCTGAACAAGCTGACCGACTGGCAGCCCACAGCGCGATCACGGGCGGAAGTGCAGATCATCGAAAACGTGGCCACGGTGATCCGCGGTCTGCACGAAGTGCTGGGCAACGACTGCCCGGACCAGGCGCTGGTGCTGCCGCTGGGCGAGAACGCGGTTGCCGGGGCGCTGGTGGTGGGCACTAACCCCCAGTGTCCACTGGACGAGCAGTACCTCGGGTTCTGTCAGTTGCTGGCCGACCAGCTGTCCTCGGCGCTGGCGTCGGTGGTCTCCCATGAGCAGCAGCGGCAGCGCGCTGACGTGCTGGCCGAACTGGACCGCGCCAAGAATGCGTTCTTGACCAACGTCAGCCACGAATTCCGCACTCCGCTAACGCTGTTGCTGGGCCCGCTGGAGGACGCGCTCTCCGACGTGGGTCCACAGACTGTTCTCGCCGAGCGGCTGCGAACGGCCAGGCGCAATGCGGGACGGCTGCTGCGGTTGGTCGACTCGCTGCTGCAGTTCTCCCGTATCGAAGCGGGGCGTGCCACCACGACATTGGTGTGCACCGACGTCGGGGCGCTGACGTGGGAGATCGCGTCGTCGTTCACCGACTTGTGCACGCGGGGCGGGCTTGAACTCGAGCTTGACTGCCGCCGGGCGCTTGCCGACATCGACCCCGACATGTGGGAAACCATCATGCTCAACCTGATGTCCAACGCGGTCAAATACACGCTGAGCGGCTCGATCACCGTTGCGGTGCACAGCGGCGAGGCCCACTCGTTGATCAGCGTTCGCGACACCGGTGTCGGCATCAGCGCGGCGGACCTGAAACAGTTGGGCCAACGGTTCTTTCGGGCCGAGACCGCGTTGGGCCGCAGTGTCGAGGGCACCGGGATCGGTTTGTCGCTGGTGCGCGGGCTGGTCGAACTGCTAAGCGGCAGTATGCAGATCACCAGCGAACTCGACCGCGGCACCACCGTCGCAATCACGCTGCCCAAATCGCTTGCCGACACTCCGGTCGACCATGCACCGGCCGACCTGCTGGACAACCCGTACGTTGTCGAGGCGGATCAATGGGTGGCGCCGCTGCCCGCCGCGGCCGCACCCGTCGACGATGGCCGCAAACTGGTGCTGATCGCGGACGACAACCCCGACATGCGAGCGCATCTGGACCGGGTGTTATCGGCGCACTGGAGAACGGTTCTGGCTGCCGACGGCGAAGCGGCGCTGCGGACCGCCGGTGAGCTTCGCCCGGACGCCATCGTCACCGACGTGATGATGCCCAAGCTGGACGGCTTCGACTTCGTCGCGGCCATTCGTCGCGACACCGAGTTGGCTGCCACCCCGATCGTCATGCTGTCCGCCCGTGCCGGAGATGAGGCCGTCAGCGAGGGCTACGCCGGCGGCGCGGACGACTACCTGCCCAAACCGTTCCGCTCGCAGGAGCTGGTGCAGAGGATTGCGGCGCGGTTGTCCGCCACGAGTCGCGAACGTGCAGGTCAGCACCAGCGTGAAGCGGAGCTTCGGCATGCCTCCGCCGCCGCCCAACTCGATGCCGCAATGCAGGCCGCCGACTCGGTCTCCGGGATCGCCGAGGCGCTACTGGCTTCTCCGCTCGGCTCGGGCGATGCCGTCATCGTCGTGATCGGTCTCCTCGACTCCGAGGAGAACACCGTCCGATTCGAATTCGCGGGTCCGGTGCCCGTCGAATACCGCGACCGCTACCACGTCGCGACCCTGGATACGCCGCTGGTGCCGATCGACGTCATCAAGACCGGTCAGCGGATGGTCATCACCGACACGTTGGCGCTCGCGCCGCGTTACGGCCACGTGGTGGCCGAAACCGCGCGCAACGTCCGCTCGTGCGTCAGCCAGCCGTTGCGCGGTCCCGACGGAAACGTGATCGGTTCGCTCGGATTGCTGTGGTCCACCCCGCGGGAGTTCGACGCGAGCGAGCTCGAGATGTTCGCTCGCACTGCGGAGATCACCCAGTCGGCGGTGGGACGGGTCCGCAGTGCACAGCGCGAGCATCGAATCGCCGTGGACTTCCAGGAGCATCTGCTTGATCTCGACCGCGGTTCGACGGCCGCGGTCGTGGCGGCCGTGTACCAGCCCGGCGGCGAGGCGATGCGCGTGGGCGGGGACTGGTATCTGGTGGCGCCGCTGCAACGGCCGGGCCAGATCGCGGTATCCGTCGGCGACGTCGTCGGGCACGGTCTGCCCGCTGCGATCGTGATGAGCAGACTGCGCGCCGCGGTGTCGGCCACCGCGCTCACCGGCGCCGAGCCGCATGCGGTGCTCAGCTCGCTGGACAGGTATGCGGCGGCGATTCCCGGTGCACGCTGCGCGACCGTCAGTTACGCCGTCATTGACACCGGGCAATCGGAAACGGGCGGCGGCGCGTCCAGAATCAGCTACAGCTGCGCAGGCCATCCGTATCCATTGCTGGTGACGCCGGACCACACGCCGGTTTTTCTGCAAGCCGGCCGGCGTCCGCCGGTCGCCGCATTGGCGAGCCGGCTCAAGGCCAATACAGCAGAACAGGAGTTGCCCGCCGGCAGCCTGCTGCTGCTCTACACCGACGGGCTGATCGAGCGGCCGGGCGAGACACTCGATGAAGGCTTCGCGCGGCTACAGGCCGCGGCCGCATATCGCGCGGAATTATCCGTCGGAGAGTTCTGTGACGAGTTGCTCGACCGGATGGCCCCGCCCGGCGGTTACACCGACGACGTTGTGCTGTTGGCGGTGCGCCCCAACCACAGCACGGCCCGCAGCTTCGCCACCGTGCTGCCCGCCGCGCCGGCGAATATCCCGCAAGCCCGGCATCGACTGCGCGATTGGCTGACCGGCATCGCCGTAGAACCGCACCGTGTCGCCGATATCCTGCTGGCCACCGGGGAAGCGGTCAGTAATGCGATTGAACATGGCAGCAGCGGCGATTCGCTCAGGACGGTCTCCGTCGAGGCCTTCGTGCGCGGTCACACCGTCATCGCGGCGGTCAGCGATAGCGGCCGGTGGTCGGGCGATTCGTCGGCCAGCCAACGCAGTCTGCGCGGTGGTCGGGGGCTCACCATGATCAACGGGCTTGCCGATCACGTGACCACCGTGCGCACCGCTCACGGCACTCGAATTACTCTGGAGTTCCATCACACCGTTGTCCCGGGGGCCAGTTTGATGGAGGGTGCTACACGATGACCCGGGCGGTTTTCCAGCTGCAGTACCCCGAGAGCAATGGCGCGGCGGCCACCCCCGCCGAGGTGACAGTCACCGGTGAGATCGACGTGACCAACGTCGACGAGTTCACCCGATCGGTGTTGGACGTACCGGGCCCGCGGCCCGTCATTCTTCAGTTGAGTGGTGTCAAATATTTGGACAGCGCGGGATTCGCTGCGCTGGATCGACTGCTCGAACAGAACGCAATCGTCCTCGTTCTGTCGCCGGATAGCTTCATGTTCAGAGTGGCCGAATTAATGTGTTTGCCAATTCACCATGACGCCGAGGCCGCGCGCCGCGCGCTGCAGGAGAACGCGACCTGAACCTCTATTCGGCGTCTTCTATAGCCTCGCCGAGCTCCTCGAGGAGCTTGTTGTGGTGGTTGCTGGCCAAAAGATGACCTGCCGCGATGACGACGGCGACCGGCCAGTCGATGAGCTCGAAGGCGGCCAACGCGGCCAAACCGCCGTAATAGGCCAGCTGTTCGGGTCGCGGAATTTCCAGCTGACCAAATATCGGCACGCTGACAAAAAACGTCTCGCCTTCACGGATATGCTCGACGGCTTCCCGTTGGGTTGCGCCGCGACGCACTTTCTTTTCGACCATCATTTGCCTTTCAGTAACTAAAGGTTCGCCGTTAAGCCGGATGGTGTGGTCACCGTCGAACGTATGAAGTCGACGACGGGCTCTCTCGCCGACCCACTAGCCTCAGGCGCCGCTGGTCTGCTGGCGATCCCGCTGATCGAGTTGTACGCGGTTCTGTGGCGGTTCGGTCTGGTGGAGGTTCATGCTGATCGGACGACGCATCGCCGGCTACGCCCCCTTCCAGCTCCATTGGCTTTTTACTGTCGAGCACGCGGGTTGCGACGGCAACCGCGGCGGTCGCAGCCCCGGCTGAGCCCAGCGCCTGCGCCCACCCGACCGGGCCGAGCGGAGTGCAACCGAGAAGCTGGCTGACTCCCGGGATGCTGATCAGCGTTCCCAGCGCCACCAGTGATCCACCGGCGGTCAACACGACCAGCGGCGCCCGTGAATCCAGCAGCGTCTGACCCAGCTGCGTGCTGACCAGCGCGACCAGCGCCACCGTCGACGCGCGTCGCGGCCGTCCGGTCACGCCGGCCATCATCCATGCGCCGGTCGCCGCCGCCGCGGTGGTCGTCCCGCGGATCGCAACGGCCCGCCACAGTGCCCGCTGGTCAGGGCCGCGTCCGCTTGTCTGTGCCTGGTCGCTGAGCGGGCTCACCGCAAGGGCGGCGGCAGGCAACGCATCGGTCATCATGTTCACCAGCAGCAGCTGACGGGTGTTGAGCGGCGACGTCCCGCTGATCGCGCTGCCGATGATCGCGAAACCCACCTCGCCGGCGTTGCCGCCCAACAACACCGACACCGCGGCATGCACCCGCCGCCAGAGCTCGTGGCCCTCGTCGATCGCTGCGACCAGCGCTTCGATCCGGGCGTCGACCAGCACCACATCGGCCGCGATGCTGGCTGGGTCGCTGCCGCGCGCAACCACGGCGAGACCGACGGTGGCGGCCCGGATCGCGGCGGCGTCGTTCGACCCGTCGCCAACCATCGCGCACACCTTGCCGGCACGTTCCAGGGTCTGGACGACCTGGACTTTGTTCTCCGGTGACATACGGGCGAAGATGATCCGCTCGCTGACGGCGCGTTCCTGGTCTTTGCGCGACAACGCGTCCCATTCCGCACCGCTGATGACCTGTGCCGCGGTTACCGGCAGGCCCATGTCCCGCGCGATGGCGGTGGCGGTGATCGGGTGATCGCCAGTGATCAACCGGATGCCGATGTCGCGCTCGGACAGGGCCCTCAGCAGCGCGGGCGCTTCGGCGCGCGGGGTGTCGGACAGCCCGAGGAAGCCCGCCAGTGACAACTCGCCACCAGCCAGGTCAGCGATGGTGTCTTCGTCGTCGGCGACCAGCTGGGCCTGTTGCGGGCTGAGCCGGCGCCGGGCGACGGCGATCACCCGCAGACCTTCGGTGGCCAGTTGACGCACCGTGCCCTCGATATCCGGACCGACGTCTTTGCACGCCGCGAGTACCACTTCGGGTGCGCCTTTGACGGTCAGCTCGTCATCGGAGACCGACGCCGAAAATGACCGGCCGGACCGGAACGGCAAGTGAGCCGCGTTTTCAGCGGCCTCATGGCCGCTGCCGTTGGACGAATCGATCGCCAGCGCCGCCTCGATGATGGCCCGGTCGGTGGCGTGCACCTGCGGGCCACCGTTTGCGTCCGGCGCGGCGTGCGCGGCAAAGCGCAGCACGTCCTCACGCGAGTAGATGCCCACCGGATAGACCTGCGTCACCCGCAGCCGGTTTTCGGACAGTGTCCCGGTCTTGTCGAAGCAGACGACGTCGACGCGGCCTAGCGCCTCGACCGAACGGGGGATGCGTACCAGCGCGCCGTACTCGGTCAGGCGTCTGGCCGATGCGGCTTGCGCGAGCGTCGCCACCAGCGGCATGCCTTCGGGGACCGCGGCTACGGTGATCGCGATTCCACTGGCCACCGCTTCGCGCAACCCTCGACCACGCAGCAGGCCCAGTAGGCCGACGAGGCCGCCACCGGCCGTGCTGACCGGGAATGCCTGGTTGGTGAGCTTGCTGAGCTGGTGCTGCAGCCCGACGTCGGGCACCTCGCCGGACGCGAGCTCGGCGGCCCGGCGCGCCTGGGTGTCGGCGCCGACGGCGGTCACCACGGCGACCGCGGTGCCCGCGACGATGGTGGTGCCGGCGAACAGCATGCAGCGGCGCTCGGCCAATTCGGCGCCAGGCGTGGCCTCGATCTGCTTTTCCACCGGCAGCGACTCACCGGTGAGCGTCGATTCGTCGACCTCGAGGTCGTCTTCCTCGATCAGGCGGGCGTCGGCGGGAATCACCTCGTGGGTGCGTATTTCGATCACATCGCCGGGCCGCAGTTGCTCCGCGATGATGTCGGTGTACACCGGCGCACCGTCGGGACCGGTCGTCACTTTGCGCGCCGGCGGAATCTGTTGTGCCAGCAGCTCGTTCAGTCGGCCTTCGGCACGGAGGCGTTGGCTGGCCGCGAGCACGGAGTTTCCGGTGAGCACCGAACCGACCAGCACCGCATCGACCGGCGAACCCAGAATCGCGCTGGCTGCCGAGCCGAGCGCCAGTACCGGTGTCAGCGGGTCGGACAGCTCGGCTTGCACTGCGTTCAGGAACTTCCAGACCGCTCGCCGCGGCCGCCCGGTTATCTCGGCGCCGCGCTGAGCCTTTTCGATCACAGGGGCCATGGCCCGAGTGGCCAGCGCACCGTGGCGGGGCGCCATCGATTCCACGTCGTCCGGCGGCGGCAGCATCTTTCGGACCTGCTCAACCGACATTGCGTGCCACTCGTTGATCGGCGCCGGCAACGGAGTCGGTGCGCGAACCACCCGTCGCGCCATCAGGTAGCCGGACAGCAGACCCGCCGCCGCACCAGTGGTCACCGGGCCGGGCCCTCGGCCGCGCACGCCGGGCACCATCAGCAGCGCGCCCAACGCCG
>Ga0335073_10011542_pt1 | contig 12411 bp, 13 predicted proteins | sample Lox_Sample_22_FD_207093 | JGI IMG/M metagenome (GOLD analysis project Ga0335073, IMG submission 207093) | Soil microbial communities from Loxahatchee National Wildlife Refuge, Florida, United States - Lox_Sample_2.2 | ecosystem: Environmental > Terrestrial > Soil > Wetlands | place: USA... | reverse complement strand
CTGCGCGTTCGTACCGAGGTCTTCGAGAACAGTTGCTGAAGCGTATTTTTCACCGCGCTCTCGGAAATCGCCATCTCTTTGGCAATCTCTTTATTCGCCAGCCCCTGCACCAGCAGCCGTAGAACTTCCAGTTCCCGCGCCGTCAGATGAATTTCTTCCTGCGGCGGCGAAACCGGCTGGGTCTCTTCGGTCACCTCGGCGATGATGGCCGCGAGCCTCGGTTTCGGTCCTTCGCGGTAGGTCGAAAACCAGACCTCGGCGGTAAACGTTTCGCCGTTGCCGCGATGGCCGCGGCACTGCATCGATGTCCGGAATGGCGGAGCCTGATTCTCCCAGCGCAGAGCATGATGAAGTTCCGGAAGAAAGGCCGCGATCGGATTGCCCACCAGAGGACCATCCACCGGCGCCATCAATTGATTAGCCGCCTGATTGGCGAGCTGGATAAAGCCATTTTCGTCGATGGTGACAATCGCGGCCGGGCTGGTTTCCACCAGAATCCGCAATCGCTCCTGCGCCTCCATGGTCATGCGCCGATTCCGCACCAGTTCGGCCACGAATAAACCGCAGCCGGCCAGGGCCAGCATTTCTAACGACAGCCGGGTGTAGGATTTCTGAAGCGAGCTGAACAGCTCCGCCAGAATGGCGCAACTCACCCCCAACAACGCGACCGCCCAGCGCGGCAGAAATCCGGCCGCCAGCATGATGGGAAACAGATAGAGAAAGCCGAGCGAAACGAACGGCATGCTCCACCAGTCGATCAGGGCGATCAGAAGGATCATCGCCGCGCTCAGGACCAGAACAAGCGTCCGGTTCTTCGGTTCCCACACCCGTTCGATTTCGAGCATTTTCGCGGAGCGTTTTATTATGCCATCGCTTGAAGCGCGTAGCTCCAAATAAAACGAGCAACCGCACGGATGGCCCTAATCGTCCGATCAATCGAAAGTTTTTTGTGGGGCAGGCTTGGATCCGCCTGTTCGTTTACCAACGAGATGTCTCGCCCAGGTTAAAAACGCCGGTTTCGTCCACACGCAGAAACGCGTGGTCAGGAGAATCGCGTTTTCTCGCTCGCGAATTTGATATGATGGCGGCGTTTTGTGAGGCACGCATGGGGATTTCGAGGATTGCGGTTTTTCTCGCGGCGGCCGGAATATTATTCGCGCAACATCAGTTCACTCCGACCGACGTTGAAGTAGGGCAGCGGCTGTACATCGCCAACTGCATCTACTGCCATGGACCGGAAGGCGATCAGGAGCCGGGCATCGATCTGGGGCACGGTCATTTCAAGATCGCTTCCTCTTATGACGATGTCGTGAACATCATTCGGCACGGCATTCCCGATACCGGCATGCCCGCGCAGACGCGCATGACCGATCAGGACGCCTGGACCATCGTCGCCTATCTCCACTCGCTCGCGTCGGTGGACGGCGGGTTGCCTCCCGGCGGCGACGCGGCGCGCGGCAAAGCGGTTTTTGAAGGCAAAGGCGGGTGCTTGAAATGCCACACCGTCGGCGAGGAAGGTTCCGGATTGGGTCCGGACCTGAGCGATATCGGCTCAGTGCGCCGGGCGGTGGAACTGGAGAAGACCCTCGACGATCCCGACGCCACCATGCTGCCGCAGAACCGCATTTTCCGCGCGGTGCTGCGCAACGGCGTCGTGATCACCGGAAGAATTCTCAATCAGGATACGTTCACCGTGCAGTTGATCGATTCGAAGGAACGGCTGCTGTCGCTTGAAAGAACAAATTTGAAGGAATTTGTTCCGCTGCATTCGCCGATGCCATCTTATAAGGAACGGTTGAGCAAGGCGGAAATGGCCGATCTGGTCACTTACCTGGCTTCGTTGAAAGGGGTGCGATAGATGTTTCGGTTTTGCGCGGTCCTCGTCGTGAGCGTCCTGACCGCGGGCGTGTCGCCGGCGCAGGTGACTTCCGACCAGTTGCTGAACGCGGCCAAACAGCCGCAGAACTGGCTGACCTATTCGGGCTCCTACATGAGCCAGCGTTACAGCGCGCTCGCGCAGATCACGCCGGCCAATGTGAAAAATCTCGATTTGCAATGGATGTTTCAGGCGCATTCGCTCGAAAAATTCGAAGCTACGCCGCTGGTAGTCGACGGCGTCATGTACACGGTGCAGGCGCCGAATGACGTCACGGCGCTGGACGCGGCTACAGGCCGGCTGTTCTGGGTTTATTCCTACACCCCCGATAAAGACGCGCGGCCCTGCTGCGGTCGCGTGAATCGCGGGGTCGCGGTGCTCGGAAATACGCTGTTCATGGGCACCATTGATGCGCATCTGATTGCGCTCGACGCCAAGAGCGGCAAGCCGCTGTGGGACGTCAAAGTCGGAAACGACAAAGCGGGATACGCCATCGCGCACGCGCCGCTGGTGATCAAGGACAAAGTCATCATCGGCGTGGCCGGCGGCGAATACGGCATTCGCGGTTATATCAGCGCTTATGACGTGAAAACCGGCAAGCTCGATTGGCGGTTCTACACCGTTCCCGGAAAAGGCGATCCGGGAAATCAAACCTGGGAAGGCGATTCCTGGCAGCACGGCGGAGCGTCGGTGTGGGTCACCGGTTCTTACGATCCGCAGTTGAATTTAACTTACTGGGGCATCGGCAATCCGGGGCCGGACTGGAACGGCGATAAGCGCCATGGCGATAACCTTTACAGCGATTGCGTGGTGGCGCTCGACGTCGATAGCGGAAAATTGAAGTGGTATTACCAGTTCACTCCGCACGACGAGTTCGATTACGATTCGGTGCAGGTCCCGGTGCTGGTGGACGCGGAGTGGCAAGGCAAACCGCGCAAATTGATGATGTGGGCCAACCGCAACGGCCTGTTCTATGTGCTCGATCGCCAGACCGGGCAATTCTTGCTGGGCAAACCGTTCGTCAAAGTGAATTGGATGACCGGATTTGACGAAAGCGGCCGGCCGATGAAAGCCCCCAGCGCGGCCACCAGCCGCACCGGCACGCTGATTTTTCCCGGCAATCAGGGCGCGACGAACTGGTATAACCCGTCGTACAGCCCGCGCACGGGATTGTTTTATATTTCCACGTGGGTCGATTATTCGTCGTTTTATGTGAAGCAGGACGCCGATTATGTCGAAGGCCAGTTGTACAGCGGCGGAGGGCCGAAGAATACGAAGGCGCCGATTACTTCGGGTCCGTTCAATTATCGGAAAGAAGGCGAGCAGTACGGCGCGATCCGCGCGATCGATCCGAAAACGGGCGAAAAGAAGTGGGATTTCCCCATGGACGATGTGACCGACGCCGGCATTCTGACCACGGCGACGGATCTGCTGTTCAGCGGCGGGCGCGAAGGATATTTTTACGCGCTGGATGCGCGGACCGGGTCGCTGTTGTGGAAGACGGCGGTCGGCGGGCCGGTGCGGTCGGGTCCGATGACGTATTCGGTGAACGGGCGGCAATATGTCGCGGTCGCGGCGGGGAATTCGCTGTTTGCGTGGGCGCTGCGGCAGTAGGTTTCTATTTGAGCTATGACCGGTGTCATGGTGATCTCTCGCCGATGACAGCTGCTACTGTTTTCCGCTTGCCGTCCAGCGCATTCTTCTCCTGCGGTCAAGCGAGAGAGAGACCATGAATCTCGAATTCTTTTTTAATGCACTGACAGTTGTGTGGCTGGCGGGAGAAATCCTCATCGCCGTGTTCACCCGAACCCACCAGGGTGAGGGCAAGGTGCAGGATCGCGGGACGCAGATTATTCTCTGGGTTGTGATCATTGCATCGGTCAGGACCGACGAGTGGATGCACCGCTACTTTCCAGTCGACATGCCAGGGAGTTCCAGCTGGCTGCGGCCGGCGGCCTTTGCGATTTTGGTTCTCGGTTTGGGAGTCCGGGTCGTGGCAATCGTGACGCTGGGCGGGGCCTTCAGCGCGAACGTAGCGACGCGCGCCGGACAAAAACTCCAGCAAGGCGGACTCTATAGCCTCGTCCGTCATCCTTCCTATCTCGGTCTGGAACTGATTCTCCTGGCTCTCGCCCTTCACGCACGCACCTGGGCCTGTTTTGCCGTTGTCCTGGTTCCACCGACTCTCGCGGTGCTGTATCGCATTCACGTGGAAGAGGCCGCGCTCCGCCTGGCCTTTGGACCCGATTACGAAGACTATAGCCGTAGCACCAAGCGGCTGATTCCGGGAGTGTATTAGCGCCCCGCGCGCGATCGTGTCCCCCCAGCGCAGAAATTCGCTTTTATGATTGCCAGGTTTCTATAATTAAGCTATGGCCACGACGACGACACGGCCGATGACGTTCGAGGAGTTTGCTCAACTCCCCGAGCCGCAGGGGTTCCGCTACGAACTCCATCATGGAGAACTCGTACAAGTGTCGGGACCCAAGTTGACGCACATGCGCGTGCAGTATCGATTGCTTCAGATGCTGATGCCCGCCGCTGGCGATCGCGGCATTGTAACGCTCGAGCTTGGATTTCGGGCTGTTCCCGAATCCGAATACCGTCGCGCCGACGTCGCATACGTTACCAGACAACGATGGGACGCGCCCAGCGGCGAGGATTATTTTCGCGGCGCGCCGGAACTGGTGGTCGAGGTTCTCTCTCCTTCGAACACCGCGTCGGAGATACGAGATAAGCGGAATCTGTGTCTGGCGAATGGCTCGGTGGAGTTTTGGGTGGTTGATCCGCAGAAAAGAGAGGTGGACGTGCACACGCGCGACGGCCGGTTTACAACCTACGGAGCGGGCCAGCAGATCCCGTTGTTCTTCGCGCCCGGCGCCTCCTTCCCGGTGGACGCGATTTTCGCGTAATCTCTAAAGTTGGCAGACCAAAAATTGCAAATCATTCCGCTGGGCGGGTTGGGCGAGTTCGGAATGAACTCGATGGCCCTCCGCTATGGCGATGACATCATCGTAATCGACGCCGGGATGATGTTTCCCGACGCGGAACTGCTCGGCGTCGATATCGTCACGCCCGATTTTTCATTTCTCGAAGAGCATGCCGGGCAGGTGCGCGCGCTGGTGCTGACGCACGGGCACGAGGATCACATCGGCGCGGTGCCATTTCTTCTGGCGCAGATCGATGTGCCGGTCTATGGCACCGCGTTCACGCTGGCGCTGGTGGAGCGGCGCCTCGAAGAACACCAGATGCTCGATAAGGTGCGCCTGAACCGGGTGAAGCCGGGCGAGAAGCTGGAGATCGGTCCGTTTTCAGTCGAGTTTGTGCATGTCACGCACTCGATTGTGCAGTGCGTTTTGCTGGCGATCACCACGCCGCTCGGCGTGATCATTCACACCGGCGATTTCAAGGTCGATCCGACGCCGACCGATAACGAATTGTTCGATCTGCATACGCTGGCGGCCTACGGCAAGCGCGGCGTGCTGCTGCTGTTGTCGGACTCGACCAACGTCGACCGGCCGGGCTACACCGAAAGCGAGCGCGCCGTCGCGCCGCGCCTGGAAGATTTGTTCGTGCGCGCGCCGCGGAGGCTGGTGCTGACGTGTTTCAGCAGCTCGATTCATCGTTTGCAGCAGATTGTCGATCTGGCCGATGAATACGGGCGCAAGGTCGCGTTCCTGGGGCGCAGCATGATGGCGACCACGGAGATCGCGCACGATCTGGGCTTGCTGACCATCCCCAACGGAATTTTGCTGCGGCCCCAGGACGTAATGCAATCGAGTCCGAACAAGGTGGTGGCGATCGTTTCAGGAACGCAGGGCGAGCCGATGTCGGCGATGTCGCGCGTGGCCGTGGATAATCACAAATCGCTGTCGATCGAGCCGGGCGACCTGGTCGCGCTGAGCGCGCGCATCATTCCCGGTAACGAAAAAGCGATTTACCGCATGATGAATCACCTGGCGCGGCGCGGCGCGGATGTGGTGTACGGCTCGATGAATCCGCCGATTCACGTTTCCGGCCACGGCAGCGCGGAGGAGTTGCGGCTCGTGCTGAACCTGGTTCGTCCGAAATATTTCGTGCCGATTCACGGGGAATACCGGCAGTTGGCCAAACACGCGCAGCTGGCGCAGCATTTGAGTCACTGGGGACTGGAAGGAACCTTCGTTCTGGAATCGGGCGAAACGCTGGAGGTCGATGAAGCGGGCGCGCGCAAGGGCGAAACGGTGACGGTGGGGCGCGTGTGCATTGATTCGGGGACGCTCGATGAGGTGGTGGAAGACATGGTGATTCGCGACCGGCGGCATTTATCGGAAGACGGGTTCGTGCTGCCGATTATCGCCATCAACAAGCACACCGGAAAGAGCGAGGCGCTGCCGGAAATCGTGAGCCGCGGGTTCATGTCGATGGAAGAAAGCTCGGAGGTGCTGGCGGAAGCGCGGCAGGTGGTGCTGAAGACCCTGGAATCGTCGACGGCGGAGGAGCGCGGGGATTGGGGCGTGATGCAGGAAAAAATCCGCGCCGATTTGAAGAGATTCCTGGTGAAGCAGACGTCGCGCCGGCCGTTGATTATGCCGGTGATTCTGGAGATTTAACGGCCCATGCCGCTGTGGGCGCAAGCCCGATAATTCAGGACACTAAAGAAAGTCGCGAACCGCATGAGCTTTCACGCGTGTTGCAGCGGCGGACTCACCAGACGGCCGTAATAATCGTAGTGCCGGTCTTCCCGGTCGTGGTTCACCGGCGAGGCTGGATTGAAAACCATCGCGCTCTCAAGTTCCTGGAGCGGCAGGTTCACCCACACCGCTTTGCCGGACCAGGAAATCGATCGGACCGGCTCGGGAAACAGCAACACTGAGCGGGGAAAATTCTTCAACGCCACGGCGATATGATGAACGCCCCACAGCGTGTCCTCGATGATCAGGTCCTCAATTCTTCCGGCTTCGCCGTCCCTGGTGTGGACCATATATCCGATCAGCTCGCGAACGCTTCGCAAATGAGAACCGGGCCGCTTGATACCGGTTTCGCGCTGGCGTGCGATGGGCATGTCAGCTTCAAGGGGCGGGCTGGTCTGAATCTGCTGGCTGGTCAATCGCACGGTGAGCCGCTTGGTCTCCCAATCGCAAGGGCCGACCATAAAAGGCGCGATCAAGACGCTTCGCGCGCCGATAGGAGTCGCGGTCTCCGCCACCAGATAGTGAACGATCCAGCTTTCGTCGTCGAACAGAAAATCCCGAACCAGGCCCTGCACGCCGTCCGACGCGGCAATGTTATAGTCCAGCAGGGCGTAAAGACTGCGCAACATAATCCCTCGTGGACGGCCGGTTAAAAGCCTCAGATCTTTTGCCGTCCGTCAATTCCAGCGTAGAATCCGCTACGCCGCCGTTCTATAGCCTCGACACGCTACGGAACGAAGGGAAGGATCATTAGAAATTTCTTCAGCGCTGATGGTTACCCAGCCAACCCTGCCGATGACCGGAAGACTTTACCGTCACACCGCGCGCGGGCCACGACGCCGGAACAGATGAATCACCAGGAAAATCACCGCCAGCGCGAGCAGAATATGAATCGCGCCGGCAACCACGTGCAGCGCGGCCCAAACAATCAGCCACGCAATGAATAACGCAAAAAACAAAATGAGAAAAATGAAATCTCGCAGCATTTCGAGTCTCTCCGCTGGCGGTCACGGAGCATTCGGCGGGCCAAATCCCGCCCTCCACGCGCGGGTGACGTTACACCGGCTTCCCGATATCGCACGCGTTTTCAGACCTATGAGCCTGGAACACGGCGCCGCGCGGGCGCGCCCCGTTGTACCATGCGCGGCAGAGGAGATCCCCATGAGTTTTGATCTCGCCAGAACGCCGACTCTCGAAGCGGTGGCGACCTGTGACGAACATCAGCTGGCGCAGGATATGAAAAAACGCGTCGAAGAATCGATCGCCGCCGTGGAGCAGCAGAAGGAAGTGATCGAAGCCGCCGCCGCGCAACAAACCTCGGACGAACGGCTCCGTGTGTTGAAAAAAGCCGAGCGCGCGCTGAGCGTGCTGGCCAAGGTCTTGCGGGAGCAGGCGGCCGCGGCGGCGCAGACGGCGATCGAGACGCTGATCGCCTCGGCGTGCGCCGGCGAGAAACCGGATTTCAAAAAATTGCTGGCGGAAATCGCGATCGAAAGCCAGAGCGCGCTGGTCACGCGAGCCATCGAGCGCATCGTCGAGCACCTGATTCCGCTGGCCCAGATCGCGGCGTTGCGTGGCGAAGCGCGGAGCGCCATGACGCGGTCGCGTGCGCTGGAACGATTCGCGCAGGAGCGCGCGGAAAAAATTCTGGACCAGGTGCGCGACGCCGTCACTGAAGAAATGGTGCTGCCGATCGACTTGTCCAAAGGCGTTTCCGGGGCTCTGGTGGCGCGTGCGGCGGCGCTCAAGAAAATCGCCGTTCAGATTTCCGCCAACGCGGACGAAATCGAACGGGCCTACCACGAAAGGAAAAAACGATGAAAACGAAATTCAGAGCGTTGGTGCGCGATCTGGACGCGGCGGCGCTCGACGAGCTGCGGCGGTCGGTTGCGGCCGAGCTGGAGGGTCGCCGGCAGCAGAGCGCGATCAAGCTGGAAGACATTCATCCGCGGATGAGCGCCGAGGACAAGCAGCGGGCGATGCGCGAAATCGCGCGGGCGCTGCGGGGTGACGAACATGCGTGATCTGCGCAAGTACTGGCACGATGTGAATACGCTGGCCGCATCGCTCCCGGAGTTCGTGTGGGTGGCGGGCGAGGACGGCTGTCTGGTGGAGGCGTCGGCGCGCGTGGCGGCGAAGCTGCTGGTGGGGAAAACGCACCGCCTCGCGAGCGAAGAGGAAATTCGCGCGCGCGGCGAAGCGGACGCGGCGAGGAGTCGCGAGCGCCTGCGCGAAGCCCGGCGAAAGCGCGGCATCGAGGTGGTCGAGGTGACGGGCAAGTAACGGCGATACGATGAAGAAATGTCTCACGTCGTCGTGGTCGGCAGCGCCAACATCGACCTGACCACTTTCACCGACGATTTCCCGCGTCCCGGCGAAACCATTTTCGGGCGCGAATTCAACCTGGGATTTGGCGGAAAAGGCGCCAATCAAGCCGTCGCGGCGCGCCTGTGCGGTGCGGACGTTTCCCTGATCGCGCGCGTCGGCGACGATCTGTTCGGCGAAGCCACCGTCCGCAATCTCGAATCCTTCGGCATCGACGCCGGCCGGGTTCTGATCACGCCCGGCGTTTCGAGCGGCGTCGCGCCGATCTTTGTCGATGGCGAAGGCCAGAATCGCATCCTGGTGGTCAAAGGCGCCAACGACCGGCTCACGCCCGAAGACGTCGACGCGAGCCTGATAGAACGGGCCGACATGGTGGTTCTGCAACTGGAGATTCCGCTCCAAACCGTGTATCACACGCTGCGCCTGGCGCGCGCCCGCGGCGTTCCGGCGATTCTCAATCCCGCGCCCGGCCAGCCGATCGATCTCGCGGCTGCGGCGTTCGCCGATTTTCTGATCCCCAATGAAACGGAAGCCGAAGCGCTCACCGGAATCGCGGTCCACAACCTCGCCACGGCGAGCGAATGCGCGCAGGCGCTGCTCGGCCGCGGGGTTCCCCGAGTCATTCTCACGCTCGGCGCAAACGGCTCGCTTTACGCGACTCCCAACCACCTGCGCCATTTTCCGGCCTTCGCCGTAAAGCCCGTCGACACCACCGGCGCCGGGGATGCCTTCATCGGCAGCCTGGCGCATTTTCTGGCCAGCGGACTGGACGAATCCGAGGCGATCCCGCGCGCCAATCTCTACGCGGCGCTTTCCACGACGCGTGTGGGCACGCAGAAATCGTTCGTTTCGCGCGAGACGTTTGACGGGGAATGGTCGCGGGCGTGTTCAGTTGACGGAGTGAAGAAACCAGCGGTTCAGCACCACGTCTCGCGCGAACCATTTTGATCGAAGCAGGCGCGGGGCGAAATGTTTCAGAACATTTTCCGGGATTTTTGCTCCGGTGCGTTCGAGCCAACCGGGCGTGTGATGAAATCGTTTCGCCAGGCGCGCCGGAAATTCGGCAATCTTACCCGACTCGATCACGTCCGCCGCGATTAAGCCGGATTCAATCGCGGGCAAGATTCCTTCGCCGCTAAGCGGATAGGCAAGCCCCGCCGCGTCGCCGATGAGCAGCCAGCCGTCGCCGGCGATCCGCCGCGGCGAAGACCCATAAAGAAGATAGGCGTGGCCGCGCGGCGCGGGAATTTCGAAATCGACGCGCTCGCGTAAACATTTCAGAAAATCGGCAACGTGAGCCGACAGCCGGTGCGGATCGGCGCGGCCCAGGCCGATGTTCAGCACGCCGCGCTTGCGAAAACACCAGCCGTAGCCTTTCAGGTCGCGGCAGAAATAAAGCTCGGGCGTGTCGGCGCGGACGGCGCACGCGGCAATCTGCGCCGCGTTCATTTCGAACTCGACCTCCTGCGCCACGATCGCCGGCTCGCCCGGTTGTTTCGCGCCCACCAGGCGCGCCACGGAACAAAAATGCCCGCCGGCTCCCACCACGATTCGCGCCGCGATGGCGCCGTTGGCGATCCAGGAATCGCCGCGCCGCTCCAGGGTTTCGAGGGCCGCGCCTTCGATCCGGTGCGCGCCGCTGCGCCGCAACAGATAATGATCGAATTCGCGCCGGCGGATTCCGTAGCTGACCGGCTGCCGGTATCGCGTTTCGCGATCGCGCCCGCCGATCACGCTGGTGCGAAACGCGGTAATCGGCTGCAACGTTCCCTGCGAGGAATATTCCCCGGCATCGATCTCCAGAATCGACAGCACGCGCGGCGTGATCCAGCCGCCGCAGATCTTATCGCGTGGAAAAACATTTTTATCAAGAATTGTTGTTTCGATTCCGGCGCGGCGCAGCTTCCAGGCGCAGGCCGATCCGGATGGCCCGCCGCCGACGATCAGGACAGCGCAGGAATGCATGGGTCCCGGTGAGCGGGGCGATAAAGATGATCGCGCGTCCAGGAAAGCGGCCGGCATTGGGAGCCGGCGAAGACGATTTGAAACAGTTGCAGCGTGTTGGTTTCAAATCCGGCGATCGACCCGGCCAGGTATAATCGCCAGGCCCGCTCGAAGCTCGCGTCGTAGCGGCGGATCACTTCCCCGCGCGCGGCTTCGAAGCGCGCCAGCCAATGCTCGATGGTCTTGGCGTAATGGCGGCGCAGGTTTTCGGCGTCCAGAATCGAATAGCCGCGCGGCTCGAATACGCGCATCGCCTCGCGCAGCGAAGGAGCATAGGCGCCGGGAAAAATCCGCTTGCGGATCCAGCGGCTGAAATGGCTGTGATAGCTGCGTCCGATGAAATGCAGCAGGCCGCGGCCGGCGTCGCCCACGGCGCGGTGAATGACCTCGCCGAATTCGCGGTAATGCTCCGCGCCGACGTGCTCCAGCATGCCCACCGAGACAAAGACGTCGAATTGTCCCGAGATATTGCGATAATCGTCTTCGATAAATTCCACAAATCCGGTGAGATTTTCCTGCGATCCGCGGCGCCGCGCGTATTCGATCTGCTCGCGCGAAATATTGAAGGCTTTGACGCGTACGCCGTAATTTCGCGCCATGTGCAGCGCGAGCGCACCCCAGCCGCAGCCTGCTTCCACCACCGTTTCGCCGGCGCGAAGCTCCATTTTCCGGCAAATGTGATCCATTTTTGCGATCTGCGCCTGTTCGAGAGTCATGCGCTCGTCGGGAAAATAGGCGCAGGTATAAAGCAGCTGCCGGTCCAGCCACAATTGGTAAAAGTCGTTCCCTAAATCGTAATGGCGATGGATATTATCACGCGAGCGCCGCGGCGTATTGTTCTGCCACCACTCCATCCATTTCGATCCGAGGCGCGAATACCAGCGCGCGGCCTTCATGGTGCGATAGACGTCGATCAGGAAGCCGACCAGGTCGCCTTCCACCTGGACGCGGCCATCCGAGTAAGCTTCGCCGAAGCCGGTTTCGGGGTCGCGCAGCAGCTCGAGCAGCGTGCGCAGATCGCGCACCCGGACCCGGTATTCGACTTTCCCCTGAGCCGGCGGATATTCGCGCTCGCCGACGATCACGGCGACGGGCGCGGGCCCGATCGTTTCAAAGATTTTCGCGACCAGCCATTTTTCAAGAACAGCCCCACCCTCGCGGCTGCGATTCACGTTTTGCATAGGTGCGATCCCGGTCCCCGGCCGGAAGTCCTGCCTTTTGCCTATCACACTGAGTTAGATCGAGGCAAGTGGGGGATCGATTCGGGTGTCGCGGCGAAAACAGCGAGGATAAACCGAATTCGTGTGGCGTGCGCACTCTTGCGCGCCGCGTCGAGACTCGTCTCGACGCTTCTACGCCCGGCAGGAGGCATCGACAGGAGTGTCGATGCGGCACGCAACGAGTGCGTGCGCCACGCTAAAGGAGACGGAAGTTCACTTCGATGGTCGCCAGGACGGGAACTGGCGTGCCGTCGGCGAGGCCCGGACTGAACGTCCATCGCGAAACGGCGTCCATGGCTCTTTCATCAAGTCC
>Ga0335073_10011541_pt1 | contig 12411 bp, 8 predicted proteins | sample Lox_Sample_22_FD_207093 | JGI IMG/M metagenome (GOLD analysis project Ga0335073, IMG submission 207093) | Soil microbial communities from Loxahatchee National Wildlife Refuge, Florida, United States - Lox_Sample_2.2 | ecosystem: Environmental > Terrestrial > Soil > Wetlands | place: USA: Florida... | reverse complement strand
GGCGCGGCGGGCCGGAATGTAGCTGGCGAGCAATGCTAATAGCCCGAGCAGCAGAGCTACGGCGGCGAGCGTTGGCACGTCCCATGAGTGGACGCCGAAGAGCAGCTTGCCCATCAGAGTTGTGACGGCGAGGGATCCGGCCAGTCCGGCGACGATGCCGAGAGCGATCAGCCAGGTTGCTTCCTTCAGAATGAGTTGGTAGACGGAGCTGCGCTGCGCCCCGAGGGCCATGCGGACGCCGATTTCGCGGGTGCGCTGGCTGACAGAGTAGGCGATCACTCCGTACAGTCCGACTACGCTGAGCAATAGCGCTAGGGCAGCGAAGCCGCCGACGAGCCAGGCGGATGAACGGTGGAGGTACGCCGTTTCAGAGTCGTTGATCTGCTGCATCATGGTGAATTCATCGCGTACGCCGATGTTGGGGTCGATGTCGTGGATCGCCTTGACGAGCGCCGGGAGCATGGACTTGGGGTCTTGCGCTGTGCGGACGACGATCGAGAAGTCGTCTTCCGGACTTTGATCGAAGGGGTAGTAGACCGCCGGACGGATTTCCTGATCGAGTCCGCCTTCGCGGATGTCGTCGACGACGCCGACAATCTGCCGCATCGACTTCCGAGAGAGATCGGTGTCGCCGATCATTTTGCCGATGGGGTTTTCGCCGGGGAAGAATTGGTTGGCCAGAGTCTGGTTGATGATGATGACTTGCGCCGATGAGGCGTTGTCGGCGTCGGTGAAGAAGCGGCCACGCATCAGTCTTGCCTGAATGGTCTTGAAGTAATCGACGCTGACTTCTCGTTCAGGAGCGTCATTATGCTCGCCGTGGTAGGGATGGCCCAGCACCCTGAACCATGTTGTATTGCAGTTGCACTCCACCGGAGTCATGCTGGTGTGGCCGACGGAGATGACTCCCGGCATGCTGGCGATGCGGCCCAGGACTCGCTTTGAGAGCGCGATAGACTGCGGGTCTTTTCCATAGCTTGCGTCGGGCGCGTTGATCTCCACCGTGGCCAGATGGTCGGGGTTGAAATTCAGAGTCACATGAAGGAGACGGTAAAAGCTCTTGCCGAGCAGTCCGGCGCCGGCGAGCAGCACTACGGCGATGGCCAGTTCCAGAGCTACAAGATTGGAGCCAAGGCGCTTCCAGGTAGTTCCGGCGGCGCTGCGTCCGCCTTCGGCGAGGTCTTCGCGCAGGTTCGAGACAGAGAGGCGCAGTGCAGGCGTGAGGGAGAAGACTGCGGCGGCAAACAATGCCAGAACAGCGGCAAAGGCGAGCACGCGCATGTTCAGGCCAAGGCTTTGCAGGTAGGGCATCTGCTGCAGCATGTCTGCGGGGATCAACTTGAGTAGCAAATGGATGGCTCCATAAGCGGCTGCGAGACCAGAGACCATGGAGGCGGCGACCAGTACCAGTCCCTCTGTCACGAACTGGCGCACGAGCCGTCCCGGCGATGCGCCGAGCGCGCCACGGACGGCCATTTCGCGCTTGCGATTTTCTGCGCGGACCAGAAGCAGGCTGGCGACGTTCACACAGGCGATGAGCAGCAGCAAGCCTGCCCCGCTTAACAGGACGAGCAGGATCGGGCGGATGTCGCCAACGATGGCGTCGCTCAGGGACATGACCAGAGCGCCCTGTCCAAGATTGGAGCCGGGGTACTGCTTTTCAAGCTGCGCGGCGATGGATTTCATATTGGCCAGCGCGGTCTGGATGGAGACGCCGTCCTTGAGCCGCGCGATGCCGAAGAGATTGTGGCAGCTGCGCCGCTTTTCGCAGCTGTTGGGATCGTGCAGCGTTGTCCAGAACTCGGCGCCGCCTCGCGGGGCGAAGTGGAACTCAGGCGGCAATACGCCGATGACGGTGTATGCGGCATCATCCAGCGTGAGGGACTGGCCTAAGATGTCTTTTCGGCCGCCAAAGCGCTTCTGCCATGCGCTGTACGTCAGCACTACGGTGCGGGGCGCGCTGGGAGTGTCATCGGCCTCGGTGAAAACGCGTCCCAGCGCCGGAGATACGCCGAGGGTGTGAAAGAAGCCGCCGGCCACGCGAGCAGCGGGAATGGGTTGTACACCCGCTGGACTTTTCCAGAGATAGCCGGCCCAACCCCAGGCGTCGAATGAGCTGAAGACCTTATTGTCTTTTTTCCAGTCGAGATAGTCCTGGTAGGAAAGATTGCAGCGTGGGCAGAAGGTGGCCGTTTCGTAGACGCCGACCAGGCGCGATGGGTTTTGATAGGGAAGGGGCTTGATCAGGGCTGCGTCGACGAAGGAGAAGATGGCTACGCTGGCGGCGATGCCGAGGGTCAGGACTAAGATTGCGACGGTGGCGAAGCCGGGGTTCTTGTGCAACTGGCGCAGGGCGAAACGGAAGTCCTGCCAGACGCTCTCGATGCGGAAGCCTACGATTTCGTGGCTTTGCTCTTTGAGGCGGGTGTCATTGCCGAAGTGTCTGCGGGCGGTGTGATGCGCTTCGGTGGACGATACACCCTCGGATTGCAGCTCCTGCGCGGCCTGCTCGCGGTGGAAGGCCATTTCTTCTTCAAGTTCGCGGCTGAACGTGTCGCGGGTAAGAAAGATGCGCAGCTTTCGAAGGAAGAGCATGATGGCCTGCATGGTTTTCCTGCCTGCTTGAGATACGAGTCGGCATAGGGATATGGTTCCCATTACCTACGAGTATGTTCGTATATATAGTTTATCTATGCATAGAGTGTCAATGACGATTTGGGGGTGGTTTGCTGGGAACATTGTCATTCCTTAGTTGGCTGCCGCCGTTCCCACCCTTGACTTTGTCAGGATGGCACCCCTCTTCGTGCTCCTGTTGATCAAAAGCAGATCCTTCGCTGCGCTCAGGATGACAGCGTGGGTGGATCGCGTTGCCACCGGTTACAAGCTTATTGGTGGAGCAGGTTTTTGGCGATGAAAAGGGCGTTGGCGGGACGCTCGGCTAGACGGCGCATGAAGTATGGGTACCACTCGGTTCCGAAGGGGACGTAGACGCGGGCGTTGAAGCCTTCGCGGACAAGGGCTTTCTGCAAATCGCGACGGACGCCGTAGAGCATCTGGAACTCGAAGGTTTTCGGGTCGATGCTCTGCTCGCGCACGAATTTCTTTGTGGCGGCGATCATCTCTTCGTCATGGGTGGCGATGCCGTGATAGATCCCGCTGGTGAGGAGCTGGTGGGTCAACTTCACGAAGTTCGCGTCGACGTTTTTCTTTTCCAGGAATGCGACCGTTGCCGGTTCCTTGTAGGCGCCCTTGCAGAGGCGGATGCGGATGCCGTCGGCGGTGAGCGTGCGGATATCTTCTTCGCTGCGGCGGAGATAGGCCTGGATGACGATGCCGACGTGGCCGCGGTTGGCGGGGATGGCGTGAAGGCGGCGGACTAAATCGATGGTGGCCTGGGTGTACTCGCTGCCCTCCATGTCGACGCGGACGAAGGTGTGGGCGGCAACGGCGTGCTCGACCAGACTGGCGACGATCTCCTCGGCCAGCCCGGGGTCGAGATCCATGCCCATCTGGGTGAGCTTGACGCTGACGTTGGCGTTCATGTCGGGTCGGGCCTGGATGGCGTCGAGCAGACGGTGGTAAATGTCGGCGGAGTGGCGGGCTTCGTCGGGGGTGGTGACGTTTTCGCCCAGGCTGTCGAGGGTAGAGGCGATGCCGAGGCTTTGCAGGGCTTGGGCGGCGTGGACGACTTCATCGAGGGTCATTCCGGCAACGAAGCGGGAGGACATCCTGCGGCCCAGGGACGACCGCTCGGAGAAGCTTCTGATGGTTGCGTTGCGAGAGAGAGCGATGAAAGCGGAGCGCAGAATCGGCATATCGTTCTTAAAAATCGGCGAACTACCCATTCTCGCATACACGCTGCGAACTGAAATGACGGAGCAGAGGCATTGGAAGCGGCAGTTTTTCCCGGAGAAATGAAAATCTCATGTAAGTATGGCCAAATCGGTAACGCCTTTATGACGGTTTGCATCCAAGGGTATATAAGATCAACCGGTAGTCACGCTGAAGCATTGCTTATCGGGTACTTTTGTGTGAAATCAGACAAAATGCATGCCAGCACCTGAACGGGCGAACCGTTGCAGGCGCAGTGGAGAATTCAAATGGTGAGCAACTGCGCAAACCCTCAATGTGCCAAGCCCCTGCATTACTTGCGTGAGGGGCGGGTATTTGTTTTCGACGTGCAAGATCAGTTTGATAATCGGGCGGGAGAGAAACACGGCCATCACCTGGAGCACTACTGGCTCTGCGGAGCCTGCGCGCAGTTGTTTCACGTGCAGCGCGAGCGGGAAAACGGCATTCGGCTGGTGCCCAGGCAATCCGTTCAGCGAGAGTTTGTTCGAGAGAGCGTAGAAGAGTCTTCCGTCAGAGCAATTATGGCCTCTTAAGGTGAAGCTGAGAGATAAGCCCGAAGCGCCCGAAAGGGCGCTTTTTTCTTGTGGGTTCAATTCCGCGTGGCGGGTACCTGCGGCTCCACTCCCTTCAGCGGTTTGCGATACACGCCAGTCAGCGCATTCCAGCGGACGAAGACAAGCTCCTCCAGCATTTTAAGGCCGTCTCTCAGATAAGAGATGCGAGAGCGCTCATCGTGACCCCAGGTGACAGGCACTTCACGAATAGAATAGCCGCGCTTGATGGCGATGAAGAGGATTTCCGGGTCAAATCCCCAGCGCTCAATGCGTTGCAGCTGAAAGACGGTCTGGGCAGCCTGGCGGGTGAATGCTTTGAAGCCGCATTGCGTGTCGGCGAAGGGAAGCGCCATGATCAGGCGCGTGACGATGTTGAAACAGCGTCCAAAGAAGCGGCGGTAGAGGGGCTGCCTGAGCGTTTGCCGCTTGACTTCGAGCCAGCGGGAGCCGATGGCGATGTCGGCGCCGCTGCGGATGGCGGCGAACAGCAGCTCAGCTTCTTCCATGGGCGAGGAAAGATCGGCATCGGTGAACATGACGATATCTCCGGATGCCTGCAACATGCCGTTGCGCACACTGTACCCTTTGCCGCGGTTGGTGGCATTGTTGATCAGGCGAACGATGGAGTCTTTTGCGGCGAAAGATTCGACGATGGCGGCGGTGTTGTCGCTGGAACCATCGTTGACGACCAGTACTTCAGCGTTCCAGCCATTATTGTGAACGCATTCGAGAACCCGCTCCAGAGTCTGGCCGATGCGCGCGCGCTCGTTATAGGCGGGAATGACGATACTGTAATCGGGATTTACTGGCGGCAACCGTCGCGTCCTTATGAGGCTATCTCTTTATCATACGCTGTCAGCCAGGTCCTCCCCATCACCTCCGGTGATCGCTCGGATGATCAGGAAGGGTTCAGTTCCAGACACGACGGCGTAGGGCAGCGGACTGTCCGGCGCTGGCCTGTTCGCAGGCGAAGAAGCTCAGTAATGGACGACGCACAAGCGTGTCGTGGTCGCCGTCTGAGGTCAGAATGAATGCGGCCTTCTTTGTGCCAGCCAGCACGCGTACTTCAATCATAGATCGCTCCCAAAGTAAGTCATCGGCTCAATCTTCGATGGCCAGAGCGGCTGATGTCCAGAAGTCCTGGCAGACGTTCGGCGGAACGGGGGAAGTCCAGGCGCGCTGCGTCAGCAGGATTGTTGTCAGGCCTTCTCTTGGATCTGCATTCCACGATGTGCCCAGGCCACCGTTCCAGCCGAAGGCGCCAACACTTCCGGCGATGTCGGTGCGTTTGGTGATGACGGACATGCAGAATCCCCAGCCATGAGAGTCGAAATAGCCGGGAGTCAGGCCAGAGATGGCTTTCTGCTCTGGAGTCAGCTGGTCGGTTCGCATCAGGTCAATCGATTTCTCGGAGAGGATGCGTGCGGTATTGCGCTTGCCGGTGTTCAGCAGCATCTCGCTGAAAGCAAAATAGTCGTCGATGGTGGAGACCAGGCCGCCCGCGCCGGATGGAAAGGCAGGCGGACGGCTCCATTGGCCGCCATCGGCATCATCGAAGACTTCAAGCTTTTGTGTTTGCGGGTTGAACCAGTAGCTGGTGGCGAAGCGGTTGATTTTGGCTGCGGGCACGCTGAAGTCGGTATCCTTCATGCCCAGCGGATCGAAGATACGTTCGCGCAAGAAAATGTCGAACGGCTGACCCGATGTGCGGGCGATGAGGACGCCGAGAACGTCGGCGCCGGTGTTGTACATCCACATTTCGCCGGGCTGGTGCATGAGCGGCAGCGTTCCCAAACGCCGGATCCACTCATCGGGTGCGGGCATGGATGCGGGACTCGGCGCTCCCATGCCGATCTGAAGGTCATTCGCAGCCTTGAGGATCGGGTATGCGTCAGGCGCCGCGATCATCTGGCCGAAGCCCATGCGGAAGGTCAGCAGATCGCGGACGGTGATCGGGCGTTTCGCGGGCACGGTGTCGTCGAGTCTGGCGTCGATTCGTTTCAGCACGCGTCGATTGGCCAGTTCGGGTAGAAGGCGGTCGACGGGCTCGTCCAGGCGCAGCGCGCATTCTTCGACCAGGATCATGGTTGCCGCAGCGGTGATCGGTTTGCTCATGGAGGCGATGCGGAAGATCGTGTCGCGCTGCATGGGGTTGTTCTCGCCGACTTTCTTTATGCCGATGACGTTTACATCGACTTCGCCGCGGCGGCTGACGAGGGTGACGAGCCCTGGGATCTCTCCGCTGTCGACGTACCCGGTCATGATACCGGTCATACGGTTGAGGCCCTTTTGTGACAGTCCTGCGGATGGTGTCGGTTTTCTGTTCGATTGTGGAGTTTCCCTGCTGGACGTAAGTGCTGCGGCAGACGCATTAGGCGGTGAGACGATGGCGGCCGAAGCTGCTGCGCCTTTGATAAATGTGCGACGGTTCACGTCAGTAGTCATCAGATCAACCTGTCTTTGAGATACGCTTGTCCAGGGTAGAGTGATCCCTCAGGGCCAAAGTCTCGAAATTTGGCGCTTGCATTTCTACTACGAGGGAAACCCTAGTTACCGGGACGGCAAAATGCAACTGGTTTTGAGATGGCCGGGTTTCAGGCATCGATCTGGTTGGTTGCTGCGAGCCGGCCGTACCAGAGGCCCGAGTCTTTGATGGTTCGTTTCTGGTCGCGGAAGTCTACGTAGGTGAGGCCGTAGCGCTGGGTGTAGCCGTCGGCCCACTCGAAGTTGTCGAGCAGACTCCAGGCGTGGAAGGCGCGGACCCTGGCTCCGTCATGGATGGCGCGTGCAAGCTCGGCGAGCTCGGCGCGGAAGAAATCGATGCGGCGCGAGTCGGGAACGCGGCCGTTTTCCTTTTCGTAGGGGGTGTCGAGGTAACTGCAGCCGCTCTCGGTGATTTCGATGATGGGGTGGTTGTATTCGCGGGTGATCTGCATAACGAGGTCGTAGATGCCGCGCGGATAGATTTCCAGGCCGGCGTCGGTCAACGGGCCTTCGGTGGGCATGACGGCGTGGAACTGCGTATAGGGATCGCGACCGCCTGAAGTATCCTCTTCGATCTCGGTGCCGAAGCTGGCTCCGCTGCCCGGGTGCGTTGATCCGCTGGCGTCGGAGACGATGCGGCGGGTGTAGTAGTGAAAGCCGATCCAGTCGAGCGGGACCTGCAGGATTTGGTCGTCGCCGGGCTCGAAGCCCATTGCCTCGTAGGGCATTTCGCCGACGAAGGCTTTAGGGTAGCGGCCGTGGATGGCTGTTTCTAAGAAGTAGACATTGTTCATGGCGTGATAGCGCGCGGTGGCTGCCCGGTCGGCTTCGCTGTCGGTTTTTGGATAGGCTGGGGCCATGCCGTAGGCGCTGCCTACGGTTGCTTTGGATGACGCTGCTTTGATCGCGCGGAAGCACTCACCCTGCGCGAGATTCACGGTATGCGCCGCTTTGAGGAAGAGCTTGTAGTCGGACTTGCCGGGTGGGAAGACGCCAACGCCGTATCCCATATAGGTGAATGACCAGGGCATGTTAAACGGCGCCCAGACAGTGATGCGGTCGCCTAAATGTTTGGCGAGGATTCCGGCGTAGTCGGCGAAGTAGGCGGCGAGGTCGCGGTTGGGCCAGCCACCGCGGTCTTCAAGGGCCTGCGGCAGATCCCAGTGGTAGAGCGTGCAGAAGGGGCGTATGCCGGCTGCGAGCACTGTGTCGACGAGGCGGCTGTAGTGGTCGAGGCCTTTCTGGTTGGGTGTTCCAGAGCCGCTGGGCTGGATCCGCGGCCATGAGACGGAGAAGCGGTAGCTTTTCTGGTTGAGACGCTTGAGGATGGCGATGTCCTGCGGATAGAGATGATAATGGTCGCAGGCGACGTCGCCGGTCGCCGCGCCCTTGACTTTGCCTTGCGTGTGCGCGAAGCGGTCCCAGATGGACTCGCCTTTGCCGTCCTCGTTCCATGCGCCTTCGACCTGATAGGAGGCTGTGGCCATGCCCCAGAGGAATCCGTCGGGAAAGCGGGCATTGCCGGACTCCGCCGCAGTAGCTTGTTCCGGTGAAAATGGAAGTACGGAAGAAGAACTACTGCGGACAAGCAAAGTACCGCCTGCGGTAGCGAGTGAGCTTTTCAGGAATAGACGGCGATCCATCTCTGACAACCTCCGGCGGAGCAAAGCTAGCACTGCGAACTGTCCTAGTCAAACGTTTAACTAAAGCGATTGTTGGGGGGAAAAGTAGATCTTTCGCTCCGCTCAGGATGACAACGCTTCTTTGCTTGCCCGGACACAATTCTTCCTCACCTGGGACAACAATTCCTCTTTTCCCAATCCCTTCCTGCTCTGCGGCGTTGAAAGTGCTAAACTCGCCGCTATGACAGAAGAAAAACGCCGTTCGGCTTGGTTCTGGGTGTTGGTAGGCGGTGGCCTTTTCGTTGCCTTTGTTGCCGTTGTCAGCGTGTTAGGGTACTTCGCAGTACAGTCGTTTGGGACCACCAGTTTTGGTGACAGCATTGGCGTGATTGACGTCGATGGCGTCATTCTGGCGGCGGATAAGACTGTCGACAATCTGCGCAAGTTCGATCAGGACGACTCGATCAAGGCGATTATTTTGCACATTGATTCGCCGGGTGGCGGCGCGGCCGCTTCGCAGGAGATTTACGAGGAAGTCCGGCACATACGCGATGAGAAGAAGAAGCCGATTATTGCCTCGATTGAGAGTGTCGGCGCGAGCGGCGCTTATTACATCGCCTCGGGCGCCAACAAGATTTATGCCAACGACGCCAGCATTGTCGGATCGATCGGCGTGATCATGGAGTGGACCAACTACGGCGACCTGTTGAAGTGGGCCAAGTTGAAACCCGAAGTTTTGAAGGCTGGCGCGCTCAAGGATGCGGGATCGCCCACGCGCGAGATGACGCCTGAGGAGCGGGCGTATTTTCAAGGACTGGTCGACAATATGCATACGCAGTTCATTCGCGATGTGGCTGCGGGGCGGGGGATTGCCGTAAATACATTGCAGCCGCTTGCGACCGGGCAAGTGTGGACGGGGCAGCAGGCGCTGCCTCTGCATCTAATTGATAAACAAGGGGGGTTTCGCGACGCCTTGCTGGATACGGCGAAACAGGTCGGCATCTCCGGCGAGCCGAATGTGGTAAAACCGGCGAAAAAAGGGCCTTCCATCTGGGACCTGGTGACCACGGATGCGGACGACTTGTTGCCGAATCCGGAACGCCTGCTGGAAAAACATGCAGGGTTCTACTTTCTTTGGCGATAATGGTTAAATTTGTTGCATCTATTATGGTTAACAGGCGTAACCTAGTTCTGGAGCAAAACTTGCCATGACCAAAGCAGACTTGGTGGAGGAAGTGACCCAACTCGGCGACCTGACGCGGCGCGATGGTGAAGTGATCGTGGATACGATCTTCGATTCCGTCATCCATGCGCTCAAGACAGGCGACAAGATAGAGATACGCGGCTTTGGCAGTTTTCGCATCCGGCAGCGCAAGCCCCGGATCGGCCGCAATCCCAAGACAGGCGCGAAGGTTGAAGTCCCGGCCAAGCGCGTTCCTTACTTCAAGCCCAGCAAGGAATTACGCGACTTAGTCAATCCCAAAGCTGAGGCCCCGGCCCCTAACCCTGAGGCGCACTCAGCCTGAAGTCCTACTGAATCAAGTGGAGGCATGGAAATCAATCCATGCCTTTTCTATTGGGTAGATTCTTATTTCTTGATTCCGATAACAGACAGGCTGCGCCCGGTGAATCCGTGCTCGGCGCGGTGCGAAAAGTAGCGATCCGTGCGGCAACTGGTGCAATCGCCCTGGACGAAGATGTTTCCCGCGCTCAGGCCAGCGTGGAGCAGCTGGCGGCGGTTGGCTTCGATCAGATCGAGATGCATGGCTGGTCCAATATTGCTATGGCCTGGCGCGCGGGCGGTGAGAAAGAGCAGCGGATATTTTTCTTTTACCGGGTTGGAATCGTAGACCTCGCTGAATAGCTCAGACGCGTAGCTGAACTGCGATTCGAATTCCATCCGCACTTCTTCGCCGACGGCGTAGCAGCATGCTCCGATGCCGGGGCCGATGGCGGCGGTCAGATCTTCCGGCCGGCTGCCGAACTCCAGACGCATGCGGCCGACTCCGTTCTCGACGATGCGCTTCAGGGTCCCGCGCCATCCGGCGTGGAAGGCTGCGACAGCGCGCTGCTTACGGTCGGCGATCAGGACCGGGATGCAATCGGCTGTCTGGATGCCCAGCAGGATGCCGGGCTCATCTATCATGATGCCGTCGCCCTGATGGATTGCTTCATCTCCGGCGGCGGCGTTGCCAACGACGTGCACTATGGATGAATGGATTTGTTTCAGCGTCACCAGCGGCGTTGCTGCATTCTTTGTTACGGCGGCGACGAAGCGCCTGCGGTTGGCGAGGACGGTTTCTTTCGGGTCGGATGCGGTGAATCCCAGATTCAACTCGCCGGCCTGCTCGTCAGGTTTGTAAACAGTGGTCATTCCGCCCGTGCGTGTGCTGAAGCCATGCAGGAGCCAGCGCAGCTTCGACCATGCCGGCACTTGCACGAGATCGATCGGCCTTGCCCGGATCGGGGTTTGCTGCAGCGGGGCCACGCTGTGAGACGGAGGACTCATGCGCTTCCATTGTAGCGGGCCATGGCTGGGAAACTGTGCCTGAAAGCATATGGGCCCGCTTTCCAGCGGGCCCGCTTCAGAGGCAGTAGGGATGGGTAGCCAAAGGGTAGTGTGACCGAGGGTCCGCAAAGCGGACAGTTCTAGAGTGATGCTTAACGTGAGGTACTAAGGTGAAGTTGCCTCTAAATGTTACTTTTTGAGAGTGCAAATTCTGCTCCAGAGTTGCCTTTTATTTTCTTGAAAATTTCTAATTTGCCTTGAGCCATGTAAGTTATTGAAAGATTGAGAGTAATGGAAGGTAACCAAGGCTCGTACTCCAAAGTCGGCAGACTTCCGCGGGAGAGAAGATTTCGTAATTTTGCACGATAATGCGAAAGTGTTGCCAAAGTTTGATGCCTGTATCCCAGATCGGCCATTTTCGAATGTTGGATTGGTCTATTGAGGCGCGAGTAAAGCGCTCGCTGCAGAATGGTAAAGTAAGGGAAATGCTCTCCAGCTTCGAGGTTTCCCTCTGAATGCCTTAATGACAGCGCCCTTTGCCTCGTACACAGCTATCTGGCAGTCGTCGAATCCGCACGAGCGCGAATGGATTGAAGAGATTTTCGGACCCTTTTTCAAGGGCCAGGTCGCGGACGGCAAACACGAAGTGGTGTTGGACGATGCGATCCTCTTCGATGCGTTCGTGTACTGCAATGATGTGAAGTATTATGAGCAGTTCCGCGGCAAGAACGCGTTTCTTGTTCACTTTCTGGATGAGAATTTCGAGGGACTTTACGAGGAGATCTACCGCAACTTTCGCGCTGTCTTCCGTTGCCATTGGTCGAACGCATTTAACGAAAAATACGTGAGGAAGATGCCGCTCGGCTACTCGAATGGCATGGGGCGCGCAGGCCGCACGATCCAACCTGCCAGCCAGCGGAGATATGTGTGGTCGTTTGCCGGGCAACTGGCCAAGTCCTCACGGCCTGATATGGCAAAGGCGCTGCTGCCGATCCATCCGTATTTTCTGGCCGGGACCGACGATATCTCCGGGTTGAAGTTTCTGCGCGGGGAAGATCGCGCGCCCAAACGGCTGACGCCTGAGGACTTCTCCGGCCTTTTGTTCCAATCGGCATTCTCGCCCTGCCCGATGGGGAATGTGCAACTCGAATGCTTCCGGCCTTACGAGGCGCTGGAATGCGGGTCGATTCCCATTGTCGAAAAGCGCCTCACAATGGATTATTTCCGCGATCTGCTGGGCGAACATCCGCTTCCAACGGTCCACTCGTGGACGGAGGCGCGTCACTTGATCGAGGCCATGCTGCAGCGTCCGGCTGAGATGGATGCTTTGCAGCAGCGTTGCATGGCGTGGTGGGATGGGTATAAGCAGAGCTATCGCGAGCAAGTGATC
>Ga0335073_10011539_pt1 | contig 12412 bp, 10 predicted proteins | sample Lox_Sample_22_FD_207093 | JGI IMG/M metagenome (GOLD analysis project Ga0335073, IMG submission 207093) | Soil microbial communities from Loxahatchee National Wildlife Refuge, Florida, United States - Lox_Sample_2.2 | ecosystem: Environmental > Terrestrial > Soil > Wetlands | place: USA... | reverse complement strand
TGCTTCGTGCTTGGGGACCAGATCGTGCTGACGCCGCAGTTCCTGGGCTCCGAGCCGGTGGTCGCGCATTCCGGCCAACACGCCGGCACCCGGGTGTTCGAGGCGGAGGAAGCCAAGGGCTTCGCGCTGATGAACGCCTTGTCGCCAGAACAACGCGCCGAAGCGACGATCAGCGAGGCGCTGCCGATCGAGGTGTTCACCGCCGCCTTCCGCGACAACACGACGTTGCACTGCCAGGGCATCCGCCATGACCGGCTGAACCCGCACCAGCAGTCGCTATTGCTCGAGTTGATCGAGGTCTATGTCGGCCGCATCCGTCCTGGCCATGCCGAAATCCGCATGGAGGAGGTGCAGGCGCATCTGCCCGAGACGTGGTTCGCCTGGATCGGCAAATGCGATCCGGTCAGCCCGTTCTATTATCGCATCCACAGCCCGGTGATCCTGATCGAGTTCGACCACCAGCGCGGCATCGCGCTCGACAACGACGAGCCGTCACGCAACCACATCCACACGCTGGTGCGCACGCCGAACGGCAACGACTACGGCAAGGATCTGCTGCGCCAGCACTACGAGCAACACGATCACGCGCACCCGCATTCGCCGCATCGGCGCGGGCTGGAATAGGTGAGGGAGCCTGAGGCGTCCCCTCCCTTTGCGGGCTTGGTCCGCTTCACCGCCCAAGCCCATAACGGGAGGGCGACTCTTCTCTGACTTCACGAGCCGGCGCGCGGGTGCGCCTTGCGCCAGACCTCCATCAGGCGTGCCGTCTCCACGCTGGTGTAGCGTTGCGTGGTGGAGAGTCGCGCGTGGCCGAGAAGTTCCTGGATCGAGCGCAGGTCGGCGCCGCCGTCCAGCAGATGCGTCGCGAAGGAGTGGCGTAGCGCGTGGGGGGTCGCATGCTCTGGCATCCCGCGCAGCCGGCGGAACACGCGCATCGTGCGCCGCGCCACCGCCGCATCCAGCCGCGCGCCGCGCACGCCGACGAACAGCGGCGAGTCGGGGGACGGCGCGGGATGCAGCACCAGCCATGCGCCGATCGCGTCGCGCACCGCCGGCAGCACCGGCACCAGCCGCTGTTTCGAGCCCTTGCCCACGACGCGCAACGGCGTTTCGGCCCCCGGCCGCGGCGCGTCCCGCACGTCGAGCGCCAGCGCCTCGGCGATGCGCAGGCCGCAGCCGTACAGCAAGGTGAACAAGGCCTCGTCCCGCGCCTGGACCAGTGCGCGATCGGACAATTCGCCCGCTTCCTCGGCGACCGCCCGCGCCTGCTCCGGTGCCAGCGCCTTCGGCACCGGGCGCCGGGCGCGTGGCGTCGCGATCAGACGCACTGCCGGATTGTCCAGGTCCTGACGGCGCGCCAACCAGTTGAAGAACGTCCGCACCGCCGCCAGGTGGCGGGCACGCGTGGCGTTCGAGTCGCCCTCGGCCGCTTGCTCCGCCAGCCAGGCCCGGATATCGGCCTGGCGCAACGCCGCCAGCGCGGCGAGGTCCGGTTCACCCCCCAGATGCCGGGTGAGGAAGCCGAGGAAAGCCGCAATGTCAGCGCCATAAGCCGCGACGGTCAGCGGCGACGCCCGCCGTTCCTGGCCGAGCCAATCGAGGAAGGCCCCGCGCGCCGCCTCTGCCAGCATTCAGCGCCCGAGCGCCGCGGCAACCGCCCGTCCCAGGAAGGCCAGCGCGCCCGCCCCCTGCCCCGGATCCAGCGCCCATGGATCGCGCGCCAACAGGGCCAACAAGGCCGGCGGTCCCTGGCCCGGCACCAAGGCCAATGCATCGTGTCCCGCCAGGCCGGCCGCCTCGGCGTGCAACAGGCGTGCGTCCGTGGCCACGTCGCGGAACAAGACCTGCCGCCCCTCCAGCAACCGAGCCACCGCCCCCGACGGCAGCGGCCGGGCACCCTGATGCAGCGCCTCAAGGCAGAAATGCACCGCATCCATGCCGAGAATGCCGGGCATCTCGTGCGTGACGCAGTCCATTGGATCGGCTGAGCGAAGCAACGCCAGCACTGCCTCCTGCACCCGGGCCGCCAGACCCGCCGCTGCCCGGCCGGCGGCGAGCACGTTATCGGCCCGCTCGGCCATTGCCGCCGCGTGCGCCCGTTCCGCGCGCACCATCGCCGCCATATGGTCCGCCATTTGCTCCCCGTGCACGCGCACGGGCGGCGTCAGCAACCGGTAGAGCGACGAATGCTCCGCCAGCCAGTTCGGGTGTTCGCGCAGGTACGCCTCGACGAACGCCGCCTCCGCATCATCCGGCTGCCGCATCGGGTCGGTCATTGGGGGCGGCCGCTGAAACTCCTTGCGCAGAGATCAAGCGATGTGCTGTCCGGTCTTCGCCCAGTCAGCCAGGAAGGCCGCGAGGCCCTTGTCGGTCAGCGGGTGATTGAACAACGACCGCAGGACGGCAGGCGGCACCGTGACGACGTGGGCACCGAGCTTCGCCGCCTCGACCACATGGGCCGGGCTGCGCACGGAGGCGACCAGCACCTCGGTCTTGAAGGCTGGATAGTTGCGGAAGATCTGCACGATGTCCGCGATCAGGCCCATGCCATGCTCGCCGACGTCGTCCAGGCGGCCGACGAACGGACTGACGAAGCTGGCGCCGGCCTTGGCGGCCAGGATCGCCTGGGCGGCGGAGAAGCACAGGGTCACGTTGACCATGGTGCCCTCGTCGGCAAGGTGCCGGCAGGCGCGGATACCGTCGGGCGTCAGCGGCACCTTGATGGTGATGTTCTTCGCCACCTGCCGCAGCACGCGTGCCTCCGCCAGCATGCCGTCATAGTCGGTGGCGGCGACCTCGGCGCTGACTGGACCGGGCACGGCGGCGCAGATATCCGCCAGCACGTCGAGGAATTTCTTGCCGGTCTTGGCGACCAGGGACGGATTGGTGGTGACGCCATCCAGCAGCCCACTGGCAGCCAGCGAGCGGATTTCGGCGGTGTCGGCGGTATCGACAAAGAACTTCATGCCATCGCTCCGGTTTGCGGCTACTGCCTGAGAGGGCGGACGAATGGAGTGGTGCGGATCATATAGGATGGACGAGGCCGATCAAAAGCGGAGCGCGAGCGGCGTGCGACGGGTGCCGGTGATGCTGCCCTACCCATTCCCCGGTCCGTTCGACTACCGCGTGCCGACAGGGTGCGATCCGCATCCGGGCGACATGGCGCTGGTGCCGCTGAACAACCGCGAGGAGCTGGGCGTGGTCTGGGATGCGCCGGACCACAGCAGCGGGGCGCGCGCCCTGATCGATCGCGAGGTCCCGGATCACAAGCTGAAGCCGCTGATCCGGCTGGTGGCGGCGCCGCCGATGCGGCAGGAACTGCGGCGGCTGGTGGATTGGATTGCGGCCTACACGCTGGCGCCGCCGGGGGAAGTGATGGCGATGGCGCTGCGGGCGCCGCGTGCCGCGCCCGGACCGGTCACCGGCTGGCGTCTGACCGACCCGCTGCCGGAGGTGCGGCTGACCGACGCGCGGCTGCGGGTGGTGGAGGTGTTAAGGGGGCAGCAGCAACCAAAAGCTCCGCCTCCCCTTGCGGGAGCGGGGTGGGGGGAAGGGTGGGTACAACGACAGGTGTCGGTCGTAGTCACCCCTCCCCCCGCCGCCCTCCCGCAACGGGAGGCGGAGTCATCCGCGCGCGCGGAACGCAACGTCACTCTCGGCCCCGCCGCCCTCCCGCAAGGGGAGGCGGAGTCATCCTGTTCCGCCTCGCCTGCGCCCGACGCCCCGGTGGTCCTGGCCACCGCTGACCTTGCGGCGGCCGCTTCCGTCAGTCCCGGCGTGGTGCGCGGCATGGCGGATGCCGGTTTGCTGTTGCCCGCGACGCTGCCCGCACCGGCGCCATTCGCCCGGCCCGATCCGGATCATCCCGGAACGGTGCTCTCGCCCGACCAGCAGATGGCCGCCGGTGCGTTGCGCGGCGCCGTGGCCGCTCGCGCCTTCTCCGTCACATTGCTCGACGGGGTCACCGGCTCCGGCAAGACCGAGGTCTATCTCGAGGCGGTCGCGGAATGCCTGCGCCAGAAGCGCCAGGCCCTGGTGCTGCTGCCGGAGATCGCGCTCTCCTCGCAGTGGCTGGAACGGTTCCAGCGCCGCTTCGGCGTGGCCCCCGCCGTCTGGCATTCCGACCTGACGTCGAAGGTCCGCCGCACCACCTGGCGCGCCGTCGCCGATGGTGCCGCGCCGGTGGTGGTGGGCGCGCGCTCGGCGTTGTTTCTGCCGTTCCCGGATCTCGGCCTGGTGGTGGTGGACGAGGAGCATGAGACCGCGTTCAAGCAGGAGGAAGGCGTCGTGTACCACGCGCGCGACATGGCGGTGGTGCGCGCCCGCCTCTGCCACGCGCCGGCGGTGCTGGTCTCGGCGACGCCCAGTCTGGAGACGGTCGCCAATGTCGAGTCCGGCCGCTACGGCCGCATCACGCTGCCCAACCGGCATGGCGGCGCGGTGCTGCCTCGGGTCGAGGCGATCGACCTGCGGGAAACCCCGCCGGCGCGCGGGCACTTCCTCGCCCCGCAGCTGATCGACGCCGTCCGCGACACCCTCGCCCGCGGCGAGCAAGCCATGTTGTTCCTGAACCGCAGGGGCTACGCGCCGCTGACCCTGTGCCGTCATTGCGGCCACCGTATGCAGTGCCCCAACTGCACCGCCTGGCTGGTGGAGCATCGCACCCGCCAGGAGCTGCAATGCCATCACTGCGGCCACACCATCACGATCCCCGCCGAGTGCCCCGCCTGCGGCGTCGCCAACAGCCTGACCGCCGTCGGCCCCGGCGTCGAACGCATCACCGAGGAAGCCGCCTCCCTGTTTCCCGACGCCCGCCGCCTGGTGATGGCGAGCGACACCATGCCGGGCCCGCACGCCGCCGCCGAAGCCTCCCGCGCCATTGCCGCCCGCGAGGTGGACCTGATCGTCGGCACGCAGATCGTCGCCAAGGGCTGGCACTTTCCGCATCTGACACTGGTGGGCGTGGTCGACGCCGATCTGGGCCTGGCGGGTGGCGACCTGCGCGCGGCGGAACGGACGGTGCAGTTGCTCCACCAGGTCGCCGGCCGCGCCGGTCGCGCCGAGGCACCGGGCCGCGTGCTGCTGCAAACGTTCTCCCCGGAGCATCCGGTGATGCAGGCCCTGGTGGCCGGCGATCTGGCCGGGTTCATGGCGAGCGAGGCGGCGCAGCGCCGCCCCGGCCACTGGCCGCCCTACGGCAGGTTGGCTGCCCTGATCGTCAGCGCGGATTCGGGCCTGCTGGCTGATGCGATCGCGCGGGACCTCGGGCGCGCCGCGCCGTCGGGCGATCGGATCGAGGTGCTGGGGCCGGCGCCCGCCCCACTGGCGATCCTGCGCGGCCGGCACCGCCGGCGCCTGTTGCTGAAGACGCGGCGGGATGTCGCGGTGCAGCCGATCCTGCGGCAGTGGCTGACGAAGGTTACCGTGCCGCGCGGCGGGCGCGTGGACGTGGATGTCGATCCGGTGTCGTTCCTTTAACGCCGGCCCACCCGCTGCATCGCCCCGCTCGGTCAGGCCACCCAGAACGGCTTGTTGGCCTCCGCCTCGGCCTCGGCGTGGGTGAGGCCGATGTCCTTCAGCAAGTACGCGTCAAGTTCCGCGAGACAGCGACGCGTCCGGTGACGCCGCCACGCCGCCCGCAGCACGGCCCAGACTCTGGCCTGCCAGGGGTTGGCGGGATGGCCCACGGCCCTGTCGGGGCCACGCCGCCACGCCCGGCGCGGCCGCCGGCGGCCGCCGCGTGCTTCACCTTCGGCCGAACGTGACGGCGTGGGTGCAAATCCCATCAGCGAGATATCGGACATGGTCCCCTCCTCCTGAGACAGCGATCCGTGTTTGGCAGATGGGGTCTGGCGGGCATCAGAGAAACGAATTGATTTGATCGAGGACATCAACCATGTTGATGACTATGCAAACGCCTGCCGCGCTCGATGCGGATCTGCTGCGCAGCTTCGTGTTGATCGCGGAGGGACGCAGCTTCACCGATGCCGCCACCCTGGTCGGCCGCACCCAATCCGCCGTCTCGATGCAGGTGAAGCGGCTGGAGGACCTGCTGGGGCAGCCGCTGCTGCGTCGCGGCAAGGGCGGCGCGGCGGAACTCACGCCGCACGGGCGCTATTTGTTGGAGCAAGCGCGCCAGATCCTGGCGCTCAACGACACGGTGATGGCGACGTTCCGCGCCCCGCCGCTGTCGGGCACCGTGCGACTGGGTTCGCCCGACGATTACGCCCTGGCCTACCTGCCCACGATTCTGAAGCGCTTCGCCGAGACCCACCCGGCGGTGCAGGTGGACGTGCATTGCTCGCCCTCAGGCGAACTGCACCGCAATCTCAAGGCCGGGGAGCTGGACCTGACCTTGCTTTCGGATGGTCACCAGTCGCCCGATTGGCCGGTGGAGCAATTGTGGCGCGGTCCGCTGGTGTGGGTGACCTCCACGCGGTTCGCGCCGCACCGGCAGGACCCGCTGCCGCTGGCGCTCGCCGCCGGCCATGGCTGCGATTGGGCCGACGCCGCCATCCGCGCCTTGCAGCAGGCGGGGCGCCGCTATCGCATCGCCTATACCTCGGCGTCGCAGATCGGCACGCACGCTCCGGTGCTGGCGGGGCTGGCGGTGACGGTCTCGACGCTCTCCTGGGTGCCGGACGGATTGCGCCCGGTCCGTCCGGACGAGGGCCTGCCGCCGCTCGGCGATTTCGGCATCCTGATGCTGAAGGCGAAGGTGCCGCGCCAGCCGCTGACCGACGCCCTGGCGGCGCATATCCTGCAGGGTTTCCGCGCCGCCCCGCCGCGCGCGCTGGCGGCGGAGTAGCGCGAAGTGCTATCCGCTCGTCACCTGCCGTTCCGGAGGCTCACATGAGAGCCACGACACGCGGTTCGGATCGGGTCTGGACGGCCGAGGAGTTCCTGGCGACCAACCAGTATGAGTTCGGCGACGCCTGGCGCTATGAACTGGTGGATGGCGTTATCGTCGCCCATGATGCCCCGGCGCCCGATCACGGCGCCATTGTTGCGGGGCTGCCCGCCGCGCTTGGGGTCCGCCTGGCCGGCCGGCCCAATGACCGCCGTCCCGAGAGCGGCGGCGGGGCCGCGCCCACGCAACAGCAGCGGCCCACGGCGCGGATTCCCAATGCCATGATCCGATGCGGTCAACTTCCGCGAGTGACCTTCGACGTGGTGTCGCCGTCGGAACTGCGGGCGTGGCGGGCGTGCGATCGCAGGCGTCAGCACCTTCAGAACATCGAAGGCGTCCAGGAGGTCGTCGAGATCTACCAGGATGAGGCTGCCATCCACGTCTACCGGCTGGGTGCCGAGGGCAAATGGTCGTTTTCGGCAGTCGATGGCCTCGACGCCGTGCTGTCGCTGGAAAGCGTTGGGTTCGAAATCCCGCTGGCCGAGATTTACCAATTCGTCTCGGTCGCCGGGTAGTTTGACGGAGGACCTGTGGGGCCGTCCCGCCAGGCGCTGCCCGATGCCGGTCAGTCGGTAGCCTTCGGTCCCACCATGAAACGTTCCAGATCCTGGAGCATGGCCGCATCCATGATGACCCGCGGCACCTTGTTCTGCCCGCCGAGCCGTCCGCGATGGCGCATCCACTGCGTGAAGCTCCCCGGCGGCACCGCCTTCACCTCCGGCGCGCGCATCACCGTGCGGTGGGCTGCATAGTCGGCGTTCTCCGACGCCAGCGTCGCGTCCATAGTGCGGGCGAAAGCGGCCAACGCCGCGTCCGCCACCGGCGTCGCGAATTCAACAATGAAGCGATGGCCGCCGCGATCCTGCGGATTGGCGGGGTACACCGCGGTGACGGTGTAGTCGGACACCGCCGCGCCGATCGATGACGCCGCCTGCGAGATCGCCTGATCGAGCTCCTCGCCGATCAGGTGCTCGCCGAACGCGGACAGCATGTAGGACAGACGGCCGGTGATCAGCAGGCGCGGCGGGTCGCGTTCGACGAACCGCACCGTGTCGCCAAGCACAAAGCCAAACAGCCCGGCATTGCTTGACAGCACCACGGCATAGTTGACGCCGGTCTCGATCGTACCAAGCCAATGGCGTGTGGGTTGCGGCGCATCGATTGCCTCGACCGGGACGAATTCGAAGAACAATCCGTTGTCGGTCAGCAAGCGAAGGCCGTCACCGTAGCTCCGGTCGGCGATGGCGATGAAGCCCTCGCTCGCGGGATAGACTTCGCGCCGGTCCACGGCGGGCGGCAGCAGCGCGTCGAACTGCGCGCGATAGGGCGCGTAGTTCACGGCGCCGTGGATGTACAGTTCCAAATGCGGATACCAGCTCGTGGTGCTGCGCGGCAGGCGCGGACGCAACCCGGCGAGGCGATCGAAAAACGGCAGCACCCAGCTCGGCGTGCCGCTGACGGTGCGGATATCCTGCTGCAGCGAGGCGTGCGCCAGCGCGTCGATCTTGCGGTCCCAGTCGGCGATCAGCGCCAACTCGCGCGGGGGAAAATAGCGCCGACGCGCCCACCACGGCACTTCGTTCGCGGCAATCCCGCTGAGATCGCCGCTTTGGATGCCAGGCGCATGCCGCACCAAATCCGTGCTGCCGCCAAGCATGAAGTTCCGCCCGCCCATCACGCGACTGTCCGGTCGGGCGGCGAGGTGAAAGGTGAAAATGTCCAGCACCGCGCGGCGGTTCGACGCCAGCATCTCGCGGGAGACGGGAATGTATTTGGTATTGCCGGTGGTGGTGCCGGAGGTCCAGGCATAATACGGGATGATGCCCGGCCAACTGACATCGCGCACGTGAGGGAAGGCAGGCTGCCAGTAGTCGCGCCAGAAATCCTCGTACCGGCGCAGCGGCACCTGGCGCTGAAACGCCGCGATGTCCGTGATCCGCGCGAAGCCATGGTCGCGACCGAAGCGGGTGTTGCGAGCATGATGGAGCAAGCGCCGCAGTTGGTGTTGCTGGATGGCGCGGTGGTCCAGTGCGGCCAGACGAGCGCGGCGCCGGCGTGCGTAGAGACGCAGCAGCGGCGTCGCGTCGATCATGGCGAGAGGATGGTGCGGAAGGGGAATTCGGCGCGCACCGTCTCCGGCCGCAGCGGCATGCGGATATAGTCGCCGCGTTGATACATCGCGGCCTGGTCGACCAGTGTGGTGCTGCCCAGCCAGCCGTCCTGCCCGCCGAGCAATACGAACCAGTTCGCGTCCGGATCGGCCATGTCGGAGACGTAACGCGCGGTGCTGGCGAACGAGCAATGGTGGCGGCGCGCGGTCAGCGGGTTGCCGGTCTTCAGCAGCGTGTCGTTGCCGCCGGCCGCCGGCGCGGCGGCGAAGCGATAGCGGCGGCCAAAGCCCGGGACCGCGCCGAGCAAATGCCGCAGCTCGATCCGATGCATCTGTCCCCAGGTGCCGAAACGGCGCAATGCGCGAGCGGCACGCGGACCGGCGCGGCGCATGGCACCGGCCAGGGCACCATCGGTCGCACGCATGATGTCGTCGAATATCAGCCCGCGCGCGTTCCAGGTGGACGAATAGACGCGCGGCCGGCGTTTGCCGTTCAATGCGACGCAGAGGTGGCAGAGCAATAACTCGAACGCCAGCGCGCCCTTGGAATCGATAGCGTAGCGCAGGTCCCAGCCATCCAGCGCAACCGCCAGCGCGCGCGGGGCGTGCCGGCGCAGCGGCGGCAGCAGGCGGTCGCGCACCGGACCCGCGGATGGCATCAGCATGTCCTGCTGAATCGCGGCGATCGCCGCGAAGTCGATCGGCTGCGTGTCGCGCAGGGTTTCCTTCAGGCGGCCGATGCGGCGGCCGGAGGAGAAGAACCAGCCGACACGCACCGGCGCCGCGTCGGGCTTCTCGTTGGCGGAGGCAACGAAGCCGTCGGGCGGATCGATCACCACCGGCAGGTCGCTGCCGGTGACACAGTGTTCCCAATCGTCGGCGGCATCGCGCGATAGCAACAGCGACGGCGGCGGCAGGTCGGGCCGCGTTGGCAGATGCACCGCCATGACCTTGCCGATATGGCCGTCGCCATCGGCATAGAGCATGTTCTGCCCCGGCACCGCCAAGGGTTCCAACGCGTCGCGGAACTCCTGCCAGGATCGTGCGCGGGCGACGCGCAGCAGCGCGGTGACCTCGTCGCTCGGGCGATGTCCCATCCAGCGCAACGCGACGGTGTGGCGGCTGCCGTGCAGGGCCGGCAGGTCGGAGATGATCGGGCCATACGCGGTCTCGCGAATTTCGCACGCACGGTCGCGCGCGCCGCGCACCCGCAACGCTTCCCGGCGCGTGGTGATCTCGCTCGGCGGCAGGCCCGTCACGTCGTAGACGTCACTGCTCGCCGCATGCAGGTTGGTGCCGCCCCAGGCGATATGTGGGGTGCGTCCCAGCATGATGGCGGGGATGCCGGCGACCATCAGCCCGACCGCATGCATCGACGGCGCGCGGCAGCCCGCGACCAGCCATAGATTCGGCAGCAGCACCGGCAGATGCGTATCGCCCGCGAGCCACGCCGCACCGGAACGGCTGCGCGACGGTGCCACGGCCAGCGCATTGCTCGCCTGCCGGGTGAAGCGCGACAGCATGTCATCCAGCCCGCGCTCCGCGACGACGGCATCGGCGGGTCCTTCGACACCGAGCAAATCCGACCACAATGCGGTCAGGGACGGATCATCGAGCCACGGCAATAGCGTGAGCCAGACCCTCCAGGTGGCGTCGGCGCTCGCGAGGCGGCCGACGGTCAGCACGTCCGCCAGCGTCCATGGCGTGCGCGTGAGCCCGAGCGCGGGGAAGTCGGGCGGCACCGGGGCATGTGCCACCGCGTGGTTCAGGCCGGCGACATAGGCGTGCAGCCAACGTTCCGTCTCCCGCGGCAACGCGGCCACAATTGCCGGCACGGCACGGCCGAAATCCAGCGTGCGCAACAGGCGATCCAGGCTCAGTGCCGGCGGACCAAGCAATTCGGCCACGCGCCCATGCGCCACGTGACGCATCAGCTCCATCTGCGTCCAGCGCAGGTGCACGTGCACGATGCCGAACGCGGTCGCCAGATCGTCATCGCTGTCGGCTTCGATGAACGGCACCTGGTGCCGGTTCCAGCGGATCGTGACGTCATGCCGCAGCGGCAGGCCGGTGTGAGGCAGTGCCGCGAGACGTTGTGTGACGTCGATGCTGTCGGGGCGCGGCGGCGGCACCACCAGGCGCGGCAACAGCACGCGCGCGGCGGTGGCGATTCCGGCGGCGGTTTTGATCAGGCGGCGAGCCGGCACGATATTGCGTTTCTGTGACAGCGATTGTTCACAACCCGGCCAACGCCATCCGGCCGGCCAGCATGTCCTCCAGCGAGCCGAAGGCCGCCATATAGTGCCCGGCATAGCCGCGCGCATCCAGCCGCGCAAACAGGTCGGGGAAATCGAAATCTCCCTCGCCCGGCCGCAGATGTTGCTCGATGCCGTTACGGAGGCAGTCCGCCAGGCGCACTTCCTTCACCCGCGCGATCGGCATGGCATCGACGAAGGCGGCCACGCCCTCCGGCACCAGATGCGCGTGGTTCGCGGTGAACGACAGCCCGAAGGCGGGGGAGTCGATGCGTTGGTAATACCAGCGCCATTCCTCCAGCGTGTGCGCCAGGTAATGCACCTCCGCGTCCGGCGGCTCCTTGTTGAGGTTCTCGAGCAATAATGCGGTGCCTTGCGTCTCGGCATAGCGTGTCATGCGTTGCAGCCGCTCGAGCCCGGCCCGCATGCGCTCATGCAGGTCGGCGCCGAAATGGAAGCCGGCATGCACCACGATCCATCCCGCGCCGAGCTTCACCGCGGCATCGATATAGGCGAGCAAATAGGCGTCCGCGGCGTCGGACAGCAGCGGCGCATATTCGGCAACGTTCACCGCGGACGAGGTGTGCAGGCCGAGTTGCACGCCGGTGCGCGCGCAGGCGTCGCGGATGCCGGCGGCACGCACCGTATCGAAGCGGGTGAAGGCATTGGCGCCGGTATCCAGCTCGATGTCGATGCACCGGATGCCGTGATGCGCGGCCCAGGCGATGGCGTCCTCCAGCTTCAGCTTGCGGCCGATGTCGACGCCGAGGCGCCCGAACAAAGTCTGGTTCATGACATTCCTATCGTAAGCAACGGTCGTGTCGCACTCGTCGTGTCGTAGCGAGGCCCGAGCCCCGCGCGTCCTGTCATTGCGCGGCCCGAGCCGCGCGCGCCCTGTCATTGCGAGGCCCGCAGGGCCAAAGCAACCCCGGTCGCTGAGGCGCCCAGGTGGTTCGCGCGCCACTCGACCGAGGTTGCTTCGGCCCTTGGGGCCTCGCATGACAGTTGCGGCAAAGGTGTCGCGCCTTTGCCATCTGCCTGCGTCCGCAGCACCGCGATGGCTGGCTGGGCGGCGACTCGGGTGTCCGGCGCGAACGGCCGTCCGGCCGGTATCGCGGCGATCCGGCGCATACCGTG
>Ga0335073_10011538_pt1 | contig 12412 bp, 10 predicted proteins | sample Lox_Sample_22_FD_207093 | JGI IMG/M metagenome (GOLD analysis project Ga0335073, IMG submission 207093) | Soil microbial communities from Loxahatchee National Wildlife Refuge, Florida, United States - Lox_Sample_2.2 | ecosystem: Environmental > Terrestrial > Soil > Wetlands | place: USA... | reverse complement strand
TGCGCCAGCCCACCACCAGCGCCGTCACGCCGATGGGCACGTTGACCAGGAACACCCACCGCCAGCTGGCGGTGACGAGGAGCCCGCCGACCACCGGGCCGAGCGCCGCGGCCAGGCCGCCCATCGCAGTCCAGGTCCGCACCGCGCCGCCGCGGCGCTCGGGCGGGTAGGAGGCCAGCACCAGGCCCAGCGAGGTCGGCGTGAGCAGGGCCGCACCCGCGGCCTGGACCAGCCGGAAGGCGACAAGCATGGCCACGCCGTTCGCCGCGGCGCAGGCCGCTGAGGCCGCCGTGAAGATCGCGACACCGAGCAGGAACCCCCGGTCGCGGCGGTACCGGTCGGCGAGCCGGCCGAAGAACACGAGCAGCGCGGCGTAGGTGATCGCGTAGCCGTTCAGCACCCAGGACAGCTCGCCCAGGCTGGCGTGGCCGAAGTCGCGGGAGATATCCGGCAGGGCCACGTTGACGATGAACAGGTCCAGGCTGGCCAGCACCACGCCAGCGCAGACGATGGCCAGCACCTGGCCGGGCGGTGTCGAGCGGGAGCGGGGCCCGGCGGGAGGTGCCGAGGTCTGGCTTAGCTGTTCCACAGTCAGTTACGGTACGGCACTGGCTTAGGTAATCACAAGCCAGGTGGCTACACTGCTAGCTGTGGAGAACTCGACGGTACGGCTGACCGGGCCGCTGGACCCGCGCGGCGGCTGGGCCGCGACCCGGTGCTCGATCGACCGGGCCATGCAGGTGGTCGGCACGCGCTCGGCGTTCCTCCTGCTGCGGGAGGCGTTCTACGGCACCACCCGGTTCGACGATTTTGCCGAGCGCGTGGGCATCAGCGAGCCAGTCGCCGCCACCCGGCTGCGGGAACTGGTCGATGACGGCCTGCTGGAACGCGAGCCGTACCGCGAGCCGGGCAAGCGCACCCGGATGCAGTACCGGCTGACCGACAAGGGCGCGGAACTGTTCCCGGTGCTGGCCGCGCTGATGCAGTGGGGAGATCGCTGGCTGGACCCGTCCGGGGTGGAACTGCGGCACCGGGACTGCGGCGCGCCGGTCCGCTGCGAGCTGCGCTGCTCGGACGGACATCAGCCCGAGGTGTCCGATCTTGACCTGGTCGCCAGGCGTCCCGGCGAGATTCGGCGTCACCAGCCGGACTTATCCGCGGCCTCCCGCGGTTAACACGGCTAGACCTCAACAAAACTGGGAGTTCTCTAATGCAGACCAGGAAGATCGGCAAGGTCGCCGTCGGCGCCATCGGTCTGGGCGGCATGCCCATGTCCATCGAGGGCCGGCCGGACGAGGCGCGCTCGATCAGGACGATTCACGCGGCGCTGGACGCGGGGGTGACGCTGATCGACACCGCCGACGCGTATCACCTGCACGCGGGCGAGACCGGGCACAACGAGCGGCTGATCGCGAAGGCACTGGCCAGTTACGCCGGGGACGCCAGCGACGTGCTCGTCGCCACGAAGGGTGGCCACATCAGGCCGGGCGACGGCTCGTGGACCGTGGACGGCTCGCCCGCGCACCTGCGGGCGGCGGCGGAGGCATCGCTGAAGGCGCTCGGCGTGGACGCGATCGGCCTCTACCAGTACCACCGGCCGGACCCGAAGGTCCCGTACGCCGAGTCCGTGGGCGTGCTGAAGGAACTGCTCGACGCCGGGAAGATCCGGATGGCGGGCATCTCCAACGCCACCATCGAGCAGATCGACATCGCGGTCCAGGTGCTCGGCGAGGGCAACCTGGCCAGCGTGCAGAATCAGTTCTCGCCCGCGTTCCGGTCCAGTGAGCCCGAACTGCGGCACGCCGCCGAACTCGGCGTCGCGTTCCTGCCCTTCAGCCCACTCGGCGGGATCAGCCGCGCCGGGCAGCTTGGAGCACGGCACGTCGCGTTCCAGGAAGTCGGGGACGCCCACGGCGTCTCGCCACAGCAGGTCACGCTGGCCTGGATGCTGGCGAAGGCGCCCGTGGTGATCCCGATCCCGGGCGCCAGCCGCCCCGAGTCGATCACCGACTCCGCGCGCGCCACCGACCTGACCCTGTCCCCCGACGAACTAGCCCGCCTCGACAACGCCTGAGCCATCGCGAAAACCCAGGCCGCCGGGCGGGCCGCCGGCCCGCCCGGCGGCCCCCTTGAGCGGGCAATCGCGGCTCGTCGATGTACCGAAAGGCCCGCAAGAACGTGCCGAACGGTACATCGATGGGCCGCTGGGGAGGTCAGCCACCGGGGCACGCGCGCCTAATGGCTTGCTGCCGTGGCTGGTGTGGTGGATGAGCCGAGTGAGGTGGGCTCGGCCGCAGCCTCGCGGATGCCGTACCTGGCGTACAGGCGGCGCAGCGGCCTGGGCGCCCACCAGTTGACCGGGCCGAGCAGCCGCATGACCGCGGGCACCAGCAGCACCCGCACGATCGTCGCGTCCAGGACCAGCGCGACGATCATCCCGACGCCCATCAGCTTGATGAACGTGACCCCGGAGGCGGAGAACGCGCCGACGACGATGACCAGCAGCAGCGCCAGGCTGGTGATCAGCCCGCCGGTGCGCTGCAGCCCGCTCGCCACCGCAGCCGTGTTGTCGCCGGTGACGTCGTAGCGCTCGCGGATCCGGGACAGCAGGAACACCTCGTAGTCCATGGACAGGCCGAACATGATCGCGAACATCAGGATCGGCATGGTTGGCTCGATCGTGCCGTTGGGCGTGAACTGCAGCGCCCAAGACAGGTGGCCCTCCTGGAAGATCCACACCACAACCCCGTACATGGCCGAGAGCGACAGCACGTTCATGACGATCGCCTTGACCGGCAGCACCACCGACCCGAACGCGAGGAATAGCAGCACGAAGGTGGCCAGCGCCACCACGAGCGCCATCCACGGCAGGACGCTCCCGAGGCTGGACAGCTCGTCCACGAGCTGCGCGCTCTGCCCGCCCACGTAGGCCCGGGCCCCACTCGGCGGCGCGACGTCCCTCACCTGCCCCACGATCGCGCGCGCCTGCGGTGAATAAGGATTCGGGCCATAACGCATATCGACCCGCGCGACGTCGCCGTGTACGCCGGTCACCTGAGCCGCGATCACCCCGGGGACGCGGTCGAGCCGGCCGGCGTATGCGGAGAGGGCGGCCTCCCTCGCGGGCGAGCCTGCCACCGGGCCGGCGAACTGCACGACGGACTCGACCGGGGCGGTCGGGTTCCCGGGAAAGTCGCGGTTGAGCGCCTCGGTGACCAGCCGCGGCTGGGAACTGGCCGGCAGGTCGGTGGCGTCGGCACCGCCCCAGGTCACCCGCAGGAACGGCGAGCCGAGCGCCAGCAGCACGACCACGATCGGCACCGCGTACAGCACCGGGCGGCGCATCACGCTGCTCGCGATCCGGTACCAGGTGCCGGTGCCTTCGGCCGCCGGCGGCCTGCGCACGGTCCGCCGGATCCGCAGCGCGTTCACGTTCCGCCCGAAGACCGCGAGCAGCGCGGGCATCACGGTCAGCGCGGCCAGCATGTCGACCAGCACGGTGGCCACACCGCCGTAGCCCATCGAGCGCAGGAAGGTCTCGGGGAACAGCATGAGGCTGGCCAGCGCCATCGCGACGGTGATGCCGGACACCGCCACGGTGCGGCCCGCGGTCGCGACGGTGCGCGCGACGGCGTCCTGCACCGTGTCCTGGCGGTGCAGTTCCTCGCGGAACCTGCTGACCATGAACAGCCCGTAGTCGATGCCGAGCCCGAGGCCCAGGATCGTGGTGATGTTGACGGAGTAGATCGAGACCGTGGTGGCGAGAGTGAGCAGCCGCAGCACCGTGAACGACCCGAGGATCGCGATGCCGCCGATCGCCAGGGGCAGGCTGGCCGCCGCCAGGCTGCCGAAGATGATCAGCATCACGATCAGCAGCACCGGCATGGAGAAGGCCTCGGCCCGGCCGATGTCGGAGGTGACCTGCTTGCTGATCGCCTCGTTGGTGGGCACGAGCCCGCCGACCTGGGTATGCAAGCCGGGAGCGTCAAGGCTGCCCTTGATCGCGTTGTAGTTGCTCTGCCGCGCGCCGTCGCTCCCTCCGGCCAGCTCGAGCACCGCGTAGGTTGCCCGCCCGTTGGCGCTGACGAACTGCGGCGACCCGGTGGACCAGTAGGTCGCTGTGGATTCGACCCGGCTGGCCGGCAGCCCCGCGAGCACGCGCGTCACGGCCGCGCGGAAGGCCGGCGTGCGCACGCTCACCGTCGGGCTCGAGTACAGGACCACGACGTCGCCCGCATCCCGGCCGAACGCGGCCGTTGCCAGGTTGGCCGACCGCTGGCTCTGGCTGTCTGGCGGGGTGAACCCGCCCGACGACTGCAGCTTCCCGAAGACCCCCGTGCCCCAGGCGGCCGCGAACGCCACCACGATGAGCGCGATTACCAGAACCAGCCGCCTGCGCCGGTACACGAGGCGCCCCCAGCCGTCGAACATCGGTTCCTCCGCCAGCTCGACTAACGATCATCACGATTGTGAACGGCGTTAACTGCGAATAGTGTTAACTTCGCATACGTCGTTAACAACTGTCAAGCGCTATTACCGTCGGCGGGTAGCTGGGGCGGCGCCACCTGGGGGCGGCGGGTAGCTCGGTGGCGCCACCTGGCGGGGCGGCTGCCACCTGGCCGGGCGGCTGCCACCTGGCGGGGCGGCGGGCACCTGGCCGGGCGGCTGCCACCTGGCGGGGCGGCGGGCACCTGGCCGGGCGGCTGCCACCTGGCCGGGCGGCGGGCACCTGGCGGGGCGGCGACGGCCGGCAGATGCCGAGCGGCGGCGACGACTGGCAGACGGGACAGCGCTGGCGGCTGACGGACGGCCCGCGGCAGCTATGGCTCCCCATCAGCGGGGTAACGCGTCAGTTCTATGCGCTGACGCGTTACCCCGCTCTGAAGGATTTCCCCGTTGTCGGCGGCTACTGGCGGACCTCGGCGACGGCCACCGGCTTGTGCCGGGCCCTGGACAGCTCGCACGCCTCGGCGACGTAGAACGCCTCTAGGGCATCGCTCATCGTGCAGGGACTCTGGCCGCCGTGCTCAGCGAGGGCAGTGAACGCCGCGAGCTCGGCCCGGTAGGCGTCGGAGAACCGGTCGGTGAAGCTGGAGTACGGCGCGCCGGAGGGAAACGCCGAGCCCGGCTCGGCTGACCGGAGCGGCAACCGGTCGTCAAGCCCGGCGCAGATGCTGCCGGAGGAGCCGAGCACCTCGAGCCGCACGTCGTGGCCTGCGCCGTTGTAGCGGGCGTTGGAGACGACGGCCAGGCTGTCGTCGTCGAGCGTCAGCACCGCGGCCATCGTGTCCACGTCGCCGGACGCACGGATAAAGCCGGCGCCGCGGTTGGCGCCCACCGCGTAGGCTTCGCGCACCTCGCGGCCGGTCACCCAGCGGATCGCGTCGAAGTCGTGTATCCCGCAGTCCCGGAACAGCCCGCCCGAGGTCTGGATGTACGCCGGGGCGGGAGGCGCCGGGTCCAGCGTCGTCGCCCGCAGCGTGTGCACCCAGCCGAGCGACCCAGACCGGACCGCTTCGCGTGCGGCCAGGTAGCCCGCGTCGAACCGGCGCTGGAACCCGACCTGCACAGAGGCCGCGGCGACGCCGACCCGCTTGATCACCTCCCGCGTGCTGTCGATGTCTGGCGCGACGGGTTTCTCGCAGAACACCGGCAGCCCTGCCTCGGTTCCCGCAACGATGAGCCCGGGGTGGGCCTGGGTCGGCGCCGCGATCACGAGCGCGTCGAGTTCCTGGCGAAGCAAGTGCTCCGGCGAATCGGCGGCCTCGAGCTCCAGCTGCCGGGCGACCTCGCTGGCCCGTGCGGGGTCGGCATCGGCGATCACCACCGAATCGACGGCGGGGAGCCCGGACAGGATCCGGGCGTGGAATGCCCCGATCCGCCCGGCTCCGGCAAGCCCGATCCGCATGGATTTGCCTCCGGCGTGGTTGGCTGGCCTGGCTACTCATAGTTTGTGTCATCGGGAATCGTGGCAGAACAGTTAACGCTGTAAACGGTAAGATCGGCAGAATCGCTGGCGCAGCCAGCACGCGCTTCAGTTCCCGGAGGCCAGGTGGTTCAGGCACCGAGCCGCAGAGATCGCGTCCGAGCCGCGACCATGACGGAGATCAAGCAGACGGCCCGGCGGATCCTGGTCGCCGAAGGGCCCGACGCCGTGACCCTGCGCGCGATCGCGCGCGAGATGGGGATGACCGCGCCGGCTCTCTACCGTTACTTTGGCAGCCACGAGGAACTGGTCAAGCACGTCATCGCCGACATCTTCACCGAGCTGGCCGGGGACATCCGCGGTGCGATCGCCGCCGCCGACGCCGAGTCCGGCGGTGACATGACGGCGAAGGTCCTCGCGGCCTGCTGGGAGTTCCGCCGCTGGTCGCTCGGCCACCCCCGAGAGTTCGGGCTGATCTTTGGCACCCCGCTGCCCGGCCTGCACGTGGAGACGGACGAGATCACCGCGGAGGGCGGCGGCCAGTTCGGGAACACGTTCTTCATCCTGATGATCGAGCTGTACCGCAAGCAGCCGTTCCCGGTGCCGCCCGAAGACGAGATCGACGAGGGTCTGGCGGAGCAGCTGGAGCGTTACCGGGACGGGCTGGGCCAGCTCGCCGCCGGCCTGCCCATCGGGCTGCTGCTGGTGTTCCTGCGATGCTGGGTGCGGCTGTACGGGATCGTGTGCCTGGAGGTGTTCGGCCACCTGGGCTTCGCACTCGACGACGCCAGGCCAATGTTCGAGCTCATGCTGGCGGAGATGGCCCCGATGGTCGGCCTGCAGTACCCGCCCCCGGGCCGAACAGCGCCGTGAAGATCGCGGACAGGCTAGCGTAAGGGCCGGCGGAAGAAAGGTGGCACCAGTCGTGCAGCAGAGCACCGAGCGGGAACGACAGGCTGCCTGATGGCCGGGGCTAACTCGCAGCAGACAGCGTCCGGCGACCAGGTGGCCGTGTTCATCGACCTGGAGAACCTGGCGCTCGGCGCCGGGGAGGACCTGCCCGGCGAGGCCGACCCGATCCCGTACAAGGCGCTCGAGCGGCTGTGCCGCGACTACGGCAACACCTCGATCCGCCGCGCCTACGCCGACTGGTCGAAGCCCGAGTTCGGCCGGTACCAGCACAGCCTCGCGCAGAACGGGATCACCCTCATCCAGGTCACCAGGTTCGGGGCCCAGCAGAAGAACGCGGCCGACATCCTGATGGCCGTCGACGCCATGGAGGTGCTGATCACCCACCCCGATGTGGGCACGTTCCTGCTGGTCGCTGGGGACGGCGATTACTCGCCGCTGGTGCAGCGGCTGCGTGAGTTCGGGAAATGGGTGGTCGGGGTCGGCACCAAGGCCTCCTCCAGTTCCCGGCTGGTCGCGGTGTGCAACGAGTACAAGTACTGGGGGACGATCGTCGCCGCCGTCAACCCGGCGGTGCGGGCCGAGGTGGGCGCGAACTTCGACATCGCCGACGTGAAACGGCTGGTCGTCGCCGCCATGGAGGAATCCCCCGACGACTCGGCCACCGGGTCGTGGCTGAAGAGCAAGATGCTCGCGCTCGACCCGTCGTTTGACGAACGCAACTACGGGGCGAGCAGCTTCCGGGTTCTGCTCAGCCGACTGCAGGACATGGTTCAGGTAAAGAAGGACCGCTCGTCGGCGGACATGCTGGTAACGCTCGCGGTCGGCAAGCAGCCGGCCGAGCCCGCCGCCAGGCCCCGCCAGCGGAAGAAGCCCGCGGCCAAGCAGCCCGCATCCTGACCCATGAGGCAACAGTTCCGTCACCGTTAAGCCAGGAACGGCCATGTTTTCCCACCGGTCAGCAAAAAATGCGTAACACACGGTCGGCAATACCGTAACCTCCCGCCTCTGAAAGCCGTGTCGCCGCCCGGCGCTGGTAGCGTGGAGAGCGGGTGATCATGTTGCGCATCGGCAAGGCCACATCTATTGCGCTGCTGTGTGTCATATGCGGATTCACGGCGGGGTGTACTGACGCGGTAGATGCGGCAGCGCACGCGGTTGCCCATGTTGCGGCAGCGAAAGGCAGCCCGAAACGGTTTTGCGCTTACGAGCTGTCGGTCCCGAGCTCGGCGCAGGCCGATGCGGTTAACCACTACTGGACACCCCTGGCCCGCAGCGCCGTGATGACCGTCAGCAAGGGAAAGATGGCCGTGACGGTCCCGAGGAAGCACCTCAGCCTGTCCCAGCGCCGGGCACTGCGGCTGGCGGAGTGGGCCGAACGCGCATTCTTGCCGAAACCAAGACTGGTATGCGTGCATATTCCGCCGCGCGGGGCACCGTCGCACGGCGGTGAAACGGCGACGTCGCCCAAATAGAGGTCCACTTTCGGCTGAAGCGCCTGCTGACCAGGCCTTGAGAACGCCAGCGACGCACCAATATAGATAGCCACAAATCAACCAGTCTGGCGTTGCCACATGGAGGCGATTAGTTCCAATCAAGGCATGGATTGTGCTGTTCAGGGCCTGGGCTGGGCGGACCTGCCAGTTGTCGTTGATGACCTGGTGCTTGGCGGGCGATGGCCGCTGGCGAAGCCCGCTGGGCGGCGTGCCCCGGCCCCCCGGCAACCGCCGCCCGAGCCGCACGCCCGACCCCGGCACCGCCGCCCAGCCGCACACGCCCGACCCCGGCACCGCCGCCCAGCCGCACGCCCGACCCCGGCACCGGCGCCCCAGCCGCGGGCGCCCGCTGCCCGGCCCCTGCACGACCGTTCAAGGGTCCCGATATTATGGGGCATTGTGACCGAAACCCCGCAGGTCCCGCCCGGTGTCGACCCCACGAAGCCGAGCCCTGCCCGGATGTACGACTACGTGCTGGGTGGCAAGCACAACTTTCCGGTCGACCGCGAAGCCGCGGAGCGGGTCCGCGAGCGGGCGCCCGACCTGGAGGACGCGGCGTGGGTGAACCGCGCGTTCCATCAGCGCGCGGCCCGCTGGATGGCTGCCGAGCAGGGCGTGCGCCAGTTCGTTGACCTCGGTTCGGGCCTGCCCACGGAGGGCAACACGCACGGGACGGTGCAGCGCATCGCACCGGACGCGCACGTGGTCTACGTGGACATCGACCCGATGGTCCGCGCGTACGCCTGCGAGTTGCTCGCCCACGACGGGACCACCGCGGTCATCACCGCCGACTTGCGTGAGCCCGACACCGTGCTGGGTGACCCGGACTTGCGGCGGCTGATCGATTTCAGTGAGCCGGTGGGCCTGCTGATGACGGCGGTGCTGCACTTCGTCTCCGACGAGCGGGATCCGTCGGGACTGGTGGCCCGGTATGTCGGTGCGATCGCGCCCGGCAGTTACGTGGCCTTGTCACACGCGACCTACGATCGCCTGCCGCCCGCCCTGGTGCAGGCCAGCACCGAGGTGTACGAGCAGTCGGGCGCCGACTGGCATCCGCGGCCGCGTGCCGAGGTCGAGCGGCTCTTCGCCGGCCTGGAGATCGTGCCGCCGTACAAGGGAGCGGACCCAGTCGTCACCCACCTCGGCGTCTGGGGCGCCGAGGATCCCGCCGCCGCGGACAGCGATGGCTCCCACTGGTGGTACGGCGCGGTCGCCCGCCGTCCGTGACGTGCGGGTCGCCGGTCAGCCGTCAGGCGGCTCGTCCGCGACCGCCAGCCGGTCGTAGGCCGGGGCCAGCAGGCTGGTCAGGTCCGTGTCACGAACCTGTATCCGCGGCGGCTCGAACGTGCGCAGCAGCAGGTCGGGCGCTGCCGCGGGTACCGGAGGCAGCGCCCGCAGCCGCTGCACGCTCATGCCCGGTGACCAGAAGTCCGTGACGCACTCGGCCAGCGGGCGGTCGGTGACGTCGATGATCGGCCGCGCGGGCTCGTCGTCCTGGAGCCCGGTCAGGCGCAGCGCGGCTAGCAGGTCGTCCCGGCCACGGCCACGCCAGGCCAGAATGCCGAACGGGTCGAGGTCGAAGGCCTCGGCCAGCACGTAGCAGACCGCGGCCAGGTGCTTGCACGGGACGCCCCAGTCCGGGCAGGAGCAGGACATGCCCAGGTCCCGCGCGGACCGGGGAAACAGCGGGGTGCCGCAGTCCGCGAACACATCCTCGATCTCCGGTGGCATCTCCCCCGCCAGCAGCTTGGCCCGGAACAGCGCCTGCGCGGCGAGCGCCCGCTCCACCTTGCGCCACTGCGGCGTGGTCAGCGGCGTCACCTGGATCCGCACTGTGTACGGCTTCGGCCGCGACCCCTGCACCTGGGCGTTCACGTACCCGCACGAGATCTCGAAGCCGATGACCTGACCGCGGCGGGCGTAGTTCCGGCCCCGGGCCAGCCGGCCGGTCATGCCGAACGACTCCAGCACGTCGATGAACCGGCGCGACCACCACTGCTCCCCGATGGAGCCGCGCTTGCTGCGCGCCTTGACGCCGCCCTCGACCTCGAGCGGCCGGGATGGCCCGAAGTCCTGCCAGTACGACGCGCGCGGCCCGCTCGGCTCGGTCACTCCGACACCGCCTCCGGCGACAGGCTCACGACCTGGCGCAGGTCGGCCGTTGACAGTTCGGTCAGCCAGCCTTCGCCGGTACCGACGATCCGCTCCGCCAGCGCCTTCTTCTCCTCGATCATGGCGTCGATCCGTTCCTCCAGCGTGCCGACGCAGACGAACTTGCGCACCTGCACGTCCTTGCGCTGGCCGATCCGGAACGCCCGGTCGGTGGCCTGCTCCTCCACGGCCGGGTTCCACCACCGGTCGATGTGGATCACGTGGCTCGCCGCGGTCAGATTCAGCCCGGTGCCGCCCGCCTTCAGCGACAGCACGAACAGCCCGGGCTCGGCCGACTCCTGGAACTCGGCCACCATCGCGTCGCGCTGGCGCTTCGACGTACCGCCGTGCAGGTACAGCACCGGGCAGCCGAGCCTGCTGGCCAGGTACGGCTGCAGCATCCGGCCGAACTCCGCGTACTGGGTGAAGCACAGGGCCTTGTCGCCATCGCTGATGACCTCGTCGCAGATCTCCTCGAGCCTGGCGAGCTTCCCGGACCGGCCATCCAGCCGGGAACCGTCGCCGAGCAGGTGCGCGGGATGGTTGCAGACCTGCTTGAGCTTGGCCATCGTCGCCAGCACCAGGCCGCGGCGCTCCATGCCCTCCCCCGCCGCCTCCGCCGCCTCGATCCTGGCCATCATGTCGCTGACCGTCGCCTGGTACAGCGACGCCTGCTCCGGCGTGAGGTTGCACCACACCTTCATCTCCAGCTTGTCCGGCAGATCGGAGATGATCGTCTTGTCGGTCTTCAGCCGGCGCAGGATGAACGGGCCGGTGATCCGCTTCAGCCGGTCGGCGGCCTCCTCGTCGCCGTTGCGCTCGATCGGCACCGCGAACCTGGTGCGGAACCGCTCCGCCGGTCCGAGCAGCCCCGGCCGCACGAACTCCATGATCGACCACAGGTCGCTGAGCCGGTTCTCGACCGGCGTGCCGGTCAGCGCGATCCGCGCCTGGGCTGGCAGCGCGCGCACCGCCCGGGCCTGCCGGGTCGCCGCGTTCTTGATGTTCTGCGCCTCGTCGCACACCACCCGCGCCCACTGGACCCCGCTAAGCGCCTCCTGATCCCGCGCGGCCAGCCCATACGTGGTGATGACCAGATCGGCGTCGCTCAGCGCGGCGCTCAGATCCTCGCCGCTGAGCCGGTCCGCCCCATGGTGTACATGCAGCTTCAGGTCGGGAGTGAACCGCTCGGCCTCTCGCTGCCAGTTCCCCACCAGTGACATCGGGCACACCACAAGAGTCGGAGATGTGTTATCCTGTTTCGAGAGCAATGCTAGAGTTTGGGCGGTTTTGCCCAATCCCATATCATCTGCGAGTATTGCGCCGAGGCCGAGGTCGCCGAGGAAAGACAGCCAGGCCAGGCCGCGTTCCTGGTAGGGCCGCAGTTCGCCGCGGAACGACCCCGGGGTGGGGACTGGCGCGAGCCGCCGGTCTGCCTGGCCGGACAGCAGGTCGCCGAGCCAGCCGTCGGCGTCCACGCCCACCACCGGCAGGTCGTCTTCCACCCCGCCGAGCCCGTCGAGCAGCGCCTCGGCCGCGGTCATGGTCCCGGACCGGTCCTGGCTTCGCTCGAGGAACTTCAGCGCGGCCTGCAGGTGCCGGTCGTCGAGTTCCACCCACTGGCCGCGCAGCCGGACCAGTGGGACCTTCAGCCTGGCCAGCTCCTCGAGTTCCTCCGGGCTCAGCGCCTCGTCGCCGACGGCGAGGTCGTACCGGAAATCGACCAGGTCCCCCATGCCGAACTTCGACTCGGTGGCCGGGGTGGCGCCGGGCGTGCTGCGCGTCCTCGTGGTGACCTTGAGGCCCAGGCGCTTGCGGGCGCCGCCGACCCAGTCCGGCAGCAGCACGCCGAACCCCGCCCCGGCCAGCAGCGGGCCGGTCTGCTGCAGGAACCGGGCCGCCCCCTCGGTGTCGAGGCTCACCTCCTCCG
>Ga0335073_10011537_pt1 | contig 12413 bp, 6 predicted proteins | sample Lox_Sample_22_FD_207093 | JGI IMG/M metagenome (GOLD analysis project Ga0335073, IMG submission 207093) | Soil microbial communities from Loxahatchee National Wildlife Refuge, Florida, United States - Lox_Sample_2.2 | ecosystem: Environmental > Terrestrial > Soil > Wetlands | place: USA: Florida... | reverse complement strand
CCGTGGCGCAGCCGGCTAGCGCGTTGCTCTTATAGGATTCCTAGCAGTTCTATGCTCACGCAGCAATCATATCGTGTTATGCAAAAGTCGTGGGTTCGAATCCCACCGGGAGCAGTTTTTGGCCGAATTTTTGAAGGTTTGGAGGTCGTGTAAAGGCTAAGAATTGAAGTAGCACCCCTGCTTTTGACTTGGAGAAGGTGAAGAGTTTGGTTTTCTAAGTGGTTATTAATATTCCCCGGGTGTCGTGAGAAGCACTCCGTGGCGAGATATATCCACCATTCAATTCTCTCTCTCACAAGTCTATTAAATTATGGTTAATGTCTCACTGTTTCTCAGTCATTTCTCGCCCATGAAACCAGTCTGCAACGAGAAATTTAATCTTTCCAGCCTGAGTCGAAAACAGGTGATAGTTGAAGGCCAAGCCCGTGACAATAAATCATTCCAGTTGATAAGCGGGATGATTTGGGGTGATGATTTAGGGGTACTCTACACCCTAAGTTAGTTATCATTAGGGGGGTAAACCCCCTCGAACTCCATGGAAAGGTCGCGAACACACCCTCGCCTGCGTCCAATATATATGAAACTGTGACAGAATCATCATATGACCCAAAGCTGCGATGCCTTGCCAAGCAAACTTGCGAGACCGCTTGTCTATGTACCAAAATCTCCTATTAGTGCTTTCGTATTGGAATCTATTAGCTATGAAAGCCGTCCGGGCAGATATCAGTATCCTCGCCTTCGCCGCTCTCCCATATTTCGCAAGCGCAACATGCTACGATATATTTGGCAGCCCGCAGTCCAGCTTCTATCCTTGCAACTCGTCGGCAGAGGTAAGCACTTGTTGCTCCTATGTTGACTATTGTCTATCTAATGGCTTGTGTCTCGACGACGGCGCGAATAATGCCATGACACAACAAGGCTGCACAGACCCTAACTGGGACTCTCCGTGCCATACCTTCTGCACTTCAAACAATCGTAAGTGGAGCCGTCAAAGATACGCTTTCGTAGAGGCATTTAAATTATGATAGAAGCGATTATCGAGACTGGTGTTATTCCTTGCGACCAGAGCTGGAATGGGGAAGGCCCTATAAGTTATTGCTGCGATCCCGACGCGGCGGCGTGCTGTTCGAAATCGGCTTGGGGTAGTATACCAGTGGGGACCATTATACGGAACCCGATATCTACCTCTATGTCTGCGATTAGTACGAGTTCATCGTCCTCCAGTAGCACATCATCCCAAACGGCTACTACATCAGCTTCGCAGATCGTGGCACAATCTACCTCAATGACTCCCCCAGCAGACTCAGGGACCCTGAGAATTGGTCTAGGGGTCGGCCTCGGGGTTGGGTTGCCAATAGCCTTCGCATTGATTGGTTTGCTGGGCTTTTTGGCTTGGGAGATAAGAAAGAAGAACCAAAGACAAGCGACCGCGGATGGCATAGGGATAAGAGATGGGATGCAAGCGTCGCCTAAGCCAGCGATGCAATCATATTCCCAAAGACATGAGCTGCCGGCGTCTGCTTAAGTCATAAAGTGAAGCAGGGACAACACTATACAGACTCCAGTGCTACGACGAGGTAGAGCCAAAGGCCCTAGTGGTGAGGATGAGGTAGGCTCGCGCGGGTTTCACGACCTAAGACATGGATAGACCGTTATGGTGGTTCGCATCATCTTGCCAGTTGCATTAATCTTCAATATAAGAACAGTGGAAGTCGAAGGTTGAGCCTGCGATAGTCGATCTAAGGCAGTAAAAGCCGGCGTTGTGATATGCCACAGATGTCGTTTGTCAGAGACTAGATGTAGGTACCTCTAACTACGCATCGAGACTACTACACATCAATGCACCCACCTAACTGAGTGGTCCGTGCGCATGGGGCCAGTCGAGAATTCGGAGAATAATGAATTTGAGAAAACATGTGGGCGTGGTACTTCGACACATTGCCGGGTGCTCTGTATAATCGAGTACCCGGGCTTCAATTTCGGAGTCTTTTTGTGTTTAGCTGTTTAGCCGTTTCTTGTGATCGCGTCTAAGGCTTTGGGAGCTAAAATTGCCTTGCTTTCGCTTGGACGTCCAGTCATTTATTCGGACATCTGCTCAATCGGGGCTGCCTTCGAGCCAGATTCTTAACTTAGCGAATCACAACCGACTTTGCAAGGCGGAATACTCATTGCCATGAGGTGGGCCTATTATTTTCTCGGCTTTGCATTTTCTTGATGTCTCGCATTCTGCTTGCATCCGGTTCACCTGGCGGCCAAATCATCGAGGACAGTTGACGTGCGCCAAGGCACATGCCAGCCGAGCAACAACGGATCTCAGCTCTGAAGCTTCTCATGGGCCGAGACACGGATGCGGGACCAAAAGATCGTGTCAATCCAGGAGCTTTCAACTTCACCTGATCCATGAATTTCATTCCATTCTTGTTTTAGTCTACATTTATTTCTACTTATCGCTGCCTATAATCGAAAGCCCCTCTTCGAGTATTTCGGCATCATTCCTACCGCCGCTCAAGGCCCACCTAGGCGGATCTCGTGGAAATCCTCACATAGCTCCATTGATTCATTCGCAGCCGCATCGATCCGAGAGTCATTCAGGCTGTTGTAGTGAAGCTAGCGGTCTTCCAAAGTTCGTCTTGAGCTGTACTCTTCGCCAGCGACAACCAGAGAACTATATCTACAGATTGACTAGTTTCCTGATATAGCACCGCATTAACCAAATTCGACATATTCTCATCTAATTCTCGGCAACAATTTGCTCTTTATGGTAGTAGAAGCGAACCTGTGTATCTTTCAGCCTATTCGAAATCCTTCACGTGGGATGCAATGGTATCGGGCGCCCAGTCACGAGATTAGTGATATTCAAGGCGTTACAGAGCTGCTTAAAAGGTTATAGTGCCCTACGTGAAGGTATCGTAAGGTGCGCTATCGCTGGGCTGGGCCTACGTTCTCACTTCATCGTTGCGACTCAGTCAAAGTAAAGGCAATGGCTACAACATCACTGCTATCCGGAACCTCTACTCTTACCATTCCACCGCTACATACATCTTTCAAGAGACTAAATACAAGCATTTACTTCCATGATGGCATCAAAGAGACGACAGACTTCCAAAATGGATACCTTGACGATAGTACACCATCCAGAGTACCAGCAGATAAAGCCCCACATCTGATCATTCTCTGCGCCTGGATGGGTGCCACAGCAAAGGTTATCGCGAAATATACGGCTGTCTACATGAAACTATTTCCTTCGACACCGATAATACTAATTCGGACCGAGCTCTTCGATATCATGGCTCTCCCACCTCTATTTTTATGGCGGCGGTACTCTCCAGCTCTCGACATACTCTTCCGCATAAGCCATTCCAATCCATCCCCGCGTATTGTCGCTCAAACCTTCAGCAACGGCGGCGTCTTTGCCCTCTCCAACTTCGCGCGGTTCTACCACAGGCTCACAGGCTCCCCGCCACCGATATCAGCACTCATCTTCGACTCGGGTCCCGCGATAGGCAATATCGAGCGCAGCGTCGCCGCAATCATGCTACAGATGCCGCGACATCCGTTGCTGTGGTACCCGGTGCTGGTGTGGCTGAATGTCTTGCTGCGGGTTCTCTACTGGGCGGGCAGAGCCATCGGACGGAAGAGCGTTGTACGTCGCATGTACCTCGCGCTCAACCAGAAAGATCTGCTGCCGCCGAGCGCGCGCAGGCTGTATCTGTACAGTCTCTCCGATAAGCTGGTCGATTGGAGGGAGGTTGAGGCACATGCCCGGACGGCAGAGGAGAGCGGTGTGGCTGCCGAAGTAACGATGGTGAGGTTTGAGAAGAGCGCTCATGTGGCACATATCAGGGAAGATCCGGACAAGTACTGGGGAGCAATTGTCAAGCTTGTACTAGGAAATGACGAGCATAGAACGCGTGGTAGAGGTTCCATAGTTGAGGGAGCGTCGGCATAGGCATAGTGAGCGTTCGTATGAACTGGGCAGCCAGCATCGAATCAGGATCAGGACAGAGTCGCATTTTGAAACATTTTGAAGCGTTGTTACGAGAGGCATTTCTAATCAGCATTGTGTCATGGACGAAGAAGCACGTAGGAAGTCATCACTACCTTGTTGGTTATAAGAGCGTATCAAATAATGTCTAGTTCATGCATGAAGAGTTAAGAAAACGGTGCTACATTGCCAGCTTGACTACGAAATCAAATATCGCCCACTATACATTTTACAGACCGGCTCTAACGTCAAAGAGCAATCCAAGATTATAGGCCTATTTCTGCAATCACCCGCAGACACGGATTTACGCTCGCACGAACAACTATAGCATTAATTCCAACGGGTTCTCAATCGCTCTCTTCAACTCTCTCATGAACTCGCCGCCTACTGCACCGTCAATGACTTTGTGGTCAAAGCTTCCTGTGAGCACGATCTGGTCGTCCCATTCGACACTCACAACACCATCTTCGGTTTCTTCAGTAGGGATTGCGACTTTCCTCGTTGTTCCGACAGCGACGATGCAAGCCTGTGGTGGATTAATGATTGCGGTGAATCGTTCAACAGCGTTGTTCATGCCCATGTTGCTAATTGTAAAAGTACCGCCCTGATACTCTTCTGGCTTGAGCTTGCCATCACGCGCTCGTTTACCCAGCTCTTTGACTTGCGCTGAAATCGACTCGAGGCCGATGGAGTTGACATTCTTGACAATCGGAGTGATCAAGCCAGCTGGCGTTGCAACGGCCACGCTAACGTCCACGACATTGTTCTGTCTGATGAATACCTTGCCACCTTCTTCTCGCCAGCTTGAGTTCGCAGCCGGAACCTTCCTGCAAGCGACCGCACATGCTTTGACCAGGAAATCGTTCACCGAAAGCCGGTACTTGCCATCGGCAGCGGCGTTAAGAGCTTGTCGGAGCTTGAGGAGTTTGGTGACGGACACAGCCGCAGATACGAAGTAGTGAGGATTCTGATTTACTGACTGCGTGAGACGAGCAGCAATGGCCTTCCGTATGCTTGACGCTTCAATGTCTTCATAAGCAGGAACTCCTCCAGCCGCAGCCGCCGCAGCAGCAGGCGCAGCAGCAGGTTTGGCCTTCTCAACATCAGTTTTTGTGATCGTACCACCCGGTCCAGTACCCTTGATGGAACCAATTGCAATTCCTTTCTCGAGCGCAACTTTGACTGCTGCAGGGCTGATCTTTGGTAGTCTGTCCAAGCTGGTCTCAATGCGGGAACCGGTAGAGTCTGATTCGGCGGCCACAGCCGCGCTGCTCTCCGAGGGAGTTGGAGCAGCGCTGGACTCGGGAGGTGATGGTTCTGAGGCTTCCGTGGATTCCTGCTTCGACTCTGACTTCGGGGGTGCTGCGCCGCCTGCGTCCTCGATGGTGAAACTCTCGAAAGGAGAAACGTCTTCACCTTCCTCGACCATCACAGCGATAGGCTGAAAATAGCTATTAGCGTAATGTCATCACCAATGAGCGGAACACGTACGCTTCCAACAGCAACGTCCTTCTCTCCCGATTCTTTCAAGATCTTGGCTAGCACGCCTTCCTCTTGAAATTCAAAGTCCATCTGTGCTTTATCCGTTTCGATCTCTACAAGTACATCTCCAGGACTTAGTTTGTCTCCAGCCTTCTTCTGCCATGCTCCAATGTTTCCGGCCGTCATCGTAGGTGACAATGCAGGCATACTAACGACCGTATGTGGTGGGAATGCTTGAGGTGGGAGTTAGCTCAAAGCTAAGAAATTGGATAAAAACTTTAGGAGAAATCCTCAAGCAATTAGAACATTGTGAAGAGACAGGTATCTTACATTTCGAAGCGTAGTATCTTGCTAGCGCAGTAAGGGCTGGTGACCACCTCCTGCGACAACGGGCGTCAGTGGGCTTCGCGGAGTAGTTCAATTGAAGTAGACAACTTACGGTGCACTTTCATGTGACCCCAATAAGACTCTTGCAGAGTGTAGAGAACCCCGACAGCTCAATTGCGCCGGCAGACGCGATATTCTCGCCGCTGCGGCCATTGTGGAGATAGGTTGGGGTTCCGGAAGCGTAGGTTTAGAGGTAAATAGGAAGTATAGGGAGAGAGAAGCAATCCAAAGCTTCGATAGGCTTTGGACGCTTCACAATTGGCCGTAGATGAAAATTCAAAGAGAAAGATGAAAGAGGAAAAGACGGCAGGAAATTTTTGGCAAGCTGTTGAGAAGGCAAGCAAGCATCTCAACTCCCGCCCGGCCCCAGCAACGATTTCGTGTTGGCCTTCTTGCCTGACAAAACAAGCCACTCGACGCATCCGTCATCACATTTTCCAAGCGACTAATAATTACCGTACTCCCATCGCTGTCCACCTAACGTGCGCTAGGTTGTCTTTGTAAAGGACAGCGTAAATCCTTAGTCTACCGGTATCACAAGCAGGCAAATTCGAACAGAACATCAACGCCTTTCGAATCACATCAGCTGATGCTCAACTCCTACTCCCCTTAATGATACGTTCAACTCTTCTGTCCTGAATGCACAGGAGCTGTGCCAAGCTCCGCTCCGACAAATTATGGCCGAGCCTGAAGCTGAGACAGCGACGGCTGATGTGCCTCCTGTCTTGGAGAAGCAACATAGTGAGGAACAAGAGGAGGTTCAGGCCGACAAGACCGCAGAACCACTCCAGGCTCCCGCGCCAACAATTGTTACTGAAGATGAACACGTTGTCCAAGATGCCGCGCAATCCTCTACACTCTCCCCTCCCGAACCTACACCTACCATGACCGATTTTTCCGACTCTCAGAAGTCTCCCTTTGCGCACGACGGTGCCAGTCAAACAGAGAGAGGAGAATCTCGAACTCCACAATCCTTCCGACCCCGAACCGAGTCACAGTCTACCACAGCTACTGCCACAACTCAGCGATCAGGGACACGCAGCTCCTTGGTATTTGTGGTACGGTCGTTAGAGACTATTGCGGCGTCCAAAGATGCAAGACGAAACAAAAGGCTGGGCGACTCTCTACAACGGGCGCTGAGCGCTATCAAAGAAGATGGAGATCCTGCGCGCATTAACCCGGAGATCCTTTTTGAGCCTCTACGACTTGCCGCTGAGCAGCCGTCAGTTCTGACCGTCAATACCGCTCTTGACTGCATAGGCAAGCTAATCAGCTACTCCTACTTTGCCATTCCTACAGAACCGCAAAATGAAAATCCAGATCAACCGCCCTTGATCGATCGTGCGATTGACACAATATGTGACTGCTTCCAAAGTGAAGCAACTCCCGTCGAAACACAGTTGCAGATCGTTCAGTCTCTGCTTTCTGCGATATTAAACGATAAGATCGTCGTACATGGTGCTGGCTTGCTGAAGGCTGTCCGAATGATGTATAACATCTTCCTTCTTTCAAAGTCTAGTGAGCACCAGAAAGTTGCGCAAGGCGCTCTCACACAGATGGTTGGTACAGTGTTTGAACGAGTCAAGCATCGACTGGATATGAAAGAAGCAAGAGTCAATTCGTCGAAAGTGTCTCTCGATAAAGATGCCTCAGATGAAGCTACAGAGGTTATGTTTAGCCCCGTGGCCGACGACGATACAAATACAAATGGAAGTCCAGGCGAAGATCAAGAAGAGTCTGAGACGGCCTCAACCGCAGCAAGCGATGTACCAGTAGAGAAACGAGACGAGCCAAAGATGACACTTCAATCATTCGAAAACAGAAAAAGTTTTGATGACGCAAAGATCACAGACACCGCACCAACTCTTGTCACTCGTTTTAAAGGCAGACGAGCTCCAAATAGACAAGCCTCGGGCGCCGACACCCTCAATGGTGACCATGAACCGACGGATGGAGCCTTTGAAGATGAAGAGGACGAGATCTACATCAAGGACGCATATCTTGTGTTCCGCTCAATGTGCAGGTTAAGCTCCAAACCTTTGCTTGCTGATCAGGCTATCGACGTTCGATCGCAAGGGTCTCGATCGAAGCTGCTTTCTCTCAATATCATATTCACCATTCTCAACAACCACACGGCCGTTTTCACTTCTCCATACGCAACCATCAAGAGCAGCAGTACGGATGAACCAACCTCGTTCGTGCAGGCTATTAAGCAGTATCTGTGCCAGAGCATCGTACGGAATGGTGGCAGTTCAGTCAGACTTGTTTTCGAGGTCAGCTGCGAAATCTATTGGTTGATGCTGAAGTATATGCGAGTGATGCTGAAGAAAGAGCTTGAAGTGTTCTTGAAAGAAATCTATCTCAAGATCCTGGACACAAGAGCTAGTCCTGCTTGGCAGAAGCAACTCATTCTCAACATGTTTTCACGACTTGCAGCTGATCCCAGAGCAATCGTTGAAGTTTATCTCAACTATGACTGCGATAGGACGGCGTTAGACAACATGTTCGAGAGAATAGTTGAGCACCTATCCAAGATTTCAACATCTCGAGTCGAAATTACAGCTCAGCAGCAAGCCGCTTTCCAGAAATCTCATTCTAAAATCACGGACAGCCCGCCGGACTGGCATCATCGTGTCATGCCACCGTCTTTGGCGACCGCGGCCCTCCATGCTCCACATGATACGGATCAGGGATATCCTGCCGAGTATGCACTTAAGCAGGAGTCTCTAGAGATCCTGGTAGAAATTTTGAGGTCTTTAGCTCAGTGGTCCCAGCAAGGCGACTTGCCCTACGAGAGTACCCTTGGCTCCAAGAAATCGGCAGCAGAGTCTCGTGAATCCTTGGACCTACGGGACTCCGGTAATGCTTCTTCTCCGCATATCGGAGGGCCTGAGACTCCAATCGCCGTAGGAACTCCAGTACCCGAAGATGACCCAAGTCAAATTGATCGCGAGAAGCAGCGAAAGACTGCTATGGCAAATGCCGTACGCACTTTCAATTTCAAACCCAAAAGAGGAATAAAGATGCTCATCAAAGACGGCTTCATCGAGTCAAATAATCCTCGTGATGTTGCTCGCTTCATGCTTGGTAACGAGCAGATCAGTAAGGCGGCACTTGGAGAGTTTTTAGGAGAGGGAGAAGATGAAAACATTGCAATTATGCATGCCTTCCTTGACCTAATGGACTTCCGGCAAACGCGATTTGTTGATGCTCTGCGTCGTTTCCTTCAATCCTTCCGATTGCCAGGTGAAGCTCAGAAGATCGATCGCTTCATGCTGAAGTTTGCAGAGCGCTATATCACCGGAAATCCTAAAGCATTCGCGAATGCTGACACTGCCTACGTCCTTGCCTACTCCGTCATCATGCTCAATACAGATCAACACAGTGCAAATATCAAAGGGCGCCGAATGACACCGGAAGACTTCATTAAGAACAACAGAGGTATCAACGATAATGCCGACCTTCCTGATGATTACCTCCGTGGCATTTTCGACGAGATCGCACACAATGAGATCGTCCTGGACTCAGAAAGAGAGACAGCTGCGAATCTAGGACAGTTACCTACATCAGCCGGCCTTGCAGCAACTATTGGTCAAGCTGTGGCTAGCGCTGGCCGTGACCAACGGAGAGAAGAATACGCTCAAACAGAACAGCTTGCCAATCGAACGGAGCAGTTATACAAGAGTCTACTACGAGCACAACGTAGAGGCGCATCTAGAACGCAGCTTGCCAGGTTTGTACCCGCGACTTCATTCAAACATGTCGGGCCAATGTTCCAGGTAACTTGGGCGCCATTCTTAACGGCCTTGGCTTCTGCAGCCCAAGAAACAGATAATATGGATGTCTTGAGTTCTTGTCTCGAAGGCCTGAAACTGGCAATACGCATTTCATGCTTGTTTGATCTGGATGATCCGCGAGAGGCCTTCGTGGCAGCTCTGGCAAGGTTCACCAACCTTTACAAAGTCAACGAGATGAAGGCGAAGAACCTTGAAGCTCTGAAAGTGCTTCTAGATGTTGCTATTGCTGAGGGCAATCACCTAAATGGTTCATGGAGCAGCATTTTAACCACCATCAGTCAACTCGATCGCTTCCAGCTAATCTCAATTGGAGTCGATGAAGGTGCTGTTCCTGATGTGTTGAAAGTCCACACATCAAGCAAGCCTCAGCTTGACAAAAGGCGAACACTTGGCGTTCCAAAGTCGCACCGACCACGACAACTGAGCGGTTCACTACATTATCAGCAGGATGTAGCGGAAGAAACTCGTTCTGCAGAAATCATTCGAAGTGTGGATCGCATATTTACGAATACCGCAAACTTGAACGGAGAAGCCATCATTTACTTCGTCAAGGCACTTACGAACGTGAGCTGGCAAGAAATTCAATCGTCTGGCCAGAGCGATTCACCTCGAACATACAGTTTACAAAAGATTGTTGAAATATGCAACTACAACATGACTCGTGTCAGATTTGAATGGGCAAACATTTGGCAAGTGCTGGGAGCACACTTCAATCAAGTCGGATGCCACACAAATACGCACGTTGTCTTCTTTGCTATAGACTCTCTTCGACAGTTGTCCATGCGATTCCTTGATATCGAAGAACTTCCTGGATTCAAGTTCCAGAAAGACTTCCTTAAGCCTTTCGAGCATATCATAGGCAATACCACTGTCGTAGCCGTCAAGGACATTGTTCTTCGATGTCTTATTCAGATGATTCAAGCAAAGGGCGGGAACATCAGGTCTGGCTGGCGAACGATCTTTGGCGTCTTCACAGTTGCAGCTCGAGAACCGTATGGTACGAAAGGATTTCCGCGTTCCCACTACGATCCTTCCTATGAGTACAATAAGAAATATGCTAACCTAAATGCAGAGGGCATCGTTGGTCTTGCATACGATCACGTCACACAAGTCTATAATACTCGATTCGGCGTTGTCATCTCTCAAGGCGCCTTCGCAGATCTCATTGTTTGTCTAACTCAGTTTTCGAAGAACCCCAAGTTCCAGAAAAAGTCTCTACAGTCTATCGAGATGCTCAAGTCGTCAGTTCCCAAGATGCTTCGAACACCAGAGTGCCCACTATCTCACCGTTCTGGTATGTCACAAGAGCCAGGCCAAGCCCAAGCACTTCCTCGGCAACCAAGTCAGCAGACACAAGAAGAGCAGTTCTGGTTTCCGGTGTTATTCGCCTTCCATGATGTTCTTATGACTGGCGACGATTTGGAAGTCCGATCTCGAGCTCTCAACTACCTCTTCGAAACTTTGATGAAGTACGGAGGGGAGTTCCCGCCAGACTTTTGGGATACCCTTTGGCGTCAATTGCTGTATCCAATCTTCATGGTTCTGAGATCGAAAGCCGAAATGAACAAGATGGCGAACCACGAGGAACTCGCCGTATGGTTATCAACGACTATGATTCAAGCACTCCGTAACATGATCACGCTTTTCACGCACTTCTTCGAGTCGTTGGAATATATGCTTGATCGCTTCCTGGACCTTCTCATCCTTTGTATCTGCCAAGAGAATGATACTCTGGCCAGAATCGGCAGTAATTGCCTTCAGCAGCTGATTCTCCAAAACGTTACTAAATTCGAACCCGCACATTGGCATAAGATCGTTGGTGCATTTGTCGAGCTGTTCCAACGCACTGAAGCAACGGCGCTCTTTTCGGCTGTAACATCGTCATCCTTTTCGAAATCACCAGCAAATGGCAACGCGATGTCTAGGCTCCCCAATTCAGACAGCCAAAGTCTAGCAGATCTCCCCTTAGGCACACCAAGCCCAGAGCCAGAGGCAGATGCCAGCGACAATGCTCTTGGAATCAATGGGCTTTCGTCCGACTCAATGTCTCATTCCACCGTTTCCGTAGAGCCTGCAGAATCGCAATCGCAGCAGCAACCTTCTGATCTCGAAGACTTCAGCACACCATCGGTCTCTCAAGAAGTTCCGGTGCCCGTAACACAAGCTCGTCGCAAGTTCTTCAACCAAATAATCACCAAATGTGTTCTATCTCTGCTGATGATCGAAACGGTAAACGAACTATTCAGCAACGACTCCGTGTACGCGCAGATCCCATCAGCGGAGCTGCTGCGGCTGATGACACTTCTAAAGAAGAGCTACCACTTCGCGAAGCGCTTCAACGGCGACCGCGAGCTGCGCACGCGCCTGTACAAGGAAGGCTTCATGAAGCAGCCGCCGAACCTGCTGAAGCAAGAGTCCGGCGCCGCGGCCGTCTACGTCAGCATCCTCTTTCGCATGTACCAGGACGCGGGCCAAGAGCGCGTGGCGTCGCGCGACCAGACCGAGCAGGCGCTCGTGCCGCTATGCGCTGACATCGTCTCCAGCTACGTTGACCTCGATGAGGAGACCCAGCAGCGCAACATCGTCACCTGGCGTCCTGTAGTTGTGGATGTGCTCGAGGGCTATGCTGGATTCCCCCGCGAGGAGTTCGACAAGCATGTCATTACCTTTGCGCCGCTTATTGTGGCCCTTTTGGGTAAAGATATGGGTAGTGAGTTGCAGAGGGCCGTGCAAGGGCTGCTGGCGAAGATCTTTGAGGCGAG
>Ga0335073_10011536_pt1 | contig 12413 bp, 7 predicted proteins | sample Lox_Sample_22_FD_207093 | JGI IMG/M metagenome (GOLD analysis project Ga0335073, IMG submission 207093) | Soil microbial communities from Loxahatchee National Wildlife Refuge, Florida, United States - Lox_Sample_2.2 | ecosystem: Environmental > Terrestrial > Soil > Wetlands | place: USA: Florida... | reverse complement strand
ACGGTTACCCTCGGACTTAAGCTTACGACTCCTTGCGCGCTCCGTCTCCAGCCGCATCACCCGTCACACACAACTCGTCGATAGTCTCGACCGTTTCAGCCTCATATTTCGTTGTCTTCGTTAATAGGCCGTTTCAGAGGCTTCGAAGGCACCCGAAATTCAATCTGTATCGGTGCGTTCTATAGCATCGCCCTTATATTGTTTCGCATTTGCGATCCTTGGACGCAGACCTGTCGGCTTTCAGCTTCGACTACCCTGCACCTCCATTCCAACCTTATAGGCTTTGCAGGATCTCGCGAGATTAACAACTGGTGCTGCAATCGTCTTTCCAATCCAAAAAAGTCGAATCGCTCGTCCTGGGCGCAATGTCTGGCTTCCGCGCCGTCAACACCACCCTCACGGTCACCGAGCCGCCTCCAAGGCTCGACGAGACGACTCCCACCACTCCACGACCCGCTAAATTCCCTTCGAACCCTGAATCACATCCCGACTCCAGATCAGAAGATATCTCGATGATAACTCCAACCAAGGACAGCTTCGCTGGCCTCTCCGGTCAGCGACCCTTACCCACCGACCCGCCCACTCCCGTAAACATCCAAGATGAACCTCAGGTTAGCAACGTAAGCCGAGAGAGTTCACATCGCTCTACCAAGTCACTGGGATCGTCTGAGGACATTGAGATGGGTGGTAACAAGGACGCCAAAGATGGTTCAGATAACGAGAGCGCTCAAAGTGACGGCAACAAGCCTTCCAAGAAAAAGAAGGGACAGCGCTTCTTCTGCACCGATTTCCCGCCATGCCAACTCAGCTTCACAAGAAGCGAACATCTGGCGCGCCATATCAGGTACGAAATGCGTTGCTACCGACCTCTGGTCCATGCTGACAAATACCAGGAAACATACCGGCGAACGGCCTTTCCAGTGTCATTGCTCACGTCGCTTCTCACGTCTGGATAATCTTCGACAGCATGCACAGACGGTTCATGTGAACGAGGATATTCCTGGTGATTCTTTGGCTGCCACCGGAACAAGATTCCAAAGGCAGATCCGTACAGACCGAGTCCGACCTTCAACCAGCCGGTCGCGAGCATCTACGATCAGCAGTCAAGGCGCTCATAGTCGCGGCCACAGCCGCAATCTCTCTGCTTCTAGTATCACATCGGTCTCAACCACGTCTAGCTTCGGTGTGGAAGATGTACTCCGTCGACCGACTCCACTGGCCATGGCCGAGACCCCTCCAAGATCAAGTCTTAGAGTTGATACGTTCAATCCCACAACATCGTCAAGCTCAAACAGCACACAGCAGTACCAGTCAACCGGTGATCAGAGTGGTTACAGTACTCCTACTTCTGCAACTTTCTCTCGTGGAACAGGAAGTCCACAGTTCTCATCCGGTCTGCAATCACCAATCTCAACTGTGCCTCGCACACTTGCTTGGGGCAGCCATACTCCTGGCCGACGTCTTTCTGTCCCGTCTTCAAATCCCTTTCAGGCTCCTCCAGGAAGCAACACGTACCCTCCTCCATATCTGAGCAACGTACCTTCGAATGCACCTTCGGGCCAGAGTAGCATTTTTGCCAGTCCTGTCAATACCACCTTCGCTGATATCAGGCGAGATTCGGTAGGAAGAGCTGACGACGACTGGAGACGACGAACATGGCATCCTGGAACGAACACTCAACTTCGTCCAGCGTCGAGCGGGCTGAGCGTTTTCCAAACGCCTGAACCTCCCGTTCTACTTCCGTCGCAAAGCCAAGCTGGTCCGGTTACCAGGCTACCGGGCATTGAGAGTTTTGATCATGCTCCGCCTCACCCATCAATAGTGCGTCGACAGCCCAGTCCAATGCAACTTGACCCGCCAAGTCGGCCTCCGAATCCAGATCAACCTCCAGCTGACCACCGCCTCTCTTGGGGATCTGCTCTGTCACAAGGTGTTAATAGACTGGAATTGTCGAATACTCCAGGTCCCAAAGAAACACCACAACCGCAGTGGACTCAGTTTCCCAATGGACCGCCTGTAGTCACTTCTCGCCAAGGTACAACACCTAATCCTAGCTTTCAAGCACCACCAATGCAATCAACCGTTCCACAAGCAGCGCAGGCTCCACCACCCAATCCCAACGGAGAACGTCTCCGATTCAGCGAGCCCGTAACTCCACGTAGAAACAAGAGGCACGCCTGGTATAACGGACCGATTTCGTCAACTTCTTATCAGAATTCTAGTCTTCGCACTTCCCCTGAAGACTCTGGTAGCAGCGATGGCGTTCCAACACCATCCAACTCTTCGCACAGCGAATATCACCCTGCTATTGTCAATCCTAGCGGCTACGTCGAACAGCACCCTTCGGCTGCCTATCCGCCTGAGTATCAACACAAGATACCCGCGCAACCACCGAATCCTTCTCAACCGCCGATGCAGGCATATCAATCACAGCCTTCACAGCAGGCAGCCTACGCGTTGCATACGGTACAAGATCGACCGCCACAGCAGTACCAACGGTCAGCTTATCAACATCCACCTCCCGCCTCGCAACCGGTTTTCGGAACTCCCGGTCTGAGCAGACTCGACGCTCTAGTGGCCGTTGCAACCGGTGAGGGTCAAGCTACTGCTGCTCGTCCATGAACCCTACATTCCGCAGATATCATAACTCATACTTTTCATCACCGTCGGTAGCGGAGATGATCACCCTCGACAGAATATCGCCATCATCATATGCTTATCACATCAAACACTAATCCCGCCATCATCACCACCTCGCAAATCTCTCTTCACAGAGAGAGAAAGAAACACAATGACTGAACGAACCACCATGTTACGGCCAGCTATTGTTGACGACATGCATCGGATACCCCCATTTTCTGACACAATTGTTTGCTCAGCTTCGGAATTTGCTTTGTTTTTAGGCCACGCGCAGAACGACGTGAGGAATACAACGACCATTCATCATCAGTGGCACCGCTTCTAGGCCACTAGGGAAACAAGGATGCGACGGGGAGGAAAGGAGGCCTGGGATTTTTTTTGCGTTTGGGCACGGATTCACAGACGGGACGGGGGTCGTCGCCGTCGTCGTCTCCAAGGACGCGCATCGGGGTTGGGAAACATGGGCGCTTGTTTTTGTTACGCTGTACTGTTCGGCTCGCTCTCCGCTCCGCTCTGCCGGCGGGAGAGGAGATGTTTTTCGAATGCTTTTTCGCATGGCGGCTTTGTGTTTCGCGTGAGAAGAACCGCTCGCTGCTTCTTTCCCGCGCTTTAGTTTCTAGCTTCTTTCGACTGCGTTGTTTGAATCCTTGAGCTTTTTTCTGCATCACCTGCTACTGTTGTGTCTTCTACTTTGATTTTTCATGTGAGACTGGTACTAGGAGATCGATCGACTGGCTGACTGGCTGGTTGCGTTTTTTTTATGCCAACAAATAGCGCTTAATACAGAGTCATCGTCACTCACGCTTCTGCACGTGCCACTGCCGTTGAAGACGATATCTGGGTTTCATTGCTAACGATGGATGAACTGGTCAAAAGCTCGATTTTGCTATCGAGGATTCACTACGCGATGATTGCAATTACACACAGAAGCCAGATATCCACTCCACGGCCACTGGCTCAATACTAGTATATATACACCCAGATTCCATCCAAGCCACCCCAGACCTCCATTCCCTCCCGCCCACGCATATACAGCGAACCCATTGGTATCCTCCAGGAAACACAAAACGAACAGAAGCGAACCCGTGAAAGCGCAACTCTAGATGTCTCGAGTCGTCTCATCATTAAAAAAACGCTGTTAAATGCGACGAAAGATACTTCGCTACGCTGGTTGAATAGAGAAAAAGCGGCAAGAAAAAAACGAACCGAAAGAGACCCGCACCAACGCCGGCGCTGAAAATGCAAAAGACAAAAAAACGCGGCAGCGACTCCCAGCAGGGGAGACGGAGCGCAACCGCGACCGCGCCCCACGCTGTTTCTGCCAGAAAACTCACTCGAGATTCCGGCTCCGGCGGGCGATCTCGTCGTCGCCGAGCGCGCCCAGCCACAGGCAGCGCGCGACGAGCACGGGGTCGACGGCGAACTTGTACTTGGAGGAGGCCTCGAGGAGGCGCAGCAGGCTCTTGACGATGGCGGCGGCGGAGTGGTGGCGCTCGAAGTTGACGAGCGGGTCGTCGGGCCGCGTCGGCGGCGACGTCACAAACGCTGGCTTCTGCGCGTTGTACACCAGGTCCCGCGTGTAGATGCCTGTGGGCGAGGGTTAGTGAGGTGCGGAGAAAGGAAAAGGGCGGCGGGTTGGGAGATCTCACCGATGAAGGGCACGCAGCCCTCGTCGTCGCCCGCCTTGCTCGCCCCGCGCTCCATCTCCGAGCGCAGGCCCTGGAAGTTGCGCAGCGGCTGCACGACCTTCTCAAGGTCGGCCATGAGCTGGCGCTCGCGGTCGGGCACGGCGTCCCACGAGCGCTTGAGGCGCGCCACGTCGGCCGAGAGCAGCGCGACCGCAAGCTGGTACATCGACGCGTAGTTGCGCAGGCGCCGGCACTCGGCGGCGATGCGCACGAAGTGCGTGAGCGTGGCGGCGCGCTCGGCCGCGTCGTCGCACAGCACCACCTCGCTCTTGACCCACTTCACAACTAAGTTAAAGCGCGCGATCACCAGGTCCACGCCGCGCGCCGCCTCCCGCAGCAGCAGGTACGACACCCAGTCGCTCACCGCCGGCGACGTCTGGCTCCACCGCAGCTCGATCAGCTCCTTCCAGTCGATCTCGTCCAGCGCGTCCTTCTCGATGATCGTGAGCTGCTGCGCCAGTGCTGTCGCCTCGTACGCCAGGATGAACGGGAGGTGTGCGGTTTGGCGCGGAGCTGCCGGGCGAGATTGCTCCGTAGACTTCGGTTGCGGCTTCGGCGGTGGGAGTGGAGGAGATTGGCGTGTCGGAGACGAGGGTGGGATGGGCAGCTTTGTGGTTGGCGTGACGCCCGGTGTGGGAAGGCCTTGACTGAAGGTGGTTGTGGGATTGAGGTTTGCCGCATCGTGCGCATGGACGGGTGATGTCGTAGGCGGCGTATCCGGATGTCGAAGTGGATGCGTGAAGACTTCACCGTCTTGACCGTCATCGTCGATGGCTTCGTCGTCGAAGAAGCTTCGTACTTCGTGGCTGGCGCTTTCAGCTTCGGAAACGGTGACAAGCTCGTTGGAGTCTTCGCTCGTTTGATCTTCGTCGAGAAGGAACGACGAATGCATTGTTGGAGACCGTGGGAGGGTGCCGCCGCGCGGAATTCGCTTTAGAGACTCTGTCTCTTCTATATGCTCAAGAGAAGAGTCGGACGCAGTTGGAGATGACCGTTTCGCTATCGGCATCAATCTATCGGCATCAGCCACCTCTGAAGGTTTCTGAGTAGAAGCTCCTTGTGGCGCTCGCTCTGCTGCAAGGACTTGAGCGAGCTTCCGTGTCCTCTGGGCTGCATCGCTGAGACCTCTTTCCAACAAAGGTACGGAGGAGTAAGAATCTTCGGATTCAGCGACTGATCGCGATGGTTGGGTTCGATGAGATTTCTTAGGAGCGGTCGATGTTGGAGACAGTTGATACACACTGGTGGTCTGCGCATCAGGAGGGAGCGGGTGAATGAATTTGACCTCGTCCACATGCTCCTTATGATGTCGCTTCCTGCGTCCCAGTGCGTCTTCTCCGCCCTTCCAGTCCTGCTCTTCAACAGGACCGAAAGCTTCGTTGACCGGTGATGGAGATGGTGTTTTCTTCTCATACTTGCCTTCAAGCTTCAACAACGCAGATTCAATTCCTCCATCATCATCAATGTCATCGGGCAAAGCTGCAAGCTTCGCAACTTCCGCCTCGAACGACGGTCGAAGATTCGGCTGTGATGAGTGCGTCTGAATGAGTGAAATAGATCTCCGCTTTATTGGTACTACCACTTCATCGTCACTGTCCGGTGGCGAGTCTGGAGATGCTGCCGAAGCTGCCGCGTGCGATCGTTGAGGTGCCAGAGCGAGCGAGCCAACCAATGATTGTGAGGCGGTTGATGCGGTACGAGCAGTCTTTGGACGCGGCTGCTCCAAGCTATGAACATTGTGAACGGCTTTCAAGTCACCGCCAGGCCTTCTCCGCAGTTGCCGCAACGGTGATCTTCCGTTTTCTGCTGAGAAGGGATCTGTATCCGATGATTTCATAGGCGATCCACTGGTTGGATCTGAATCCGCTTTCGCTTCTGCTTCGACTTCTTTCTCATATTCCTCAGCCTTATCTCCAGCGTGAAAAGACGCATGTCTCCTGACGGTGGAAACCGAAGATGGGTCGGTAGCAACAGAAGCCGCCACTTTCCCCTTCCAACGAGGTATATCGGCAAAAGGCGCTGCTGATTGTCGCGATTCAGGGGTATTACCGGAGCTAAGTTTTTGAAAGCCAGCGGGAATGTACACGGCCGGTGATTTACTCTGTCCAGCAAGCACACTATCGATTGAAGTTGAAGTCGCGCGCGTATGTCGCCGTTCGCGCGGCTTATACGCTTCCACCTCCTCCCTTTCGTTCCCGTCTCCAGGCTGAATGGGAAGCGGAGGTGCTAGACCGCCAGACATTAGATACTGAATGTCAGCTTTCGTATCGTCGACAATCACGATAGAGCGACTTCCTATGGTTACACTTCTATTAAAGCGTTGCGACAGGTCTCGTGGGTCTAGCGTCTTGCCAGAAACTTTCCTTGCGTCAGAAGGACCTCCCAGGTCCGCGGCCTGCTCACGTTCCATTTGAGCTACCGTCTCTTTGAACGATTCGAAGACTCTTGCTGCTAGTATGTCGATCCGAACTTGACTTTTAGCAAGAGGTTGACTCCGCTTTTTCTTGATCGAACTCGACTTCTCCGAAGGAGCACTTTGCGTAGTGAATTCACCACTTGGACGGCTTGGTAGCTGCTGATCCAAACTCAACCCACTGCGAGAAGGGCTCATATGCCTGGTGCTTAAGGCTCGACGGACCGTGCCAATTATATTTTTGACTGCTTGATTCTCCGAGAGTTGATGTCTGCCACCGGAGTGGGGCTCAACGCTCAATAAATCGAGATGAGACCGAGATTTCGACATTCCAGTGTTGATCTTGACATCAAAATATGGAGCAGGTGGCTGGTACAAGGCTCCTCGGACGAGACAACCGGGAACTACGAGAACAGAGGGAATCTGCAAGTCTGGGTTGCTTCCATTCTTCGGATTTGACAACGGCTCACGGTTGTCACGCAAAGCATCCGTGAAACTGCCACTCCGCTTGTGATGACTTCCAGGCATCGTAGCAGTCGCGCCTGCAGTGGCAGACACTTGGACGGCCGGCGTTTGAACATAGACCGGAACTGGGTGCGGAAACAGAGGGATGTCCTGACCAGGCTCGGAGCGGTAGACTGGCTTCATAGGAATGGAGCAAGACAGAACATGCAAGCTTCGGCTACTTGAGGGAGATACTGGAACCGGTCGCTGGTTGGTTGACTGAGTATGTGACGTGTGCGTATTCGGGAACGAGTAAGGCGCAGACGATTGCGAATGCTGAGGAATATGAGTTGGTGTTTTGGGTACTTCCGGTAGGGGCTTTTCAAACGATTTGGCCACTAATACAGGCGGTGGAACAGCCGCTTGTTTTTCCGGTGGTCGAGGTGGCTTGGTTTGAAGAGTAGGAGGTGTGAGTCCTGGGTCCGAAGAACTTCTCGAACCAAGTAAGCCGCCAGGTAAGATGTCGTCCTCAGCAGCTTCACTTCCTATGGCGTAAGGAACATCCCAATAGAGAACGCAGGTCCGCCTCCAACACTTCTTGAGTTCTCCAACAATCTTGATATCACCTCCTCCACCATCGCTTCTGTCGCGCAGATAACCGTACAGACCGTTTACCACTAAGCAAAAGTGCCTTCGCAGCTCAATGTCCGGGACGAAGTCATCAACAAAATAGTTGAGAATCCAGTGTCGTAACGCAACGAATGTCCGCACTCGAACTATGCGCCCAAAATCGTCTTGTCGGTCTACGGCCCAGCGTAACCGAGCGACGAGAAATGAGACCAGATCTCGTGGTTGCACAAACGATCTAAATGTGAGGAAGAAATCGGAGAGCAATTCATAATCAAGAAAGCTCGGAGATGTGATATGAGCAATCAGTCGAGCGGGTGTGGCCGCGACGATCTCGTGGGTAGTCGGAGAATATCGAACTACAGAAGGATCGTTGGGATTCAAGGTGAACGGATCATACATGCTCGGATCAATTGGAATTACAGATGCTCGAGCCGTAGACGAAGGAGGCGCTGAAAGACGTGACGCTGTTCGCTCGGAAACATCTCGGTGGAAAAAAAGTGGCTGTGGATAAGCCTCGGAGTATCGACGCGAAGTATAGGACGAATGATATCCACCATTCGATGGACGTAGCCGATCGTTCCCTGACTGTGTAAAGAATGACGATCGAGGTTCATTTCCTGAACTGCGTGTATAGACAGAACTCCGCAGGACTGCCGTTCCACCAACATCAAACTGAGGTCTACCCAGTCGATAATGAGGGATCGGAACCTCAAGAAGTGGAAAATTTGAGGCTTGAGCAGTCTTGGCTCGTTTCACGGATGGTCGATGTATGATGACTTTGAAAGTGCCTGGGTGATCCATGCTGGGTCGATTGTTTTCCTCCACCGTCGAAAAGGAGTTAGCTCTAACATGAGTTGCCGGCCTAGGAGGAGAGTGCACGGGAAGTTGTTGAGATTCACTACTCTCGTGTCCAGGTTGGGTGAGCGCCTTCTTTGGAGGGGTGACATGACTTGAAAACAAGGTCTCGTGCCCTACTGAGCTAACCGGACGTCGTAACTTATTGTCAGGCTCAGCACCTATTGGTGGTGAAGAAGGCGTAAAGGTAAATGGAGGAGGTGTATGACGCGATCTTTCATTGCCAGGACGTATGACTGGTCTAGTGAGGATTAGTGGGAGAACATCACGACGAGACTTGGATGAGTGATTGTAGAATGAAATGAACTCAGTACACGTAAGAGAAGTCATACCTCAAGTAGATTCGACCATTATTCCCAACATTGCCCACGGTGAACTGTCGACCGCCCCTCCCCAGCGACCCAGTATCCGGTGAGATGCGCTTTGATTCCTGACTCTTTGCTCGCGACGCCAGGTCTTCGACGCTTCCCTTTGTGCGACGAATGGACCTTTGTCTACGTGGACTGGACGGTAGGGCAGGATCGGTGGGAGAATTGATGTTTGGCTTTAGGTCGCGCGAAGGTTGTTGCTGTGCGGCCAGGGATCCGAGCATTGCGTCGACTGTGAGCTTGGTCGGCAGAGCGGGCCCGTCGGTAGCAGAGGCAGCCATTGTGACTTACTCGCACACGGCATAGCTGATGGGTGCGAAGAGGGCGACAGACGAGGTGGAAGAGGCATTCAAAGTGGGCGAACGAGGTGCCGGAAGCATCGCGCACGAGATTAAAGAGTGACGAGCCGGAGGCCGGAGGGAAGTGGAAATGGAGAGGAAAACAAGCCGGGCGATGGAGCGAGGGAAGCGAGCTCATGAGCCAGTGAGAGAGTGTTTGGGCTGTATTGTCGGGCTGTAGCTGGCTGCTGGCCTACTGGGGGCTTGAGAGTGACGGAGGGCGAAGAGGCCAGTGCAGTGGCTGATCCTCTAGCGTCGCCTTCATTTTGCCGCCAGCGACGTTCGTTGTAGATGTGACTTTTGTACCTTCGACACCTTCTTATACCGCCCGCGCTCGTGCAATTCCGTCAAGTGTGTCGTTGCTCGCAGCTCCGATGCAAACACGTCACTTCGAGTCTCGTCTCATGCGTCGCTATCCGCCAGAAAAGGCGGGGAATTGCTGGCCGTGAACTGAGCTCCGGCGGATACGTGCTGTGTGCGAGTGCCATGGCCACCCTTGTCACGTCAACTCATCACGCTAGGAGGGCTTGCACCCGAACGGAATTTGTTTAAAACCGTTGTTTTGACCCAAGTCCACTGTCCCATTACACTGACGGCCTTGGATTCACCAATCTATGGCGCACCAAACAACTACCCGCCCGTTGACTACCACATGCTTTTACGCCATCTGAGCAAAAGCAACGTGCTATGTCGCGCTGCTGCACCGGCTCTACCTTTCCGCCGCATTTAGCTGCAAAATAGACGCTTGTAGCAGACGACTTGGAAAGTGCTTTTGTGCCGTAGTGTGCAATGAAACTTGCATGTTGCTTTTTGCTTCGGATCATCCGACAGGACATCGGCAATGTCGTCTAAAATCACTGATGATGAAATATAATGGCGAAATGGAAAAATCAAAAGCGCGTTGTTACCACACAATTCTCTCTTGCACTCCATTGACCCCCACACCTATGTCGCCTGCCTACCTTGTATCGACCTGTCGTAACCCTTTCTATACATCCCAACAGTCGAGCTTTTGGATAGTTGCAAATTGCTCGCCTCTTACAACCTCTCAGTGTCAACATTTGCCATGACACGAGCATGGTTCCTTCGACCATCCAGCGACTTGCCTCTCCAATGAATGGGAAAGGATATCGAGCGATAAGATGTTCGGAATGTAACGGTAACCCGATGACGATGAAGGTTGCAACCGCTGCACGTTCTAGAATTTGAATTACATACTAGAATTAATGATAGATTGGTTTGTCCAAAGCCAGTGTTTTCTTTTTATATATACTTCGTCATTCGACATAGCCCAATGGCATGCAGACACTCCAACTTCGAAAGATGCTGCATATCGTTTGTTTGAACCGCTTTTACTATAGCCGCAGTGGCCTGGCTTATTATTCTTGTTTACGGTCCATTGCCAGAGTGAAGCATCTCAGGCTGTCCCGAGCATTGAATGTGAAAAGCTCTTATCACTCTTGACAGGAACGGTTGATCTTCTCTATCACCCGATTCGTTCCCCAAGCTCCATCTCAATTCTTCCCCACATTCCGTAGAACCACATCCTCGGATAGAGCTAATACCGCCGCGTGCATACGTGCTCCGATCGAGCATAAAACGGACCTGATTAATGCGGCTCCAATTTGGTCCTGTGCATAAAACACCGCATCTGGCTGTCGAATTGCCTGAGTCATGGGGGACTGAACTGGAGAAATGGGGATGCCCGCGTCGCTTCGCCTCTTCCGAAGCGCGCAAAGTTAGGAGTCTTCTTCCAAGCGATTCCGAAGAACTTTTCGTCACCCTATCGTACCTCAGCTGAATTCTTTGCCCTAGTGGCGATCAAAACGCTCTCGGGTGGAGCAAAACGTCAAACGTCCTGGCTTGGCCACCCGTACCAGCTTCTGTTTTCGAGCTAGTCGCCTTTGCTTCTTCATCCCTTTTCGAAAATTTGCATCAGCCCTTCTCAACTTTTCTATCATGCTCCTATCGTCAGAGAGCATGAGATAAGCCTCGGTAGACTTAATCAAAGACTCAAACAAAGTCTGAGACCACGTCATATGTACATCGCAGTAGGTAATTACTAGCAATACTCCGTATACCATCCATGTATTCCTTACCAGGCCCCTTTTGAAGATCAGCGGCGTGTTCTCCGAAATTACAACGCACTATGTAGGCCATAGACTAGGTACCCAGTACACGGTTGCATTGGCATGTATCCTTAGCACATCAACAACCGATGTGAAAGCTTTCTAAACTCGGAACAATGCCATCGTGGTCTATTCCCAGTCTAATGTTACTCTACCTTCTTTGCCAGCTTTGAAGTATTATCGGATCGAAGCCACCAACCTCCAAGGGGCTGTTTCACAGTGATTATCAGACTCCGTGAGCAATTTCACTCTGCTTTTCCTTATTAGCCACCTTATCTTCCTCCGTGTTCTCCGAAACTACGACATCATAAGCGGCGGGATCGATACCCTCAATCTCCAGTCCCTCATCTGCCAGAGCCTGTTCTTGTTCGGCTGTTAGTTCTTCCAAATTCAGCGTAATCTTAGGTCCTTTGAACCATTTCCTGGCGTCAAGGAAGTAGTAGAGCAACGCGCCACCCCAAGCAGAGCTATTGATCACAACAGTGTAGTTCATTGTCGACGCTGTACACAGTCAGCATGGTCATGATGGCAAACTTGAAACCGAAGCACTTACGCGTTGTGTTTGGTCCACCGACGGGGAACATTGCCAGCATGATGCCGAAGCACAGGAACGCGATGGCCGTCCACGAGATAACCTTACTCCACAAGTCGCCGGTGTAGAACGGGCCGGGCTTGAACTTCTTCTGACCCCAGACCAGCCTGCAGAAGATGGGGATGCCCCACGCGAGGTTGTTACCGGCGACGCACAGCGAGAAGAGCGCGGTCGCGGCCGCGTTGTCGATGAGGCAGAGCAGGCCCAGGCAGGCGCCGAAGACAGCGCAGCCCCACACGCAACGTACAGGCGCGTAGCCAAACCGCGCGCTGATTTTGCGGAAGAAGAAGCTAAGCGGTAGTGCGCCGTCGCGGGA